>Ga0129333_10004820_pt1 | contig 12630 bp, 9 predicted proteins | sample CPB6_08_DNA_FD_94474 | JGI IMG/M metagenome (GOLD analysis project Ga0129333, IMG submission 94474) | Freshwater to marine salinity gradient microbial communities from Chesapeake Bay, USA - CPBay_Sum_0.6_0.8_DNA | ecosystem: Environmental > Aquatic > Marine > Coastal | place: USA: Chesapeake Bay... | reverse complement strand
GTCGACCCATGCGACCGCGGCACCGCGAACTTCGAGCGGGCAAGGCGCCACGCGCTGGTTGAGCACGCGTTGTTTCACCACGACTTCGCAGCCTTCGAAGAATGCATCGCCGGTGTTGTCGGGCATGCCGAGTGCCGTGGTGTCGAACACGGCGTTGCTGCCACACGACTCGTAAATGTGGGTCGAACTGGTGAGCGCCTGTTCGAGATCAGTGAGCGCTTCGAGAATGTCGTAGTCGACGATCACCATCTCAGCAGCATCTTCACCTTGCTCACGCGTCTCGCTGATGATGGCGACGATGGGTTCGCCGACGTAGCGAACCTTGTCCATGGCAAGAGCCGATCGCGCAACCATCGGGTTGAATGTCGCTGGCTGGGGAGTGAGTCCGAGGTCTGCGCCAGTGAACACCGCGACGATTCCGGGCATTGAAGCCGCGTCGCTCGTGTCGATCGAAAGGATCTTTCCGTGGGCGACAGTGCTGCGTGCGTAGGTCACATGCAGCGCACCGGCGAGCAACGATTCATCAAGGAGGTCGTCGACGTACTTGCCTCCGACAGTGAGGAACTTCGGGTCTTCTTTACGAAGAACCCGGTTTCCAAGAATGCTTCCACCCACGAGGACCCCCGATCGAGACACAGTCGTTGCCTAGGTGCGGCTTTGTGTACCGCGAGACTAGCGAGGTGGTGACGGGGGTGGTTAAGCCGAGGTGGTGACCGGAATGGGCTGTCTGTGACCCTTGGTGGGCGCGACAATTGTCAGGGTTGAAGGTCGCCGAGTGGCCCGCCCTGTCGAGCAGTTTCGACGATGCGGATCGACATGATGTTGCTCACCATCGAATAGGGCCATGAGACCGGAAGGGTGGTCGGCAGATTGGGCATCTGCAGCAGGTTGACGCGCCGTTCTCCGGGGTACACGTAGCCCAATTCTGATCGGGCAGCGGCAACGACACCTGCTGGTGTCTGAAGCGCATCGATTTCATCTTGAAGTTGTTCATTCGCATCGGCAAGTGCTTCGAATTCAGCACTGCGTTGTGCGAGGGCCTCGTGTTGCTTGAAGTAATCCCGCATGGGAAACACAAAGAAGGCGGCCGCCACCGCCAGAACAACGACGCCAGCAGCTGCCCAGGCAAGCACACGAAGTGGCCGGCTCTTGATGAGCCTGTTTTCGGCAGGAGTCCGCCTGGCGAGGCCCTCGGTGAGTGCGCGAGTGATGTCGCGCGTCGCGTCTCGCATGTCGCGGCGGGCATGCGACGACTTGGTGCGCGTTGCGCTTGTGCGCGAGGAAGAAGAGGTGGGGCGACGGGCGGTCACGCCCCAATTGTGGCGCAGTCTCTGTGGATAAACACGTACGCGAACGTCTGTTCGTGCGACAAATGTGTGGCTTGAGGTGTGGTCGTCAGCGCAGGGGAGCAAGCGCCCCGCGACCGCGGAACCGAGCTGCATCACCGAGGCGATCCTCGATGCGCAACAACTGGTTGTACTTGGCAACACGGTCACTTCGTGCAGGTGCACCGGTCTTGATTTGTCCGCAGTTCGTCGCGACTGCCAAGTCGGCGATGGTGGCATCTTCCGTCTCGCCGCTGCGATGACTCATGACGCTGCTGTAGGAGTGGCGAGTCGCCATCTCGACCGTGTCGAGAGTCTCGGTGAGAGTTCCGATTTGGTTGACTTTCACCAACACGCTGTTTGCAACTTTGCGTTCGATGCCCATCGCCAATCGTCGTGCGTTGGTGACGAACAGGTCATCGCCGACAAGTTGGATGCGCGACGCGAGCGCTGACGACAATTTGCCCCAGCCGTCCCAATCGTCTTCGGCCATGCCGTCTTCGATGCTGACAATCGGATACTTGTCGACGATTGCGGTCCACCATGCGACCATCTCGTCGGCATCGAGCACTTTGCCTTCACCTGAGAGGTGGTACTTGCCACTTTTGTACAGCTCGCTCATCGCAGGATCAAGAGCAATTGCGATGTCGCTGCCCGGCGCGTAACCGGCCCGCTCTATTGCTTCCACGAGGACGGCGATTGCGGCCTCGTTCGATTCGAGATTGGGAGCAAATCCACCTTCGTCGCCCACTGCGGTGGAAAGACCGCGATCGTGGAGAACCTTCTTCAACGTGTGGTAAGTCTCGACGCCCCATCGCAGTGCTTCGCGGAAGCTCGGTGCACCAAGAGGCATGATCATGAACTCTTGGAGGTCGACGTTGTTGTCGGCATGTGCACCGCCATTGATGACGTTCATCATCGGCACTGGAAGGACATGTGCATGCGGTCCACCGAGTGCTCGGAAGAGAGGCAATTCAAGCTCGGCAGCCGCCGCGTGCGCGACGGCAAGACTGGTTCCGAGCATGGAGTTGGCACCTAGGCGTGACTTGTTGTCGGTGCCATCGAGGTCGATGAGGGCAGTGTCGAGAGTGCGTTGTTCGGTGGCGTCCATGCCGATGATCGCGGCGGCGATCGATGTGTTGACGTTGTCGACAGCACGTGCCACGCCTTTGCCGAGGTACCGGGAACCGCCGTCGCGCAGTTCGACGGCCTCGTGTTCTCCGGTGGAAGCGCCCGAAGGCACGATGGCGCGTCCGATTGCTCCGCTGTCGAGCATGACTTCGACTTCGACGGTGGGATTTCCGCGGGAATCGAGGACCTCACGTCCGACGACTTCGACGATTTCGCTCATGCCTTCACGCTAGTGACAACTCGCCTCAGTCACTCTGTTTGGCCAGATCCCAGAGGCGATCGAGCTCCTCGAGGGACATCGCGCCGATGGACGCACCCTCTTCCAGCGCCAACTGTTCGACCCGTTCGACGCGCCGTCGGAACTTTTGCACTGCTGCGCGCAGGGCGGCTTCTGGATCGATGTCCAAGTGGCGTGCGACATTCACGACCGCGAAGAACAAGTCTCCGATTTCGGTGAAGGTGGCCTCGGGGTCCTCTTCACGTGCAGCGACGACCTCGCGCGCTTCCTCGGCAACTTTGTCGAGTGCACCGTCGACATTTGGCCAGTCGAATCCGGCGCGCGATGCACGCTGCTGTACCTTCAAGGCGAATGAGAGCGAAGGTGCGGCTTCGACGACACCGTCGAACAGGCCGGTGCGATGAGGTTTCTCTTCGGCTTTCAACTGTTCCCAGTTCTTCAAAATTTCAGTCGTGCCGTTCACCGTGGTGTCGCCGAACACATGTGGATGGCGTCTCACGAGTTTGTCGTGCACGCGTTTTGCCACGTCGGCCATGGAGAAGCGACCTTCTTGTTCGGCAATCACCGCGTGGAACTCGATCTGGTACAGGAGATCGCCAAGTTCCTCGACGAGTTCGTCGTCGCTGTCGGTGTCTCCGTCACGCAAGGAGTTGATCGCATCGACCACTTCGTAGGTCTCCTCGAGCAAGTACGTGACGAGAGAACGGTGGGTCTGTTCTTTGTCCCATGGGCATTGCTCACGCAATGTGCGTGCGAGTTGGTGGAAGCGAACAAGGTCATGGCCTGCAGACGCTGCAAGTCCGGGTATCCAGAGACACGTCAAGTGGTCGGCATCGACTGCGCGGTCGATCTCTGACCATGTGGTGTGCACCACGCGTTCGTCATCGAGGCCCAAGTGATGCAGAAGTGTCACTGGTGCATCATCGACGTCGTCAACTGACAACTTGATGTCAGAGAGCACCCAGTTGGCATGCGTGTGGGCAACCAACATTGGGCCTGTGAAGCCGGCGCTAGCCGCCGCAAAGTCGTGTCCGTCGATGAGGCGAACTCCGTGTTCAACCGGGTCGATGCCGAGTGCGCGCCATGCGTCGTCAAGGAAAGAAATTGCCGGTTCGATATCAACGTCGATGCCGTCGTGCGTGAGCAGATTGCGGACCGTCTTTTCGAGCACGAGAGGTGAGCCAGGAACGGCGTAGAGCACCTCGCCGAATTCTTCGGCTGCCGAGACGAGGCGTTCGGTTATGGCCGAGTACACCTCGTCGAATGTGTCCGCCGAGTCGTAGATATGGTCGAACGACTCAGCTCCACCAGCTGCGTCGAGAATGAGGTGAGCAGACGGATGCCGCGTGGTGCGGACGAAGCGCCTCGTTATGCGCGAGATGAGGTCGAGCGTGCCGGTGGTGACACGTGCAGCATCACCGGGTCCGAGTCCGACGACGACGATGCGGGCCACGCGCTGCTGTGCTCCGCGTTATTGGACGGCAGATTTCGCCGTGCTCCAGGTGCCGAATTGGGAATTGACCCAGACGTCTGCGCTGGCGAGGTATCCGATGGCGAGCAGGCTCGCTGAGTTTTCGGCGAGTCGCCTCATGACGGCATCACCGACCTCGTCCCATGGGCGGTGCACGATCACGTGGTAGCCGAATTGAGTTCGCACCGGACCGGTGAACATGCCCGGTCGGCCCGGAATGGCATCACTCATGAAATCGGCGTCGAATTGTTCTTGAAGAGTGGGCAAGTTGAAGCATGTGTTCTCGCCTTCGTCCAACTTTCCACCGGACTCTTTGGCAGCAGGCTCGGTCGACGTCGACTTCGCTATCTCGGTGAAGTCACCACCTTCTTCAAGCTCTGCGATGACCTTGTTGGCCGCGTCGAGCGATTCCACGAGGATGTGACTCAGGCACAACACGCCTGTCAATGCTGGTTGTTTCTCGTACAACGACTTCATTGCATCCTTGCTGGGCACGGTGACACGCTCGAACGCATACTGGAGGGCATTGAGTTCGAGTGACGTGTTCTTCAGCAGTTCAGACCATCCGTCAATTGCGCCATCGGGGACCGACGCAAGTGCCTTCTGGCGATCTTCGTCTGTGACTGAGTCGTCGACTGTGGCGAGAAATTGTGCCGCTGCTCGGCCGCGTATGAGCGAGTTGAGCACACTGCGCGCATCTTCGCCCGACAACAGACCATTGGCATCTGGGGTGAGTTGGCCGGCCGATGTGAGATCTTCCGTGAGCTGTTCGAAATCGTCGAGCGGAAACGATTCACCGTTCACTCGGAATGCATCACTCGACTTCTCGACCGTGGAACATGCCGCGAGAGACGTCGTTGCTGCGAGTGCGAGTGCCGCCAGGGACAGACGACGGGGGAGTTTCTTCAGTTCGATCACGAAGAACGACCCTACTCGTCGACGGGCTCGAACAACTCGCTGATGACGGTTCGAAGGTGTTCGATGAGTGGTGGTTTCTTCGGCATCTGCAACACCAACTGTCGTGTGGACTCTCGATACACGGCCCCAGGCGCGACGCGGCGGAGTACCAACGTTTGAGAGGCGCGCAGCGTGACGGGTGCGATCCGTATCTCGCGCCGCGTCGCGGACACTTCGCGTAGTCCGAGGCGATGACAGGCAGCACGCAGTTCTGCAACACCGAGGAGGTTCTCAGCAGCAGCAGGCAACGGTCCGAAACGATCGAGCCACTCGGTACGAATGTCGTCGACTTGTTCGAGCGTCGTCACTTCGGCGAGGCGTCGATACGCCTCGAGACGAAGTTCCTCGCTCGGTGCGTAGTCGTCTGGCAAGAAAGCATCGACGGGCAAGTCGACGACGACGTCGACTGGTTCGGCGACTGGTTCGCCCTTCATCTCCGCCACGGCCTCTGTGACCAATTGACAGTAGAGGTCGTATCCGACCGCGGCGATGTGTCCGCTTTGTGCTTGACCGAGCAGATTGCCTGCTCCACGAATTTCCAAGTCACGCATAGCGATACGGAAACCACTGCCAAGTTCCGTGGATTCGCCGATTGTTCGAAGACGTTCGTACGCCTCTTCACTGAGCCGTTTGTCGCGCGGGTGGAACAGATAGGCGTAGGCGCGCTGTCCGCCACGGCCGACTCGTCCGCGCAACTGGTGAAGTTGGCCGAGACCAAGAAGGTCGGCACGTTCGACCACCAGGGTGTTCACCGTCGGCATGTCGATGCCACTTTCGATGATGGTCGTGCAGACGAGCACGTCGTGCTTGCCCTCCCAGAAGTCCACGACGACTTTCTCGAGCTGCGACTCGTCCATCTGCCCGTGGGCCACGACAATGCGCGCCTCCGGGACCAATTCGCGTAATCGCTGTGCGCGCTCTTCGATGGACTGCACTCTGTTGTGAACCCAGAACACTTGTCCCTGACGGAGCAACTCACGTCGAATTGCTTCGGTTGCGACGGCTTCGCTGTCTTCGCCGACATAGGTGAGGATTGGTTGGCGATCTGCCGGTGGAGTCTGAAGTAGTGACAAGTCGCGAATACCCACGAGGCTCATCTCGAGTGTGCGAGGAATCGGCGTCGCTGACATGGTGAGGACATCGACGTTGGTCCGCAATCGTTTCATCGCTTCCTTGTGCTGCACTCCGAAGCGTTGTTCTTCATCGACCACCAAGAGTCCGAGATTCTTGAACGCGACGCCTTCCTGGAGAAGTCGGTGTGTTCCAATGACGCAGTCGACCTCGCCGGTCTTCAGGCCCTCCAACACTTTCTTCGCCTCAGTGTTCGTGAGAAATCGCGACAGCATCTCCACGCGAATCGGATAACCAGCAAACCGCTCAGTAAAGGTGTTGGCATGTTGCGACGCGAGAAGTGTCGTCGGCACGAGTACCGCGACCTGACGACCACCTTGAATCGCTTTGAATGCAGCTCGGACGGCGACTTCTGTCTTGCCGAATCCCACGTCACCGCAGATGAGACGATCCATCGGCACCGAACGCTCCATGTCGCCCTTCACCTCGTCGATCGCGCGCATCTGATCGGGTGTCTCGACAAAGGGGAAGGCAGATTCCATCTCGCTCTGCCACGGAGTGTCCTCGGCGAAAGCGTGGCCTTCAGCCGTCACGCGTCGCTGGTACAGGACGACGAGTTCTTGGGCGACTTCACGTACGGCGCTTCGTACGCGTGACTTGGCTCGAGCGAAGTCGCTTCCGCCCATTCGGTTCAGAGTCGGGGTTTCGCCACCCACATATTGGCGCAGTGCTCCGATGTGGTCGGTGGGCACATACAACTTGTCGCCACCTTTGTACGCGAGCAACAGGTAGTCGCGCTCCACTCCACCGATGGTGCGCTTCACCATGCCTTCGTACTGGGCGACACCATGATGGTGGTGCACCACATAACCACCAGGTTGGAGGTCTTCGAACACCGACACTGCGTTTGCTCTCGACGTGCGTGAGACGCGGCGTGTGCGTCGTCGACCACTCAGATCTGATTCGGCGATGACCGCGATGCGGGACTCTTGCAAGATGAATCCGCGCGAAAGCGGCGCGACGACCACATTGCCAGCGCCACTCTTCAGACTTCCGTCGACACGAAGATCGAAGTGCAGTCCGTTCTCGGCCAACAAGTCGGCGAGTCGAGTGGCAGACGCATCTGTCTCGCCAGCCACGACGAGTGTCCACTTCTGTGACAACAGCTCTTTGGCGCGTGTGAACACCGGGGTCGGGTCGTGGATGATCGGACCCCATCCACCTGAGGCCACCGTGGGGGTTTCAGGTGAGTCTGCGGTGTTCAGAACCGCAAGCGATGCACTCTGTGATTCGAGTGACAACAATCGTTCTGCGCTGGTGTGAAGACGCGGGAATGAGACAGTTTCGTCTCTTGCCCACGAGGTGGCCAGAGCACGAGCAAGGTCGTCTTCTTCGGCAAGAAGGTCACGAGCACGGTCGCCCATGTTCTTCGGGTCGACCATGACGATGAGGGCATCGTCTCCGATCACATCGGTGATGAGCCGTTCTTTGGTGGTGAGCCAGGGCAACCAACTCTCCATGCCATCAAAAATTTGGCCTTCAGAAAGTCGTTCCCACTGCTCGCGCCCCCAGGGTTCGCTCGCCACAAGTTCACTCGCACGAGCGCGAAGTTCGTCGTCGAGCATCAACTCGCGCGCCGGGAAGACCACGATGTCGTCGATGTCGCCGACCGAGCGTTGGTCATTCACATCGAATGTCGTCAGGCGATCAACTTCGTCCCCCCACGTGTCGATGCGCACCGGTGAGTCCGACGTACTGGGGAAAATGTCGACGATCGCACCACGTCGCGCAAACTCGCCTCGGTGCTCCACCAGCGTCTCGCGGCGGTAGCCAAATTGAACGAGAGTCGCGCACATCTCGTCGATGTCAATGCGACCTTTAGCGGCCACTCGAATCGGCTGTGTGCTCTCGGCATTCGGCGCAAGCTTCTGAAGCAATGAACGAACGCTCGCCACCACGACGTGAGGCGAGTGGTCCTTGCTTCCGAGGCGCCACACAACTTCCATTCGTCGACCCATGGTCTCGACAGCCGGACTGACTCGCTCGAACGGCAATGTCTCCCACGCAGGGAAGTGGCAGACGGCGCTGGCTGGCATGAAGGCTCGCAAGTCTTCGATCAGCTGTTCGGCAATGTGACCCGTCGGTACAGCAACGATGATCGGCGATCGACGTGTGGAAGCTGCGAGAGTGGCGATCACCAGTGGTCGCGCAGATTCCGCGACGGCGACACGCGCATTCTTCTTGCCGGCGACTTGGGCGAGTGCTGGCTCGTTACGTGCAAGATGGACGAGGTCGAGCAGGTTCATGCGGGCTTGGTGTTGAAAGCCGTCATGGCTGACAACGCTCCGTCACGAATGATTGCCTCGACTGCGTCAGCGGCACGTACGACGCACTCGTCCAGCAATGTGCGCTCCGTGGAGGGGATGCGAGAGAGCACATGATCTGCGCCCGCTTCTTTGGAACGTGGCTTACCCACTCCGATCCGCACGCGCACGTAATCGTCGGTCTTCAGATGTGCAGAGATCGAACGTAACCCATTGTGTCCGGCGAGGCCTCCACCGACCTTCACACGTAGGACACCAGGTTCAAGATCAAGTTCGTCGTGCACCACGATCAGGCGAGTCAGGTCGTCGACCTTGTACTTCTTGCACAATGGGCCCACGGCTTCACCAGAGTCGTTCATGTACGTCGTGGGTACAGCGAGAACGACTGCGCTGCCGGCAAGGGAGGTTTCGGCAACGAGTGCATGTTGCTTACCTACTTTGAGTCGTGCGTTGCAGCGTTCGGCAAGTAGTTCTACGGACTCTTGTCCGACGTTGTGGCGAGTGCGTGCGTAGCGCTTCCCAGGATTTCCGAGTCCCACGACGAGAGTTCGTTGGATGTCAGCCATACGCAGGACTTCCCGAGATTCGAATCCCACGTGCCGTGGGAGTTGTCTGGTCGGACGAAACTACGAGGAAGCGCCGCCGGCTTCGGCCGGTGCGGCAGCAGCAGCTTCGCCTTCGGCAGGTGCTGCAGCGGCAGGAGTGTCCTGGCGCAGCGTGAGCACGGTGACGACGGGCATGTCTGGGTCGCCGACAGCGACCACACCGTTCGGCAACACGACATCGGCCAAACGGATGACGTCGTTCGTCTGCATGTTGGTGATGTCAATGACGATTTCGTTCGGCAGGTTTGCCGGAGTGGTGCGCAAGTCGATGGTGTCGACGGCAGCGTCGACGAGTCCGCCGTCTCCGATGACAGCCTTTGCGGTGCCAGAGAGACGGACAGGAACCGACACGGTGATTTCTTCGCTCATGTCGATCTGCAAGAAATCGATGTGTGCGACCGTGCGACGCACGGGGTGACGCTGCAACTCTTTCACGATTGCCGGATACACGGTTCCGTCTACGTTCAATTCGAGGATGGTGTTGACGCCTGCGGGTCCGCTGAGTGCGACACGCAGGTCACGACGCGCAACCGACACCGACAGTGGTGACATGCCGTGGCCGTAGAGGACGCCGGGAATCTGTTCTTGTGCGCGCAGACGACGAGCATTGGCGCTGCCAGTGGCACGACCGGCCTTGGCGAGGAGAGAAGCTGTATTGGACACGGCTAGCGAGTGTACCCAGGGACCCGAGAGACCCCACCGGTGGACATGGCGAGTAGGTCGGCCCGGAACTGGCGTCAGGCCTGGTTTTCGCCGCCGAACAGCTCGCTGACGCTGGTCTCGTCGAATACCGCAGCGAGGGCATCGGCGATGATTTTGGCGACGGAGAGCACTTCCAGTTTGTCGAACAACTTGCCATTTTCGATGGGCAAGGTGTTGGTGAGGACGACTCGTTCGATAGGCGAAGCTTTCATTCGGTCGATGGCAGGACCAGACAACACGCCATGTGTGGCCATGGCCCACACTTCCTTGGCGCCACGCTCGAGAAGAAGCTCGGCGGCCGACACGATGGTGCCACCTGTGTCGATCATGTCGTCGGTGAGGATGCACTGACGACCATCGACGTCGCCGATGACTTCTTTGGCGATTGCGACATTCGCACTGCCCTTCGGGCGGCGCTTGTTGATGAATGCGACGTCGGCGTTGCGGTCAGACAGATGTTGCGCGAAACGTTCTGCAACTTTCACACGACCTGCATCGGGGGACACGATGACGACGTCGTTGTCGGCGTGCTTGCGCACGTATTCCTCGAGCACAGGCAATGCAGTGAGGTGGTCCACCGGGCCAGAGAAGAAACCTTGAATCTGTCCGCTGTGAAGGTCGATTGACACCATGCGGGTTGCACCCGCTGCCTTGAACATGTCGGACAGCATGCGCGCCGTGATTGGTTCGCGACCTTCTGCCTTGCGGTCTTGTCGGGCGTATCCGTAGAACGGACACACTGCTGTGATGCGCTTGGCACTTGCGCGCTGCGCAGCGTCGATCATGATGAGTTGCTCCATGATCGAGTCGTTGATGGAATGACTGTCCGTCGTGTAGTGACTTTGCATCACGAACACATCTCCACCACGAATGCTGTCCGAGAATCGCGGACGAATTTCACCGTTGGCGAATTCGACGATATTCGCGTCACCAACTTCAATGCCGAGATGCGCGGCGACTTCGTTTGCCAGCGCAGGGTGAGTGCGACCCGAGAAAAGTGACAGTCGCTTGGTGGTGACTCTCTCAAGCGGCTTCGACGTCATGCGGTTCCAGTGTAGAACGCGCCGGTCCGTGCGCCAGCAGCGACACTGCTGCCGGCCTCGAGCGAGGCGAAAGGTCCGACGATTGCGTCGGCACCGATCTCAGATTCTCGCGCGACCGTGTTCTCGACGACGGCACGCGGGCCCACCACGCAGTCGACGAGTCGAGTCTGTGGTCCGATGTCGCAGCCGTCGCCGATGGTGGTGTCACCTTGCAGCAGAACGCCAGGAAACAGCGTGACGTCGCGACCGATGGAGACGGTCACATCGATGAATGTCTGGCGTGGGTCGAGCATGGTGACGCCACTCAGCAGCCACGTCTTGTTGGTGCGTGCGCGCAGTTCGCGCTCAGCAAGAGCCAATTGCCAGCGGTCATTCACGCCGGCAGTCTCGGCTGCGGGGGCTTCGACACCTGCCACCCTGTGGCCCATCGATGCCAACACTTCGACGGCATCGGTGAGGTAATACTCGGCCTGCGAATTGTTGTTCGAGATACGACGAAGGGCAGGTCCGAGAAGGTCGCGGCGGAAGGCGTAGATGCCGGTGTTGATCTCGTTGATCGCGACTTCCTCTTCGTTCGCGTCGCGCTGCTCGACGATGCGCATGACCCGACCATCCTTGGCGCGCACGATGCGTCCGTAACCGGTGGGGTCGTCCATGCGTGCCGTCAGGACCGTCGCGGCACTGCCGGTGGACTCGTGAATTTCGACCAGTTGCGCAATCGTGTGTCGCTCGAGAAGTGGCGTGTCGCCTGGCAACACGATGACCGTGGACGTGTCATCCATGTCGGCGCCATCTCCGTCGAATGACGACAGTCCGACGACCGTGGCGTCGCCGGTTCCGCGCTGTACAGCTTGCTCGACGAACGAGACGCTCGCCCACGACGGTGCCTGTTCTTGCACCTTCTTCGTCACCCGCTCAGCGTTGTGGCCAACGACGACCACGGTGCGTGCGATCGGTAGTCCTTCGAGAGAGTGGATGACATGCATCACCATTGGTCGACCGCAGATGAGATGGAGTGGCTTTGGTCTCTCCGACCTCATACGCGTGCCCTCGCCGGCCGCAAGAACGATTGCTGAAATCGCCGCAGAAGTGGTCATGGAAAGGTTCTAGCAAGAAACCACTGGTTCCGGGGAGAGGACTCGAACCCCTATCAACGGGACCAAAACCCGCTGTCCTGCCATTTGAACGACCCCGGAAGGGAAGGGCACGAATGCGCGCCTTCGTCACTAGACGGTATCTGATTTTCGCAAAACTGCGTCTACGCCTGTAGGTTCGTCGCCGGTATGGGATCGCTGGTCAAGAAACGCCGGAAGCGGATGCGTAAGAAGAAGCACAAGAAGATGCTTCGTCGCACCCGCCACCAACGGCGCAAGTAATTCGTCGCCTCACAGGGCGCGAGTAAACACCACGCGACAATCCGGTAGTGCCGAGAGAAGTTCGCGATGGTGTCCTTCAACGAACCATGTAGAGCCTGAACCGGCCAACATCGGTGGTGCTTTCACGACTTCTGCGATACGTCGTTTGATGTCGGACAAACCGGGCACAACGCGTAAAGCAGCCGGTTCGAGGTCGTTGCCTGACTCATGTTGCGGGCCGCCCATCGCGTCCCACGCTGCGTAGACCTGGGGAGTCGATGCATGAAGCGGCGGTATGACGAGGGTGATGTCGATGTCACGACGCGTAAGCGGTTCGACGATCTCGCCGATTCCTCGCACGCGCGCACGACCGCCGACCATGCAGAAGGGAATGTCAGCGCCGAGCTT
>Ga0129333_10004818_pt1 | contig 12632 bp, 18 predicted proteins | sample CPB6_08_DNA_FD_94474 | JGI IMG/M metagenome (GOLD analysis project Ga0129333, IMG submission 94474) | Freshwater to marine salinity gradient microbial communities from Chesapeake Bay, USA - CPBay_Sum_0.6_0.8_DNA | ecosystem: Environmental > Aquatic > Marine > Coastal | place: USA: Chesapeake... | reverse complement strand
CCCCAAAACCCCAAAACCCCAATAATTTGAAATTCGATTGACTTATTATATTTGAATTTATAAAGAAAAAGAAGGCGCATAATTATAATTATTTATTATATTTTAGTTTGCAATAAAGTTTGCGCTTTAAATCAGACTTACTACTTACTTGCTTTACTAAGCCGCCAAAGTAACATACAGATCAGATAAAGTTTATTAAACTACTCACCGTTTGATTAAAACTAATATCGCATACAATGGTAAGTGGTAATTCAAATTTCTGTGCAACTGCCGCACAGCATAAGTTTCAAATTTCAAATTTTGGCACATTTTCCTTGAATTTTACTAACTTTTCTTAAGCCAACTGACATTGAATGGAAGTCTTTGACTTAGGGGGGTGATGTTCCTTCCGCAAGGTCAGGACATACTCTCAATTACATTTTGAAGAATAGATACATGCTCTACGGAGGTATCGAAGACAGCAAGTCTGGTAAAATTTAGCCAGATCCAAATGTTTATATTTTGTAACTCTCGGGAAAAGGTAAGTTAACCATCAATTCGAATTTTATTTTAGATGATGGCAAGTGGACTAAGGAAAGCCCATCAGGGGATATCAAACCTCTTGCTAGATCTCAGCACATTGCTTTGAGTATCTACAAAGATGATGAAAAGAAGACTGTGGAAAAAGTTTTCGTCTTTGGAGGTCATCACAGTCCTCAAGCAAGACTTAATGATACTTGGTACTATCTTGTCAAGGAAAACGAGTGGAAATGTGTTGGAGACCATGATAACACTTAAAACTAAGCTTCAAGCATTAATGCTCCACCACCCAGAGCGAATTCTTCTGCATGTGTCTATAAGAACAAAGTTTGGCTTTTTGGAGGTCATGGTGGACTCAATTACTAGAGAGTTGCATTTGATGACCTTTACACTTTTGATCTTTAAACAGAAAATTGGGAGAAGATCGTTCCAAACAACAAAATTCCTGGAGAAGGAAGAGGAGGTCATTCTCTTTTTGTAAGCGAAGAAAAAGTCTACGTTTACGGAGGGTGGAACTCAGAAATGCATTTCAACAACGTCCTTGTCTTCGATTTAGCCACAAACGAATGGTCAGATCCAGACATTGATACAAATGGTGTTCCGAGATGGAATCATTCCGGTATACTTGTCGAAGCTATTCCAAACTGGATATATTTCGTCTTTGGAGGTGAATGTGCCGAATATCAAGAAGGAACATTAAGAACTTTTGGACAATATGTAAATTCCTCTTGCTATTTCAATTTAGGAACTAAAAAATGGACTGAATATGCATCAAACCCAGATACTTTCTCAAATATTCCATCTCCAAGAGAGTACTCAGCAGTTGCTTTTGATACCAACAATCTTAACTCCTTGATTGTTTTTGGAGGATGGAACAATGGATGGTTTGGTGATCTTTATTCACTTGCAGTCGGAAAGATTGTAGGACCACCTTATGCAATTACAGGATCAGATCCATGCCTTGGTCAACTTTCTGGAAAGACAGAACTAAGAATATTTGGATAGAAATTTACAGAAGGTAGAGATATTAAGGTATATTTCACATGTGGATCTAAGCCCGTTGATGAAAAAACTAAATTTACGTAAGAAGTTGAAGGAGAATATGTTTCAGAAACAGAACTAAGAGTGAAAACACCAAATTTTGAATAGTACGGAGAAAAAGAAACAGAAGCTGTTGTTTAACTTGCATTTGGAGGAAATGATTTAACAACTACTTGGATTCCATTCACATACTTTTTGAATACAAGAGCTGATAAATCTCTTGCATATGGTCCAGGACTATTGTAGGAAGTTTCACCAGGATCTCCAGTTGAATTCGTAATTTAAGCAAGAAATAAACTTGGTGAGAACAGAACTTCAGGAAGAGATATCTTTGAAGTTACAATAACTAAGAGGACGAATCAGTAGCCATACGAAGAGTCTTATGTAGATGAAAACGGAGAAACTAAAACAAGAATCATAAGGCCTCCTGCAGGTGAAGATATCCCATGTTCCATCGAGGATAAAGGTGACGGATCTTACTAAGTCACTTATTAAGTTGATGAAGAATGTGAGGTTGATATCAAAATAAACCACAGGGATGATACATAAGATAAGGATGCTGATAAAGTCTAGAAAGTAAGAGGTAAATACTAGGCCAAATTTACTCAGGAAGCCAAATCATCTGACAACAACATTATGGGAGCTGCCATTTCAAGACATGTGCTTAAAGAGTTGGAGAGACTGCAGAAAAACATGACAGACACAAAGAACTCAGTGAGCACAAAAGACAAAGAGCAACTTAAAGACGTTAAGGCTCTTCTTAAGATTAAAGAGAAAACTGAACACACAATCAATACAGTCGATGAAGTTACTCTTGAGCTCGATCAACTCGAAGAGACTATCAAGCTTTTCTAAATCCACAAAATTGCAAAGGATACCTAAGTAAAAGCTTTGAGTAAGCTGAACAAAGAATGGACTGAACTTAAAAAACAAGTGAAAGAAGTAAAGAAAGAGATCGCACCTCTCGTTGCTCAAGAGGACACTAAAAACAACGTCAACATCAAGAATTTGGAAGAAGCAATTAACGTGTTCTCTTAAGAAATGAGAAAGAGAGAGTTTTTCTAGTACAAATGTGGAACACAAACTGCTTTGTAAAAGCTTGATGGTGTCTTTGGAGAGCTTACAACTTTCGAAGATGATATAAAAGACTTTGGAGAAAATGCTTCTGGGTTCGGTCATCCAGAACTTATTCAAAATGCTGACAAGGCAATTATTCAAATCAAGCAAACTGTTGACAGCATGAAAGTACTTTGGGATCATATTGATTTCTGCCAGAAGACTTTTGAGAAGTTCCTCCAAACGAAGTGGGTAAGTACAAAACCAGGAGACATGGAGGATGACGTCAAGAAACTAATGAAGACACTGAGAGAAATGAAAGTTGACAAGAGATGTGGAGCTTTCACTGGCATTCAGGATGAAATAAAGAAGTGGCTTACTATTTTACCTCTCTTCACCGAACTCGCAGATGATGCCATGAGAGAAAGACATTGGGACCTTCTTAAGAAGAAAATTAATGTCTAGTTCACTATCAACGAGAACTTCTTGCTCAGAGATATCTACAACTTGAATTTGAATAAATTCACAGAAGATGTTGAAGAAATCACAGACTAAGCGAAATAAGAAGCCAAAATGGAGAAGTTCTTAAACAAACTTGAGAACACATGGAAAGATATTGTGTTTGAGTTCACTAAATTCAAAGCAAACGATGGAGTATGGCTCTTGAAATTGAGTGAAGAAAACTTTGATATGCTTGAAGAGAACCAAGTAGGAGTTGGTGCACTCTTCTCAAATAGGTACATTGGTACTTTCGAAGAAAAGGCAACTTATTGGCAAAAGAGTCTTGGTTGCATTGCAGAAGTTGTTGTGCTTGCAGGCGAAGTCCAAAGAACTTGGTCTTTCCTTGAAAATCTTTTCATCCACTCTGAAGAAGTCAAGAAAGAGCTCCCAAAAGAGTCAGATCAATTCAAAAATATCGATAAGAAGGTAAGAGAGATCTTAGCAGATGCCTATAAACACTAAAAAGCTCTCAATTTCTCAGTCTAGGAAAACATTCTTCCTGACTTTGAATCAGTTTAGAAAGAACTTACGATTTGCGAGAAAGCACTTCAGGATTTCATGGAAAACAAGAGACTTGCTTTCCCTCGATTCTTCTTCGTTTCATCGGCTGACCTGCTTGACATCCTTTCAAACGGTAATGCTCCATAGAAAGTGATGGTTCACATGCCGAAAATTATATCTGCAATCGACACATTGGAACTTTAAGACGATGGAGCTAGGCCACTAGCAAAGGGATTGCACTCAGGCATCGGTAAAGAGTATGTAGATTTTACTCAGCCTTTGAAGCTTCTTGGTAAAGTTGAAATTTATCTATAGGATGTGATCGACACGATGAGAAATTCTTTAAGAGATATCTCAAAGAAGTCACTCAAGAAGTTTGGAGAGATCGACAAAGAGTCTTGGCTTGCCGAAGACCCAGCAATGGTAACTCTTTTGATTAATAATTGTTCTTGGGTAATAAACGTCGAAAAAGGATTTAACAATATCCCAAGTGATAAAAATGCCTTGCAGAAGACCCTCCAAAAACAATCGGACGATCTAACAAACCTGATTAAAATGGTCCAAGGAGATCTCACAAAACCCATGAGACAAAAGATCATGTGTTTGATTACTATGGACGCCCACTCTCGTGATATTATTGAGAAACTTCATGAAGAAGGCGTAAAGAAAGCTGACGAGTTTTAGTGGCAGACACAACTCAAAGGTTTGTTTGAAACAGGAAGAAACGACTTCGTCTTCAAAATTGCAGATGCTTGCCTTGACTATGGCTATGAATACCTCGGAAATGGGCCAAGACTGGTTATTACTCCTCTAACTGATCGTATTTACGTCACAGCTACTTAGGCTCTTCACTTGAAGATGGGATGCGCTCCAGCTGGTCCAGCAGGAACAGGAAAAACTGAGACAACCAAAGATCTTGCTAACGCTGTAGCTAAAGCATGCTACGTTTTTAACTGCTCTGATTAAATGGATTACTAAGGTCTTGCAGGTATCTTCAAGGGACTTGCAGCATCTGGATCTTGGGGTTGCTTCGATGAGTTCAACAGACTGGTTCCCGAAGTGCTGTCTGTCTGTACTGTGCAGTTCAAGTCAGTCACCGATGCCATCAAATACAAGAAGACCAGATTCACAATTTAAGGAGATGAAATCTCGCTCGATCCAACTTGCGGTGCTTTCATTACTATGAACCCTGGTTATCTCGGTCGTTCAGAGCTCCCAGAAGGTCTTAAAGCTCTTTTTAGACCAATTACTGTCGTCGTGCCAGACTTGTAGCTCATTTGCGAGAACATGCTCATGGCTGAAGGTTTCATTGGAGCTAAAAACCTGGCAAAGAAATTCACAACGCTCTACTTCCTCTGTAGAGACTTGCTTTCAAAAGCTCCTCATTATGATTGGGGTCTTAGAGCTATTAAATCAGTGCTTGTGGTTGCAGGTGTGATGAAAAGAGACGAACCAACACTTGTTGAGGATGGTATTTTGATGCGTGCTCTTAGAGACTTTAACTTACCAAAGATCACTGCTGATGATCTTGAAATCTTTATGGGTCTTCTTGGAGATCTTTTCCCGGGAATAGATCCTCCTCGTAAGAGAGATATGAAATTCGAAGATATCATATGTGAGGCCACTAAAGAAGCTAATCTTGATCCTGAGCCAGAGTTCATTCTGAAAGTCGTACAATTAAAGGAGTTGCTTGCCATTCGTCATTGCGTTTTCGTTATGGGACCACCAGGAGCTGGTAAGTCAACAACCTGGAAAATCCTTGGAAAGGCACAAGACAAAGACGGATAAAAGACAACCATAAGAGATCTTAACCCAAAAGTTACAAGTACAAACGAACTTTATGGAGTTGTACTATTAGCCACTCGTGAGTGGAAAGATGGACTTCTCTCAAATATTATGAGAGCTTTGGGACAGGAACCAAACACAAACCCTAAATGGATTGTTCTTGATGGCGACCTTGATGCGAACTGGATCGAGTCAATGAACTCTGTGATGGACGATAACAGACTTCTCACCCTAGCTTCAAACGAGCGTATTCCTTTGAAACCTCACATGAGAATGATTTTTGAGATCAGAGATCTAAGATTTGCAACTCCTGCTACAGTTTCAAGAGCAGGTATACTTTTCATTTCAGATACTGCAGGTACATAGTGGAAATCTTACTAAAAATCGTGGATCAAACTGCTCAAGTGTGACGACGCAAGAAAGAAAGAACTTTAAGAGCTCTTTGACCGATATGTCGAAAAAATGCTAAAGCATTGTGTCAAAAACTTCAAGCATGTCGTTCCTCAGGTTCAAATTGCAATGGTTATTTCTATTTGCAAGCTTCTTGAGAATATTCTTGCCAATAATGATGTTAAAAACCTTGATCCAGTCTTTGTCTTCGCATGCATTTGGTGCATTGGAGGTGGTTACATTGAAAAAGAAGGAAGAGACTTCAAGAAAGATTTCTCTGGCTATTGCAAAGAGTTCTTCAAGCACCACAGATTCAAGGGCTCAGTTTTCGAGTTCTTTGTTGATATCGAGAACTCGAAATTTGAGGAGTGGAGTGGAGGAAAAATGAAGGTGCCAGATGTTTAGATTGATACTTCAAAGAGTATTCCTAATTTCACTATTCCAACACCAGATACAATTTCAGCTCAATATCTTATCAGACAATTCATCCAAATTAATCACTGTCCTATGCTATGCGGTCTGGCTGGTTTCGGAAAGACTCAAATTATTAAAGGTCTTCTTTAAGAATTAGTTACCAAAGCAGATTCAGAGTATATGCAACAAATCATTAACTTTAACTTCTATACTGATGCAAACTTACTTCAAATGATTTTGGAGGGATTCCTTGAGAAAAAATCTGGTAACACTTTTGGACCACCACTTAAGTACAAACTTCTCTACTTCGTAGATGACTTGAACATGCCTGCTCGTGATCCTTATGATACCTAGAACGCTATTGCTTTATTAAGACAACATCGTGACTACGAACACTGGTATGACAAATCGAAGTTAACTCTGAAGAATATCAAAAACACCCAACTTATTGCTGCAATGAACCCAACGGCTGGTTCTTTCTACGTAAACCCTCGTCTCTAGCGCCACTTCTGGTTGCTTGCTGTCGGTAACCCAGAGAAAACTTCTTTGATCACAATTTACAACGCTTTCTTGAGCAAGCATTTCTCAAAGTTCAAGTAGACTGTAATTGAGCAGATAAACTAGGTGATTTAACAAACTCTGCAGCTTCACAACGATGTGAGCAGAGCTTTTAAGAAGACTGCTCAGAACTTCCACTATGAATTCAATGTACGCCACTTGACTAACGTATTCCAAGGTCTACTTGCAGCGAAGGTTGAAGCAATCAAAGAACCTGACATGTTCATCAAAATGTGGATACATGAAGCAGAGAGAATCTATGGAGACAGGCTCGTAAACCCTGCTGACCTCAAGAAGTACCTTAAGATTTCAGAAGAAGTCTCAAAGGGATTCCAGAAGTTCAACATTAAGAAATACTTCGGAGACAAGCCAGAGCCACTAGTGTTCGCTCAGTTCGTAGGAGGACTCGATGAAAAACTCTATGATTAGTTCCCAAGTACCGATTCATTGAAATCAAGACTTGAAGCCGCTCTTAATGAGTACAACGAGCTCAATGCTGTTATGGACCTTGTGCTTTTCGAGGATGCAATGAAGCACGCTTGTAAGATTTCAAGAATTATTGCAGCTGATCAGGGACATGCTCTGCTAGTAGGAGTGGGTGGTTCAGGAAAGTAATCTCTGTCAAGACTTGCTTCTTTTATGTGCAGATATACCACAGTCTAAATCATGATTTCATCAACTTATGGAATGAATGATCTAAAGAACGATTTGCAAATCTTCTATACCAAATCAGGTGTTAAAGATGAAGGACTTATGTTCTTATTCACTGAAGGCTAGATCACTAATGAGAAGTTCTTGGTCTACCTCAATGACTTGCTTTCTTCAGGTGAGATCGCAGATCTATTTGATCAAGAAGGAATCGATTCAATTGTCACAAACGTCACTTCTGCAACCAAGGGTGAAGGTATTACTCCGACTAAAGAAAACTGCTGGAAGTTCTTTATTGATAGAGTCAAGAGAAACTTACACATGGCACTTTGCTTCTCTCCAGTCGGAGAATCGTTCAGAAGCAGAGCTACAAAGTTCCCAGCTCTGATTAACTGCACAGTTATCGACTGGTTCCACCCTTGGCCAAACGAAGCTCTTCTGTCAGTGGCCTAAAAATTCTTGGCAGAAGTTGAAATGCAATCTCCTGAAGTAAGATCTGGAATTGAGAAATTCATGCCTTTCTCATTCGACACAGTGTTGGTTTACTCTCAGAAAATCTACGAGCAAGAGAGAAGATATGTTTACACGACTCCCAAGTCTTTCCTCGAACTTATCAAACTGTTCAAAGTTATGTTCGGAAAGAAAGAAGGCGAGCTCCAAAGCAACAAAGAGAAATACGAAACTGGTGTTGCCAAGCTTACCGAAACGGGAGAAGAAGTCGCCAAGCTTGAAGAAGTCATCAAGATCAAGGCAGTTGAAGTTGAAGAAAAGAAAAAGCTTGCAGACGAATAAGCTGAAATCGTAGGAAAGGAGAAGGCTATAGTCGAGGTACAAAATGAAAAGGCAGAAATTGAAGCCAAAAAATGCGCTGAAATTAAAGTTACAGTTGAAGCTAAAATGAGTTCAGTGCAAGCAGATCTAGATGCTGCTCTTCCTCTTGTGGAGAAAGCTCAAGCAGCTCTTGCAGGTTTGGACATTAATGACTTCAGAAACCTAAAAGCTCTGAAGAACCCTCCAGGAGATATTGAGAAGACTTTCACCTGCGCTCTGCATCTCCTTTGCAAGATTAATCCCGATATCCCGATTGATAAAGCTGGAAGACTAAAGACTGAAAAACCTTGGGGCGAGGCACTCAAAGTTATGAGTAATCCAAACGCTTTCCTTGAGTATCTTAATGGATTCAAGGAGTAGATTGATCAAGAAAAAGTACCTGCTCAAAATTTCAAAGCCATTCAGGCAACTCTTGATGATGAAACTTTTACACCAGAAATCATTAAGACCAAATCATCAGCCGCCGCCGGTCTTTGCGATTGGGTAAAGAACATATCTCTTTACTACAAAGTTGTAACTGAGGTAGAGCCAAAGAAAAATGCAGTACGTGAAGCTCAAGCTCAACTTGATGCAGCTAACGTGAAGAAAGCAGCAGTGGATGCTGAGGTAGCAGAGCTAAATGCTAAACTCTCAATTCTCATCGCCACCTATGACAAAGCCATGAAGGAAAAGAATGATGCAATTGCTGAGGCAGACAAGTATGCCAAAAAACTTAACCTTGCCCAGAGATTGGTCGGTGCTTTGGGTTCAGAGCTCGATAGATGGACTCAATCAATTGCTGACATTGACGAGTTGCTTAAAGTCATTATTGGCGATGTACTCTTGGCCTCTGCCTTCGTATCCTATGTAGGACCATTTAACAAGCAATTCAGAGACACTATCATGAATAACGAATTCCTTACTTTCTTCCAGAAGAACGGAATCCCAATTAGTGCGAAACCAAACCCACTTCTTGTTCTTACTGATGAAGCCACGATCGCAGGATGGAACAACTGCGGTCTTCCACCAGACAGAGTATCGACTGAAAACGGTGCTATCTTGACCAACTCAGAGAGGTACTCTCTTATTATTGATCCTCAACTTCAAGGAATTACTTGGTTGAGAAAGACTTGGGACAGCAAAGGACTCAGAGTAACTCGTATGAGCAATCCAAAGATGGTCAAGACTATCGAGTTGGCAGTAGAATCTGGTAACCCAGTTTTGATCGAGAACCTCGAGAACACAATCGACGCAGTCATTCAACCAGTTTACTCTCGTGCCATTATCAAGAAAGGTAAATCAAGACTGATAAAGATGGGAGACAAAGAATTGAATCTATCACCTGACTTCAATCTGTTCCTGCACACCAAACTGTCTAACCCTCACTATCCTCCCGAAATCTAGGCAGAGTGTACTCTGATAAACTTCACTGTGACAGAAAATGGTCTTGAAGATCAGCTTCTTTCGCTGGTCGTTAAAAAGGAGAGACCAGACTTGGCTGCCCAGAAGGAGTAGCTGATCCAGCAGCAAAACGAATTCAAAATCAAGCTTAAGGAGCTCGAGACTGGACTTCTCAAGCAACTTGCTGAGGCTGAGGGAGATCTTACCGAAAACCTTCCTCTCATTGAGAGTCTCGAGTACTCCAAGAAGTTGTCCAATGAGATTTCAGAAAAGGTCGAGATTGCCAAGGAGACTGAGGCAAACATCAACCATGCATCTGAGGCATATAGGCCAGCAGCTTCTAGAGGAGCTCTTGTGTTCTTCTTGCTGAACGAACTGTTCAAGATTCACTCATTCTACAAGTTCTCCCTTGACTCATTCGTCGTTGTCGTAAATAGAGCAATTGATCTCGTTGCTGCTGCGATGAACAAAAAGAAGAAAGGAGAAAAAACGGAAGCTGCAGGAGAAGAAGGAGCTGAAGGAGAAGCTGAAGCTCAAGAACAAGAGCAGGAGCAAGAAGAAGAAGAAGAGGCTGGAGAAATGAGTCCAGGAACTCTTGCTAGGAGAGTCGATGCTCTTACTGAGTCTATCACCTATCAGGGCTTCAACTACACAAGAAGAGGAACTTTCGAAGACCATAAGCTTATAATTTCAACAATGCTTTGCTTCAGAATCCTCATCAGACAAGGCAAAGTCAAGTAGGAGGAGTACAATGCTTTGATCAAGAAAGAAATTTCTCCAGAGCCACCACATGCTGAGAACCTTGCAAAATTCCTGCCAGAGGAGATCCTTAAGGCTGTTAAAGGTCTTGAGAGCATCAAATGCTTCGAGCACTTGACTAACTAAATGGAAGGAGAAGCTGCTCTTTGGAGAAAATGGTATTAGGGACAGGAGCCTGAAATTGAAGAGTTGCCAAAGAGTTAGAAAGACTGCTCTGACTTCCACAGACTTCTTCTTTTGAGAGCAATCAGACCAGATAGACTTACTACTGCTCTATTCAAATATGTTCACGAGCACATGGGCGAGAGGTACGTTTACCAAGAGCCATTCGACATTGTCAAGACATACGATGAAATGAACTATTACACTCCTGTGTTCTTCGTGCTATTCCCTGGAGTCGACCCAACTCCTGAAGTTGAAAAGATCTCCAGGCTTAACAACAGAACGTTCATCAACATTTCTATGGGTCAAGGTCAAGAAGAGTCAGCAATTGCTGAACTAAAGGATGCTGCAAAGGCAGGAAACTGGATTATGTTCCAAAACGTGCACTTGATGCAAGCTTGGATGAAAGTATTCGAGAGAAACTTCGAGATTTGCATTGAAGAAGGAGCCCACGAGGCATTTAGATGCTTCGTCTCATCAGAGCCACCACCACTCCCATACATGGAGATCATCCCAGAGTCTATCCTTCAGAATGCTCTGAAGGTTGCCAACGAGGCTCCAAAAGATTTAAGATCAAACATTCTTCGTGCATTCAGCAAGTTCGACGAGGCTCATTTCGAGAAAGCAAAAGGCCACAAGCCCAACGACTTCAAGGCTCTTTTATTCGGACTGTGCATGTTCCACTCTCTAATCCTTGGAAGAACCAAGTTCGGATCTCAAGGCTGGTCCAGAAAGTATAACTTCAACGATGGTGACTTGACCATCTGCGGTGATGTGCTCCACAACTACTTGTCAGTCTACGAGTACGTGCCATATGCCGATCTTCGATACATTTATGGTGAGATCATGTACGGAGGTCACATCACAGACAACTGGGACAGAAGAACAAACAACGCATACCTCGACAAACTTGTGATCCCAAAGATTATGGAGAACATGAACTTGACTTTGGCTCCAGGATTCAGGTCACCTGACCCAACCAAGAGCAACAGAGAGTCCTATGTTCTCTACGTCAAAGAAAAGCTTCCTCAGGAGAAACCAGAGATGTTCGGTCTTCACTCAAATGCAGAGATCGGTTACCTGACCAATATGGGAGAGACTCTGTGCTACACCATTCTTTAGTGCTCAGGTGGAGGCAGCGGTGGTGGAACCGGAAAGAAAGAAACGAAGATTAGAGAAGTGTTAGAAAGGTTCCTCAGCCTTCTCCCTGAGTCATTCGTCCTTCTTGACCTTAAGGAGAAAGCGAGACTGAAGGGATTCGGCCCATACGTCGTCGTTTGTCTTCAGGAAACTGAAAGAATGAACATCCTGACCGAGACTATGAAAAAGACATTGCAAGACTTGTAACAAGGTCTGGACGGTTCTCTAAACATGACTGAAGACATGGAAAAACTCGGAAACTCATTGTTCCTTGGAAACCAACCAGATGCTTGGGTGCCTTATGCCTACCCATCAAAGAAGAACCTAGAGTCCTGGTTCACTGACCTTCTATTGCGAATAGAGCAGTTGGCAGCTTACAGCGAGGACATGACTGCTCCTCACTCTCTCTGGATCAGCGGTCTCTTCAACCCAATGTCTTTCTTGACTGCCATTATGCAAGTCACTGCTCGTTCTCAGCAACTTCCATTGGACGACATGATGCTTAAGACAACAGTTATCAACGTAACAAACCCTGAGGACATCAAAGAAGCAGCAGCAGTTGGTGCCTACATCCATGGATTCACGGTACAAGGAGCCACCTGGGAACTTGGACGTGGAGATGAACAAGGAAACCTGATTGAGATGATCCCTAAGGAGTTGACGCCTGTACTCCCAGTGATGCAGGTGACAGCCATCAGAAGACAAGACCACACCAAGGCTGGCTTCTACGAGTGCCCAGTTTACTCAACGACTGCTCGTGGACCCACTTATGTCTTCACCGCCTGGCTTAAGATGGAGTCGGAGGAGTACGACGACAAGTTGTGGATCCTGGCAGGAGTGGCGCTGGTGATGCAGCCTGAGTGATCAAACTATAAATTATAACAAAAGTTATAATATTATAATTTTAATAATATTTTTCAATAATTTGGGGTTTTGGGGTTTTGGGG
>Ga0129333_10004817_pt1 | contig 12632 bp, 7 predicted proteins | sample CPB6_08_DNA_FD_94474 | JGI IMG/M metagenome (GOLD analysis project Ga0129333, IMG submission 94474) | Freshwater to marine salinity gradient microbial communities from Chesapeake Bay, USA - CPBay_Sum_0.6_0.8_DNA | ecosystem: Environmental > Aquatic > Marine > Coastal | place: USA: Chesapeake Bay... | reverse complement strand
CGACCTACATATTACTTTCCGTAAAGAAGATTTCAGAGAAACTCCTTGCCCCGATGGAAAAGGTGTTGTTATGTTCAACCCTGAATATGGCGAGCGATTAGGAGAATATGAAGAACTAGAAATTATTTACAAAGCCATGGGCGATTATTTGAAGAAAGAGGCTAAAGGTTATTTTGGCTATATTTTCACTGCAAGCCCAAACCTTGCGAAAAAAGTCGGATTAAAAGCAGAACGTAAAATTGAATTTTTTAACAGTAAATTAGAATGTCGTTTGTTGGAGTATGAATTATACGATGGGACCAGAAGAGCTGATAAACGATCGTAACGGATAAGCAACGTGTCGAAATACCTAAAAAATAGTCGTAATTTTTTTCTCTTAAGTGTATTTGTCATTTTACTTATACAATTAATGTACCTATGGGGCAAACCCGAACTCGTTGAAAAGTCCATTGGAGAGAAATTAAGCGAAAATATTCAACTCTACGATACTCAAATGGAAGAGTATTGCCAAAGTACTTCCCTCGATAGCATCATCAATGATTTCAACCCCATCAATAAAAATAAAAATTGGAAAAAATTTGAAAGCATCTCCTCTGACAAAAATTTTTCTGTAATTATATTTCAAAAGAATAAACTTAGCTATTGGTCTACCAATATCGCCATTCCCGATGAGGAGCACCTTAAACTTAAAGAAGGAAATAATTTTCGTAGGCTCGATAATGGATGGTATCTTATTAAACAAAAATCCTATGGCGACGTTAAAGTTTTTTGCCTCTTTAACGTGTATCGCGAATACAGTTACCAAAACGAATACCTTGTAAATAAATATAATTCTTTATTAAATGTTGAAGATTACGTTGAAATAAACTCTTTCGTAAAAAATAAAGGATATATCATTAAAGACTTAGCAGGCAAAAACCTATTTAGCATTAGCATTAACGAACAAGAATATTATAGCAATCCCAGCTTACTAGTCATTGGATTATGGGTTCTGTTTTTTATTTTTGCTTATCTTTCTGTGAATGGCTTTACAAAACACTTGTGGCAAAAAGGAGAAACCATTGCCGCGATGATGTTTATGCTCCTAGTCATTGTACTTGCTCGTAGTATAAGCATGTATTGGTCATTACCGTCGGCCATTTATCAATTGCCTATTTTTAGTCCAGAGAAATACGCTAGTAACTTTTTATTCCCTTCGCTTGGCGATTTAATTGTCAATCTCATACTCATCCATTGGTTGGTTTATTTTTTATTTGACAAAATAAAAGATTTGAACTTCAGGGTATACAATGTAAAATACAGTTATATACTCAGTGTAGTATTTATTTTCTCTTCCTTTTATGTGTTGGATATTATCGATTATATCATTGAAGGATTAATCATTAATTCAAACATCTCTTTTGAATTAACAAACATTTTAAGTTTGGATTTATACAGTGTTATCGGCTTGTTTGTAATTAGCTTAATGATGTACTCCTTCTATTTGTTTAATGATATTTTACTTAGTGTTTTTCATCAGTTTTTTTTAAATAAAAAAGAAAAATACAATGTATTAATTGTTAGCTTACTCATTGTGCTTCTTTCTAAATTGCTACTCGATGAAGTAAATATTTTATTTTATTCTAATACTATTTTTCTAATTGTATTGGAAAACACCAAAAGTCGTAAGCGCAATTATTTGAATCTAATAATGGTTGTGTTTATTCTCACCATTTTTTCAATTGCAAGCTCGTCGCGTTTAATGCATTTTAATGAAATTAAAGAACAAGAAAACCGACAATTACTCGCCTCTAAATTAGAATCTGCCAACGACCCTATTGCAGAATATTTATTAGAAGGTTTAACAAAGAAAATACAAAACGACAACACCATCATTCGTTATTTTAGATTAAAAAACGAAAGCAATGAACTTTTAAATTCGAGAATTCAGCAGTTGTATTTTGGCGGTTATTTTTCTAAGTACGATTTGGTAGTTTATGAATTCGACTCCTCTAAAAAATCACTGAAAAGCAATCAATCAAATTCGCTTGATTATTTCGACAACATTATCTATAATAATAGCATTCCGACTTTTAATCCAAATTTCTCTTACCTTTCTAATACCTTAGGCTTACTAACCTATTATGGAAAAATTCCAATTTACGACAATGAGAATCTTTTAGGTTGGTTGGTTTTAGAACTTACCTCTAAATATTTTAAAGAAGAAAATGTATTTCCAGAATTACTTTTAGAAGGAAGTTTAAAATTAAACAAAGAGTTTAATGCTTATTCTTACTCTATTTATAAAAACAATAAATTAATTAGTCAGCAAGGGGCATACCCCTACAGTTTACAATCGACTGAATTTAGTGGAACGAACAAAGAATATGAGTTTAAAGAGTTTAACGATTATAACCATTTAATTTATAAACCCAATAATAGTAACATCATCGTGGTAAGTAAACCCCTCGATTCTAAAACTATTGGATTTACAACTTTTTCTTACGTATTCGGCATTTTTATTTTATTTCTTAGTGTTTTTTATGTGCGTAGATTTTTAGGTAAACGATTTAATCTGTTCACCTTAAACTTTAAAAATATACCAAGTCGTTTCAGAATATTATTTAAAACCAGAATACAACTTTCGCTTATTTTTACTATTCTCCTTTCATTGGGTGTAGTTGGTTATATTACCTTTGTTTACATTACCGATCAGTATACAAAACAACAAAATGAACGCTTGAGTCAGAAGGTTCGTTCGATTTTGTTGTCGCTAGAAAAAAAATCCTATCTCATTAATTACAGGACCAATACTTACGACGATCAAATGTCGGTTGAATTAAAAACATTATCTGATTTATATTTAACAGATATCAATATTTTTAATTTAGATGGTAAGCTCATCCTATCTACACAGCCTAAAATTTACGAGGAAGGCTTAATTGCCAAGCAAATGAATACAGAGGCTTATGTAAAAATGAAATATTATCAGCGTTCCGAATTTATTACCACGGAAAAAATTGGAAGTTTAAAATACTTGTCATCATATGCGCCTATACGGAATGCAAACAATAAAACTGTAGCCTATTTAAACTTGCCTTACTTTGCCAATAAGTTAGAATACGAAAGCAGGGTGTCGCAATTTTTAACCACATTTATTAATGTTTACGTACTCATTTTTGTGCTTATAGGATTTGCAGCATTTTTTATTGCCAACTCCATAACCTTACCCTTAACCTTAATTGAAGAGCAGCTGAGAGAAACTAAGATTGGTAAAAAAATGGATCCTATTGCCTGGAAAAGTAAAGATGAAATTGGTAAGCTTATCAACGAATACAACCGTATGATTGTAGAGTTAGAAGAGAATACAGAGCGGCTTGCAAAATCGGAACGCGAAAATGCTTGGCGTGAAATGGCAAAACAGGTGGCACATGAAATCAAAAACCCATTAACCCCAATGAAGTTAGGCTTGCAACACCTTCAGCGGGCTTGGTATGATAATGATCCTAACTTCAACGAAAAGTTTGAACGTTTTCATGCAACGTTTATACAACAAATTGAATCACTTTCAATTATTGCCTCGGAGTTTTCGAACTTTGCTCAAATGCCTGTAGCCAATAAAGTTCAGCTAGACCTCAAAGAAATTATTACCAATGTTGTAGATCTATATAAAAACGAAAGCGATGTTTCTATTAATCTTGGATACATGCCTAATTTAAAATCAAATATTGTTGCCGACAAAGATCAAATGATTAGGTGTTTTAATAACTTGCTAAAAAATGCTATTCAATGTATTCCATCACAACGTAAAGGCGAAATTAATATTGAACTCATAAACGAGAAATCAAATATTTTGGTGATGATTCAAGACAATGGAACAGGTATCGAAGAGGAATTACAAGATAAAATATTTCAACCAAATTTTACCACCAAAAACTCGGGGATGGGCATGGGTCTTGCCATCGTATTTAATATTGTTGCCAATGCAAACGGAAAAATTTGGTTTCAATCGGCACTCAATAAAGGCACTACTTTTTACGTTTCTATACCTTTAAACAAGGCAAATGCTTAAAATGTACCGTATTTTTTTTATACTGATGTTGCTATCGGGGAGCTTGTATGCACAAACAAGTGCCGACAGCGTACCATCAGTATTTTTAAAAAGATACCTGCACAAAGACATTATACTCTTACAAAAGAGTGAGCAAGCCATTAATAATCCCTTTGCTTTTAGTGTAGAAAGTAGGTCGAACACCGATATTGGTTTCGCTGGTTTAAACCGTTCGGGTAGTATTTCGAGAGCCATAACATTGGGTAACAACCAAGACCTCAGTTTGAACTCGAGTTTAAACTTACAACTCAACGGTCGTATTTCCGAAGATCTGGAAGTTATTGCTGTTATATCCGACGATAATATTCCAATTCAACCCGAAGGTAACACGCAACAAATTCAAGATTTTGATCGAGTATACATTCAGCTTTTACATAACAACTATAACTTAACAGCAGGTGATTTTGAGTTACGAAAACCCAACTCTTATTTTTTAAACTATTTCAAAAAAGCAAAAGGAGCTTTTGTACAAACAAGTTTCGAAACCAATAAAAATTTAAAAATTAGAAACGACCTCTCTGCGGCAATTGCAAAGGGAAAATACAATCGACAAGTATTTTTGGGTAAAGAAGGTATTCAGGGGCCCTATCGATTACAAGGCATAGCCAATGAAAATTTTATCATTGTACTTGCCGGAACCGAACGCGTATTTATTGATGGTATTTTAATGAGACGTGGAGAAAACCTTGATTACACTATCGATTATAATACAGCCGAAATAACATTCATGCCTCAACGAGTCATCACTGCTTACTCTCGTATAACCGTTGAATTTGAATACTCTGATAAGAACTACTCACGAAGCTTAACAACGCTTAGCTCAAACATCGAACGAAATAATACATCGTTTCGATTTAATTATTACAACGAACAAGATTCGAAAAACAGGCCGCTTCTACAAGATTTAAACGATGCACAAAAATTATTTTTATCGAGCATAGGCGATAATACTAGTACGGCTTATTATCCATCGGCAGACAGTGCGGGATTTAGTGCCTCGGAAATTAGATACAAAAAAGCAGATTCAAACGGTGTGAGTATTTTTGTATATTCTACAAACCCAGAAGATGCTATTTATAAAGTTAATTTTTCACAACTGGGCAATAACCAAGGAAACTATGTGCTCGAAAATTCATTGGCAAACGGTAGAGTATTCAAATACGTTGCTCCCATTAATGGCATACCTCAAGGTAGCTTTGAACCTGTAGTAGTGCTTATTGCTCCTCGAAAATCAAGCATGATGACTTTTGCCGCCGAACACCAAACGAATAAGAAGTGGAGAATGGGCACAGAACTTGCTATTAGCAATACCGACTTGAATCTATATTCAAAAATAAATGACAAAGATAATATTGGGATTGCAAACAAAACTTATATTGAATATAAAGAAAAACTTAAATCTGATTCTTCGAGCTCTTTATATTTAGTTAGTTCTGTGCAAGCAGAAGTGCTAGATAAAAATTTCAGATTTGTAGAGTTTTACCGCCCTGTAGAATTTAATCGAGATTTCAATATTATTAATAATACTCGTACCCAAGAACAATGGTATACTTTTCAAACTGCATTGGTAAAAAACAATAAAAATATATTTTATTACCGCAATGCTATTTTTCTTAAAGACACCCTTTATAGAGGTATACAACAAAGTATTGGCTCTGATATTAATTATCGTTCGTTCCGTTTATTTTCCAACGCCTCTCTTCTCTTAACTAAATTAAATAACAGTAAAAACGAAAGTAGTTTTTTAAAACATCTCATTGATCTTAGTAAAAATACTAAGTATGTGAGCATTGGGGTTGGAGAAGAGACAGAAAAAAATATTTACAAAAATACCCTGAATGATTCTCTATCAGCAGGTAGTTTTGCTTTCTATATATATAAGGCTTATTTAAAAAGTCCGGATACTTGGGTTAATAAATACTTGATAGAGTATTCGAATCGATTTGATGAGAGTCCTTTTCAAAACAACTTACGAGCCGCTACTCGAACTGAAAATATTTTAACGAATGTAGAGCTAAATAAAAATCCGAATGCCTTATTTGGTATCAGCACCAACTACAGAAAGTTAAATGTAATTAACACGTCAAGTAATTTGCAATCGGAAGAAAATATTATTTCGCGTATTCGTTTTGATGGTACTGCCTTTAAAGGATTTATTACTAGCAATACTTTTTATGAAATTGGAACAGGGCAAGAGCCTAAAAGAGCTTTTACCTATATACAGGTTCCCGCTGGGCAAGGGGTTTATGTATACAGAGATTATAATAATAACGGGGTTAAAGAACTAAATGAGTTTGAGATTGCTAAGTATTCGTATGAAGCAGATTATATTAGGGTGAGCATTGTAAATACAGAATTTGTTCGCACTAAATCAACATCCTTTTCAGAAAATATATTAATTGACCCTCAGCGTATGTGGGGAAACAGAGAAGGTATATTAAAATATATTTCCTTATTTTCTAATCAATTAAATTTCAAAATAGAACGCAAGACTATAAATACGGCGGCCGAAAATTTATTCAATCCCTTTGATTTAAATATCGAAGACAGTAGTTTAATTGGTATCAATACGCAATACCGAGAATCTTTTTATTTTAAAAGAAGCGACCCTGTATTTGGTGCCGATTATACAATACAAGGTAGTAGTAACAAGAATTTGCTGAGCATTGGTTTCGATGCTCGTTCATTCAATGAACAACTTATAAGAACTCGTTGGAATATTTTGGGCAGATACTCTATTTTGTCGGAAGTAAAACAAGGTTTAAAAAAAGCAAGCAACGAAGCTGCTTCTGAAAGAAACTATGAAATTAATTATTATAGTGTTCGTCCAGAGTTTGGATTACAAGTATCTACCGAATTAAGGTGGAGTCTTTCTTATTTATTTTTAAAGCAAGAAAACAAAACAGCATCGGCAGAACAATCTACTCAACATAAATTAAGTGCCGATTTAAAATACAATGCTGGAGGTAAATCGAGTATTCAAACTCAATTAAATTTTATTTACAATGATTTTAGTGGTAATGCAAACTCGGCTATTGCCTACGAATTATTAGAGGCCTTGCAACCCGGACGCAATCTAACTTGGTCGGTTAATTGGCAGAAAAACCTGAGCAACAATTTACAATTAAGTATTTTATACGATGGAAGAAGTTCTACGGGTAACAGAACCATCCACTCGGGGAGCATGCAAGCTCGAGCACTATTTTAATTCGATCTTCGTACTGCCAATGCTAGCACCATCAGCATATAAAATAACAGTGTATTCACCTGGCTCAATACTCGACGATTTTTTCCAGAACATAGTATAAGTTTGACCAGATTTGTTTTCAAAATTTAAGGTATTCTTTGCAGAATATTGTAACTCTTGACCATCTGCTGTAAACTTACTATCCGCTGCATCGGTAACCACTTCTGCTTTACCCGATGGGTTAATTACACGAACATAAAAATCTCTTGCGCCTTGTGGAGCTACTTGGTTTTCGGCTAAATTGAATGTGATTTTTAAGCGCTCTAAAGTTTTTACACGATTGGTTTCAACTTCTTTACCATTAGATCTGTAACGCACACCTAACACATTTATACTTGTTGCTTTTAGTAAACTCGCAACAGCAACCTTATTCGATAGGTTAATATTTTGGTTTATTAAATCTGAAGATTTACGTTGCTCCGATTCTACTGTTTTTTTTAATCCAGAATTCTCTGAAGCTAATAATTCATTTTCCTTTTTTAAGGTAATGATTTCGTCTTGGTATTTACGAATGTAATATCTCAATTGATCAATTTCATTTCTAGCTCTTTCTAATTGAGCTGCCGTCATGTTGCCACGATTTAAAGCGTTTTGTAATTGTGCTACTTTTGCTTTTAATTCCTCGTCTTTAGCTATTAAACTTTCGTTTAAAGAATCAGCATTTGCTGTTGCCTCTGTTAAGTCTTGCGACAATTCATTTAACTGAACTTGAAGCTTTGCTTTTTCGTCGGATGTTTGTTCAAAACGAGTTTCCGTTTTATCTTTTTGCATCCATAAGAAAATGTTTGTGCCAATTAACAATACAATTACACCTAATAAAATGTAAATCTTTTTCGTGTCTTTTTTTGGCTGCGATTCTTGTTCCATGATCTAAATCTCTTTATGAATTTTTCTTGTTTACTTCGTCGACGTAGTTTAAACGCAAATCAGATAGGAATTGTTGTAACATTCGCTCCGACTCGCTACTTAAATTACCTTTTGTTTTATCTCTTAACATCTCCAGCATATCTATCGATTGCTTTGCCTGTTCCAAATTAAGCTCAATTTTATTCGTAACAGGGTTCATAATTTTTCCCAATCCTTGCATTCCCGAAGAATGGAAAATATACAATAACTGCGCAAATAATTGTTCTTCCTTGTTCATAATTGTTATTATTGGCAAATATATAATTTTTTTGTAGCACTATATCACTCCTTAAAGCAATGGAATTAAACGACGCCTATTGGGAAAGCCGATACCAAGAAAATACCACGGGTTGGGACTTAGGTGCAGCTTCGGAACCCATTGTTAATTATTTAAAATCGCTCAGTAACAAAGAGTTAAAAATACTAATACCGGGTTGTGGAAATGCCTATGAAGCTGAATGGGCATTAAACAATGGATTTAAGAATGTGCATATTCTCGATTTTGCTGCTTCCGCAATCGAAAATTTCAAACTTCGTTTTCCTGCTTTTAAAATTGAAAACTTACACCATGAGGATTTTTTCAAACACCAAGGTTCGTACGACCTAATTATTGAACAAACATTTTTTTGTGCTATAAACCCTGATAAACGTAAAGAATATGCAAAAAAAATGCACTCCCTCTTGCTTGATAATGGAGTGCTGGCTGGTCTTTTTTTCGATACTACTTTTGTTAATGGGCCACCTTTTGGAGGCAGCAAAGAAGAGTACCTAACTTATTTTTCTTCGAATTTCGATATGCTTCATTTTGAAACATGTTATAATTCTATACCTCCCAGAGCAGGTAAAGAATTGTTTATCGAATTGAGGAAAAAATAATTAAATCGATTCAATAATTTCTTTGCTCATTGGTTTCACCGACGATGGAAAATACTTTACTAACTGACCATTTTCGTCGATTAAATATTTATTGAAATTCCACTTAGGAGCTTGAGAGTTCCATCCGTTTAGTTCTTTTGTGCTTAACCATTTGTATAACTCACAAGCATTAGCACCTGTTACATCTACCTTCTCAAATAGCTGAAAAGATACTCCATAGTTTTTTTGACAAAAACTTGCTATCTCTTTGTTTGATCCTGGCTCTTGTCCTCCAAAATTATTTGCAGGGAATCCTAAGATTACTAGTTTATCGCCATATTTTTTGTGGAGCTCCTCTAGCTCGGCATATTGTGGAGTATATCCGCACTCCGAAGCGGTGTTCACAATTAATACTTTTTTTCCTTTGTATTTGCTTAAATCGATAAGCTCTCCATCAATTGATTTCATTTTAAAATCATAAAGACTTTTTGTGGCTAAGCTAGCACTTTCATTCATAGGTTTACTTTTAATGGCACTCGTTCCGAAACATGCGGTTAACAGTGTAAATAATGGTATAAAGAGTTTCATTTGCTGTTGATTTGTTCTCTCTAACAATCCTATTTGTAATATGTTTTACTTAGTGTATCGGCATTCGCACTTTTTTCCAGCCTCCGTCTTCTTCTTTCCTCTTTTCTTGCCTTTCTATTTTCTTTTAATTCTGATCTGAATTTTTTAAAGTCGAAATATCTATCCGATTGGTATTTCAGCTCTGCTTCCATTCGTTCTGAAAGCCCTACACTTTCTTTCATGCCTTTTAAAACACCTCTCCATATAAAGGAGAAAAAACTCCATTCTTCTTTTCTGTTCAACACAAATTTTGGTCGCACCATTCTTCCGTTTAATCGTGGATTCGCATCTTCTAATACCATATGGTTCGCTAGAATTGTGTACAATCCATGTCGCTTGAGTTTTTTTTCTACTTTATCGAACTCCAATATTTTAACTCTCAAATTATTATACATCATGCTTACATTACAATTCATGCTTTTTTTATCGCCACTCAACATAAACTTTAGTGATCGCAAATGGCAATTCGTGATTTCCATGTGTACTAATTGTGATAATATTGGACTCATGTCTTGGAGGTTATAATTAGAGACTGTTCCTTTTACGAAAAAAGATTTCATTGTATGTAAACAGTCAAAAATAAACTCAACATTCGTTTTTGCTTTATGGTTAATGCTTGTGTTTAGGTTGATGGTAGTAAACGGGTTTTTTATAAGCGCTGCGGTATCATTACTAAAATGGCTAAACGACCCCTTGATGTCAGTAAAATCTATCTTCCAGCGATGTTTTGTTTTAGAGTCAATTTCTCCATAATCCAATTTCGAATTTTTCAAATTCAATTGATCAAAATAAAAAGGTATGCGAATGTCGTATACTAATTCTGCGGGAAATCTAATTTTCTTTTTTAAGTTTTTAGGAATAGTGTTGTTTCGAAAAATATTGCTCTCTAATTTATTTACCTCGATTACTTTTCCGTATAATTTTTGTTCGAAAAATAATTTCTTAAAATTTACTCGTTGAAAATTTGCTTCTTTAACATATAAGTAAATTCTCGTTTTTCGAAATCCTGCTTTGTCTGTAAATTGCTCTTCGTTTTTGTTCGGAATTATTTTAAAATTATATACTTGTATCGATGAAGTTGCCGTACTTGCTACCACTTCTTCAAACTGCATCGTATTTACGCTGTCACGGAATTGATGCGAAAAATTTTTAATCGATAATTTGATGTCATCAGAATAAAACGGTCGTGTAGTATCTACTTGTGCTAAAGAGTCGATGATTAAATTACGTACTTTAAAATAGCTTAAAAAGATGCTCTTCGATTTACGTTTCCCTACACTGTCGGCGATAAATTCAAACTCAATATTTTTTAAATTTATTTGTTCAATTTTCAGCATCGAAAGCTGATCTTTAATTAAGTTGTACGGATTCCTAAAAAGTGACGTATCGTCGGCAGCCTTTTTATAGGATAAATCATTCAACACTCTTACTTTGGGTTTATTAATGGATATTTCCATTATGTCTAGGGCCTTGTTCTGATATAATTCCCAAATGTTAATCCCATGTACTTTCGCGCGCTCTATGTCCAATTCAAATAAATATGCAGGTTGTTCTTTTTTTTGTTTTAATTCCTCATAAACGCCTCTATCGGGTGTTAAACGTATGTTTTTGAGTCCAAAATTTCCCATAAAAACATTAAAAGTGATGTCTTCGAACGCTATGCGGTATAATTTATTCGTTGAGGTATAGAGGGAGTCTTTAATTGCCTTGCTAATGATGGGTTCCCAATACATTAACATTAAATATGACGCTAAAAATAAAAGTGCTAGAAATGAGGCTATTATAGCGAGAATCTTTTTCCAATACTTTTTAATGACATTTATAGGCATTCTGCTAATTTATGAAAACATCTGCTTATGAGAAATATGCTGACAAATTTTCAGAAATTTCCTAATTTTGCAGACTATTTAAAGCTATGTTAGATCAGATTTCAACAAAATACCACGATGAAAGCCGTCAAGGTGAGGCACTTATGATTGAGAGCAGTGCTAAGGCTTCCAATGGTAGAAAGTTATTTATTGAGAGTTACGGCTGTCAGATGAATTTTGCAGACTCTGAAGTGGTAGCATCTATTATGCTAGAAATGGGTTTTCAAACCACCGATAACTTTAAAGAGGCGGATGTAATATTTATCAATACCTGCTCGATACGCGAAAATGCTGAACAAAGGGTTAGAAAACGTCTTACCGATTTTAAATCGGTAAAGAAAAATAATCCAGGGATGATTGTGGGGGTGTTGGGTTGCATGGCAGAGCGCTTAAAGTCGAAATTTTTAGAAGAAGAGAAATTGGTTGATGTAGTAGTAGGCCCAGATGCCTACCGCGATTTACCGAAATTAATTCAATCGGCCGACGAAGGAAGGAAGTCGGTTAACGTTTTGTTATCGAGAGAAGAGACATACGGTGATATCAGTCCTATTCGATTAAACACCAATGGAGTGAGTGCGTTTGTATCCATTACTCGCGGTTGCAACAACATGTGTTCGTTTTGTGTAGTGCCCTTTACACGTGGTAGAGAGCGCAGCAGAGATGCACACTCGATTGTAGCAGAAGCACAAGATTTATTTAACAATGGTTTCAGAGAAGTTACCTTGTTAGGACAAAACGTCGACTCTTACCATTGGATCGCTGAAGATGAATCGGAGAAAGTAACGTTTGCAGAGCTATTAGCATTGGTGGCTAACATTCATCCTGACTTACGCGTACGCTTCTCCACTTCGCATCCAAAAGATTTAACCGACGAAGTGTTGCATACGATGGCGCGCTATACAAACATTTGTAATAACATACACTTGCCTGTACAATCGGGTAATTCGCGCATCTTAGAATTAATGAACAGAACATATACCAGAGAATGGTACATTAATAGAATTGATGCTATTCGAAGAATCCTTCCCGACTGCGCAAT
>Ga0129333_10004816_pt1 | contig 12633 bp, 10 predicted proteins | sample CPB6_08_DNA_FD_94474 | JGI IMG/M metagenome (GOLD analysis project Ga0129333, IMG submission 94474) | Freshwater to marine salinity gradient microbial communities from Chesapeake Bay, USA - CPBay_Sum_0.6_0.8_DNA | ecosystem: Environmental > Aquatic > Marine > Coastal | place: USA: Chesapeake... | reverse complement strand
CCGGCGGCGACACCCATCGTCGTCCGTCGGGTCGAGGTGGTCGACGGACGGCACGTCGTGAGTTGACCGCGATTCCGTACGATGCCCCCATGACCGACGTCGCCCCGAATCGTCTCGCCAACCTCCGGAAGTGGAATCTCTCGCTCACCGTCCTGCACGCCGTGCAGGCCGTGCTGATCCTGATGCTGGCCGGAGATTTCGCGATCTCGATCACCTCCACCTTTCCCGCCGGGCCTCCCGGCACCCGACTCGAGACTCCCGAGTCGTTGTTCGACCTGCCGATCGGTCCGGCCGTCGCGGTGTTCCTCGCTCTCGCCGCCATCGATCACCTCGTGACGGCCACCGTCGCCCGGTCGACCTACGAGACCGACCTCGGACGGGGCATCAATCGTTTCCGATGGGTCGAGTACTCGTTCAGCGCCACGTTGATGATGATCCTGATCGCCTCGTACTCCGGTGTCACCGACATCGCCGCGGTGCTGGCCCTGATCGGTGCCAACGTCGGAATGATCCTCTTCGGCTGGTTGCAGGAGTCGAACAACCCGCCTGGTCGTGCGACGACCTCCATGAAGCCCTTCTGGTTCGGCACCATCGCGGGAGCGATGCCGTGGATCGCGGTGTGGGTGAACGTCGTGGGAGCCGACGAGGTTCCCGGTTTCGTGTTCGGCATCGTGGTGGCCGAACAGATCTTCTTCTTCAGCTTCGCTCTCAACCAGTGGCTCCAGTACCGCCGGGTGGGGAAGTGGGCCGACTATCTCTTCGGCGAGAAGACGTATCTGGTGCTGAGTCTGGCGGCCAAGTCGTTCCTGGCCTGGCAGATCTACGGCGGTTCGCTGGCCAACTGACCGGGATCCGCGGTCTCCCCCGGACCCTCGACCGGGAGTTTTCGAGGATCCACCAAACCATTCGCCGGTCGGCGACGTGACATCGGTGTTTTTCGACGCCGAGGAGACCGATGTCCCGCCTTCCACGAGTCCTGACCGCCGCCGCACTGCTCGTGCTGGGGGCCGTCGCTTGCTCGTCGACCGACGACTCGCCGACTTCTCCGTCGGTGACTTCCCCGCTCGAGACCGGTGACGTCGAGCCCGAGAGCGTCGAGTCGAACGGTGTCGAGAGTCCGGCCGATGCGGCCACCGCGTCGGTTCCCGCCGACGAGACACCCCGGGTCGAGGTCGAGGCGATCACCGAGGTCGAGCAGGAGCTGGCTTCCCTCGACGAGGACCTCGATGCCATCGAGGACGCCCTCGCCGAGATCGACGCACTACTCGGCACCACCGAACCCTGATCCACCACCACATGCACCACTCGTCATCCACCACCAACCACTCGAACGGAGTTCTCATGCGCCGAAGAATCGCCAGGATCACCATCGCCACTCTGGTGGCGCCTCTCGCGATGTCAGCCGTTTTGTCGACCAACGTCGCCCTCGCGTCCGGTGACGATGACGACGAGATCGAGTCCCCCGACTCATCGATGCCCGTGCCGTCCGTGCCGGGACCGTCCGTGCCCGTGCCGTCCGTGCCGGGTGTGTCTGTGCCGGGTGATCGCGTCCGCGAGGTGGTGCGAATCATCGATCGAGCCATCGACTCACTGAAGAAGTCGTCGGCACCGGCGTCCGTCAAGGCAACTCTCGTGCCGCAGTTGGAGACCATCCGCGAACGGGTGAAGTCCGGCCAGAACGTTCCAGCGTCCGAGATTCAGGCCCTGCTCGACGCCGTCCGCGCCGCGCTCTCGTCGATCGCTCCCGTGCCGTCCCTGCCGGGCGGTCCGCAGCCGTCGATTCCGGTTCCCTCGATTCCGGTTCCCTCCGTCCCGACGCCGACGGCCCCGGTCTCGACCGCCCCCACCGCTCCCGGATCGACCTTGCCGTCCGGCGGGAGTCGCCGAACCGAGGCCCTGAAGGCCATCCAGAAGATGGTCGAGTTGGTGCAGAAGTCGTCGCTCGATCCGCAAGCCAAGCAGCAACTGCTCGACACCTTGCAAACTCTCGTCGATCGAATCGGCGCGGGACAGTTGCCCGGTTCCGACGAGATCGAGCGTGTCCTGAAGGCCGTCGAGAAAATGCTGAAATCCCTGCGGCCGGGCACCCCGTCCTCACTGCCGGGTGGAGATGACGAGGACGATGACGGCAGTGCGATCACCGTTCCCGGAAGCGAAGACGACGACCTGGTTCCCGAGCGTGTTCAGCCCACCCCCGATCAGACTCGGGCGCGGATGATGGCGATCGTGGACGAGGCGCTGCGACTTCTCGACGGGCTCGCCACCGAGGAGGCGATGGCCGCCGTGGCGGCGTTGCAGTCGGTGAAGACCACGCTCGAGGCCGGCGGAGTTCCTTCGCGCGAGGTGTTCGAGGAGGCTCGTCGTCTCGCTCGAGAAGCCCTGGAGCAGAGTCCCGCCGATCAGGCGCTCGTCACATTGGCCGGAGTCATCGCGGCCGTGCAGCAGTCGAACGCATCCGAGTCGGTGAAGCAGGCGATTCTCGCCGTTCTCGAGGCCGCGCGTCGGACGATTCTGGACGATCCCTCCGCTGATCCGCAGGAGGTCGTGCGTGACGCCCTCGAGCAGGTGCGCGACCTTCGAGTGGCCGAGTCGGTGCGCAAATTGGTGGAGTTGTCGAACCGGCTCGAGACGATCGCCGTCGAGCAGGCCAACGCGGCCGCCATCGCCCTGATCGACGAGGCGCAGGCTCTGCTGACCCCGGCCGACGGAACATTGCCGAACCGGGACGAGGTGCATCGAGCCAAGCGACTTCTTCGACGGGCCGCGCATCTCCTGCGCCCCCCGACCACCACCGTCCCCGGTTCGAGCACCACCGTTGCTCCTTCGACCAGCGTGCCCGACACGTCGGTCGACACCTCCACGGCTCCGCCGACCACCACCTGATTCGGTTTTCGCCACGGGTCGGCCGGGAATACGCTTCCTGCTCCCCGTCCGAACCGACCAGAGGAGTTGATCGATGGACGACGTTCCAGTGCCTCCACCACACGCCACCGAGTTTTCGCGAAACGGAGCAGTCCGTTGAGCGGGCGACGGGTGTTGGTACTGGGATTCGGAGCCGTCGGTCAGTGCACGGTTCCGTTGTTGGTGAAGGATCGTGGTTTCTCGCCTCGCGACATCACCGTGATCGAACTCGAGGACAATCGCGGTCTGCTCGGTGATCTGGCCCCGGAGATTCGCTACGAGCAGATGACGGTCGGTCGGGAGAATCTCGACGAGATTCTCGGATCACGACTCTCGGCTGGTGACATCCTCGTCGATGTCGCGTGGAACATCGACGCCTGCACGATCATCCAGTGGTGCCACGACAAGGGCGTGCACTACCTGAACACGTCGGTGGAGGAGTGGAATCCGTACGAGGACCTCGAGTCGATGGACCCACGCGAACGGACGCTCTATCACCGGCACATGAAGATTCGCTCGATGACGCGCGGCTGGGATCGTCCGGGGGCGAGTGGGGTGGTGGAGCACGGCGCCAATCCGGGTCTGGTGAGCCATTTCGCCAAGCAGGCTCTCGGAGAGATCGCCGAACGAATGCTGGTGGATGGCCTCGGTGATGGTTCCGCCCTTTCGGACGCCCTCGCGAGCGAAAGGTACGCCGATCTGTGTCGGCTCACCGGCACCAAGGTCATCCACATCTCCGAACGAGACACGCAGGTGAGCGTGCGTCCGAAGCGCCCCGACGAGTTCGTGAACTCGTGGTCGGTCGAGGGCTTCTACGAGGAAGGAATCGCTCCCGCCGAATTGGGCTGGGGGACGCACGAACGCACTCTTCCTCTCGACGCCTGGGAACACGAGAACGGACCTCGCAACCAGATCTGCATCGCTCGACCAGGGATGCTCACCCGTGTCTTGTCGTGGGTACCCGACGGCGGACCGATCGTCGGAATGGTGATACGGCACGGTGAGGCGTTCACGATGTCGGAACATCTGACATCGCACGATTCCGAGGGTCGGGTGTCGCACCGACCCACCGTGCATTACGCGTATTGCCCGACCGACGCCGCCATCGCCAGCGTGAACGAACTGGTCGGCAGGCAATGGCGGATGCAGGGCGAGCGACGCATCATGAACGACGACATCACGCACGGTCAGGACGAACTCGGCGTGCTGTTGATGGGTCACCCCTACGGAGCGTGGTGGACCGGTACCCAGCTGTCGATCGAGGAAACGCGTCGACACGTCGCCGGGCAGAACGCCACCACACTCCAAGTCGCGTCGTCGATCATGGGGGCCGTCCAATGGATGATCGACGACCCTTTGCGTGGTCTCTGCGTCCCCGACGATCTTCCGTGGCGGAAAGTTCTCGATGTCGCCCGTCCGTATCTGGGCAATGTCTGGTCGGGCCCGTCCGACTTCGATCCCGTGAAACGCTCACGTGACGTGTTCGCCGGCTGGCGGACACCCACGCACGGGAGCGATCCGGCTGATCCGTGGCAGTTCGGCAATTTCCTGTTGCCCTAGTCACCTTGCCGTCACGAAAGGCGTGATTCGTGGTTCCATGAGGTGCGTGGATCCGTATTCGCAGCGCCTCTTCGACGTCGTCGATCGAGTCGTGGACGATTGGTTGTCGGCCCGGGCCGACGCCGTGTTGATGCGAGCGGGGAGAGTCACCGGTGTCGACCTGATCGAGTCGGCCAAGAGGGAGGCGGCCGCGACGGTTCGTCGGGATCTGGCCGACCTACTCGCTCTCGACGTCTTCGATCAACGACGCAATCCGCTCGAGATTCTCCGTGCCGCCACGCAACCGCTCACGCGGGCACTGCGGACCTTGGGAGTCGACGAGGTGGAGCGCGACGAGTTCCAGCGTCGGAGCTTCCCCGACGACATCTTCGATCTGTGTCCGGCCACCTGGACTGACGTCCACGCCGATCTGGCCGAGGTGGGTCTGGAGTGGGGAGCATGGAAGGCGGCGACGGTTTTGTCGCGTCGCCGGTCGTCGACCAACGAATCCGACGACCCGACGTGACATCCGAGGGTGTGTCATGTGTCGGCTTCCGATTCCGTGAAGAGTGTGTGAACGGCGAGGTGTCGGCCACCCCGGGGCGGTTGAGTGGAGGAGTGCGTGGTGGCGGAACGACCCGAGGTGATTCGGCGAGACTCGTGATTCTCGCGTTGATCTCGGTCGTCTTCATGACGGGATGTCTGGTCGGCAACCCGAAGCCGAAGGACCGGTTCAACTACGGAATGGTTCCGGTGACATCGCCGACGTCCACCTTCGCCTACGGTCCCGATGCTCGCCACCAAGCCGACGTCTACACCCCGATTCTCTGGAGACCCTCCGACCGGCGACCGGTGATCGTGATGGTTCACGGCGGCGGCTGGGGCTCGGGTACTCGGCGAGACGTCATGCCGTCGGTGCTCGCTCAACTGCGGCGAGGCTGGGTGGTGGTGTCGATCGACTACCGGCTCGCACCCGCCGTCCGCTTTCCTCTTCCGATTCAGGACGTCGACCGGGCGGTGCGCTGGGTCAAGTCGCAGGCCGGTGCACTCGGGATCGACCCGAACAAGCTCGTGCTGGCCGGGCACTCGGCCGGTGGTTATCTGGCCACGATGGTGACCGCCTCCAACATGGCGGCCCCGTTCGTGGCTCCCGACCTTCCACCGGACCTGGCGGCGATCTCGTCTCGTCCGGCGGGAGTCGTGTCGCTCGCCGGGGTGTACGACCCGCTCGCCTTCAGCGACGATCCCTATCGATTCGGCCCGTTCGCCCTGAACAACTTCTTCGGATGCGACAACTCCGACATCACGCGCATGACGTGCAGCCGCGATGTGCTGGTGGGGGCATCGTTGGTGTGGACCCTCGACAGGAACGATCCACCGATGTACGTGGCGCACGGTCATCAGGACGACGTGGTGAACCTCGAGCAGGTGTACTTGTTGAGCGACTGGGCCTGGCGTCAGCAAATGGACGCCAAGGTCTGGATCGACATCGTCGACACCGGACCCTTGGAGGCGCGCTTCCATCAGCCCGACATGGGCGTCAACCGGGCCTCGATGGAGTTGTTCCTCGACTCCGTGGCGAACGGGTTGCTGGTCTAGAAAATGTCCATGGTGCGTTCCGGGCTTCGTCGCGAGGTTCTGGACGACCCCAAGTTGCGAGGGGTGCGGTTCGCCGAACGATTGTCGGCGGTCACCGACGAGTGGCTTCGGGACCTGTGGAACGACGCCGGTGTCCCCGAGGGTCGGAGGCTCGCACTGGTCGCGGTCGGCGGGTACGGGCGCGGTGAACTCGCTCCCTACAGCGACCTCGATCTGCTTCTTCTTCACGACGGCTGGAAGGGCATCGACGAGGTTGCCTCACGTCTTTGGTATCCCGTCTGGGACGCCGGATTGAAACTCGGGCACTCGGTGCAGACGGTGAAGCAGGCGATCGAACTGGCGCGCACCGAACTCGATTCGGCCACCGCGCTGTTGTCGGCACGCCACTTGGCCGGGGATTCGAGTCTGACGAACGAACTCTCGGTGGCGGCTCAGAAGATGTGGGGCAGCGGATCGTCGGATCGGTTGCAGACGCTCATGGATCGGGTTCGTTCTCGTCAGTCCGAACACGGCGAGGTGGCCTTTCTGCTCGAGCCCAATCTGAAGGAGGGTTACGGCGGTCTGCGCGACATTCATGCCCTTCTGTGGGCGGAGTCGGCCGGAGTCCCGATCTCGCGCTCTGACCGGGCAGCACTCGATGCCGGACGCGACGTGCTCACCTCGATTCGTGTTGCCCTTCATCGCCACCTCGGTCGGGCCGGTGAGGTGCTCCACCTGGAGGATCAGGACGCGGTGGCCGGTCTTTGCGGCTATCCGTCGGCCGACGCCCTCGCCGCGGCGGTGTCGAACGCCGGTCGATCCGTGGCGTGGGTGGGCGACGAGGTGTGGGCGCGGGTGGAAGCCTCCCGCGGTCGCATCCGACCCGACCAGGATCTCGCTCCCGGCGTCGTGTTGTTGCGCGGCGAGGTGCACCTCGACGACTCCATCGATCCGGCCACCGACCCGACCCTCCTGCTCCGCGTCGCCGCCTCGGCGGCCCGACAGAAGGCACGCATCGATCGCGCGACTCTCGATCGTCTCGCGCAGTCGAGTCCGCCCCTACCCAGTCCGTGGCCAGTGGGAGCGATCGACGATCTGGTGGGCCTGTTGCTCACCGGACACGACGCGATTCCCGTGCTGGAGGCTCTCGATCAGCGTGGACTGTGGGTGCGGGTTCTGCCCGAGTGGGCACCCAACCGCTCGAAGCCGCAACGCAACGCGTACCACCGATTCACGGTCGATCGACATCTGTGGGAAGCCACGGCCAACGCCGCGGAACTGGCGCATCGCGTGGCCCGCCCCGACCTGCTGGTGCTCGGGGCTCTCTTCCACGACATCGGCAAGGGATACAAGGGCGATCATGCCGAAGTCGGAGTGGAGTTGGTGGGTCGCATCGCTCCGCGCCTCGGACTCGATGCCGACGACACCTCGATCGTGCAACACCTCGTCCGGCACCACTTGTTGCTGCCCGACGTCGCGACCCGGCGTGATCTCGGTGATCCCGACACGATCGGCGCGGTGGCCGATTCGGTCGGGTCGTCTTTGGTACTCGACTTGTTGCACGCCCTCACCGAGGCCGACAGCCTCGCCACCGGCACCTCGGCGTGGGGATCGTGGAAGGCCGAACTGGTCGCCGAGTTGGTGCGACGCACGCATCTCGTTCTCGGCGGCACCAAACTCGACGGTGAACAGTGGCGGCTCTTTCCGGATGCGCGAGTGCTCGAGATGATGGCCGGTCGCGACGTGGCCATCGACGTTTCCGAGGATGCGGTGACCGTGGTGAGTCCCGACCGCCCCGGAACCTTCAGCCGGGTCGCCGGCGTGATGGCTCTTCACGGACTCGACGTTCTCGGCGCTCAGGCCCACTCCGATGAGCAGGGAATGGCCGCGTCGCGGTTCCGGGTGCAGGTGCCGTCGCACGGTCCGATCGACTGGAAACCCGTGGTGAGCAATCTCGAGCGTGCGTTGGCTGGCCAACTCGCCATCGAGGCACGACTCGCCGAACGGGCGCGCACCTATCGGCGCAAGCGACGCTCGGCCGGGGCGCTCGCGGCCCCCCGCGTGACGTTCCACGACGAGGCGTCGTCGAATGCCACGGTGATCGAGGTGCGGTCGCCCGACGAACTCGGGGTGCTCCACCGCATCACCAAAGCCCTCGCCGACACCGGTCTCGACATCCGTCACGCCACCGTGCAGACGATCGGCGACGAGGTGGTCGATGCCTTCTACGTCCGGACGTCGACGGGGGGCAAACTCACCGACGACTTCCACCGCGGCGAGGTCACGCGCGCGATCGAGCACACGCTCGCGAGAAACAACACCCGAGCCGACGGCTAGTTTCGCTACATGAGCGACTCGGGCCCGGCCGACTTCACGCGCGACCTGATCCGCTGGAGCGAGACCCTCGCCGGAATCGCCCGCACGGGGATGGGATTTACCCAGAACCTCTACGAGCGCGAACGTTACGAAGAGGTCCTGCACGTCGCGGCCGACATCAAGGCTGCTGCCGACGAGGCTCTGGAGGTGCGGCGCGAACAGGACCACTTCGTGCAGGAGTGGATGGAGTCGGTCGGTGAGGGTGTTCCCGGGTACGTGACTCCGAAGGTGGCGGTCGGTGCGATAGTGGGCGACGACGCGGGCCGGGTGTTGCTGGTGCGTCGGCGTGACTCGGGCATCTGGTTGTATCCGACCGGTTGGGCCGACGTCGGCTACTCGGCCTCCGAGGTGGCGATCAAGGAGGTCCACGAGGAAACCGGTGTCGAGTGCGAGCCCGTGTCGTTGCTCGGTGTGATCGACGGGCACCGCATGGGGTTCAGTCGTTTCGGCATGTACATGCTTCTCTTCCACTGCCGGGCCACCGGCGGGGAATTGCGGGGACATCCGCTCGAGACCTCGGGAGTCGGGTGGTTCGGTGCCGACGAACTGCCCGAGGCCACCGCCGGAGCTGGCTGGTGGGGACCGATGGCCTTCGCGGCGATCGGCGGTGAGGCGCAGCCGGCGACGTTCGACGCTCCGAGGTCGCCCGTCTGGCGGGGCGAGGCCGAGTAGAGACGGTTCAGTCGTCGCGCTGACTGCGGAGGAACTGTTCGACCTCGAGCATCAAGGCGTCGCTGTCGACGGGTCCGTCGGGGAGAGGGGTGTCGTCGCGCGGGCGATCGTCGGGTGGCAGGGCCGGTGAATCGTCGGTGGTGAGGAGTTCGACGTCGTCGTCGTCGTCGTAGTCGTCGTACTCGTCGAAGTCGTCGCTGCTCTCGATTCGCTCGACGTAGCGGGACAAGGTGGGGTCGCTCTCGATGAGTTGGTCGACCTGATCCTCGTAGGACTCCACGGAGGCCTCGAGTGCCGCGGTGGGCACGACCGTGTCGATGATCTCTGACAGTCGATCGAGAAGAGCGACCGATGCCTTCGGTGAGGGAATCTGGTTCGCGTACGACGGGACGGCGGCCCACAGTGCGACGGCCGAGAGCCCGGCCCGCTGGGTGGCATCACCGAGCACTCCGACGATTCCGGTGGGACCCTCATACTGGCTCCGCCGCAGATCGAAACGATCGTTGATCGCGTCATCGGATCCGGTGCCGATGATGTGAACGTCGCGCCGGTGGGGAACATCGGCGAGCAACGCACCGATCGTCACCACCAGTTTCGCCCCCACCTCCCGGGCGATGCCGAGGATTTGATCGCAGAACTCGCGCCAACGCAGGGCGGGCTCGGGTCCGAGCACGACGACGAGATCACGTTCGGGCAGAGAGATGGTCCAGAGCGTGACCGTCGGCCAGACGATCTGCCGTGCTCCGGTGTCGGTGAGGCGCACATGGGGACGAATGGTCGCGAAGTCGGTGAAGGCCTCGGGGTCGATCTCGGCCAACGGAGTGGCGTCCGCGTTCTCGATGAGATGTTTGAGTGCGCCGCTCGCGGAATCGGCGGCGTCGTTCCATCCGGTGAAGGCGGCCACGAGGACGGGACGTCGTAGTTCGGGGCGGCGGATCCAGCGGACGTGCTCGAGGTCTGCCATTCAGCGAAGACTATCGCCGGGGCTCGGGTGGGAAAGGTTCAGAGATCGTCGAGGTGCGGTCGGACGATGAAAGCCTTGAAGCCTCCACCGCCGACGACGGTGTCGACCAGATTCGTGTCGTAGACGTCGTTCGGACCCTGCATGAGATCGGGTGCGTCGGCACCCTCGGGAGTGGTGACGAGCGTCCAGGCCTGACGTTTGTAGGCGAGGCTGAACGGGTCGAGGCGGTGTGCTTCTTTCCACCACGGCACCGCCGCATCGGCCGACACGGTTCGACGCAGATGATCGCCGAGTTCGAAGCAGGCGGCGGCACGAGCCTCGTCGTCGGAGGAAGGACGGCTGAGAGCCACCACTTGTTCGGGCGAGAGGGCGAACCGCGACGAGCTGCCGTTCCTCACCCAGTCGACGATCGCCGCGCGGTAGGCCTCACCGTCGTCGGGAATCTCGCGAACCGCTTCGAACAACTTCACGACGAGATCGGGAAGTCCCTCTGGAATCGGTCGGTCGCGTCCGATGGCCTTCTCGATCGAGGCCGCCTCGGCCGGCCGCACCAGATTGCCGTCCTCGTTGATCCACACCGCCATCGGGATGTTGGTGAACCCGAAGGCCGCGTTGGTGGCGTGCGTGGTGTCGACGAGTGCCGGATGGGTGGCCTTGGCGGCCTCGGCGAAGGGTCGTGCATGATCGGGATTCACGTCGAGGGCGACGGTGACCACCGTGGCTCCGAACGGTTCGATCTCCTCGTGCAGCGCCTGCCACCCGGGCAGGCTCATGCGACAGCCTCAATAACTCGACCAAGCGAGCAGGATCACTTTCTTGCCGCGCAGGGACGACAGTCGAAACGGGCGGCCGTCGAACGTCTGCAGTTCGGGATCGGCGGCCACGGCGGTCGCGAGCGCCCGACCCGACAAGGTGGCCGGACCGAGAGCCGACACGTTCCCGTCGCTCACGATCGGCATCCCCAGTCGTTCGGCCGCCGCTCTGGCGTCGAACGATCCGTCGGCGCGCAACGCGCCCGGTGCGGGCACGCACACCTCGCCCCGGCACAGACCCTCGGGTTTGGGTTCCCAACCGGTCGATCGGTGGAAATCGGTGGCGGTCACGTCCCAGGATTCGATGATCACGGGGGCAGTCTTCCAGAGATTCGTCGGCGCGACGACACGCGGGAGTCAGCGACGACTGGCGGCTTCGGCCAGTTCGTGCGGACCGGACGCCGGGTAGCCCTTCATGGCCTGCACGGCCCGACTCCAGGGTTCGAGCACCCGCACGAGATCGTCGAAGTCGGGGCCGATGGCGTCGATGGCCCCGCGCATCTGGGCGTCGGTGTTCTGCTCGACACCCTCACGGAGCGACCGTCCAGCCTCGGTGAAGGCGCCGTCGGCGACGAGACCTCGCGACTGCAGTCGGTCGATCGCCGCCGCGTAGTCGTCGTCGCTCCAGCCACGGGTGCGGCTGTACGACTTCAACGGGAGTCCCCAGAAGAGTTCGGTGAGGAGTCCGATCTCCGTCGCGTCGAGGCCGGCCGAGATCCATGCGGCCGTGTGCGCGTCGCCGCGGTACTCGCGCAACATGTCACCGAAGTGCCAACACGCGCCGAGGTCGGAGTCGGGAACGTCTTGCGACAACGTGCCCGCGAACAGAGGCCGTCCCTCGGGGCGCAGAACCGACACCGCGCGTTCGAGGATCGGTCGAATCTTGCGCACGCCGCCGGGAGCCGCACCGAGGATTCGCTCCAACTGGGCGATCGCTCCGTTGCGTCGCGCGGCGCACACCGTGACCGCATCGGTGATGGCCCATCCCGCGGTCACCGCCGGTACCACCACGGCCGGCTTGAAGACGGCGAAGGCCGCGGCCACCAACTCACCCGGTACTCGTCCCATCAACGAACCACGGCTGGTGAAGTAGGAGATCATCTCGGGCATCGCCACGCCGTTCATGTCGCCGGGACTCGGGGCGAAGCCGAGGGCGACGTAGTTCGCGTGGCACTCGGGCGAGAAGTACACCTGGCCGACGAACGGCTCGAGGGCACCACCGAGTGCGCGGGCCTTGGCGGAGAGTTCGGACGATGTCGTGGTCATGGGGTCACCGTACGGCGGTCGATGCCTACACTCGGCACCGGAGACACCAACGGAGACACCATGGCCACCGACGTCGAGATCTGCCGAACCGTCACCGACGAGGTGGTCGAGGCATTCGCTCGCCTCATTCCGCAACTGTCGAAGTCGAACCCTCCACCGACTCGCCCGGAACTGGAGGCGATGGTGGGGTCGGAGGCGTCGACCGTGTTTCTGGCCCGGGTGGAGGGTCGCATCGTCGGTTCGTTGACCCTCGCGATGTTCCGCATCCCGACCGGAGTCCGGGCCTGGATCGAGGACGTGGTGGTCGACGAGTCCGCGCGCGGACACGGAGCCGGTGAGGCGTTGAACCTCGCGGCCCTCGATCACGCGCGGCGCCATGGCGCGGTCACGGTGGATCTCACCTCGCGACCGTCGCGCGAGGCCGCCAACCGTCTGTATCGACGACTCGGTTTCGTGGCTCGCGAGACCAACGTCTACCGCTTCGACCTCTGACCGGTACCACCGTCGTTGTTGGGCCGAGTGACT
>Ga0129333_10004815_pt1 | contig 12634 bp, 14 predicted proteins | sample CPB6_08_DNA_FD_94474 | JGI IMG/M metagenome (GOLD analysis project Ga0129333, IMG submission 94474) | Freshwater to marine salinity gradient microbial communities from Chesapeake Bay, USA - CPBay_Sum_0.6_0.8_DNA | ecosystem: Environmental > Aquatic > Marine > Coastal | place: USA: Chesapeake... | reverse complement strand
TGTAATGCCATGCTAGGTCTCTCCTGTGGGGTAGGCGACCGAAAGTGGCCGCGCAGGGAGAATATATGACCTTGGCTTTACGGTGTCCAGTAGGAGATACGAAATACTTCTCCCACATAGTCATAGTCGCGTAGGGCAGGGCTAAAGATTAGGCGGACATCGCCGTTTGGGGCTATAAAAATTTCGTAGTCCTCGTCCGCCCCCTCGAAAAGGAGGATACGGTCGAGGTAGGCCGTCACAGAGGCCCGGATAATCTCGCTGGAAGTCAGTACGATGTAGCCGTTTGTGATGTCTTGCGTGGTCAGGGTGAACTTCTTTTTGACTGCTGTAGGGGCAGGACGGAACTGGACCCAGTCCAGCGGGCTGGCCTTGTCTTTCGATACGTAGAGGACCGGAGGGCTGACTGACTTGTCGATGACAATCTGGCCTTTGGTCTCTGGGATGAAAGTCGGAGCTCCGTCAATGAAGTCGGCACCGGTCACGGCATCCACGGCCTGTAGGAAGTCGGTGACCTGCGAAGCTGTGATGCTAATTGGTTTGGATTCGATGGAGGTTATACGGCCCTTTTTGTCGGCCGAAAGGGAGAGGGTTGTAGAAGCAGACGCTGAAGTAAAAACGCTGTCGCGCACTTCCTTCAGGACTAAACCAGAGGTCTCGCTCGCCTCGACATCCCCCAGTTTAGAGGTGTCTACTTCTACAATTTCTTCCGTGTCGTTACCGACGTAGATATGCCGAGAACTTAGTCTAACTAAGAACTCGGCGAATCGGTCGATAGTGTACAGGTTAGCTTTCGCTTCCGCTGTCAACTTGTCTGACACGAAAAGTTTTAGGTTTTTGGTCCGAGTGGTTGTGGTAGCCACGGCGAGATAGTCTCCTTTTCACTCTTGGAGACTGTAGGTATAGGCTCGAGATAAGTCAAGCCTTTAGATTTTGAGGATAAGGATTCGCCAAGTAAAGGTTGCCGGTTTGTTTTGGGCCGTGGCGATTACCGTATTCGCCGTTCGTGTGACGGAATCTAAACCGATGGTCTCACCGTTGGCGGTATCTACGACCTGCACGATGGTGTCCAGCGAGTTCAGATTGTGTGTCACCGTGAAGGGGTCTGAGTCGGCTTCGGTCCAGTTAGCCTTGAATGACTGGACACCGATAGCGAAGGATAGGTCTGCCAGTGTGGCTTTCTTGAGCGAATTAGAGTCTGCCGAGTCTGCAATAAGAATTGTGTCGGCCCCGACTGGAAGGGCTTTGGCAACGGCAACGGTAGGGTCGACTTTCAGTGTGCGCGACGCTGTGAGGTCTCCACCGCCGACCAGACCGCCGTTGGCTTCTGGGTCGATAGACACGCTAGAGTGCGCTACATGCTCGTCCGCGACGAAGTTCGAGAGTGCATCGTGGTCGATGGTGACCGAGGCTGCGGCTGTAAGCCGACCTTTTGAGTCAACCGTGAACTGTCCAGCTTCGGTAGCCGAGCCGTAGGAGCCGGGCGTTACTGCGGTTGTCTTGAGGACGAGACCGTTGGCGACCGAGGCTGCCAACTCGGATTGCGCATTTGCGGAAAGATTGACACCGAATGGAGTTCCGTTAGCCGAACCGATGAAGACCTGACCTTCGCCGAGAATCACTGCAGAAGTATTGACCCAACCAAGTACGGCTTCGTTCGGACCACTGGGGTACATAGCCAGAGCCTGGCCTTGCACGCCTGGCGCTGTGGGTAGAATCAACTCGTAAGTCGTGGGGATGGTTGTCGGGGCTTTGATTTTTGCTTTAGTGCCGAGCTCGGTCGTGAGTGAGACGAACCCGGTTGTCGATATTTCTTGTGCAGCGAAGTTCGAGTCGACCTTACTTCCGGCCAGCTTGTCAAGGGTTTGGTCCGACCAGTCCGAGTTTTTTAGAGAGTTGTTAAGATTAACCTGATTGTACGAAAGACGCCCTGCAGCTGTGGAAAAGTCCGTTGCAAGGATGGAGTTCGTAAGATTGAGTTTACTGTAGGCAATGTTTGCGCTGGCCTGAATATCGGCATTCGTGATTTTGCCGGTCAGCACGACTGTATTGGAAGCGTCGATGGTTTTGTTTGACAGGGTTTGGACGGAATCGGTATTGACAAGCGTCTGTGAGCCCGTCGGGATAGTTAGACTAGACGTGCCAGCACTTGTTAGCGTGATATTTCCGGAGGTTGAGAGATTTCCTTCGAGAGATAGAATACGGTCGGCTGTGCCGGTGTTGACTGTCAGGGTCTGCCGGGCCGCATTCGTCGTTGTCAGTTTAAGCTTGTCGTTGACCACCACGGGAGCCTTGAAGACGGCTTCCGAGACCGGCCAGAACTCCATTGTGTGAGCTTTGTTGTTTGCCGTACCGAGGTACAGCTTACCGTTGTCCTTCGTGCCGTTGACGTTCTGGTCGCCGGGCTGCAGGACGATGTCGGTTTTGGCGCGGAATGTGATGGTCTCCGTGCTGTCGAGATACGTGGTATCGCCCAGCCGGTCAATGATTTCAAGGTTTGCTCTTGCCTCGGCGGTTAGGCCGGAGGACAAGAACAACCTTAGATTTCGTGTTCTGGTCGCCATGTGACGGGTCTCCTAATCAGAGGAGAGCCCCTTATGCGATGGCTCTCACAACGATGTACTGAAGCGTGACGTCGGCTTGAGATGCACTCAAAGTGACTTCTGCGCTTCCTGCACCTGGAACAGTTTTTACCACATGTGCAGCGCTAGTGGAAGACTGGACTTGAACGATGACAACATCGGTTGCAGCAATAGCTGCGTCAGTAATAGTTGCTGTAGCACTTCCAGGGGAAAGTACTGCTTTGCCTGCTTTAACGACCGAGAAGGGGAACTCAGCTGCGACGGACTCGAGCAGTTTGCGCTCGCGTTGGCCGAATCGGCGGGATGGATGTGCGCCTGCGAGGTCTGCTTCTTTCTTCAAATTGATAGCCATGGAACTTCTCCTTAGAGGGTTGTTACGCGATTGGAACTAGGGCAATCGCCACCCGGTTGTACTGTACTTAGTCTTTTTTCTTTTCGCTACCCTTGTCGTACTTCGACTTTCCGGCAGTCTTTAGGGCCACTGCAACTGCTTGTTTTTGTGGCATTCCTTTGCGTTCCATGAGTTCTTTGATATTCGAGCTCACGACTTTGTCTGACTTACCTTTTTTTAGTGGCACGAAGTTTCACTCCTTTTTTGGCTGGCATTGGTCTGCTTTTGAGATAGCTTCCTACGGTTGGTACTGGGGGGATTGGGGTTCCGTCATTGGGTTTTCTCGGTACACCAATTTTACTATTACCTTGCGCTCCTGGCGGAGGTATATCGTCTGTATCTTCTGCAGGAACAGGAATAGCAGAGGTAGCAGCTCCGCCGGACCGGCCGCCGCCCATGGTGGGCTCTGTATTTCTCGTTGCGGCGTTAAGAAACGGCAGGGCACCCATAATGCCATGCTTGATTGGGTTGACTGTGCCGCGACCGACCATGCCTGCGCCGCTGGCTATTTTGTCGCCGTTGAAAGTCACAAGGCCTTCACCCACCCGGGCTGTACCTTTAGCTACGTCACCGATTGCGTTAGGCACAATCTTAGTGAAAAAAGGTGCGATTTCCTTGAGACCGTTGTCGCTTGCGTTTGCCTGCGGTACTTTTAGTGGCATTGGGTTGGGAATGCTGCGGATAGCATCGCCGATTTGGTTACTGGCTATCTTGACGTCTTTGCTATTGACGAGATTCTTCGCTCGAAGTGCAACTTCGCCTGCAATCGGATTCACCACATGACCGACTTCTTTGGCCACGGCCTGCGCTGCCGGACGGACTACGTTTCCGACTGCATTCCCGGCTTTCTGCACTGCATTTTGCGTAGCTTGTAGGATTTTTGGTGGGGCTGCAGCGACTGTGTTGGCTGCGCTCTGGGCTTTGTTCTGTATTTGTTGGACAAACTTGGGTTTTTTCCAGGCCATCGTATGCGTCTCCTAAACGAAAGGGGCCCAAAAGAGCCCCCTGCGTGGTATACTTCATTCAGTCAGGCCGGCTTATGCTGGCTCGCTGTTCAAGAAGTTCTTGATTTTCAAACAAGCCTTGGGATGTTGGTTGACCATCACACCCAGACCGAACATGTAGCTGACGAGTTTCTTCTCGTGTCCGCCGCCAGAGGTAGGACGCAAGTGGAACTTGCTGGACGAGCCAGGAACTTCGACTGCTTTGAAGTCTGTACCGATGAACTCAACGCACTTGCTTTCTTCGCCTTTTCCGCTTGGGAGAGCGATTGCTTCGTTTTTACGAGCGAACTCGGAAGTCACGAACTCAACCGTGTCGTCGCCGTGCTGGTAGGTGAACTTGCGAACACCGCGCTGAGAGTCTTCGACAGAGTTGAAGCGACGGTCGGTCTCGCGGCCTTCGATAAGGCTGTCGAGCATTTCCGGAGCGCACAGGAGCGAGTTGTACTTGTAGCGGCCTTGTCCGACTGCAGTCTTGACTTGCGAAAGAGCCTGCTGGATGAAGGTCACGTCGATTGGAGCGCCGCCGCAGTCTTTGACTGTCGAGCCGGTCACGCCGCTCATTTGGATTCCGTGGATGAGGCGGCCGTCGTTTGCAACGAGAGCGCCGAGTCCCGCGATGATTTCGGTAGCTGTACCGTAGTCGCCAGCGAAAGCGCCGCTGAGGTCAACGCGGGTGTGCGAAGCAGCAGTAGTTCCGCGATAAAGAAGGTCAGCAGCGTCGATGAGCGAAGCAGCTGTGTTAGCAAGAGTCACAGGAGCGCCAGCCGAGCTGAGTGCTTGGAGAACCAACTTGTTGTTTTCGCGGTCGATACTCACGACTTTCCATGCAGCAACACCGTTTGGCATTTCTGTACCAGCTGTGATTGCTCCAGCGGGTGAAGCCTTAACGAGGAGGTCGTCGTACTCGAACCAGCCGATGTGGCCGCGAGGAGCAACTGCGCTGATGGTCACGCCGACTTTACCAGAAGCAACACCTTCGTCGGTCAACGCATCCGCGCTGACAGTACCGAGAACACCGAGACCGTCGTTGTAGAGGTCAGCGGCTACGCGGCGCTTCAGATACACGAGTTTGTCTTCGAGTTCCATAGCCAGGTTGTCTGCGTACTTAGCAGGAGCCATCTTGAGGCGCTCGAACAGCATGTAGTCGATTTCGATTGTAGCGTTGAGTTCTTTGAAGATAGCCACTTTCTCTTCTACTGCAGAGCGCTGAGCTGCAGGGAATGCACCCGATGCACCGATTGCGGCGTACTGAATAGCAGCTGGTCCGCCACCGACCTGGAACATGAAGCGATGCTCACGTCCGCCGGGCATACCGACTGTCATCTGCTTTACGGATTCCCAGTCGCGATGGTCACGGACCAACTGACGGCGGAAGCCTTTTGAGAAAGTAATCTGAAGCAGTTTACCAAGTACTAGTTGGTCAACGTTGTTAATTGCCATGGAACAGAACCTCCAAAATTAGAGCCGAAAATTACTGGCCCCTTAGTAAGAGCCGGGTTAAACCTCTTATATCTCCGGCGTCAACCTTTGCATTAACACTATCCTGCATCTGCTGTCTACTGGGTGTCGCGACAGAAGTTGCCTTAGCTGCTACCTTTTGTTGGGCTTCGGTCTTCTGATTAGCGACAGCCTTTTTAGTAGCAGCCTGCTGGGTAGACTGGAACTTTGTCCGCACTTTGTTTGCGACATCATTCATAATCTGTTTGATTGCGACATCCGGAATGTTTGGATTCTTAGCCTCGAGCTCAGCCAATTGGTCGATAGACTCCCGCCAGATTGCACGGTTAACGAAGTCCTCGAGCTCGGAGTCACCGAACAGGCCGTCTACGCGGATAGAGTTGAACTGCCTCTCGAGACGCGAGTAGAGGGCGTCTTCCTGAGCCTTGGCTTTTTGGGATTCGATGCTTTGCTTTTCGGCGTCCAGCTTTTTACGCTCTGCAGCAGTCAGTCTGGCTGCCTTTTTGGTTTGCTCTTCGCGGTCCATCGCAGCCAGCTCGGCTTCGGTTGCGTATTTCCGAGATTCGCGGCGCTCGATTTCGGCTTCTACCAAAGCTTGGAATTGCCCGGGCTTACCGTACAAGAGGTCCACTAGCGCCTCAACGCCGTCTTCTGCGGCAGTCTCGATTTGCTCGAAGGCTGCTTTCATGTCTGTGTAGTCTGGTGTAATTTCTTGTAGTTGTTTTTCCAGACTTGCGGCTTTTCTGGACGAAGAGTATTGCTCGGCGATAAAGTTCTTAACGGCCTCTTTGTCGGACCAGTCGATTTTGATTTTGGCTGTCTTGCCGTCATCGAGCTGAACTTGCAGGACGTCGACCGGCGAGTCTGAGACTGGTTTAGCTGCGGCGGTGCTGGTTTCGGCAGACTCGGCGCTATCGTTGGACTCGGAACCACCGAGTTCTTTTTGGATGTCTTCTTCGGACATCGGTGAGTCGAGGTAGTCGGACTCCATAGGGATAGAGTTTGAAGAGTCATTCTCGATTTCGTTCATAGCTTCTAGGACGATGTCGGACATATTTGCGGACTGGGTTGGCGTAGTGGACATTGTAGGGACCTCCTAGGAGGCACCCTACCGGTTTTATGGGCTAAGTCAAGCTGGTGGTGCGCCGGTCAGTGCCGCTAGGGGATTGGCTTCTGCCGCAACACCTGCTTCGGCTGTGCCTTGGGCTGCCATCTGTTCGCGCTCTTTGATGTGGCGCTCGACCAGAGACTTGTCTTCTTCTGGCAAAGCGTCGAACTCGGCAGACATCACGTAGGTGTAAGCCTCCTCGAGCATTGCACGGTGTTCCTGTAGTTCACGTGGAGGGATGTACACCTTGTTTGCAATCATGCGTTCGAAGACTTCGCGCTGACGGGTTGCTGCGAGTTGCGTCCTGTCGATAAGAGAGTCGAGCTCGTTGAGACGGAGCATGCCAAGGATAGACCGCGAAGTCATGCCGGCTTCTTTGAGTAGAGGGGATAGCTGGAGGATTTCTTGGCGACGGGCCATTGGGTCAAGAGAGAAGCTTGTACCGTATTCCACGACAAGGTCAAAGCCGCCTTGGATATCGGCTCCTTGCAGGTCGACGGTTTCAAAGGCTCTTTCTTTGCCCAGCACTTTGATAGTGCGAGGTGTGTCCCAGTACTCTTTAATGATTCCGAGATAGGATTTGTAGATGCCTTCGACAAACGCAACGTATTTGTTGAACAAACGACGGCGAACCATGTTGGACTGTTCGACCGCGTACTGCATCGAGAAGCCGGACGTCTCACGGGATTGCTGGCCCATGAGGGACTCAGTGATGCCCATGATGTCGTCGAGATTCTGCTTCATGCGGTCACGGATGTTTGGAAGGGCTGCCGGCATTGGCATTGGTTCCATGAAGTTCGGCGGGATAGCGCCGGTGTACTTGATAATGTCCCAAGGAGAGTTTGTGATAGAACCTTTGGCCACCTCTGCCGATTCAGGCATGACCAATCTGGCCACACCGTGCGCTGCCAGAATGTCGAGCATCACGTTGTCGAGTCGGTTGATAATGTCCTGCAGCGCCGAGGCGTAGGCGACGACCGAGCGGCCCCAGTAGGTGCCTGGCACGTCGATGTCTGTCAGGAGATGGTAAGGCAATTTTGCGTAGGGCACTCCCTTTGTGCCGTCTTTTGTGACAGTGTGAAAACGGTTTGGGTTGACGGAGAGGGGTGTCAACTGTGTTCCGTCCTCAAGGCACCAGCAGTAGCGGCCTTGCATGCCGTTCTCTGGCGTGCCGGTTTCCCAGTATTGGTAAACACGAACGACGTCGTAGTAAGACCGTTGTGAGATAACTGATTTTGAGTACGCCGTGTTGGCCGACTCGTCCTGATTGCGGAGACGGTATTTCTGTAGGACGTCTTTCTTTTCCGGAAAGAGACGACAAGCCACTTCGTAGCGCAGCGGGATTTCTTCAAAGACAAACCGTACGTCGTCCCAGATTGTTGCGTCTGGGTCTGGATAGACAAACCAGACCGGCGGGACTGTGTAGGAGAAGTCGCCTTCGGTCTGCACTTCGTTGGTTTCTTCGTTGTACTCTGTGATTTCGCCAAGGTCTGGGTCGAAGAGGGTCTTAGCAAAGCCGTTGCCGTAAATGAGAGTATTAAGATTTACCTGGTCTTGACGCTCTTGCATCTTGTATTGACGCAGGCCGTAGCGAACACAACGGTCTGCAGCGTCGGCGCGTCTGCGGTCTTCACGGTCGGATGTCAAAGGCTTAGGCGAAACTGTCGGGGGATTGGAGGACATCTGGGAGTGGAAGAACCGGACGTTCTTCATGATATAGTTGGTCGCGATATTGTTGGCCGCACCGTCGACGGGAGCAAGGCCCAGCTCGGAGACCGACTCGTAAGACATGTTTACGTCACCGCCTGAGAAGAACTCCTCGAAGCGGGTTGCGAAAGCCGCACGTTCGTTTTCTTCCCATTGACGTTCTTGTACCTTGCGGGCTTGTTTAGCGAATTGCAGACGTTTCTCGAGCTCGAGCTTGATTTTCTCGTCGTTATCCCATAGGTCAAGCATGTAGGTAGGCATGGCGATTACCCCTTCTTCTTTTGCTTCCGTACTTTACCGGGAAAACGAATCTGAAGCAACCTAATCAGGCTTTGTTTTTCTTCGCCTTTGGAAGTAGTCTTGTTGGAGTCGTTGGACTCTTTCTCGGCTGAGGCCGACCCAATCATTGCTATCATTCGTGACTTTCCCTTTTGCCGTTGGTTTTTGCACTTGGGGCATCCGCATGAACCCTCGTCTTGCATATAGGTGGCCTCCTCGTGCCCAGATAAGGTTATACTTTAATTGCGCAATAGCTTCTCGTTCCTTCCGCAAGGCCCGGGCTTGTCTGTGTAAGGAGACGCCCATGATAGCGGAAAATACGAGCAATCCCAAAAGCATTAGCACGAATATCACCAACGAGTCCATGGTCTCCCCCAGGCTGTTCGACGGATACGAGTGTCGGTTTCTTGCTTCTTGTGTTTCTGCTGATTGTATTCCCGGATTTGCTGGTCCCAGGTTTTAGCGTAGTCTGTTGTATTGCCTTCGTATTTTGGTTTGCTGTCGACGAAGTAGTTGAGAGCGTCGGTCAGGTGGTATTCGTGGGCATGGGAGATTTTGGTTGGGTTGACTTCGGACCATTGAGCGGATTGGAGTTCGTCGATGAGGTCGGTACACCAAGGCGCTACGAACAGGGTTGTACCGAGGGCCTGGTTGGTCGCAGCAATCATATCCAGCTTGCGGTCAGCTTTCTTGTAGACGGCCATGTAGCTGACGCCTTGCGCTGCAGCGATTTGTTGGTACCAGGTAGAAGCGCTGTCGTAGATACGGCGGACGATGTTGAGCCCGGAGGTTCTACGCAGGACTTCCTGTAGGGTTTCCATCGGATTCTTAGTCTTGATGTAGTCTGCTCGGATGATATACCAGTGACCGGTGATGGGGTCCTCGGCTGCCACGATAAGACCGTGTTCCGAGGCCGCTGCGGGGTCGGAGGACTCGACGTGCCGCCAGGATGCGTTGTAGTGGGAGGGCACGTCTGAGATGGCCATAGGGGTGTAATTGTAGACGCCACGCTCGCCGACGAGCCAGTCGCCGTGCAAAATGGTGTTCATCATAGCCTCGCCCATAACTTTGGCGGTGTCGAGCTGGATTTGTTTTTCTTCGTCGTCGATAGCCGGGTTCTCAAGCATGTTTAGGCGAACGGTCAGCGCCAAGCGTTCCGGCAGAGAGTCGAGGAAATGTTTGACTCCGGGATTGGGTACCTTTGGAGTGAAAGTAAGTAGCGTAGGTCCGCCGTTAATCATAACGCGCTTGGAGAGCTCTTCGATGATTCGCTCGCTATGAGGGAGCTCGTCGCACCAAGCGGCGTGTCCTGTGAAGGACTGCACAGCCTGTTGAGCCTGGTTAGTGTTGTGGTGAGAGAAGTAGAGGATTGTATTGCCGTTGTGTTTGTGGATGATTTTCTGCAATGCTCCGCCCTGCCTGACCTCCCGGATAGCGTCTGGCTCGAAGACATGACCGACAATACGGCGATGCAGGGACTCCTCGACTTGCTTCGAGGTTCGACCAAGGACGTAAAGCTGAAGGGGTTCGGTCCACTCGGGAGGGCGTTGCCAGGTCACGCCGTCTTCGCGAAACATTGTAGCAAAGGCTTTGGCTCCGGTACTGGATTTTCCACTTTGATTTCCCGCTCTTACGACGATGTAGCGAGCTTTGCGCTGGAGGACGGCGTCGATGATTTGCTGCTGGGCCGGGGTCGGCTTTGACCCAGGTCTGGCCGAGTCAAAGGCCTCCAGCATTTCTCTGGTCTTAAGTTGCTCCGCTGCTGCCGCAAGTTGGCGCAGGAGCAGGTCAGTTCCCTTGGCCATTGGTTCTCTTTTGTCTTTTAGGTCTGGTTAAAGCTTTGTGTAGTTTTTCCGATTCCACGAAGGAAGCGTCCGAGATGGACCGGACGTCGACGGCGTCCAGGGAGAGGACTTTGCGTTTCTCGGCGTAGAAATGATAGGCAGTGATAGAGCCGTCCTCGCAGTACACGGCTTCCCAGGTCTCGGCTGAGACAGTAAAGGACGCACCGTTGCCTAGCAGAACGGAGTATTGATGACGGATTTTAGCTGGGGTCCTCAGTGCCAGAGTCTGCATAGACAGAGTCCTCCTCGGAAGGTACAGTACCCGATTTCCCTTCCTCAAGCAAGGGCCTAATCAGGTGTGCATTTTGTTTAAGGAATGCCCTGAGTTGCACTATGTCCATGGAATCAAAGCGAGTATTGGTTTTGGTTTGAATTTCAGAGGCTTCGTACTGGAGCAGAATTTTAAGGATGTTAACCTTCGACCCGGAGGCGCGGGGGTCTGGGTCTTCCAAGACCTGCGCCACTGCTTCGAGGGCCTTGTCTGTCAGGTACTTGATTTTCTGACGGGTCTCGTCTTTGTTTAGAAGCCACGGCTTGAAGCCCGGCTGCTTCCACCAGGTCAGGACGGATTCGTTGTTGCACAGGGCTGCGGCTTGACCGGAGCTGATAGCCTTCACGTCAAACACCGCGCAAGTTGGGTCTGACAAGGCAGCCATGAGCGCGGCCTTCGCACGGCGCTGCGCTTCGGTGGGCCGGAATGTATCGTTGATAAGGCGATTGAGGATTACATCGGGCTGGCTTTCGTTCTCTCCACCAGGTCCTGAATTGCGCTCGAATATTGGTTTCTTTCGTTCCATAAAGGTTTCTCCAGATGGAAGAGGACTCGGCCTCTTGTAAATAGAAGGTTTGAGATAAAGCCGTGGTCTGCTAAGAATTGAATGTCCTTTTTGAGCCGAAGATGATTCATGCTGTAGAGGGACGCAAAACCTCGCAGGCGTACCTGCATGTAGCCATGACCGAAGCGGACTATGAAAGGGTTCTCTGTGTACATGAACATAGCAAGGACCTTGTAGGGCCGCATGGGGGAGAACCTAACCGGCCCGCCTTTGGATTTTGTTGAAATGGCATCTTGCATACTTGGCAGCCTCTCTGCGTCGCTTCTCGGTCAGCCCCTTAAGGCCGGAGACCCAACGGGTGAAAGACTCTTGGGAGTCGAACCGGTTGAGGGCCGAGAGCATGTCTTTGTAGAACATACCCGGACGAACGGAGGAAATCAAGGGTTTCGACGGCTTGTGATTGGCTTTATGGGCTTGGATAGCCTTGTAGAGAACACCGTGGGCTTTGTAAGTCTTGGCCTTGACCCCCCACTCGTAGGAATGGTCGACGCACTCTATCACCTTGAGAGCCTTCAACTCTTTCAGCATTCGGCTCACAGTCATAGCGCTGACTCCGAGTTGCAGAGCGATTTTCTCGAGGGGCAGATTGAAGGATTGTAGAAGACCCCAGCAAGCAGTCAGGATGCGCAGGAGCTCTACACGCTCTCCTGTCTTAGCCCAGAGACGCAGTTCAGGGGCTAGCTGGTCTAGGCTGGACTGGTAGTAAGTCACTGTCTTGCTTACTGTGTTAAGGATAGTCCTACTCTCCTCCCCCCTCTGGTCGGACCCCCCTTTGACGGACACGGCAGGCGGTGCCGAGGAGAGCCAGTCCGAGAGTTCGTTGACTAGGGTTTGATTGACGTAGCATCGTGTCGCCCCGGCTCTGTCGAAGAAGTGGAGCGACTCTGGTAGGAGTTCTCGGAGGAAGCTGTCGATGTTGTCGGTCGCGATGGGTCGGTCGAGGACTAGGAATGCTTTAGTATTGCCGGATACCGACTGCGTGACCAGAGCGTATGGCAGTGAATACTCGAGGGCGTTCGTTAATCGCTGCTGGGTCCAGCCGGCTGTGTAGTCCTTGGGGTCGAAGTCTAGGCAGAGCATCTGCTGCAGTCCGAGGATTGGCAGTCGGCTCTTCTTCAGAGTTGCAGTGTTTTCCAGTTGTTTGTCGTAGAATCGTGTGCGGAACCATTGGCTCTGATTGCCGAGGTCGCGTGGCAGTTTGTACTTGAGAGTCGGGCCGTTAGGTACCTTTAATTCCTTGAACATTCTTTCCTCCTCCGTGTCTATCCCGGTTGACAGAAGTCCCCGCTCTTGGTATAACGAAATCGGTGGTCGCTGTCAAGTGACTCCCATTCCTCCCCCCCCCCTGGGTCCAGCTATCCCCCTAGCTGGGCCTTTTTTCAGCCTGACACGGTCTGCTTCTTCCTTGGTGTCGGCTTCTGCTGGATA
>Ga0129333_10004814_pt1 | contig 12634 bp, 30 predicted proteins | sample CPB6_08_DNA_FD_94474 | JGI IMG/M metagenome (GOLD analysis project Ga0129333, IMG submission 94474) | Freshwater to marine salinity gradient microbial communities from Chesapeake Bay, USA - CPBay_Sum_0.6_0.8_DNA | ecosystem: Environmental > Aquatic > Marine > Coastal | place: USA: Chesapeake... | reverse complement strand
TTATTGCGAACAGGTTGCGCCGCATTACTGCGACGCAATTCCTGAATGCGTTTTACTTTATCTCGAAGAGAAGTTTGGAACATGATACCCACTCGCTTCGTGAAATCGTTTTACATCAAATCGGGGATTGTCTTTAGCAAACATTTCAGCAAAATCATTTACCACTTTAGAAAATACAGCGGGGTGAATTTTGTTGCTCTGATACTTTAGAATTTCAGCCGTTGAAATGTAATCTTTTCGTGTCATCATTTTTCAACCACCAACCTATCTTTGCGATAAAAAATTTTAGTATAGCATTTTCCGCTAGGTGTAAATAAATTTACAGTAGCGTATTCATCAGCAAAACCCCAATCAAGAAACTTTGCAAATTCTTTATGTGCAAGCAATTCATCTGAGTATTGCATAGACCAATGAGGGGCTTCGCCGTCATAGGCTAAAGTGATTTTATATTTATTCATTAGATACCCCACTTTTCTAGAGCGCAATCGCAACTCTCTACATCATAATTATTTTCATCGCCCCAAAATAAGAAGCCAGCACCGCCACACTCATCACAAGATACAGCGATTATTTCTGAGATATTTCCCATTAGTTTTCCTTTCGTTTGTTTGTTTAGAGTATTGTATCAGTTGCCACTGACAATTGGCAAAACGGGAGAGCCTTCTAGTTCTAAGCCTAGTGAAAGGTCTAGCAATTCAGCGGTAGTGGCTTCGGATAAATCTACCCAGCCAGCACCTTCGTCATTCATTCTAAAAATTTCAATGTATCCCATTATTATTCACCAACCTTTACTGCGAGAGTGCGATAAGCATAACCGCCGTTAGAGTTGCGAATTTCTACAAGATAACTTTCGCAACCATCATACCAAACCGCTTTAGGGTGAGGCTCGGCTGAAATAATTTCACCCGTTAGAGTTTTTGAGCGATAAGTTTTTCCTACAAGTAGGTTTTCGATTGTATAGATATTTGCTGACATAAGTTGCCACCTTTCGTTTGTTTCTATGTCTGGAATTATACACGAACGGACTGACATTTTCCAATTTTGCAAGGGTTTGTCTCAGTATATGGAGCGTGGGCTTTGTGATTAATCTCACAGAATTCAGGGGATTTTATAACAATGCCGTAACGACACGCCCGACCCCGTGTCTTTGCGGGCCAGCTTGATCTTGTCAAGCCGACACGCCGCTATTATTTAATTTTTTCTAAAATCTTTTCCAGCTCTTTTAGTTGAGTTAAATTAAGATGATCCAAATTAATTGCATCGGCAAATCCAAAAATATCTTTTTCCATTTTAGTTTTCCTTACTTTCTGCTAATTCATTACGAAATGATTTTGCAATTTCGTTTTGTTGTTTTGTTGTGAGTGTTGCCCACATGTATCCCATTAGATAAGCATTTCCGCTATCTATATTTCCATTACGAATTTGAGTAGACATTTTTCTAACATCTTGTAGTAATTGCATATCTGCCATTTTTTAATCCCAACATTCTGCACATGTAGAGGTTAAATAAGTAGAATCTTCAAGAGCCACCTCTACAGTTGGCTTCTCGCATATTTGACAAGAAAGAGTTATCATTTCTTTTTGCATTAGTGAACACCACCATTCTTGCAAAGATTGCAATAAGTAGGGAGAGAGAAAAGGTGTTTTAGCAACGCCTTTCTTTCATAAGTAGTTAATTCAGGGTGATTAGATTTAACACCCCCGTGTTGATATTCATACACGATTTTATCTAAAGTTTTTTGAGATAACATTACAACACCCAACTTTCTTGAGTGTATGCTAACCACTCACCAAGGGTCATTAAGCCCTTGTATTCATTACAATTTCCGCAAAACATTTCGCTTGCGTAGTCTGAGCAAAAAACGCAGACGATTAGATTAGCCTCATCGGCTTGAACATTAGAGAGAGTAATCTCTCGGATTAGTGTAGTCATTTAAGACCACCTTTCTTTAAGCGATTAAAACTTTATTTAATCTTGATACTAGTATCCTACCATAGACCACTGACATTTTTGCCCATTTTTCGGGAGTGTCGGGGAACTATTTTTGTGATTTACATCATGTGGATAACTTACGCTCAGGTTTCAGGGGTTTTCCACACCTGTGTATAAAGCTGTGGATAACGCCCGCAAAAGATGCGGGCCGATCTGACATTGTCAAATCGACACGCCGTGCCTATCGTGTGAGTTCCCTCATATCTTCTTTTAGCCATTCCCACATAGCCCGCACACCAATTAAGGCGGGGACTAATAGGGCTAATTGCACAAGGCTAGTTAGTAGGCGATTCATTTATAAAACCTCTTATAAATCTTATAAGCAATTACCGATAGAGTAATGATTATAATCGTGTGCCATGGTAGATAGATAGCACCTAAGAAACTATCTAACTCTAATCCATATTCATTAGATATAACTAATTCAAATCCGCTAGGTATCATTATATTAGTCCTCCCAATCTAGTGTTAGTTCTTCTTCATCTAGCATATCGCTATCTGCCAAGTTTTCGTAGTAGGCTTTTTCCCACTCTAAGTTTTCTTCTATTCCGATATAGGCATCTGCTACATCTGCTTGGATAGTATCCCATTTAGACATCATTAGTTTACTTCTACCTTTCTTACATTGTAGGTAAAGTTTTTACCTAGTTTATTTAGGTCTGCCATTACTTTTAGTAATTCATCAGCAGAGTTAGCCTTATTATCTACACTAAGTAGATTACTGCCTTGCCATAGTGAGTAGGTGATAGTCATTAGTTATTCTCCTCTACATTAAAAGTATTAGTAAGAGTAGCATTAGCCTTAGTTAATGCTGTTAGGGCTTGCTCTAGGCTAGCCTTGCGTTGCTCTTGTATAAGAGCCTTATATTCATCTAGTTTCATTTAGTTTACCTTTCGTTTTGTTAATAAGAGAAATCTATCAGATAGAGCCGACATTTACAAGCCGACACGCTACCTATGCGGTGTGAGTTATCTCACACCCATGAGCCATTGGCTCTCGCTAGGGCTTAGGTATCTATGAGATACGCAACCCTCTTTAGAGGCTAGCATTTCTAGATAAGCCTTACGGCTCATGTAGTTGCCTACGCTATTACGAAACACAAGCGGATCACCTGTATTGCTACTAGCCATAGCATGGCTAGCGTCTATTACTATATTTAGTGAGTTCATTTGGAACTCCTTTCTTTTTAGATAAACTTAGGTAATTTATTTGCTAGGCTCACCTTTCGGATTATTTGCTAGGCTCATTTACCCTTATTTAATTTTCTTTATACTATAATCCTAGCAGGGGGGACTGACATTTATCAAGTCGCAAATCGGACATGTCGGACAATTTGAAAAAAAAGTGTGAGAGTTAAGTCACATTTAGCCTATCTATGGGCGCACTATATAGACAAATCGGACATTTTAAAACCCTGGATCATACAAATTAAAATCCTATTAACATTTTGGTATATCTAAAATAGTAGTCGACTAAAAATATTTCATCATATCTATTGACCCAACAAAATCTGCTATGTTATACTTAAGACTGGTTTTCGGGGGGTTTACACTGAGACTCAAATATACCGAGTAGTTATTCGGGAGTTTGGTAAGCTTCTCTCTTTTCCAACTATAGCATTTTTGCTAAAGGGGGGAAAGGGGGGTTTTGCTAAAATCTAAATTCCCGAGTATCCAGTAGAAAAATATATTATATATATAAAGGCTATATTTGAAAAAAAATATTTTATTAACATTTAATAGGATATAAAAAGCAGTCGACTAGGATTAATATGTCAGATAGCGAAAACACTACTTGCTACACCTATAAAGTAGAAATGATTATCCAGATCTTGGCTGCAGATGAAATTACAGCTCGACAACAATTAGACGAAAAAGGCGGATACGTCACAAGTCGTAAAGTAAATTTCCTTGATTCAATTCAAGTATATAAGGGTAATCAGCTTGGATAAGAAAATAAACTTAGCTGCTGCACTTAACTCATCTGATGTCGATAAAATGCAAGATCTCTTCTATTATCTAGAGAACTCACTTATATCGTTTAACCTTGAGACAGTTTATGACATAGGTGCATCAAATGGATCATTTACTAACAATATAAGCAAGTACTTACATGAAGACACTAACTATCACCTATTTGAGCCATATGAGTATCCTGAGATTGAAGTAAATGTTGATCATCAATGGCATAGAGTATATCTTTCAGATAGAGAAAGAAAAGTCGATTTTTATATAAATCATAGATATCATACTGGCAACTCTTATTACAAGGAAGATACAAAAGAATTTGATAATATAGAACCAGTAGAAGTAACTACGATATCTTTGGATAAGTACGTGGCGGAAAATAATTTGCCATTACCTGATCTTATAAAGATAGATACTCAAGGTTCTGAACTAGATATTTTAAAGGGGGCAGAATACTGTTTAAAGAATGCTTCTGTTTTAATCCTAGAACTTCCTTTAATCCCATATAATATAGGTTCTCCAGGTATGGTAGAGATTCTAGAATATCTACGTATTAAGAGATTTGTCCCATTTACTATAATTCAAGAGCATCAGATTTTAGATGACTCTATCAATATAGCTATGGCTCAGGTAGATATTGCTTTTGTAAAGGTTCAGGGATACAGTAGATTTACTGAGATAAATTAATCTAGTCGACTAGGATATATATGGATATTAAATGTGATTTTTGCGACAATCCCAAGTATGTAGAAAGATTAAACTATAAAGGCATACTTGAGAATTACTGTGTTGCTTGCATATCTAAATTAAATAAAAAATAAAAGGCGGGAAGCTAGGAAGTTTTTCTTGCTATAATTAAGCCATATGATCCTTACATTAGGCATTATAATCATATGAAAACCGAAAAGGTTTCAATAGCCAAACAGAAGGCATATTTGGCGACATACATCCGTAATCTCAAAGAATCATCTCCTTGCATGGACTGTAAGGAACATTTCCCATACTACGTCATGGACTTTGACCACGTCCGTGGTAAGAAGCATGCCAATGTGATGGAGCTTATTCCAACCTTGTCTAAGAAGAAGATTGATGAAGAAATTGCTAAGTGTGAGATCGTATGTTCTAATTGTCATCGTATTAGGACTCATATGCGTAAGGTTAAGAAATCAAAAACTGCCTAGAAAATTCCCTGCCGCCCTTTTAAAGCCCTTTGTACCCTTGGGTACCAGAAGATAGGGCTAAGGCTCTTATATGGCCCCTAGAAGGCTTATATGGCATATTCTGTAAATTGGGGTAGATTGGGAAATGGGGTCTTCTACTTTCGACGCACTTTTTCTGTACTATTTATACCTTATGTCTGTATCAGGAGTATATGTACTATATGTCCGTATTGGTATGATAGAGAGGTTCTTATCTTTCGGCGCACTTTTTTCGCACTATACAAAATGTTTCATGTGAAACATTGCTATCCTGTGTTTTAAATAGTATAATCATCTAATTGGTCCATAGCTCAATCGGCAGAGCACTGAGCTGTTAACTCAGGGGTTCCTGGTTCGAGTCCAGGTGGACCAGCCGAGTAACACTTGTATGGCTTTCCATCGGTTGAAAGTTTACGCAAGTATGTAGCGGTTTCTGCAGAACGTCTACACGGTGTTGTCAGAGCACTCGGTTAAATCCTTACAGTGTGGTAAAAGATAAACTGATCTGGCATTGCGAGTGTTGCATAATGGTAGTGCTTCTGCCTTCCAAGCAGATGGTGCCAGTTCGATTCTGGTCACTCGCTCTCTGATCTCTTATGGTGTAATGGCAGCACAGAGGCCTTTGAAGCCTTTAGTTTTAGTTCGAGTCTAGATAAGAGAACTTACCCTTCGTAGCTCAGAGGACAGAGCACTCGGTTTCTACCCGATTGGTCGCAGGTTCGACTCCTGCCGAAGGGACTTTATTTTAGCGTGGTCCCCAACCGACTTTAACGGTTTTAAGATGATTAACTCTTACTAGTGGATCACACCACATTTGAATTCCGTAGTCTTTCATCTTTAGTATAAATGAAATATCTTCTGAGTAAGTTAGTAAGTATGAGCCACCAAGTCTATCTGGAACCTCAACTACCATTGGTGAAAACCAAGGTCGAGTAACTCTCTCAAATACTCCGCTTTTAATACATGCAAACCCAAGACCACTTCCAGTAATCGGAAATATTTCTGTTCTATCTAAAATTTGTTGTTTATCCAAATGCGGTGGCGCTTCAAATACGGCCTCTGGGTTCCATTCGCAAATTGTTGTCTTGTTACCACTTGCCATAAGATAAGCTCCAGTAATTGCATCTTTTTCAGACTCATATAGTTTCATAAAGTCGTCTGGATGCCACTCAATATCTGAGTCAATCATAAAAATTTTATTATACGTTACAGAGCCAAACATAGGCTCATTAATTCTATGGGATTCTGGAATATTGCTTCCGCCAAGGATGGTGTTCTCTCTTGCCTCAACTACGTTAGATGCATACTGTGAAAAATATGCCCAAGAAATTCCTCTTTTTTCTAGCTCTTTAATTGTTCCCACTAAAGATAATACATAAAGCTGATTCATACTATGCCCTGGGGTAGTTATAATAACGTCATAGTGAGGTTTCTGTGGTTCGCTCATTGCCGCCCTTTTCTGTAGACCTTAATAGTACTATAATAAAAATTATAAATCAATACCCCAAGAAAGGACAAAACCCAATCAGAGGCGGATCCGATTGGGCATTCCTAGTGTATTGCTACACATTATACAGGGAGCAAATTGTGGGATGCGTCAACCTATACTTATGTAGTATAAAATAAAATATATTCTAAGTCAACCATTTTTGACTATTCCCACAATAATTTTTTATTGGGGTCAAAAATCCATTTATCCTCTTCGTACTTCTTATCACGGGTAAGGTCATAAAGAATTTCCATAAGCACCCTACATTCGTCATGTTTCCATGCCGTATAACAGTTGCCATTTTCAACATTTATACATTTATTTAAGTAAGAATCTAGTTTGTCTACCATCCACTTTAAAGCTTCAGTGGCTTTTGATACGTCTTCGTAAACATTTTTTTCCGCCCTATTCATTTTATAGGCTATCTGATCAATATATATTTTATTCACCATTCTCCTATCGGGCAAATTGCCGAATCAGATGTAACAATATCAAATACCCTCTGATCAACAACCAAGCACTCTTCATCTAGTTGCGAGTATAGCTCACATTGTTCACAAATTTTAATAACTTGAGAATAATAGTTTAAATATTTATCTGGATACTCACTCTGATTGCTCATCTTTTTCTTCTCCTGGAGTAAAAGATGGGGCTGGACCAAGCAGATACCCTTGGTCGTGGTATTGAATCATTTTAGATACATCTTCTGGTCCTACAAGCTTGTTTGCAATTAATGTTAATAGGTCATATATTCTGTGTAGCATAATATAATTAACCATAGGCAGGTTGTCTTCTAAATTTTGTGGTTTTTCATTTTCCGTCATCGGGTCTACCTAAATCTTCCCAAAACTTTTCTCTTCCCATAGCATCAGTTTCTTTTATGTGACCACCGTCAGTTTGAATCGACGGCTGATTTAAGTTTTCCATAATATTCCAATCCCACAGTTTTCTTGAAATTACAAGATAAGCAGTACAAGTATATTATACCTTCATTTGTTTCGTTACACATCAAAGGGCCCTGATCCAACGGACATTCAAGTCTTGGAACAAGGCCCTTCTCTGCTAGTGTGAGGTACCTAGACACATATTGTATCTTCACGTACCCCTCCTTCTAATTTTGGAATTCCAGTAGGAACTCCTTATATCTTGCCCCATTAAGGGAAGACCATGATGACCAGTCGGTTCCGCCTTTAGTCATATAATACGTTATCTCTGCATTTATTACTGGATCAAATAATAGGATATTCGATCTTAATTCAAATTTTTCTTTACGATCAATGCCGAGTTCACCCAACATGTTAATCTGAAAAATTCCGTAGGAACTGTCTCCAGTTTTCCTGTTACCATTGTAAGCCATAGGCCTTGCATTGGATTCTGACTTAGCAATAGCCCAAGCCTGTTTAAGGGCTTTTCCTTCAAAACCAACAGCTGATAAAAGTTCTTTTAGTTCTTTGTCTGTCAGTGTCTCAGAAGGCTTGTACACAGTAGTGCTGTACTTCTCTAAGGTTTCTTTCTTTAGTTGTACCGTTGATTTCGGTGTTTCCACCGTCAACGCCTGAGATGTTGTTGGACCAGGCTGGACTGTAAATAAGAATAATGTTATCATTCCTATATAAGACCAGTTATGAGCAACATCACTCAATCGCTGTTTTATATTCTCCATTGGCATTTCCTCCTTTAGAGATAACGAAGTATAATCATAACATTGATAGGATAACCCTGTCAAGCCAGTTGACTAGAAAAATACCATGAAAATATCTTATTATACGATCTGGGCAGGCTTGAATCCCGCTGTCGGATTTGGTTATGCTGGTCAACATATTGTAAAATCATTACAATATTTAGGCAATGAGGTTTCATATGCTAACCCTAAAGCTGATGTTCAGATAAATTTTACACAACCCCATTTATATAAATTACATAAAAATCAATATCAAATTGGTTATACTCCATGGGAATCAACATCTATGAGAAAAGATTGGGTTGAAAGATTTAATCAATGTGATGAAGTGTGGGCAACTTCAGATTGGTGTGCGGAAGTTTTTAAACAAAATGGAGTTACAAGGCCCATATATGTTTATCCACATGGCATTGAAGAAAAATGGTCTCCAGTAAAAAGATCTTACAATGAAGATGAAGTTTTTAAATTTTTACATGTTGGAGAACCGTCTCCAAGAAAATCTGGTCAGCTAGTTGTTGACACATTTATTAAAATGTTTGGCAATAATCCAAAATATCAACTTACATTGAAATGTCATCATAATCATACGGTTAGAGTTTATGATAAAAATGGCGAACTAAAGTTGCCAGAAGATGTTTATTCAAATATTAAAGTTATAAAAGATGAAATGTCTATAGATGACTTAGTTGCATTACATCAAAGACACCATGTATTAATTTACCCAAGCTGGGGAGAAGGCTTTGGGTTTATACCACTGCAAGCACTTGCGACTGGTATGCCAGTTATATCAACCTATCATTGGGCACATTATAAAAAGTTTATAGGACCCCTAAAGCTAAGGTCTACCCTTACATCTGAAACCTTACCTAAAGCAGTAGGAGATCCTCATATAGGAGAAATGTTTAAACCAGATGAAAAGCATTTAGAAGAATTAATGTATGATTCTATTTTAAATTTTAAAGCATATTCTGGGTATTACTTTGCCCAGTCAACTAAAATACATGAAGAATATAACTGGATTCAGTTGACTAATAAAGCCTTTGATCATATTTTTAAAAAATTTCAATAACCCCTTCCCCTTTATATAGAAGTTTGGTAGAATAGGACTTCAACTAAAATTATAAAACCGCAAGGCGGAGAAAAGGTGTTATTTCAAAAATGTCAAAAACTATTGCAAACCCATACGAAAATTTTATTGCGCTGTCTCGATATGCAAGATGGATTCCAGAAGAGAATCGTCGTGAGACATGGGGTGAAACAGTAGATCGATATTTTGATTTTATGTTAAATCACCTAAAAGAAAATTATAATTATATTCCAAATGAAAAGCTTGTAGCGGAATTAAAAGACGGTGTATTTCAAAGAAATGTCATGCCCTCAATGCGTTCAGTTATGACATCTGGAGCCGCATTGGAAAGAGATAATGTGGCAGGATATAACTGCTCATTTGTTCCAGTAGACAATCCAAGATCATTTGATGAAACAATGTATATTTTGATGTGCGGAACTGGTGTAGGATTTTCTGTAGAATATAAATATATTAATAAGTTGCCGTCCGTCCCAGATTCTTTTGAGAAATCAGATACAGTAATTGTTGTAGAAGACTCTAAGCAGGGATGGGCAAAAGCATATCGTGAGCTACTTGCATTGCTATGGACGGGACATATTCCAGCAGTTGATGTTAGCAAGGTTCGCCCAGCAGGTGCTCGTTTGAAAACCATGGGAGGTCGTTCTTCAGGACCACAACCACTAATTAATCTTTTTGATTTTACAATTGCTAAATTTAAAAATGCAGCAGGTCGTCAATTAAAGCCAATTGAGGCGCATGATATTATGTGCAAGATTGGTGAAGTGGTGGTGGTTGGAGGAGTTCGTCGCTCAGCAATGATTTCTCTTTCTAACATTAATGATATTGAAATGGCTGCTGCTAAATCTGGAAACTGGTGGGAAAATAATCCACAACGTGCATTATCTAATAACTCTGTTGCTTATTCACGCAAACCAGAGATGGAGCAGTTTATTGCAGAATGGAAAAATCTTTATGACTCAAAGTCTGGAGAACGTGGAATCTATAATGTTGCCGCCGCTCAGTCGCAAGCAGCTAAATATGGACGAAGGGACCCTGAAGTACATTACGGGACAAACCCTTGCTCAGAAATTATTCTGCGTCCTTATCAGTTTTGTAATCTTTCAGAAGTCGTATTACGTGAAAAAGACACAGTTGAAGATGTATCAAATAAAGTACGCCTTGCAACAATTCTTGGAACGTGGCAGGCTACGCTAACTGATTTCAAGTATCTTCGTAAGATTTGGAAAGACAATACAGAAGAAGAGCGCCTTCTAGGGGTTTCTCTAACAGGACAATTCGGACATAAGTTTTTTTCAGGAAAGCAAGGGCTAGATAAGTTAGAAAAGACTCTTTCAGGTCTTCGTGAGTATGCAAGAGAAATTAATAAAGAAGAGGCGGGGAAAATTGGGATTCCTGAGTCTGCAGCTATTACATGTGTAAAGCCTTCTGGAACAGTGTCTCAATTGGTCGGGGTATCTTCAGGAATGCATCCTTGGCATTCACAATATTATATTCGTACAGTTCGTGGCTCAAAGGGAGACCCTATCTCAACATTCTTAAAGGAAGTTGGTATTCCAGTAGAAGACGATGTGATGAAGCCAAATGACACATACGTATTTTCATTTCCAGTAAAAGCACCAGAAGGTGCAATTACGAGATCTGATTTAACAGCACTTGATCACCTAAACACTTGGTTGGTTTATCAACGTGCATGGTGTGAGCATAAACCATCTATTACAGTTTCTGTAAAAGAAGAAGAATGGATGGAGGTAGGAGCATGGGTGTACAAGCATTTTGATGAAGTATCTGGAATTTCATTCCTTCCTCATTCAGACCATACCTACAAGCAAGCCCCATATCAAGAAGTTGACAAGGCAGAGTATGACGCATTAGTTGCAAAAATGCCTAAAGACATTCGCTGGGAAGATTTATCATTTTATGAGACAGAAGATGGAACATCTACGAACGCTACCCTTGCCTGTAGCTCAGACGGCAATTGTGAGCTTGTAGACATTTCCGCCTAAAAGTAGTACAATATAATTGGGGTAAAACCCAAAATTCCTGGGCACAATGCCCAGAAATAGGAGGATCTAATGCCAAAGCAAGATCTAAACAATGATGGAAAGGTAACAATGCAAGAGAAAATTCTAGCAGCGTTAGCAAGCTATGGTCGCCACTTCCTTGGCGCAGCCATTGCTCTTTACATGACTGGAAATACTGACCCAGGAGATTTAATTAAGGGTGGTATTGCAGCATGTCTGCCAGTTATATTGAAGGCACTCAACCCTAACGAAACCAGTTTTGGGTTTACCAAGAAGTAATTCTAACAATCAATTAGGAACGCTCCTATGCTAAAATTGGCATAGGAGTTTTCCTATTAGGAGAGTTTAGAAAATGGCAGGACAAAAAAACTGGGAAGTAGATCAAAACACTACATTCTCTTTTATCGTAGAATATAAAGATCCAAACGATCTTCCGATTTCGCTTGTCGGTGCAACCGCAAAATTACAGGTTCGTGATACCAAAGGTGGTAGCAAGCTAGCATTTACTCTTACATCACCAAGTACTGGCGGGATTACAATAGACCCAACACTTGGCAAGATAACTATTAAGATGACCCCTACTCAAACTAACAAATTATTCTATCCAAAATCTTCTTATGATTTAATGTTGGTAGATTCTAATGGCAATAAAGTAAAATTGCTAGAGGGATTTCTAACGTTAAATAGATCGGTCACAATCTAATGCCAATAATTAATAATGACACTATTCCAAAGGTAATAGTAACCGAAGTAATAAATGATGTTATAGTTGCAAGTCCTGGACCACAAGGCCCTAGAGGAAAAACAATCCTGAATGGCAATGGGGTTCCAGCAGAAAATCTAGGCCTAGAGGGAGACTTTTATTATGATAAGTCTACAACAAGATTTTATGGCCCAAAACCAACCGACCTTACTTGGGTTGGAGCAACCAACTATCTTCTCAACACTGAGGTTGCCTTTACGTATACCTGGGAAATGGCATTTTTTAACGGTCAGACTGGCCCAGTATATTCAGTCCCAATCAACCATAAATTAGAATTTTATCCAAATGTGACGGTAAAAACCAGTGGCGGCGACATATTAGAAACTGGTATAGAGTATAATAATGTTAACACTTTAACACTGACAATGGCTCAACCATTCTCAGGGACAGCGTACCTGTCTTAGAGGAGCAAAGTAAATGGCAAGACTATT
>Ga0129333_10004813_pt1 | contig 12634 bp, 6 predicted proteins | sample CPB6_08_DNA_FD_94474 | JGI IMG/M metagenome (GOLD analysis project Ga0129333, IMG submission 94474) | Freshwater to marine salinity gradient microbial communities from Chesapeake Bay, USA - CPBay_Sum_0.6_0.8_DNA | ecosystem: Environmental > Aquatic > Marine > Coastal | place: USA: Chesapeake Bay... | reverse complement strand
AATAGCTTAACTGTTAACGTGTTAACAGCTGGTAAATTGTATATTGAAAATGATACGCTTACCACCACAGCTGGCACAAACAGCGATTTGTTCTTATCAGCTGATGGAACTGGCAAGATTTATGTAAGCACCAATATCTATTATACTGCTACATACTCACAAATAGCAGCATTGACAGGTAATCATCTTGTAAATAAAAACTACGTAGATGAAGTTAACAGGTCTACGCTACATGGATTAACACTTGACAGTGATGGACTATTGACTTATGTTAAAGATGTGGGAAGTGAAAATAGCACTGTAGATGGAAGTGCTTTTACTACATTCTTTAATGATCCGAGAGTGACAAATATTTCTATGTCAGTAAATGGAACATTACAATTAACTTATTAAGAGATATAAAATATGCCTACTACAGTAACACTTGGTAAACTTAGATTTGATATTAAAGGGGACCATTCTACCTCTACACAATATTATGCTAATGATATTGTAACATTTAGAAATCAACAATATATCTGCACAACTGATGTAGGTCCAGCAAGCACAGGAGATGTTACTCCTAATGCTTCGACATATTGGTCAATTTTCGGTAGCTTTTTTAATTTTAGAAATACTTGGACTAGTTCTACTTTATATAGAGTGGGTGATGTAGTTAATCATGTTACCTCAGGAACTTTAATTCCTTCAAATTCAAACTATAATTTGGTAAGGTCAGTTCCTAGAAGTTATATTTGCGTAAATCAGCATACCAGTAGCCCAACTATTGGTCCTATTGATTCTGCTTATTGGACTCCAATTAACCAAATAGCAGCTCTAAATAGTCAAACAAGTGCTGGAAGCCAAATTGGAGGATATAATTTAGGGGTATATGGTGAAAGCCATTATGGCGCGATAGTCTTGCCTAATCGAGGAATAGCATTTGATAATAGCACATTTTACAAAGGTGGTGGTTATAAAAATAACGTAGAATCTTTATCTCTTGGCTATGTTAGTAGAAATGGACAGTGTATTACATGGGGAACAGGTCAAAGTTCATCATTAGGCATAACAGATAACTCACAGGCATCTAATGCAAATGTTATACCATTTGTTTTTTATGATTGGTGGAGAAGCACCAGTAACGGTGGTTCAGGTGTTCATAGCACACCAGATAATGCTACCCCTCGAGTAATACAATGGGAAAAAAGCTATTCAGGTAACACTGTGTTGATGAACAGTGGTGAGGTATTTGCATGGGGGTATGGTGGTAACGGTGAGAATGGTGATGGAAGCACATCAAATAGAGGAAATCCTGTTAGAGTGGGTGGAACTTTAAATAATGTTTTCAACGTATCTACTTCTAACCATTTATTTTATAATATAAGAATTAAACGCATTGCAATGGGGGGTGGATGTGGAACCCCTGATGATGTTAGACATACTCTTGCTCTTGATGAAAACGGTGAAATTTGGGCATGGGGCTATAACGGTTACGGACAGCTAGGCGACAACTCTACAACCAGTAGAAATATTCCTACCAAAATTCCACGTTCACGATTTAACAATAATGATGTTGTAGCTATATGGGCATTTGGTAATAGAACCGGATGGAGTGCTGCTGTTGATAGCACAGGAACGTTATGGATGTGGGGCTTCAACGGTCAAGGACAGTTAGGTCTAGGAGACACTGTTAACAAAGTTATTCCTATTCAGGTTACTGCTGTTTCATTTGGCGGTGGCGGCGTAGGTAATATTATCAAAATCAATCACAGCGATAGATGGAATGGATCTACTGGTGAAGGATCTACAGCAATATTAACAGATACAGGAAGAATTTATTGTGCCGGGCTTCAAGGAAGTGCATGGATGGGCTTAGGTAACACTACTCAACAAAATACTTGGGTAAACGTAGGTAGTGGCCCTGGTAGTATTGCCAATAGTGTCGCATCTGATATGTGGATGGTAGGCAGTGGTGGTAATAGGGTAACATTGTATGTAAAGAGCTCTTCAGATTTGGTGTTATACGGATGTGGTTATAATGCTAGAGGTCAGTTAGCAAGAGGCGGAACAGGAACAACTCAACAGGCAACATTTGATAAATGTAAAATGAATGTAGGAGGAGTTCTTTATGACATGATAAATGTTAGAAGAATGGCATATAGCGGACAAGACGATGTTTGCTCTGTTCTTGCAATATTAGATAATGGTCTAGGATTCGGAGCAGGTGATAATAACGTTGGTCAATTATCTAACGGAACAAATAATCAATTCCAGAACTGGGCTGACTCAAATATCATTGAAGAAATAGCACAATATGCTTTCCAACCTGTTAGAGGCACTAGCGATATGATAGGAAACTTTGATGATGTTATGGGATTTGGTAATGATTCTGGTAACTACTACTTCGCCACATTATGGGTAAATAAAGAAGGCAGGGTTATGGTTAATGGTAGAGGTAACCAATTGCAAACAAGTATGTATGGTGCTGGACAGCAAGATAACGCCAATGCAACATTATTAACTACATTAGCAGGGTTTTAATAGGATTTTTTTATGTCAACATTAGATTTAGGTAAATTAAAATTTTTATGGAGAGGTCCGTGGGCAACTGGATCTACCTATGCTCTAAATGATGTAGTAAGTTTTAAAAATGCTATATGGATCTGTAAACAGGCACAGCCAACTGGAATTACAAATGAATTTTCACCGGGTCTAAGAGACAGGGCAAATTTTCATGGAACCGCTTATGACCCTGAAAAAGTAATTGACTATAATATCACAGTAACAGTGGTTGGTTCTCAGTCATTGTTCTTTATTAATGGACATCGAAGCCAGCAAATTACTATACTTCCTGGATTTACTTATAGATTCTATCAGAAAGATGTTAGCAATTTTAATTTACGTTTTGCTCTAAGCACTACAATCGACGGAACAAATAATTCAGGAACAGAATATACTACTGGGGTTACCTATACAGGAACTCCGGGACTTGATGGTGTTATGACATTAACACTTGCTAGCAATGCACCTAGTGTATTATATTATTATGCACCAGGAACTTCTGGTGTAGGTGGATTGAGTAATGGACGTTTTAACAGAGGATTTACATGGAGAGGTTGGCAATATTGGGATGAAGTTACTTCCGGTGCTTCTTTTAGAGGAAGATATAATTCTGGAACCCAGTATTATGCTAATGACATCATTGAATTTGAAGGATCGACCTACCTAGCTATTGCTGACAGTACAGGTAAAGCTCCTACTTCGCCTACTACCATGCATTATTGGACAATATTAATGACTGGTGATAGGCTAGCAGAAGATATGTCTGTTGCATGGGGACAAAACAGAGGCCCGATCGGTTGGCCCTATCCACATGGATTTTCAGGAACACCGGGAGTTTGGAATTGTGTTAAGTGGATAACACAATCTGGTCGTTTATTCAACCAAGGTAGTGGCTCTACTGGTAGTCATGGTCTAAGCAGAGATGCCAGTGAAGTTCTGCAAAGTCATCCTCAAGAAATGGTATTTAATAATTGGGAATGGTGGAACAGTAGAGATAACGGTGGAACAGGAAAGATGACAACTCCAGATGGAGAACCTCCAAAAGTCATCCAAGTTGAACAAGGTTGGACCTGGTCAGGTGCGCTATTCAACAATGGAGAAGTTTGGTGCTGGGGGTATGGAGGATATGGTGAGCGCGGTGATGCAGATACAACTGCAACCGTTGGAATTCCCCGTAGAGTAGTTGGTCTACAAGATACTAGAATAGTTAAAATTAGTTTCGGTGCTTATGAACAAACTGACATACATAGTTGCATGGCACTAGATGAGGATGGCTATGTTTGGACATGGGGTTATAATGGTTATGGACAATTAGGCTTAGGACATACTAACAGCACCGCAGGTGCTTCTAGAATTCCTAGAGAATATTTCGGTGGTAGAAGAGTAATTGATATTCAGATGAGTAACAGTCAATATACTACCTGTTATGTAAGAACATCTGACGATAATTTATATGCCTGGGGTTACAATAATGTAGGACAAATAGGCGACGGCACAACAAACCAAAAGAACCGTCCTGTATTGATGAGTTCTTGGGATCCATTGGCTAATAATGGTATTGTAAAATGGCAGGTGATTGGTCATAACGGTAGCCAAGCATTTATGATATTAGACGGTAACGGATTTTTATGGCATACTGGATATAATGGCACAGGAACCGCGGCTAACGGTGGAACGTCTAATAACTTGCAGTTAACCAAAACAACATCTACTCCCGGTGGTAGTATAACTGATTTTTGGTTACTGGGCCTTGGCAGTGGTAGTGAACCTCAATATCATCAGGTGTTTACAAGAACTAATACAGGTGCTACCTATGTTCATGGTCAAGGATCTAGTGCTAGTTATGTAAACGGTCGTAATGCAACTACAGCAATTATTACTACTCCTGTAGCTGTTCCTTGGATTGATAGGATTAAAGATGTTAGATTCCAAGGAGGTAACGGAACTAATAAATATTGCGTATGGTTATTGGATAGTGGAAAAGTTTTATTCCAGGGAACCAATGGTGGATTTAATCCTTATATAGGAACTAGCAACAACTTAGATGAAACAGGCACAACTAGAAATCCTGCACACTGTTATTTGGCCTGCGGCGAATACGTCACACAATTACTGCCGTTCGCAGTTCAATATGACACAGGTAATAGACCATCCGGTATGGGATTTATTTTCTCTAATGGTATGATAATGGCAGGAGGTCATAATTGCGCAAATCCGGCAAGCACACAAAACCAAACTGGAATTTTAAGCTATAACGCTACACACGCTGGTCGTGGGGCATATTTCCAACAACCGGTTGTAATTTCACATTCAAGAGGATAATAAAATGATTGTTTTTAGTTATAAAGATGCAGTTGACAGCTATAAGATGCCAACTAGAGCAGACGACTCAACTCCTGAGGATTATTTTCATTTAGGTGATCATGACGGTGCTCATTACTTTAGCTATAACCCAGATAAAGTAACACTAGCTGCCAACCCAAAGCATGATCAAAAAGAATATAAAACCGCAGAAGAGAAAGCTTCTTTACAAGAGGTTATTCCAAAACTAATCTATCTTCAGGCCAAAGTAGGTGAGATGAAAAATGGCTTTTTAAGTCAGTATGATACATTTACTATGATGCGATTAGCTGCGAATTCAAATGCTGCTTTTAAGACTGCTATCAACGCAAAAGATACTGAGATTACAAACTACTTGACTAGCTTAGGATTCTAAAATGGGCGTAATTGACACTAGTTTATTGAAATTTACATGGAAGGGAGTTTGGACTACTCAGGTTGTCTACTCTAAAAACGACGTCGTTCAATACGATAATTGTTCATATGTCTGTCTTAAAGACATTCCAAGAGATTATGAAATTGCAATGGATGTCAGTGTCAGCACAGAAAATTATAGAACCAATCTGCCTAAGTTAATGATTATAGATAAGCGTCCTGATTTAAATCCAGAATATTGGAAACAGATTGCAAGAGCTTTTAATTTTAAGCGTGGTTGGATGCCTTATAGAACATATAAGCCTGGGGATGTGGTAAGAGTAGGAGGTGATTTATACCTTTGTAAAGTGGGTGGCGTAAGAAATACTTGGGTTGAAGATACTACTTATTGGACACAAATTTTCCAAAATGTTAATCAATCTCTAAAAAGAAACTACATGGTTAGCTATCCTAACAATTCACCCTTAGGTTGGACACGTAACAACGGCGATCATCCTACTGTTCAGACCTGCGACGGATATATGTATGGAGTAATAGATGCTCTTGGTAATTGTATGAGCACAGGCGGATGGGGTAACGGCAGTTCTTATAATGTGTCAGGCAGAGGATTCCAAGGCGGTTGGACTCATCAATGGGTTCCTTCAGGTTTTAGTTTCGTTGATTGGATGCGCAGCAGTCAAGTTAGACCTAGCCTAGGTATTGTATTAAGTAATATCGGATTGCCTACACCAGATGGTAAAGCACCAAAATGCATTCAGTGGGTTAAGAATTATTGGCAAGCATTATTCTTGTTTAATAACGGTGAAGTATATGCTAGTGGATATAATGGTGAAGGTTCACTCGGTGATAATTCTACTACCAATAGAAGTTATCCTGTTAGATGCACAAACCAGAGCACAGTTGGTTGGATAGGCGAAACTCTACAGAAAAGTTTTAATCAAACTAAAATTATTAAAGTAGATATTAGCAATAACGGTATTAGAGGAACACAAAATACTACCAGCTGTTTTGCACTAGGTGATGATGGCAGCATGTGGTCATGGGGCTATAATGCGTTTGGTCAGTTAGGACACGGTCAAAGCACCACAGTTAGTGGCGATCAATTTAATAATAAATTAGTTCCGACTCGTATACCTGCAACATTTTTCCAAAATAAGCGTATTATGGATTTCATGCTTATTGGTAATCAATATACTTCAGTTCTTGCTATAGACGAAGATGGTGATTTATGGGGATGGGGTTGTAACTACACTGGAGAATTAGGATTAGGGGACTCTAATAATGTTACTAACGTTCATCCAATTCCAACTAAGATAGGTTATAATTGGAAAAAACACGGTGGTATTAAGAAAATGACTTATTATCATCATTCAACTAGTGGTGAAAGAGGAAGCTATATTCTGTGTAATGACGGTAGTTTAGTATTTGCCGGTCGTGCTCAACAAGGTTTGAATCCTACTATTCATCTCGTCGGAGGTGCTAACACTCAAAGAAACTTTTATCGTTGGACTAAGTTTACCAACACTGGACCTGGTCAATTAGAAATTGATAATTTTTGGGTAGTAGGTGATATTGCTCATACTATGTATCTAAGGCAAAAAGACACCGGTCTGACATTTGCTGCTGGTGACAGTTTTAACTATAACTTAGGTCAACAAGCCAACCATGGATATTGGTGGTATAGTGGTGGTATGAGCGGTAGCTGGGGTTTAGTTGAAGGTGTGAAAAATCTTGTTCATGTGACAAATACTATGTATGAAGCTGGTGCTACAACCACAGCCAACGTTTACAAAAACCCAATCTTAATTACAGAAGAAGGTCGTGCATGGGCTAGTGGTCGTAATACTTATGGTGGATCTGGACTAGGTTGGAGTGGAGTATCAAATGATCCAACTGATCAAAACCCAGAGACTGGCGGCGATACAAGATTATTCCAGCCAATGAAATTACCTGCTAACACACGTATAGCAGGAGCTATGGGTCAAGGGTCAAGTGGTGCTGATTTGAATTTAGTAATAACAGATCAGGGTAAAGCATTGATTTGTGGTTGTGATAACGAAAATAGATCTGTCGCTGCTTATACAATACAAGGTAGTCCATATGGTAGGACACAAGGTTTTATCGTAGATAGACACACTCTACATGGTATAATTAGTGATTAAAAGGAAAGGTAATGACTAGAACAGTTCTGCAATTAAGAAGAGGAACACAGGTCCAACATAGCAGTTTTGTTGGACAAGTTGGCGAGGTCACTGTAGATACAACCAGGAAAACTGTAGTTGTTCATGACGGTGTAAATGCAGGGGGAACTGCTCTTGCTACATTATTAAGTCCAGCATTTACTGGGGTTCCTACTGCGCCTACAGCCAGCACAGGAACAAATAGCAGTCAGATAGCTACAACGGCCTTTGTTGCTCAAACTATTGCACAGGTAGGATCTGGTCCAGTTAATACAGATGCACTGCCTGAAGGATCAACTAATCGATATTTTACCAATGGTCGTGTAAGAGCTGCGATTTCAGTTACTGGAAGTTTAGGTTATGATATTAATACAGGTGTTATAAGTTATTCTCAACCATTGAATATTAGTGCTTTTGCTAATGATGCTGGATATTTAACTAGCAGTAATGTAAGAGACCAACTTAGTGCTTCAGGTGACCTATTATATAATACTGCTACTGGGGTTTTTAGCTATAGCCAAGCTGTTGATAGCGTTAACGGCTTGACTGGTGCAGTGAGTTTGACTACACTGAATGTTACGGAATCTGGTAATTTATACTATACTGATGCTAGAGCCAGAGCTGCGATAAGTGTCACTGGTCCTAATATTAGTTATTCATCTGGTTTAATTACTAGCACACATCCTATACAATTAAGTAATAACACTAATGATAGTGCCGTATTAGGAACTAATATTTTTAGTGTTACTATTAATAACTCCTTAAAAATAAAACAAGATACAAATAAGCTAGCAACTTCAAGAATTCAAGGATTTGATGTCACAGCCGGTAGCAATGGTAGCACACTTACTATTACAGGCGGTGATGGCGGTGTTGGATCTGGTAACGGTGGATCTTTAGTTCTTCAGGGCGGAACCACTGTAGATGGTGATGGAGCAGGAGTAACCATTAGTGCTACTGATGGTGTAGGTAGCCTTAGAAATGCAGGAAGCATTACACTAAATGCAGGAATACCTGGTCAGGGTGGAACTCCTGGTAATGTGAGAGCATACAGTCAGGGAATCATCGGATTATATCAGACTGTGCCTTCTACCTCTACTCAGTATGGTAGCGTAGTAATTGGCAGTGTTGAAACATTACCCGGAACACCTACCGCAGGATCTGTTTATATCTACAGTGCAAAAAGATTAAACACTAGCACATCACAAGGTGGATTTATTGATGTGAGAACCAGTAATGGAACTATAGGCGGTAATGTGTCTGTATTAACCGGTGCTGGATCAACAGGAAATGGTGGAGATGTTGAGATTACTACAGGGCAAGGTTCTGGATCTGGTAATAGAGGTGGAAACATAGTATTAACCGCTGGTTCAGGAGTAAGCAGTGCCAATTCAGGAACTATTAGAATGAATAGCGATTGTGTTGTGTCAACCGGTAGTGTTATCACGCAAAACAGTGCGCCATATTCAGATTTCCACTTAACTAATAGACGTTATGTTAGAGCAACAACTTTAGCCTTCTCAATCGCTCTCGGCTAAATACTAGAAAACAGGAATACATCAATGGGCAAAAAAATAGTACCAACTTATACATTTAATGCTGCAAGTAAGAAAATAACAATTCCAGGTGAATATGATGCTTCTGCTCTTTTACTAATTACAAACGTAACTAGGAATGAAGTAATTTATAGCTTTGCAGATCCAACATTAGGTGCAGTTACAACTAATACAAACGTTACAATTGCTAATGAAGTTCTAACATACACTGCTTCTAGCAACATCGCTGTAGCAACTAGCACAGCTACAATGCTTAAAATTGGTTCAGGATGGACCATTATAGATCCTAATTTACCAGGAGGATCTGCAAGTATTGTGTATATGGATGTGTCTAGCAGAAAAATTTGGATGGATAAGCTAGCATCAGGAGGCGCAGTATCAACAGCCACGTTTAGCTCAAATGAACCTAATAGAATAAACACAGAAATTAGTCTAGTATACGATACTGGAGCAGCAGGTCATGCAAATTCCGATTTATTGCAGATCTTTGTTGACGGTAACGAGCAAGAACCAGAAAAATTTACATTCCCTGATAGGTTTATTGACCCTGTAGATAAAATTCGTGTAAGTCAACCTCAATCAATGATTGATACTGATTTTGAATATGGAGCACAACCTACTCGTTGGGAAACAATGACTGACACTAATAATTATCCAAGTGTGTTTCCAAAGGGTGCTGGTGTAAGAACTAATACTTTAGAATGGCAAGCTTATGCACCGAGAGATGAAAGAGGGTTTAATATCTTAGATATCTATAGTATACAATGTGGCTCTAACAGTAAAATTGCGACAGTGCATTGTAAATCAGGACATGGATTAAACATAGGGGATTTTGTCTATATCACTGGAGGCGATGATCCTAATAACACTCTCGACGGACACTTTTTTGTACAAAGGATTACTAATCTAAGCTTTGATATCGTAACTACAGGTGCATCAAATTTTAATAATAATAATGCCACTACTGCTTTACCAGATCCTGGTATAGGAGGTGCAAATAACAGTTATGGAAGTGGACAAGGGTTTAGTTTTGCAACTTCTGATAACTCTATGAATAGAACCTCTGGTAGCTTTATTACAGATGGATATAGGACAGGTCAAATAGTAACAATTACTGGCAGTAGAGCTGGAAATAATGCCAAATACCTAGTGACCGGTGTAACTACATTAAAGGTAAACTTTGATACTAGAAACACTGTAGCTAACGAAACACCTAGTGGTTATACTGTGGGTGTTTTAGGCTTGGCACAGATTCAAAGCTTTGGATGCTATAATTCAACAGAGTTGCCAGGTGTATCTAGTGTTATCGGTAATGGATCAACAACAGTTACCGTAACTACTAATGTAAACCATGGTCTTCAAGTAGGTCAAGCAATTACCTGCCAAAATGCCAATAGCGCATTTTGTAACGGTGTATTCTTTATTGCTAGCACGCCAACTTTAGACAGCTTTACCTATACTACCTATGGTAATGTGACTAACGGAAATATTTTCCAAGCGCAGTTTTATGTTCCAAATGTTCTTCCTTGCACATTAACTGGTAACGGAAGCAATAGTATTGTTACGATTACAACAATTAGCCCTGCAGAACATGGCTTCTCAATTGGAAATAATCCACAAATAAGAATTGTAAATGCACCAGATAAATTTGCTGCTGTAGTAGCAGATGCTACTGTTACAGGTGCTACTACAATGACCTATAATGGTGTTACAACTATAGGTTCTGGTCAATTCAATGCTGCTGTATTATTCCAAGGGCGAGGATTTGTTCAACATAGACCATTCGATGGTGGTTGTAATATGACAACCAATTCTACTCAAGCCGGTGAAGCAGTTACACGTCAGACACGTAGATACTTCCGTTATCAATCTGGTAAAGGGTTCCAAACAAGTTTCGGTATAAGGTTGAAGAACACAGGATCTGCTACAGCTGGTGTAAGAGTTAGAGCAGGACACTTTGATCATCAAAATGGTGTTTTCATTGAATATGATGGAACAAATACCTACTTCGTGAGAAGAAATTCTACTACTATTCTTGCTGGAACAATAGCTGTTACATTAGGAAGCCAGGTTGTAAATGGAACAAATACCACATTCACCGATCCTGCTACAGGTATTGGTAAACTTGATGATAATAGAGAAACAGGTGTTATTATCAGAGGTATGTTCTATCGTGTGGTTAAAGTAGTAAGTGATAGTCAAATTATTATTAGTCCTGCCTATAGAGGTAGCACAGAAATTGGTAATGTAACTATTGCTATACGTAGAGATTATAGAATCGCTCAACAATCATGGAACTTAGATAAGTGTGACGGAACTGGTCCTAGTAGGTTTAACTATGATGCTAGCAAAATGAACATGGTATATATGGATTGGCATTGGTATGGTGCTGGTAATGTTCGATTTGGGTTTAAGAACAAATCAGGTGAAATTTTCTATGCTCATAAGATGGTTCACAGTAACGTAGAGACCGCTGCTTACTTTAGATCAGGTAACTTACCTTTAAGATACGAAGTTAAAAATACGGCCGCATCGGCTACAGGAGGAACTGCTCCCTATCTAAGCCATTGGGGAACAAGTGCTATTATGGATGGTATGTTTAACGATGATAGAGGTTATACATTCTCATTTAATAATGTTGCAAAAACTATAGGACAGATTGTTGTCAGCGGTGGTGGCTCTGGAAGCACTACATTTGATCCTACAGATAATAGTATTACTATCGGCGGAACAAGTGATTTTACTAGTGTTTCTTATGGAGCTGCTGAAGGTAACGTCAATGGACCAGTTCAGATTGGTGCTGTATTAAGTGTATCAGGTGCATCTACTAGAAATAACGGTATCTATCAAATTATCGGTGTTCAGAATAAGAAATTATTCCTAGCAGGTAAACAGGTAGAAACGCAGACTGCTACCAATCCGACTTTAAACATAGGACGTATTGTTGCATTAGCCAACGTTAGATTAGCACCTGGAGTAGAAAACAGTCAAGCTGGTTCGTTTGGTGGTAGAGATCTACAAAATCGTATGCAACTACTACCAAACCAGGTTGATATTATTAATAATGCCCCTGCTACTGTTGAAGTTAGATTGAATCCAACACTGGTTGGAACAAAGTGGCAACAGGTAGCATTCTCTAGTCTAGCACAGTATGATGCATCTGCTACAGATATTGTTGGTGGTGATACAGTTTTTGCTAGCTCAACGCCTACACCGTCCAACACAACCGCAGGTTCGTTGCAAGTTACTACTTTTGACCTAAAAACTATTCGTGAAATTAACAATAGTATTTTAGGTGGTGATAGAACTTATCCAGATGGCCCTGACGTGTTATGCTTCTGTATTAAGAGTAATCCGGCTATTGCTTCGACTACTTGTGATATTACGTTCCGCTGGCAAGAACAGCAGAGCTAAAAAAAGCCCCGGAAGGGGCTTTTTTATTCATATTTGGTATAATCTACATGAACATTTGGTGCATGCCTCAGCATCCATTGTTCCATTTCTTCTTTGCATTTAGCTAGATGTTGTTGGGATTGAACATGGTCAAAATTACTATTCGTAGCTTGTTCACTAATTCCCTATGCTACAGATTCATCGAATGCCAAAACTGCTTCTCTAAGAGATTCAAATAATCTAGTT
>Ga0129333_10004810_pt1 | contig 12636 bp, 20 predicted proteins | sample CPB6_08_DNA_FD_94474 | JGI IMG/M metagenome (GOLD analysis project Ga0129333, IMG submission 94474) | Freshwater to marine salinity gradient microbial communities from Chesapeake Bay, USA - CPBay_Sum_0.6_0.8_DNA | ecosystem: Environmental > Aquatic > Marine > Coastal | place: USA: Chesapeake... | reverse complement strand
TCTTTAAATGAGATTGATAGATTTGCTGATCTACAACTTGGAAGATCTGGTATTGGTACAATCAGTGACACTTACACTCTTGCATGTGCCTCTCCCAACACCAACAAAGCAGCCCTTGCGGTACTTAACTGGATTGAACAGAGATAATTAAAACTTTATTAAAGTATAAAGAAAACTTTTTATTTAGCATAACTTCATATTTTTTTCAAAACATTGTAACATAAAGATACACTATTTTTTCTAAATATCTGTATAATAGTATCAGATTGATACTCGATATGTACGGTGCCTATTTCATCCTAGTATTCGTCTTGATCCTCATAGCTTACGCTGGTTATGAAGAGACAATGAAATTATTTGCATATGCGGATCTGCAAGTTAGATATGCATTTGTAAGAGTTCAAATGAAGTACATGGGGTGGAAGTTAAAAAGACAACTCATTAAGGACACCACTAATTTCGAGAAGTTCCTTAAGGAGTACGAAGATGAGCGATAAAGAGCTGTCTGATCTCTCGCTTGAGAGAAAAGAATGCCCTAAATGTGGAGCCATTTGGATTAATGGAGAACATTATTGGACCGGAACAGGCAAGAAAGGAAACGAATTAGATCTTGCTGGTCTGGTATGTAATAAATTAGGTGATGAAACCTGCATAAACCCATGCAAAGGAAAAGATGGTGGTGTAACATGGGAGAAACGACTTACCGAGTTGGAAAATGACTTCCCCGAAGGATAGATTAATAACTCAAGGTGAATGCCAGGAGATGATCGATGCAGCAATACGACGACACAACCGTAATGCTTCTATCATTAGTATGTGCGTCGGTTGGCTGGTTCTTGCTTTATTTGCTGAGGGACTTCTAAGACTTATTGGTGTTATTCCTCCCGTTCTACCATGGCTGAACATTACCCTGAAATAATTGGTATAGTACTGCTGTTAGTTTTTGCTGCAACAATGTTTTATCAAGGCACGATGATTATGAAAGGTCATCGTGGATATAGACATTGTGAAAGAGATCAGAAAAAGACAGAGGATATGCGTAGAAGAGTAGAAGAATTACTTAAAAACAAATGAACGACGAGGAAACTATCTTTACGGAAAAAGATGAAGAGTTGCTGCGTCAAGCCATGAGGTTTTTGAAGCATAGAGAACTCATGGAAGAACCTTTTGATGGATACTGGGAGGACGATGATGACATTTAGATTGCTCCTATGTTTTGCTCCGCTTGCTATTATCTACATAGTTATGAAACTAGGTGTATGGATTGCAAGCATCGAAGCTGAAAGAACCTATGTCAGAGAAGATTCCAAACGACCCCATGGACCATATGTGGACAATGCATATGAAGACGTTGATGAAGAGGAAGAGGAATATGGAAGTCGCACAGATTATCGATGATGTTTTACTGGAATACTATTCCGAAAAAGGACTAGAGGTTCCACAATGGAAAATGCAAAAAGATCCTCAATGGTGGACAGACTATCTCAACGAATTGAACACTGGAGAATAATGGAACATTTACTCGGAAGATTTCTTTTTGTATTAGCGATCCCATTTGTAATCGCTACACTTTTTATGGGATCGAAAAAAGGTGGTTACTATGATTCAGATGATTATAAAGGAAATGGGACGGCTCACTAGTGGTACACTTTTCACACTGGATTCTAAATAACCCTTATACACTCGGAGCACTTTGCTATGCTCTCATCGTTGTTCCCATTCTGGGTATTTGGTACGTCCACAGACGTTGAATTTGTCTGGGGAGTTTTTATAATTCTTTGTTGCGGTTTAGCCTTTACAGCGTACTGTGTTGCCTATATATTGATTATGGCGTCTAAGGAGATGCAGGAAGATGGCCAAGTCCGCGAACAAGGGCAAAAAGGGTCAGAGCAAACAGAATCAGGGCAACGCGACAGCGAAGAAGGCCAAGAACGGGGGTAAGAAAAAGTAAACGTATGCCACGCGAATGGAATACTTCTTTTAGGGAACCTTGGAACCCTATCATAAAGAAGTGCTTGGATGGTATTGACCTTCACAATAGATTGTACATAGAAACTCAAGATCCATTTCACGCCAATCAGGCTAATATGCTTCGTTCGTATCTTCACAAGTTAAAAACTTGGATACATAATACAGAACCGGAAGCATTTCATAGAAATGACATTTGAGAAAGATCCATACGTTTACAGAATCAAATCTGTAGGTAGAGTAGTAGACGGTGACACAATCGACGCTGACATTGATCTTGGTTTCGATATCTCTCTTGCTAAGCGAATACGCCTTGGTGGTATTGATACACCAGAAAGTCGTACAAAAGACGCAGAAGAAAAAGCATTAGGTCTTGATGCAAAGAATTGGCTAAAGCATCGTCTAGAAGACGCAGAAGATATTATTATTCGCACACAACTTCCAGACTCTACTGAGAAGTATGGAAGAATTATTGGCAACCTTTACATCAATAATGAAGAATTATCTTTGAATGATCAGATGATCATTGAGGGATATGCTTGGGGATATGATGGTGGAACCAAGCAAAAGAACTTGGAAGAACTTCGTGAAATTCGTCGTGCTAAAGGCACTCTAGTGTAATAATGGATGATATTTATCTTGGTAATCCGAATCTAAAAAAGGCTCATACAAAGATTAACTTTACACCTGATCAAATTCAGGAGTTTATTAAATGTAAAGATGATCCAGTATATTTTGCCAAGAATTACATTCAAATTGTTTCTCTTGACAAAGGTCTTGTTCCCTTTGAGATGTATGCATTTCAAGAGAAACTGATTAGAAATTTCCACGCACACAGATTCAATATCTGTAAGATGCCACGTCAGACTGGTAAGTCTACGACTTGCGTATCATATTTGCTACACTATGCATTGTTCAATGATAACGTAAACATTGCTATTCTCGCTAACAAGGCATCTACAGCCAGAGACCTGTTGGCAAGATTACAACTTGCTTACGAAAACTTGCCAAAGTGGATGCAGCAAGGTATCCTGGTATGGAACAAAGGTAATGTTGAGTTAGAGAATGGGTCAAAGATTCTCGCTGCTTCTACTTCAGCGTCTGCTGTCCGAGGCGGATCCTATAATATCATCTTTCTCGACGAGTTCGCGTTCATCCCGAATCACATTGCTGATCAATTCTTTGCCTCTGTTTATCCTACTATTTCTTCTGGCCAAAGCACCAAAGTAATTATGGTGTCAACGCCACACGGTATGAATCACTTCTACCGATACTGGCATGATGCTGAGAGAAAGAGAAACGAATACGTTCCAACGGAAGTTCACTGGTCAGAAGTACCAGGAAGAGATGAGGCCTGGAAAGAACAGACTATTCGAAATACTTCGGAGTCACAATTCCGTGTTGAGTTTGAATGCGAATTCTTAGGATCTGTTGACACTCTGATTGCTCCTGCAATCCTAAAGTCAATGGTTTATGAAGATCCGATTCAAAGCAACGCTGGATTGGATATCTTTGAAAAGGTTAGACCCGAAAATAATTATATGATGACAGTTGACGTTGCCAGGGGTATTGGCAATGATTATTCGGCTTTCTTACTATTTGATATAACCGAGTTTCCCTATAAGGTAGTAGCAAAATATAGAAACAATGAAATTAAACCGATGCTATTTCCTAGCATCATTTATGAGATAGCAACAAAATATAATAACGCTTGGGTTCTATGTGAGGTAAATGATATTGGTGATCAGGTTGCTAATATCTTACACTTTGATCTTGAGTATGACAATATGCTTATGGCTTCTATGAGGGGTCGTGCTGGACAAATTGTTGGGCATGGATTCTCTGGAAAGAAATCCCAGATGGGAGTAAGAATGACTTCTGCTGTAAAGAAGTTAGGTTGCTCTAACCTGAAGACTCTAGTTGAAGATCATAAGATCTTAACTGTAGACTATGACATTATATCAGAACTTACGACATTTGTCCAAAGAAAGCAATCTTTTGAAGCAGAAGAAGGATGTAATGACGACTTGGCAATGTGCTTGGTTATCTTTGCATGGTTAGTAGCACAAGACTACTTCAAAGAGATGACGGATCAAGATGTCCGTAAAAAAATCTATGAGGAACAGAAGAATCAAATCGAACAAGACATGGCTCCATTTGGATTTGTATCGGATGGACTTGACGATGAAAGTTTTGTAGATTCTGATGGAGATAGATGGTACACGGATGAATATGGTGACAGAGCCTTCATGTGGGAATATAAATGAGTTTAGAAGAAGACTTTGGTTTAGAGCATCTTCTGTTTCAACAAAGGACATGTAAAGTCTGCGGAGAAACAAAGGATCTTCTTTCCGATTTCTATCTAACCAGAAAAGACAGAGGTAAGGTCAAATCATCTTATTCATATGAGTGCAAAGTGTGCACTATAAAAAGAATCACCAATAAACGCCAACAAAGAAAAGAATGCCAACGAGAGGCAGTAAATTGGCAATATCCTGATTGGTAGATTGTTCATGCATTGTTTCCCCACTTAAAGCGATCAAAATTCTAAATACTTACAGACTTATTCTGGACCCACGAGGAGAAATAAGATGCCGCTGAATTTAGCATCTCCTGGCATTGTTGTAAGAGAAGTAGATCTTACTTTAGGGAGAATCGATCCTACGTCCGACAGAACGGGTGCTCTCGTTGGTCCCTTTGCTAAAGGACCCGTAGAACTGCCCGTTTTAGTTGCTAACGAATCTGAGTTACTGAGCAACTTCGGACAATCTTATGATCTCGACAAGCAGTATGAAACTTGGCTTGTAGGTTCCTCCTACCTTGCATATGGTGGCGCTCTTAGAGTTCTTAGAGCTGATGATGCAGATCTCAAGAACGCATTTTATAGCAGCGTAGGTTGGGGAACAGGCCCCAAGATCAAGAGTGCCGAACACTATAGTGATCTTGGATACGATGATAACACCATCACCAACTATGACGTTGTAAGCCGTGATCCTGGTTCTTGGGGTAACACCCTGAGAGTTGCCATGATCGATGGCAAGAGCGATCAGATTCTTACAGGTATCACCACAACAGGATTGACTGTTGGTATGGGTGTTTCCCAAGCAATCCCCTCTGGAACTGTTGTTCCTGGAATCGGAGGAACAGTTGCACTCGACGGTAACCTGAAAGGAATCATCACCGAAGTTGGTTCTGGTCGGATTGAAGTTAAAGTTACTCAGCACGTTTCTGCTGCTGGTGTAGTAACGAGTATCGATTACACCCCCAACGGAACATATAAGTTTGTTGCTGGTGGATCTGGACAAACTGGAATCAAGCCCATTCTCAGCACTGGTCTTGCTGCCGACTTCATTCAGAACGGATCGAGCACACTTTCCGCAACAGGAACCGCTGGAACTACATCCTTCACTCTCGCTGGAGATCTTTCTGCAGTTGTTGCTGCTGGATCTTCGGTTCATGTAGGTAGTGCTCTGACTTTTGTTGCTGTTGGTAGTGTATCGTACAGCAATGGTTTAACATCCTTCACCATCGGTGCTGGATCGACAACTGCTGTTACTATTGCATCTGGTGCTGCAGTAACATTCTTCGGATCCCTCAGAAACGGAACTCCTGGTGACTGGTTCGATTCTCAAACAATCGACCTTTCCAATGGAACCAAACTTGCTTGGAATCAAATCGCTGAGCGTCCTGGAACTTCTGGATACGCTGAAGTAAGAGCTGCCAAGAATGATGAAGTTCACGTTGTCGTTATCGACGACAAAGGCGGAATCACAGGAAACGTTGGAACTATCCTTGAGAAGCACCTGTCCCTTTCTAAGGCAACTGATGCTGAGTTCTCTGTAGGTGATGCTTCCTACTATAGAAAGTATGTCAAGGCTCAGTCCGATAACATCTATCTTGGTGGTCAACCTGCTGGAACCAGAGCAACTGGATTCACAACCGCAACTGGATGGACTGCTGCTACAGATACTGCATGGGATCAACCTGCTCAAGGTATCAACTTTGCTGGTATCGGTAACACCAACATGCAACTTGGTGGTGGCGTTAACTACGGTGCCAAGACTGGAACTACCAACACTGCTGCAAACTCTGGTGGTCTCACCGCTTCTGCTGCAAACATTAGAGCTGGTTTTGAAGTATTCGCTAACCCCGATAACTATCCCGTAGATTTCGTTCTGATGGGATCTGCCAACTATAACCTCGCAGAAGCACAATCTGTTGCTCTGAAGGCCATTGACGTTGCAGAGAGAAGAAAGGATGCTCTTGCATTCATCTCGCCCTACAGAAAAGCAATCATCAATGATGCTGCCGCTGGTTCGGTAACTGTAAACTCTGATGTAGACATCACAAATAACGTAGTTGGATTCTTCGGTCCTCTGACATCTTCCTCCTACGCTGTATTTGATAGTGGTTATAAGTACATGTATGACCGCTTCAATGCTACCTTCAGATATGTTCCTCTGAATGGAGATATCGCTGGCATCTGTGCTAGAAACGATATCAACAACTTCCCCTGGTTCTCTCCCGCTGGAACCCTGAGAGGTGCTATCCTGAATGCTGTTAAGGTTCCTTATAACCCCAACCAGCAACAAAGAGATGTTCTTTACAGCAACAGAATCAACCCCGTAATCTTCCAATCTGGATCTGGTATTGTTCTCTTTGGAGACAAGACGGCTCTTGCTAAGTCTTCTGCCTTTGACAGAATTAACGTTCGTCGTTTGTTCCTGTTCCTGGAGAAAGCGATTTCCGCTGCCGCCAAGGATCAACTCTTTGAGTTCAACGACGAAATCACAAGAAGCAACTTCGTTAACACGATTGAACCTTTCCTCAGAGATGTTCAGTCCAAGCGTGGTATCACAGATTTCGTTGTCATCTGCGACGAAACAAATAACACCGCTGCTGTAATTGACAACAACGAGTTCGTGGCTGACATTTACATCAAACCCGCTCGTTCCATCAACTTCATCGGTCTGACATTCGTTGCTACTCGCAGCGGTGTTGACTTTGAAGAAGTCATCGGTAACGTTTAATTCCTTAAATATCAAAAAAGACTAGAGGTTCCACAATGGCAAGTAGACAACAACTCAACCCTCCGGCTTTAAGGAAGATCAGTGATTTCAAGAGCAAACTGACTGGTGGCGGTGCCAGACCTAATCTGTTTGAAGTTGCATTATCGTTCCCTGGTATTGCTCCTGCAGATAACAATGTTCTGGACAAAGCAAGATTCTTGGTAAAGGCAGCTGCGCTGCCTGCTTCCAACGTTGCTCCCATTGATATTCCTTTTAGAGGAAGAATTCTCAAGATCGCTGGTGATAGAACCTTCGATACTTGGACAGTAACCGTAATCAACGATACTGACTTTGCAATCAGAGGTGCTTTTGAAAAGTGGATGAATGCTATCAATAACGTAGCAGATGCCACTGGAGAAAGCAACCCCCTCAACTACAAGTCGGATGCATATGTATTCCAACTGAATCGTGAGGGAGATACAATCAGAACATATCGTTTCTATGATGTGTTCCCCACCAACGTATCGCAGATCGAACTTTCATATGATTCTTCCGATACTCTGGAAGAGTTCACTGTTGAACTCCAAGTCCAGTACTGGGAAGCATATGGAAATGGTGGAGATATCACTGGTTGATAAGGTCACCTAAATAGAGATAGTAGAAATCGGATTTAGATAATGCCTAAGCTTTTTGGCTTCTCAATTGAAGACACCGATCCAAAACCCAAAAGTGTAGTCAGCCCTGTTCCTCCTAATAATGAGGATGGGGTTGACTATTATCTTTCTAGCGGTTTTTATGGTCAATACGTTGACATTGAAGGTGTCTACAAAACTGAGGCCGATCTGATTAGAAGATATAGGGAAATGGCTCTGCACCCAGAGTGTGACAGTGCCATTGAAGATATTGTGAACGAAGCAATTGTTTCGGATCTGAATGATTCTCCCGTTTCTATTGATCTTCAAAATCTTAATGCTAGTGACGACATTAAAAAAATCGTCCGTAAAGAATTTAAGTACATTAAAGATCTTCTTGATTTTGATTCTAAGTGTCACGAAATTTTTAGAAACTGGTATGTTGATGGTAGAATTTACTACCACAAAATTATCGATCTAAAAGATCCTGCGGCTGGTCTTCAAGAGATCAGATTTATTGACGCTCTTAAGATGCGTTATATCCGACAGGAAAAGAAACTGACTCAGAATCAAAGAGCTGCTCTTACTGGAATCAATTCAAGAGAAGATACTGCAGACCAACTTGCTAGAGGAGTTACTCCAGAGATTGAGGAGTACTTCATGTATACTCCTAGACAAATGTACCCCTCGCAAATTACTGGGGGTAGTGAAGCAAAAGGAGTAAGAATTGCAAAAGATGCAATTACATATTGCACCTCTGGTCTGGTAGATAGGAACAAGTCTATTGTTCTTTCGTATCTCCACAAAGCAATTAAGTCTCTCAATCAACTTCGTATGATTGAAGACTCGCTTGTTATCTATAGATTGTCTCGTGCTCCAGAGCGTAGAATTTTCTACATCGATGTTGGTAATCTGCCTAAAGTTAAGGCTGAGCAATACCTCAAAGATGTGATGAACAGGTATCGTAACAAACTGGTTTACGATGCTGGCACTGGTGAGATTCGTGATGATAGAAAGTACATGTCCATGCTGGAAGATTTCTGGCTGCCTAGAAGAGAAGGTGGACGTGGCACAGAAATCACAACTCTTCCTGGTGGTCAAAACCTTGGAGAACTGTCTGACGTAGAGTATTTCCAAAAGAAACTTTACAGATCCCTTCAAGTTCCCGAATCTAGAATTGCTGCTGATGGTGGTTTCAACCTCGGCCGTTCTTCTGAGATTTTGAGAGATGAACTTAAGTTTGCTAAGTTTGTTGGCCGTCTCCGCAAACGTTTCAGCAATATCTTCCTGGATCTTTTAAAGACTCAACTTATCCTCAAAAACATCATCACCCCAGAAGATTGGGATTTGATGAAAGAGCACATTCAATTTGATTACATTTACGATAATCAATTTGATGAACTCAAAGATGCTGAACTGATGAACAGCCGTCTTGGAGTTGTTGCTCAGATCGAACCATATCTCGGCAAATATTATTCTGTTGAGTATGTTCGTCGCAATATTCTGAGACAGACAGATCAAGAAATTATTGAGATTGATGCTCAGATTGAAGATGAGATTGAAAAAGGTATTCTTCCTGACCCAGAAGAAATGGCAGGAATTGGTGCAGATGGTCAACCTGTAGATGGTGGTAATGGTGGTCAAAACTTAGGAAATGTTCCTAAAGATGATCAAGTTGATGAGAAGTCTGTAGAGCCTCCAAAGGGCGGAGAGATCTGATCAGATAAATAAATTATACAGGTTTGAACTAATACCATGACACCTTCTGAAATTATCGATGCGATCATCGATGATCGATCCGCATCTGAGGTCAGTGATGCTATCAAAGATGTACTTTTCAATAAGTCATCTGAGAGAATTGATGCTATGAGGAACTCTGTTGCAAGTCAACTTTTTGGCGAACCAAGCGAAGAAGAAGATGAGGAAGAGTACGACTCTGAAGAAGAGTACGAAGATGATTATGAAGAAACACAAGAGGATCAAGAATAATGGCAAGAACATTGCTACTTGGAGCTGAAGCTGCTCTACCCACTACAGTTGGTGCTGCATCTAGTTTTAGTCAAGCAACTGTTGTTCGTCTATACAATAGCAGTGCATCAACTGCACATTTGGTCACTCTTTTGGATTCGGAATATCAAGGAATTGGTTCTATGACCATTCCTGCAGGAACAACCGAGTTCATCGAAAAAAATCATGGAGATTTGCTTCTTGCAGCAAATGCTGAAGTTAAAGGTGCAAAAGTAGGATTTACCGTTTAAAAAAATGAAACTCATCAGAGAAGAAATCGAACAGGTAGAAGTTATCGTTGAATCTCGCAACGGTAAGAAGAACCTGTATATCGAAGGAATTTTTCTTCAGACCGAACAGCCTAACAGAAACCGTCGCGTCTATTCCATGGGACTCATGGAAAGAGAAGTAAAGAGATACACCGAAACCTTTATCGACAAAGGACGTGCTTTAGGCGAACTCGGTCACCCTGATGGGCCTACAGTTAACCTCGATAGAGTATCCCACAAAATTGTTTCTCTGCAAAGAGAGGGCAATAACTTTATCGGAAAGGCTAAAATCCTTTCTACTCCTATGGGTAAGATTGCTGAGTCTCTCTTATCTGAAGGCGTAAAACTTGGCGTTTCCTCTCGTGGTGTTGGAACTTTAAGTCCCACCAAAGAAGGATACAGTTTAGTCAATGATGACTTCATGCTCGCCACTGCTGCTGATATTGTAGCAGATCCTTCCGCTCCTGATGCGTTTGTCAATGGCATCATGGAAGGAAAGGATTGGGTATGGGATGGAGGCATCCTCCGCGAAAAACTCGCAGAGAAAACTTACAAGAAGATTAACACACTTGTTGACTCTAGAAGACTTGAAGAGAACAAACTTAATCTCTTCCAAGATTTCTTGGCAAACTTGTAATTTATAAATACATTTAGGTTAAATTTAACACGATTTTTTCGGAGAAGTTAACAATGTCCGCTGGAAAAAACTTACAAGAAATGGAGAACCCTGTAACCAGGGGAGCGAAAGCTGGCGAATCGATGGACTCATCTAAGAAGAGCACCTATGTCCCTGGACATGCTCAGATTGAGGATCTCGGTGGCCCCACTCCTGAGAACTACAAGCCCGATGATGACTCGGCCAAACTGAAAGAGCCTTCTCTTTCGCATGTTCGTAACGTAGTTAACGCTAAAGCAAAAGCAGCGGAAGCAATGGACGCTTCGAAGAAGAACACCTACGGCGAAGACGTAGAGTCTGACGAAGAAATCGTGGATGAGTCCACCATCGAAGAAGAAGAAACCGACGTTAACATCGAAGAAGATGTTGCCGCTCTGTTCTCTGGCGAAGAACTCTCGGAAGAATTCCAAGAGAAAGCGAGAATCATCTTCGAAGCAACTGTTAAGGCTAAAGTTTCCGAAGTTCGTGAGCAACTCGAAGAAGCATATGCCGCTCGCATTGTTGAAGAAGTTGAGGAGATCAAGGAAGAATTGGTCACTCGCGTCGATGCTTATCTTGAGTACGTTTCCGAAGAGTGGATCAAGGAAAACGAACTGCAGATCGAGCACGGTCTGAAAACAGAAATGACTGAATCGTTCCTGCAAGGAATGAGAGGTCTTTTTGAAGATCATTATGTGAATATCCCTGACGATAAATATGATGTTGTCGAAATGATGGTAGACAAACTTGATGACATGGAGGCAAAACTCAACGAGCAAATTGAGAAGAATATTTCTCTGAATCAAAGGCTCGGTGAGTCCGTCGCTGATCACATCCTTAAGGACGTATCCGAAGGACTTGCTGTAACCCAAAAGGAGAAACTCGCATCTCTTGCTGAAAGTGTTGAGTTTGAGAGTGAAGAATCCTATCGCGAGAGGCTGGTAAACCTCAGAGAATCGTATTTCTCTACCGAGAAGGTTGCCAAGCAAGAAACAACCGAGACATTGACTGAAGGTATGGAAACCGTTCCTGCTGCTCCTGCTGGACGCATGAACGCATATCTCCGCGCTCTCGGCAACAAATAATCTCGCACCCTTTAGTAAACTCAAACAATCACAGGTAAACGAAGCATGTTTAACTCGCAACAGCTTCAAGAGAAGTGGGCTCCCCTTCTGGATGCCGCTGGATGTGATCCTATTAAGGACGCCCATCGTCGTGCAGTTACTGCCACTCTCTTGGAAAACCAAGAAAAGTTCCTCATGGAGGAGCAATCTTTCAATCGTGGTCACAACCTGATGGAAGCCCCCACCCAGTCGTTCTCGGCTGGCGGTGGTGCCTACTACAACGGTAGTGGTGGAACCGATAGCGGCAACCCCACTGGCGGTTTTGACCCCGTTCTGATCAGCCTCATCCGTCGCTCGATGCCCAACCTGGTCGCTTATGACCTCGCTGGCGTTCAACCCATGAGCGGCCCCACTGGACTGATCTTCGCAATGCGTTCTCGCTACGAGAACATGACCGGAACCGAGGCCCTGTTCAACGAGCCCGATTCGGCATTCTCTGCTCAGCGTCAAGGCTACGACGCAACCCAAGGTGATTACACTGGTGGTTCTGATTCCGGCGGTTCCGTTGGTTTCGGTACAACCCTCCAGCGTGGTTCCAACCCTGGTGTTCTTGATCCTAATGCTGGTCCTGCTGACTACAGCGTTGGTCAAGGCATGAGCACCCTGAACTCTGAGACCCTCGGTGAGAGCGGCGACGAGTTCAACAAGATGGCCTTCTCGATCGAGAAAGTCACCGTTACTGCTAAGAGCCGTGCTCTGAAGGCAGAATACTCGCTGGAACTGGCACAAGACCTTAAGGCAATCCACGGTCTGAACGCTGAGGCTGAACTCGCCAACATTCTCTCGACTGAGATTCTGGCTGAGATCAACCGTGAAGTTATCAGAACCATCTATAAGGTTGCTGAAGCTGGCGCTCAAACCAACGTTGCTACCGCTGGTCAATTTGACCTCGATATCGACTCCAACGGTCGTTGGTCGGTTGAGAAGTTCAAGGGTCTGCTGTTCCAAATCGAAAGAGATGCGAACGCTATC
>Ga0129333_10004809_pt1 | contig 12638 bp, 6 predicted proteins | sample CPB6_08_DNA_FD_94474 | JGI IMG/M metagenome (GOLD analysis project Ga0129333, IMG submission 94474) | Freshwater to marine salinity gradient microbial communities from Chesapeake Bay, USA - CPBay_Sum_0.6_0.8_DNA | ecosystem: Environmental > Aquatic > Marine > Coastal | place: USA: Chesapeake Bay... | reverse complement strand
TTGAGGCGGTTATAATACCTGAAGTATTAACACTAATATTGTTTGGTAAAGATGATGCCGTAGAAGCAGTACCAGTTAAGTTTCCTACAAATGTTGAGGCGGTTATAATACCTGAAGTATTAACACTAATATTGTTTGGTAAAGATGATGCCGTAGAAGCAGTACCAGTTAAGTTTCCTACAAAACCACTAGTGGCAGTTACAATTCCAGATACACTAATATTAGATGGAAGTCTAGAATTGGATAAAACTCCAGTTGAAATATTTGATGCATTAATTGATGTAATACCAATTCCAGAACCAGAGAATGATATTGCCGTTATGATACCTGCACTGTATACATCTCCGGTAGAATTAATACCAATTCCAGATAAATGAACTAAAGGATTTGCTCCTACTTGAAAAGTAAAGTTAGGATTTGTGGTAGCAATACCAACATTTCCTGAAGAGTATATACTTAAATATCCATTTATTGAAGGATCAACGTCTATCCATTGGGAAGTTGGCAATCCTTGAAGTTTTGAACCATCACCATAATATGTTACAATTCCAGAAACAGAAGACGCTGTAATAATTCCAGATAAAATAGAAGTTATTCCTACTGTTACTCTATTGAAAGATACTGATCCATCCGAAGAAGTATTCTGAAAATTATCAGTAATTAAAGTTCCTCTAACTCTTACATTACCAAAAACGTCCAATACTTCAGTTGGAATTGTGGATCCTATTCCAACCAAACCATTTGCATTTATGATAAAATTATCATCATCAACTTGTATTCCATTCCTAAAATTGAATGACTTTTTAATATTTGCCATCTTTTATGGTATTTTTACAATTATTTATGACATTCAATTTATAGCTCCTGCTAGAATTGATCCTTGTCGTTGATCTATGTTAATTACAACCCCACCACTTCTAATTGTTGCATATCCTGCAGATCCACCAGATGAACCATCTCCTCTACTTTCTTTCCAATCATGCTTTTTATTATTTCCTGTTGCTGGTTTCAGTCCATTACCTCCTGGTTGACCATATTGTCCACCATCACCACCATCTCCACGTTGTACACCACTGTTTATATTTCCACAACTATCTTGTTTTCCACCAGCAGTAGCATTTGAACGACTAGAAGTAGGTGATAAACCAGCTCCAGATCCTCCCCCTCCTCCAGATTTTGTACCACATCCCCAACCTCCATAGCATATGCCAGTAATTCCATCTCTTCCACAATGACTATAAGAATAATTTCCCCCTCTTCCTCCTCCACCTCCTCCTCCTGCTAAAATACCTCCACTTTCAATTATTAAATTGCAGTTTACTTGAGCTCCAAATGCATGTCCACCAGGTTCTCCATTTGGATAATCATTGGTTCCACCATCTCCACCAGCACCAATTATTCTTCCAATAGAAGTTATAATGTAATAAAGAGTTGCAGAATTCCACGTACTTCCAGTAATAAATGAAATTCCAGAAGAAATACTTGTAACTATAAAATTAAAAGATTTAACTCCAGGCCATGTTACTGAAACAGATGCTCCTCTAGTTGCATTTCCCGACTCAACTAAAGAATATGAATAACTAGTTCTTGAAACATCATAATATTTTTTATTATTAATAGCAATTGTACCTCCTTTAGAATAACCATAAGTAGTAGTGGTCTCTAATTGAGTTGTAACAGTAACATTTTGATTAAATAAAAATACAGAACCTCCAGTTCCAGTCAAATATCCACTTGAAGTATTGGTATTAGACTTTAAACCTAATGCGGGTATTTCACGACCAAAATTTCTTCCAAAATAGAACCCATTACCAGTAGAAATTTCAGTTTTACTAATAAAAACTCCAAGAGTATTTGGTTGTGGTTGGTTTATGTTAAAGTTATATAATGTTCTTCGTACAGATTGAGTTGTTGCAGGATCAACAGGTGCTGTTGGACTTAAGGATGCAATTAATTTTTTTCCACCAATAGTTTTTCTTATCATATGATACACTTTTTTTGTAGAAGCAGCATCTGATGCTGGTCTGGTGCGAAAACCACCTACAACAACACCTTCACTATCATATCTTCCTTGACTGTTGATACCAAATTCAGTGCCTCCATTATAATCGACTACAACATTTAATGTTTTTCCCCTCAATTGACTGAAAGAGATTGGCCCTGAAGAGGGAACACCTTCATCTAAAGTCCAATCTCTTCCAGCAATACGTTGAGATACTCTATATGATCCAAGTTTAGTTTGAAATTCACTTTGATCATCATCATTTGCTCCAAATTCTGCAATAATTTGACTCATACTGATAGTTACTGCTGGGGTTGTCATTTATGAATCTCCTTACTTAGAATTTTTTAATTCTTCAATTTCAGATTTTAATTCTTTAATTGCCTCAACTAAAAGTGGTATTAATTTCAGATACGCTACTGAAAGGTGACCATCATCTCTTTCAACAACTGCTTCGGGGAGAACTTCACGAACCTCTTGTGCAATTACACCAATGTCTTTTCCAGATTGATTTGATTTCTCATTCCAATCAAAAGTATTTCCACTAATTGAGAGAACTTTTGAAAGTGCGTTTTCAATTGGTGTAATATTATCTTTCCAGTTTCTATCAGATGGATTAAAGAATGCTGTAACATCTTGTGTCACATAAAGATAACCATAAATGATAACAGAATCTGAAGGTTCATTACCTAATGCAGTGCTTCCTGATATATTAAGAGAAGATCCAGTAATGGCACCTCCAGTAATATTACCAGTGCTGACATTTAATGACGATCCACTAATGGCACCTCCAGTAATATTACCAGTGCTGACATTTAATGACGATCCACTAATGGCACCACCACTAATAGCACCACTAGAACTTAAGGAAGTACATGATAAGTCATCATTTACAATAACAGAACCAGTTCCATTTCCTTGAATTGTTAAACTTCCATTAGTTTGAGTAATACTAATTGAATTTCCATCAACTAAAATATTATCAACATATAATTGTGAGAATGATTTTTCTGCAGTTCCAAGATAAGCACCATTATCTGTAAGCGGAACAAATCCAGTACTTGCAGTTGTTATGCCAGTAATATTAAGTCCATCTGCTGTAGTTTCTAATTTCTTAGAATTATCCCAATAAAGTTCTACAGATCCATCTTCATTACATACAATTGAATTCTCTCCACTCTTCGCCTGAATGTAAATGTCTCCATTGTCATCATCATCAACATTATTGCGAATATAGATTGATCCTGTTTTATTATCAATGTAATAATGTGAATTATTGTGATAAAGTTCAGTATCTTTATCAGTTCCAAATTGTATCTTTTTACTATCAATGATGTTAATGTGATCATTAAATGTAGAAAGACCAGTTACACTTAATTGATCATCAATAATTACAGTTCCCTTAGAAGAATCTAATCTTAAGTCAACATTATTTACAGTATCAATCGTAAATGTTGAATTTATGCCACTATTATTTCCACCAATTCTAATGCTACCAATAAATGCTTCTTTATATGGAAGATTTACTGTTCCAAGATACGCTCCAAGTTTTTCATCTGGAACTAATCCAGTATGAGTTTTTACTTCTCCTAAAACTTCAATTTTCTGACGGAAGTAAGAGTCATCACCAACACCAATACCACCTTTAACAACCATTCCACCAGTGTTTTGATTAGTAGATTTATTTCTACTATTAACTCTAAGTTGACCATTTATAACTGATCTTCCTTTGACTCTTAAGGATTTTGTTGCTGTGACAGGACCGTTAAACTGTGTTAACACCGCTCCAGAAGTTCCACCTTCAACTAAGATTCTTTCCTTAACAGTAATTTCATCAAAAGAAACATTTAATTTTGATGGATCTTGTCCAGTAACAGATGGTTTTGGAATATCATAAGAAACTGTTTGACCACTGGAAGCAGATACTTTGGTGTTTCCATTATAAGTATCACCTTTACTGTTCATTCCAGTGTAAATTACTGCACCACCTGCTCTTTCTTGTGCTTGAACTAAGAAATCTTCTCTTTCTGAAAGAGTTTTAACTTGTACCTGCGGTAAAGCGGTTGAGTAGTTTCCTGGGCCATATCCAAGATACTCGAACGTGTGTCCAGAAGCACGTACAATTGTAGGTCTTCTAAGTTCTATAGGAACAACATCAATTTTTTTAATAACCGAATCTACTACATGAAGTTCTGGTCTTGTTCCTAAGTAACCACGGAAAACTTCAACTGAAGTATCTGTGATTCCACCTTTAATTCTCATGATTTCATTATCAATTTGTATGTAATCACCGAGTTTTAATCTCTTAGAAGTTGATATTCCGGTTAAACATTGAATATTAAGTGGACTTGTGCTTTCTGCAGTTAATTGGGATGTGAGTTTAAAAGTTTCTCCTCCATAAAATGGAATTCCGCGAGCAGAATAATTTTCACTTCTCAGATCTGATGTAAGATCATTTGAAGACATTCCGTGCTTTAAAATATATCCATCAACAACAGATTCTGAAATATCAGATCCAGATTGTACATTAGCAGATAATGAAGATACACTGTTAACTTTAGAAACGGTGAAATCTCCTACATTTTTATTTGTCGAAGTAATTACTCTAAACTTATTTCCAACATTTAATCCATGAGGTTCGTAAGTTGTAAATGTAATAATTCCGACAGCAATTGAATTTTCACCATCAAGTAAAACTTGAGATACTCCATATTGCTTTGTTTGTATTTTAACTGATGGTTGAATATTGAATACATATTGTCCAGCAACTATTGATGGATCTGAACTATGTCTGTTAACAGTAATTGTATTTTTAGAATTAACTGCACTAATTCTATAGTATTGATCATCAGTAAATCCGTCGCCAGTAACTTGAACTACACTTCCAACATAAGTTGAAATTCCCGCTGATGTAAGATCAATATAAGCATCTGCAGATCCACCAATGTTATAATATGAAGTATTTTGAGTATGAATATAAAGTTTGTTTCCGTTCTGGTATCCAGAACCCTTCGACATAATTTCATATGAAGTTATGGCACCACTTTCAACTACAATTTTTGCAGTAGCGCCATTCCAATTTGAAAATGTATTTTCATTGAATAATTTAACATTATAATATGTTCCATTATTTCTTCCAGAACTTCCAGCAACTAAGGTTCCATCAACAACACCACCAAATCCATGATTTTGTGTAAATGTAAGAGTTGCTGTTGGTTGTTGTGGTGAAGAAACGCTTTGAATTTCTATTCCTTTTCCAAAATCTTTACAGAAAAGATCTAATGACTCTCTAGTAATACTTTTTTTAAGATCATTAATTACAACGTCACCAACTGGTGCTCTTTTTGCATAAGTTTTTGAAGATTTTGGATTGGAATCATAATTATCACGATCTAATTCTGGATATAAGTTTGTCGGTGGTTGTGTAAATTTATAATTTGTAAATGTTTTTTCTGGAGCATTATTTGCATTCAATACGTATAAATGATATATTCCATCTTTTTCATTAAAAACATAATCTGAAAGTATATCAACTCTGTAAATATAAAGATTTGAATTATTATCACTCTTCTCAAGTCTTGGTAACTCAGTGATAGATCTAGTATTTGTGTTGTTTAAGAAATTACCTGGAACATGTACCAATCCTACAGTATCTGTTGTAGAATAAGTAAATTGCATATCATTGATGATACTTGCAACTACGAATGTTCCATTAAATCCACGATTAAATTCTCCAGTTGCCGTTTCAATACTATCTTTAACTCCTCTGATAACTATAACATCATTTTTTTTCAGTTTATGAGGTAGTTCTGTTGTGACCGTAACTGTTCCAGCAGAAGCAACACAATATGCAATGAATTTTTGATTTCTTCGGTATCTAGCATCTGATGCTGTCAAACTTAAAGTGGATTTTAAAGATGGAACAATGTCATTATTTGTAGTTGCTCCAGTAAAGCTTGTATCTTGAATTACAAATCCAGTTTCTGGATTTTTTCCATTAGGAACTTCTTTTGGTATAACAACTCTTAACTTATAGATTTTTTCATCCAGTCCTCTTTCATCTGCGTTTCTTTTAACATAAGAATCTACAATATCAGAGAATTTATTTTCATCATCTAAATCATATCCAATTTGTGTGAATGCACTAAAAATAGTATTATTTGTAGATCCAACGTTTATGTACCATTGATTTTCAGATTCATCCCACTGAATGGGAGATCCAAAATCACCAGCGTCTTTATCTATGACTCTACTCAATACAAGTAAATCTCCAGATTCTCCACCAATATTATTAACAGACTGTGATAAAAATGCGTATGTATACGATGCTGCGACCCTAATTTGTGATGAATTTAAGTTATTGTCTACTTCATTAGTAATTGCATAATATACAATATGCTCTGTTATATTTTCAGGTAAATCTCCTTTTTTACTCTGAATAATAATTTTTTCACCAGTTTTTAAATTGTGAGCACCAATTAAAAATTTATCACCATCTATTCCTGATACTGTATATTTCTTTTCATTTCGATCTTGATTTTCTAGACCGGTTTTACCAGTCATGTAAATTTCTGAACTATATTCAGTTCCTAAAAAGTTAATGAATAATTTATCATTTAACTTTGCACCAATTCGATATCCCTGTGTTAAGGAAATTGGTATTCCACTCTTAGTCTTAAATCCACTTAAATATATTTTTTTATTATTATTGACGGTAATTGTTTTTAAAGCATCTAAAGATACCCATTCTATTTCGTCAGAAATAGAATCATCAATGTTTTTTGGAGAAATAATTGCGGTAACATAACCGTGGTTATCTTTTTCAAATGCTTCTTTCTTATATCCAGATGCTTTTAATGCTACCTGTCCAAAGTTTGAGTTTGAGTTGGTAATTGAAGCGTCACCACCAGTATCTGCATCAAAATGATAAGTAAATCCGATTGCAAAGACAGAAACAATTTGTATAAATGAATCATTTGCAATTTTTATATGACTAGATTCCCATCCTGGTCTATAAATTGCATCTTGATCTAAGTGATATACTTTATCACTATTTGTTTGTGAAGATTCAAGTGGTAAAGTATCCCCAAAAGCAGGAACAAAACTTACTTCATCATAACTTCTTTTGGATTTATTATATTTTACAAAAGCTCTATCATCTTTCTGAAGAGAAACTGCAGTAAACTGTGCAACAACCATTGAACGGAATCCGGATGCTTTTGATCCATCCGCAAACATTCCATTCATACCCCATACAGATCTTAAGGATATGTTAAAGATATATGGTGAAGCACCACCGACAGTATCAGTCTCTACAGTAACCGTTGCATTAGCAGAAGTTGGAGTAACTGGTAAATTCTTTTCAAAAGATGGTAACAAATATGTAAACTTGTTTTCATCTTCAATATCTTGAACTAAAGTTGAGACATTATATGCTGATGCCGACACTCCACGAATTTTAATTGGAGTACCAGCATTTAAACCATGGGGTGTAGTAGTTGTTACTGTAATTCTATTGGTTGCAGTTGTTCCATTTCCAGAAAATATATTCGAAATATTAATAGGATCAGATTTAAATGCACCAACGATTTCCCATTCTGGAGCACGTTTTGCAAATGAAGTTAAAGACTTTGGAAACTTATTATCAGATTCAATTTCTCTATAAGAATTATATGCATTACTAACCTTACTATAATACATGTCAAGGTCAGTAAGTTGACCATAACTAGTTCTATTGACATAATTTACACCATCACAATATTCAAAACAAGTTAATTTGTGGTGACTAAATCTTGGTTGAGAAGTATATTCTGATGAAAAACTTAATTGATTTGTATATACTTTTCCAGTATCATCCCCATCAAATATTGAAAACTGCCAAAAATAACATGCACCAGTGATTCTAAAAATTGCAGAGTTTGGTGTAGATGGGTCTGTTGGATTTGGGACGTATTTTGGTCTTATTTTCGTTTTTCTTAAATCCAATCCAACGATTGAAGTTCCTCTTGGAACTATTACACCACCATAAACACTGTTAAATTTGTAAAGTATATTATTTTCTTGTGTTAAATCAAAATTAGAATCGAGTTCTAATGATAATTCTGCACTTGCTTCTGGAACACCAACAACTCCTCCACCAAGAGGAGAAACTCTTGCAATGTTTTGATTATTAACATCAGCAAAAATTGCATAACCAGGTCTATTATCAATTACATGTTCCCCAGGGAAAAGTAATATAGTTGTTTTCTCAGTTAAATCGTTATTATTTCCTCTTAAATATGAAAATCTTGCTGCTTCCAATAAAGCTCTTTGAACTGTTTTGAATGGTTGAGCAAGAGAGTTACCTTCGTTAGTAACAGAATCGGTTGAATCAAGGTCACTTGGATTTACATAAAGAATGCGACCCTCAGTATTCTTTATAAAATTATCTAACTTATTAAGTGGCATCTTATTGCGTTTGACGAAATATTTCTATAGTTTATTTATGATGTCATATCCTCCTCATCACAGAAATATTCATCATCTGGCATATCTTCTGGATTCTCCAACTCAACTGGAAAAAAGCAAGGATGTGCTTCTTCGTCTATAAGATAAAATGAGTTTTTATATAAGTCTTCTGGTTCAAATGATCTTTCTTTGTCTGCTGCTCTACAAAGATCATTATCATATAAATGACCATCAGGTAATTCATCAAACGTAAAAGGAACATGATTGATGAAATACATTTTCACAATCATACTGCCATTATTGTACCAGCAGTATGCATGATCGATACGATAAGACATAGGGTTTTCCCATATCTTATATTTATTTTTGAAAATAGGACTGGAGGGAATTGAACCCTCTTCACACCGTTATAAGCAGTGGGCCTTAACCAATAGGCGACAGTCCCGAAAAATCAGATCTTTAGATCTGAAGAAATTTTAACATGCCTCGTTGTTATTGTCAACATACAGTTTTAGAAGTTCATCATCGATTGGCATCATAACAGAAGCTTTACCTTCTTCATTTATAATTCCAATGTGTTCTCCAGTTTCTACACGTTGAATTAATTCATCCCAACGTTCTTGAAATTCTTCTACCGTAAAAATTTCCATAGTTAAAATGGGTTTGAATAAACTAAAGTATCTTCGTCTAATTGAGTTCTAACAACTTCAAGTACGTTCATGAATTGATCTACACTTTCACATTCAACAACTCTTTCATCACCCTCATTTGAATAAAGATAAAATTTTCGTGAAAGTGTATCAACTACGCAGCGAGTTAGAAATTCTTCTTGCTTTGTCATATTGGATCATGATTTACTCATGTATCATAGCACAAAACTTGAAAAAGTCAAGGAGTTCTCCCCGCCCTAGTCCCAATAGATACCCAAACTACGTTACTATTATCAACATAATAACCAGCAAGTCCTCCTAATCCACCTCCACCTGCTCCACCTGCTCCACCATTTTGTCCAGGTTGTCCCCAGTCTCCACCATCTCCACCTTTTCCACCGTCTTCACCTCTAGCTGCTATTGGTATAGTGCTCGGCCAATACCATTTCTTATCACTATCTGATCCTGCGTTAAGACATGGGGTAGTTTGAAATTTACCCGTACCACCACCATTATCGCGGGTATATAACCATGAAGAACCTTGTGCTTCAACAGGTCCAGGGAAATGAGTATCTGGTGGATATTCGACTCCAGTTCCCCATACTATTCCTCCAGAAACATTTTGTATAGTCGTAGGTGTAGAAGATCCACCTGGAAGAGATTGATTAGCATCTCTTCTCAAAAATGAAATAGCACCACTAAATCCAATACTACCAGGATCTGATGCATTATAATCTAACCCAACTGAACGAATAGATCCATTGGAAACTATTATATTATTTCCATTAGTATTACATCCATAACCTATTTTTAATCCAAGATCATTATCTGGTGTTGAAGTGTTTGCTCCAGCAAGAGGATTTCTAATTGCATATGGAGTTGCACCTTGATTACATGGTGGAAAAGATAAAAATTGAACATAGTTACTAAAATTCCCAACAAAATTCATGTAAATATTTGTTTTTGCTGGTATAGAAATTTTAGTAAATGCATAATTGTTCGATGAGATATAAACAGATCTAGAAAGATAGTCTCCATAAAGACCAGATGTTCCGTTCACTCCGATGGTATTAGTTTGATTATATCCTCTACCAACACCACCATTTCCTCCATTTCCTCCCAAACCTCCCAAATAAGTATGTGATAATTGTATTGAAATTAACCAAAAATATTGATTATTTGTTACTGGAGTGTATGTCACTGATTGACTTGATTGAACTCCATCAATTCCATCATTCCCTAATCCACCACCACCACCACCACCATAAATTGTTCCTTTATTATCAATGTAAACTATAGGATTTCCAGATGCAATTGAAATTGCAGTACCTCCATTCATACCATTTGGAGATCCAACAGTCCCTGCTTGACCACCAGCAGCTAAGATAGAACCATTATTAACAATAGATAAAGGTGCTCCAAGTCCTGAGGGAAGATACAAGGCTGCTATTAATATTGTATCTGATGAAATTGTCACACCACTTTCAATGATAATTTTTTTTCTTATTTTATTTTGATAAGCAGTAGTACCAATAAAAGTTTGTATATTCAAATTAGAAGTATCAGAAGTTACTCGATACACTAATTCACCATAACTTAAAATTTCCGAAAATAACGCCATATTAATTCAATCCAACTCCAGTAATTACATATAATCCCTTATTAAGATCAAAAGTTTGATCAACACATAATATTGTTGCAACAGCATAAGGTTGCAATGTTCTGTTTCCAGTATCAGAAGTTCCTGCAAATCTCAAAATCATGGATCCAAACACTGTAATTGTTTGAGAACTTGAACTATCGTTATAAACAACAAAATTTTGACCTGCACTCAAAACATTACCAATTGTAAGACCTCCACTAGACAACCTAATACATTTTCCAAAATCTGATGATTGTACTGTGTAAGAATTTGTAGATAAAACTGGAATTGACTGGTCTCCACCAACACCTTGGAGTCCTTGAAGACCTTGCACACCTTGATTACTAAATCCTTGAAGACCTTGAAGTCCTTGATTACTGAGTCCTTGAGTTCCTTGAAAATTACTTATTTGTCCTTGAAGACCTTGAAGACCTTGAGTACCTTGAAGACCTTGATTACCTTGATTTCCAAATCCTTGAAGACCTTGAAGACCTTGAGTACCTTGATTACTACGTCCTTGAATACCTTGAAAACCTTGAAAACCTGTAGTGCCTTGGAAATTACTTATTGCACCTTGTATAGATATTCCCTGAAGTCCTTGAAGTCCTTGACGACCTTGGAGTCCTTGAAGACCTTGAACACCTTGATTACCTAGTCCCTGAAGGCCTTGAAGACCTTGAAGACCTTGATTCCCTTGAAGACCTTGAGTTCCTTGAAAATTACTTAATGATCCCTGAAGTCCTTGAATACCCTGATCACCTTGAAGTCCTTGAAAACCTTGAAGACCCTGAACACCTTGATTACTAAATCCTTGTAAACCTTGAAGACCTTGAAGACCTTGACGACCTTGAAGACCTTGAACACCTTGATTACTTAATCCTTGAAGACCTTGAAGACCTTGATTCCCTTGAAGACCTTGAACACCTTGAAAACCTTGAAGACCCTGAACACCTTGATTACTAAGTCCTTGTAAACCTTGAAGACCTTGACGACCTTGAAGACCTTGAAGACCTTGAACACCTTGATTACTTAATCCTTGAAGACCTTGAAGACCTTGATTACTTACACCCTGAACACCCTGAAATCCTTGAATACCTTGAAGTCCTTGAATACCTTGAAGTCCTTGATTTCCCTGAAGTCCTTGAACCCCTTGGTTGCTAAGACCTTGAATACCTTGGACACCTTGATTACCTTGAGCACTCAAACCACCTTGAACTCCTTGGTTACTGAGACCTTGAATACCCTGTGCTCCAAGAGACGAATAAACTTGCCAAGTAGAATTTCCGGCAATGTCATCAACTTCATATATTACGTCTAAAATAGTGTTGCCTATATCAACTGTTAAGTCTTCTAATTTTCCTTCAATTTTACTTCCATTTCTACCGATCGTTAAATTAGTTTGTCGCCAATCTCCACCATCAGCTATTCTTATTATTGTTCCATTAGTTGGGGAAGATGGTAAAGTTAACGTAAATGTTCCAGAAGTTGTATCTGCAATAATTTGATCGCCATCAACTAAATTATAATTACTAGTTTTTCTATCCCATCTTGAAGGTCTTCCACCAACACCTTGAAGACCTTGGACACCTTGATTACTTAATCCTTGAAGACCTTGAAGTCCTTGATTACCTTGAAGACCTTGAGTACCCTGAAATCCTTGATTACCCTGAAGACCTTGGACACCTTGATTACTTAATCCTTGGAGACCTTGAAGTCCTTGACGACCTTGAAGACCTTGAAGACCTTGGACACCTTGATTACTTAATCCTTGGAGACCTTGAAGTCCTTGGTTACCTTGGAGACCTTGAACACCTTGATTACTTAATCCTTGAACTCCTTGGTTGCTTAATCCTTGAAGACCTTGAAGTCCTTGATTACCTTGAAGTCCTTGGTTACC
>Ga0129333_10004806_pt1 | contig 12644 bp, 8 predicted proteins | sample CPB6_08_DNA_FD_94474 | JGI IMG/M metagenome (GOLD analysis project Ga0129333, IMG submission 94474) | Freshwater to marine salinity gradient microbial communities from Chesapeake Bay, USA - CPBay_Sum_0.6_0.8_DNA | ecosystem: Environmental > Aquatic > Marine > Coastal | place: USA: Chesapeake Bay... | reverse complement strand
GCCCCGCCGGGTGACGAGCTCCTCGATCCCGCGGTCGGTGAAGTACATCGACGCCTACCGGAACGCCTGCTCGACCACGGCGCGCTGCTCCTCCTCGTGGCGCTGGTGGGTGCCGCAGGCGGGTGACGACGACGCTGGCCGCGTCACACCCGTGACGGGTCGGTCCGCGATCTCGGGGAGGTTCATCGCGATGAACGACCACGCACCCTGGTTGGCCGGTTCCTCCTGGACCCACATGAGCTCCGCGTTCGGGTAGTTCTGCAGAGCGGGCGGCAGCGTCCGGAAGGGCAGAGGGTACAGCCGCTCGAAGCGCAGCAGGGCCACGTCCGTGATGCCGTGCTGCTCGCGATACGCCTGAAGGTCGTAGAACACCTTGCCGCTGCACATGATCACCCGGCGGATGCCCGGGCCGACGTGTTCGGGGTCGGTGAGGAGTGGGTGGAAGTGACCGGACGTGAACTCGGCCCTGGTCGAGACGGCGCGCTTGGCGCGCAGGAGCGACTTGGGCGTGAAGATGACCAGCGGTCGTACGACGGTGGCGTTCGCCTGCAGTCGAAGCAGGTGGAAGTAGGACGCCGGTGTGCTCGGCATCGCGACGATCATGTTGTCCTGCGCACACAGCTGCAGGTAGCGCTCGGGACGCGCGGAGGAGTGATCCGGTCCCTGCCCCTCGTACCCATGCGGGAGGAGCAGTGTCAGCGAGGAGCGCTGGCCCCACTTCTGCTCGCCTGCCGCGACGAACTCGTCAATGATCGTCTGAGCGCCATCGGCGAAGTCGCCGAACTGTGCCTCCCACATGACGAGGGCGTCCGGACGCGCGACCGAGTAGCCGTACTCGAACCCCATGGCGGCGAACTCGCTGAGCAGGGAGTCGTACACGTACAGCTTGGCGCCGTCCCGGTAGCACTGCTTGAGCGGCTTGTACTGCCAGCCGGTCTCCTTGTCGACGATCACCATGTGACGGTGGCCGAAGGTGCCACGCCGCACGTCCTGGCCGGCGAGCCGGACGGTGCGGCCCTCCATCAGCAGGCTGCCGACGGCGAGTGCCTCGGCCATGCCCCAGTCGATAGCGTCCTCGGAGACCATTGTCTGGCGGCGGAGCAGCTGCGGCTGCAGTCGCGGGTGGACGGTGAAGTCCTCCGGCATCTGCAGCTGGGATGCGATGACGGTGTCGATCTGCTCCTGCGAGATCGCGGTGGCGATATCCGTCGCCGCGGGCTGCGGCGCCAGCTTTCGCTCACCCTCGCTGATGACATCGGCCTTGGTCGAACTGAACGACGCACTGTCCTCGCCGCGGGATTCCTGGAAGATGCGCTCGAGCTCGTCCTGGAAGTGCCGGAGCGCGGTCTCGGCCTCGTCGACGGAGATGTCCCCGCGCCCGATCAGCGACTCGGTGTAGTGCTTCCGCACAGATCGCTTCTGGTCGATGATCTCGTACATCAGCGGCTGGGTCAGCGACGGATCGTCGGCCTCATTGTGGCCGCGCCGGCGGTAGGTGACGAGGTCGATCACGACGTCCTTGTGGAACGTCTGCCGGAAGTCGAAAGCCAACTCGGCCACGCGGACGACGGCCTCGGGGTCGTCACCGTTCACGTGGAAGATCGGCGCCTGGATCATGCGGGCGACGTCGGTCGGGTACACCGACGACCGGCTGTACTTGGGGCTGGTCGTGAAGCCCACCTGGTTGTTGACGACGACGTGCACGGTGCCGCCGGTGCGGTAGCCCTGGATCTGCGACATCTGCAGGGTCTCGGCAACGACGCCCTGCCCGGCGAAGGCGGCGTCGCCGTGGATGAGCAGCGGCAGCACGTTGAACTTGTCGTCCACGGGAAGGCGGTCCTGCTTGGCACGGACGATGCCCTCGAGCACCGGGTTGACGGCCTCGAGGTGTGAGGGGTTCGCGGCGAGGTAGACCCGGGTCTGCGATCCGTCCGGCGACGTGAACTCACCGCTCGTCCCGAGGTGGTACTTGACGTCGCCTGAGCCCTGGACGGCGTCGGCGCCGAAGTCGCCCTCGAACTCGCGGAAGATCTGGCCGTACGACTTGCCCGCGATGTTGGTGAGAACGTTGAGCCGGCCGCGGTGCGGCATGCCGATGGCCACCTCCACGATGCTGTCGTGAGTGGCGCGGATGAGGACGGCATCGAGCAGCGGGATCAGCGACTCGCTGCCCTCGAGGGAGAATCGCTTCTGGCCCACGTACTTGGTCTGCAGGAACGACTCGAACGCCTCGGCCTCGTTGAGCTTGTGCAGGATGCGCAGCTGCTCCTCGCGGTGGAGCCGCTCGTGGGGTACCTCGACGCGCTTCTGGATCCACTCGCGCTGGTCGGGGTCCTGGATGTGCATGTACTCGATGCCGATGGAGCGGGTGTACGAGTCGCGAAGGACCTTGAGGATCTCGCGCAGCTTCATGAGGGGTCGGCCGCCGAAGCCTCCGGTCGCGAACTCGCGGTCGAGGTCCCACAGCGTGAGTCCGTGCTGGAGGACGTCGAGGTCCGGGTGCATGCGCTGCTCGTAGACGAGCGGATTGGTGTCGGCCATCAGGTGCCCGCGAACGCGGAACGCGTGGATGACCTCCTGCACGCGCACCGTCTTGCTCAGGTCCGTCTCGTGCGTGGCCGAGACGTCCTCGGCCCACCTGATGGGCTCGTAGGGGATGCGCAGGGCGCGGAAGATCTCGCCGTAGAAGTCGTCGTCGCCGAGCAGCAGCTGGTGGATCCGGCGCAGGAACTCGCCCGACTGCGCGCCCTGGATGATGCGATGGTCGTAGGTGCTCGTCAGCGTGAGGATCTTGGACACCGCATTGCGCACGCGGCTCTCCTCCGAGGCGCCCTGCCACTCCGCCGGGTACTCCATCGCGCCGACGCCGACGATGCATCCCTGCCCCTCCATGAGGCGGGCGACGGAGAGCTGCGTGCCGATCGTGCCGGGGTTGGTCAGTGTGACGGTTGTGCCTCGGAAGTCGGCCACCTGCAGCTTCCCGGTGCGGGCCTTGCGGACGAGGTCCTCGTAGGCGCCCCAGAATGCGGCGAAGTCCATGTGCTGGGCGTCCTTGATGCTCGGCACGAGCAGCTGCCGTGATCCGTCGGCCTTGGCGAGGTCGATCGCCAGGCCGAGGTTGACCGACTCATGGCCCTGCACCGCGGGACGGCCGTCCAGGTGGGTGAAGGACGCATTCATCGCCGGGACGGCCACGAGCGCGCGGACGACCGCATAGCCGATGATGTGCGTGAAGGAGACCTTGCCGCCGCGCCCGCGAGCGAGGTGGTTGTTGATCACCGTCCGGTTGTCGATCAGCAGCTTCGCCGGCACCGAGCGCACGCTGGTGGCGGTCGGGACGGCGAGGCTGGCCTCCATGTTCTCCACGACGAGGGCGGCCGGGCCGCGCAGCACCGAGACGTCGGCGTCGTCGGCGGGCCCGGCGCCCGCAGGTGCGGCCACCTGTACGACGGCGGTGGACACGGGCTCGGCCGCGGGAGCGGTCACCGGGGCGGCAGGGGCAGTGGTCGACCGTGGCGCACCGGAGAACTCGGGCGGGGTGTAGCCCTCGAAGAACTCCCACCATGCCGGGTCGACCAGCGACCGGTCGGTGAGGAATTGCTCGTAGATCTCGTCGACGAGCCACTCGTTCGGGCCGAAGTCGGCCGGGGCTCCGTCGGGGGACTCCACCGTCACGGTGTTCCTCTCGGGGTGCTTCGCGGGCGAAGCGGCGACACGTGGCCCGCCGCAGGACGCAGCCTAACGGCCGGGGTGGTGCGCGGCTGCGTGCCGGGTTTGGGTGCACCGGGGGCTCCCGCTTACCATGCTGCGGTGATTCGAGTGCTGCATCACGCCACCGGGGGAGCCCTCCGTCCTGGCGTGCGCGTCGGTGCCGCCGTGCTCGGGGCGGGGCTCGCGCTCGGCCTGCTCGGCGCCGTCGTGCCCGCGGGCGCCGTCGACGGCTCGCCGTCCCCCTCGACCCCGGAGTCCTCGAGCACCCCGTCGTCCACTGGCGCGCCGTCGGCGGACGCCACGCCCGCGGATACCGCAGGCACACGCATCCCCGGGGCGCCCACGATCCTGAACATCACCGGTGGCGCGGCCAGCGGCCAGCTCGCCGTCACGTACGCGCCTCCCGCCGGCGCGGACGCCGCCTCCATCACACGCTACGAGGTGTCGGTCGACCGCGGCGGCACCTGGTGGCCCTGCGCTGGCGTGGCCGGTGACTGTGTTCTCACCAACCTGCGCAACGGCACCCTGTACCGCGTGACCCTGCGGGCCATCAGCGGCGTGGTGCCCGGTCCGGCCAGCGAGCCGGTGGCCGGCGTCCCGACGCTCGCCGTCGGGTCGGATCCGGACAAGCCCAGCGCCCTGCCGAAGCCGAGGGCGTGGGTCAGCGCCAGCTTCAATGCCGCCAGCAACAGCCTCGGCGTCGACGGCAGCAATGTGCGCCTGGGGGTCGGCACGCTGCCGGCGATCACGTTCACTCGCGCGATCCCCGACAAGCGGGTCGTGGAGACGCACCTGAGCGTCTCGGCAGTGCTGCCCGACGGCAAGGTGCGAAAGGTCACCGGGGCCTGGGGTTGGACCAGTGATCGCACGGCCGTGTTCCGTCCGGTCGAGTACTGGCCGGGCCACGCGACGATCATGGTGACGTCGACGCTCGACCGTGCCGTGCTCGGCCAGTCGAAGGGCACCTACCTCGTCGGCAAGCGCGATCTCGCGAAGACCTGGACCTTCCGCACCGACCGCAAGCTCGTCGCACGCGTCGACGGCGACCAGGTGTCGATGAAGGTCTACATCGACGGCAAGAAGGTCAAGCACTTCCCGGTGTCGCTCGGCAAGTCGGGCTGGGAGACGCGCAACGGCGTCAAGGTGATCAGCACCGACAAGGAGCCCGTCAAGATCTACCGGAGCACCTCGCTCGGCCTGGGGCCGGAGGAGGAGTACGCGCTCGAGGCCGACTGGAACACCCGCCTGACGCCGACCGGCGAGTTCATCCACACGGCGACGTGGGCGTACGGGCGCATCGGCGTGTACAACGGGTCGCACGGGTGCACCAACATGCGTGCCGAGGATGCGGAGTGGATCTACAAGGAGACCATCCCCGGTGACGTCGTCCTCTATGTGAAGACCGGCGGCACGACCGTCCAGGACTGGAACGGTCCCGGCGGACTGTGGAACATCCCGTGGAGCGACTGGCTGAAGAAGTCCGCGCTCGGCAGCGGCTCCGGGCAGGTCGACATCTCCCAGGACGCCCCCGTCGAGGTCGTCGAGGACGCCAGCGCCTGACCTCCCGTCGGTGGCAGGATGCGCCCATGCCCGTCGCCGAGTGGTCCGCAGCCTCCGTGAAGCGTGGAGTGATCGATCGGGCCCTCGGGGCCCTCGGCCCTGACCGCACGCTCACTGAGCGCGTTGCGCTGTTCGCGGCGGCAGCCTCGGTCGGCCCCTCCTTCGAGCCCGGCCTGCAGCCGCGCAGGACGCTCGACCAGGCGATCGCCACCGGCGTGATCGCGGCCAGCACCCTCTCCGCGGTGACCGTGGCCCAGAGTGCGGTGGAGTCCGTTGCGCGGTTCATCACGCGAGGTAGAACCGAGGCAACCTCGGCTCCCGCAAGGCTGGCCTTCACGGTGGGGAGCAACGCCCTCATCGGACTGGGTGCGGAGGCGCTGGCCCGGGCCCTGCCCCCGCGCGAGGATGAGAGGTTCCGGCGCGCCGTACTGCGCGTCGCGGCCAACCGCAGCGCACGGGTCGCGGGAGTGGGAGCCGCCGTGTCGGCGGTCGTGGGCCTCAGCGACCTCATCGCCGAGGACGAGAGCCGCCGCTGGGTTACGCGGATCCCGATCGCCCTGCCCGCGGGCGTTGCGTTGTCCGCCTGGCACATTCACCGCGTCTACCGACGGGCCGAGCGCGAAGGTGACACGACCATCCGGAACGTCTCGCCCCTGTCGTCGATCGGCATCTCGGTGGGCGTCGGCGCAGGTGTGATCGGGCTGCAGGCCGGCGAGCGCCTCATCGCGCACGGCGTCGCCCGGGGTATCAGCCGTGTCGCGCCGGCCTATGACGTGGTCTCCAACCCGCTCGGCCATGTCGTCGCACTGGGCCTGCTCGGTACCGCGCTGTACTCGGGGTATGAGTACGCCGTGCGGCGGGTCGAGCAGGGCGGCGCAGCGATCGAGCCCGCGTACGAGACACCGGCGACGTCCTCCATGGTCTCGGGGAGCCCGGCGAGCCTCGTGCCGTTCGCGACGCTCTCGCGTGAGGGCCGCCGATTCGTCAACATGGTGCTCTCGCGCGAGGAGATCTCCGAGGTCATGGGCGAGCCGGCCGTGGCCGATCCCATCAGGGCGTTCGTCGGGCTCGACACGGCTCCCGAGCTCGAGGACCGCATCGACATCCTCATGGACGAGCTGGTGCGCACCAATGCCTTCGACCGCAAGGTGCTGTGCTTCGCGTCGCCCACCGGCTCCGGCTACATCAATTACGTCTTCGCGGAGGCTCTGGAGTACATGACGCTGGGCGACTGTGCCATCGCGACGATCCAGTACTCGATGCTGCCGTCATCGATGTCGCTGACACGCACGGGCCTGGCGGTCGAGCAGAACCGTGACGTCATGCACGCCATCACCGGCTACCTGCGGGGCATGCCCGAGAGCAGGCGGCCGAGGTTCGTGCTCTTCGGCGAGAGCCTCGGAGCGCAGACTATGCAGGACATATGGCGACGTCGCACGGTCGAGGCGATGGAACGCGACTTCGTGCACTCGTCGATCTTCCTCGGCACGCCCTCGGCAACGGAGTTCGCCAAGGCGTGGCGCCTGGATCCGTCGCGCATCGATCCCGAGGGCGCGATGGTCGAGGTCGACGGCTTCGGCGAGTTCCTCCAGCTGACAGACGAGGAGCAGGCGCGGGCGCGCCACATCCTGATCAGCCACTACGACGACCCGATCCCGAAGTTCGGCACCAACATCCTGCTGCGCCGGCCCTGGTGGCTCGGACCCGCCGACGAGCGGCCGCCGCGCGTGCCGCGGTCCACCGACTGGCGCCCGGGAGTGAGCTTCGTGCTCACCGGCATCGACCTGATCAATGCGATGGAGGTCGTGCCGGGCACGTTCGGTCGCCGTGGTCACGACTACCGCGAGGACATCGCGAGATTCGTCTCGGTCGCGTACGGGCTGCCGGTGACGGCCGAGCAGCTGCTGAGCATCGAGCGTGCCCTGCGCGAGCGGGAGCTGGAGTGGGCGCAGAAGCGCGTGGTCACCGAGCAGGTGGCGCGCGCACGCGAGGCCCTCCTGCGCGAGTTCAAGAACTGGGGAGTCAGTTCCGGCAGCGACATGCAGGCCGATGCACTTCTGCGCAGGATGTTCGCGTCGCAGCCGGCCTAGGCGGAGGGGCCGGTCGGGCGCTCGTCGAGCACGATCGTCTCGGCGTAGCGGAGAATCCGCTCGAGGTAGGCCTGCGTCTCGGGGAACGGCGGGACGCCCTCGTACTTGATGACGTTCCCGTGGCCCGCGTTGTACGCCGCGAGGGTGTTGTGCAGCCGATTGCCCGGGACATCGCGCACGAGCCGCCGGTTGATGCAGTTGAGCGCCGCCGCGGAGTGGATCGCATCCACCGGGTCCCAGACATCGGCGGTGCCGTCGCGGTTGGCATCGATCCCGTACTGCTCCCAGACCTCGGGCATGAACTGGGCGATGCCCCGGGCGCCGGCGGGGGAGACGGCGCGCGCGTCCCAGTGGCTCTCGGCGGCGATCTGTGCGGCCAGCACCTCGACGGGCACCGCCTCGCACCGGCGGGCCGCCTTCGCGATGACCGTCCGCAGCTCCTCGGGGACCACGATGGGTCCGCCAGTGAGCCGCTGCCCCGACGTCGTGCCGGTGAAGAGGGTCCACGCTCCGGCGATCGTTGCACCGACCAGGGCTATGAGCGTGATCGCGGCGACCACGGCGGTCACGCGCCTGCGGCGACGGTTGCGGGTCCGGTACCGCTCGCCGCTCCGAGTCTGCGTCACCCTTGTACGGTAACCCGCCGCGATCGGTGTTTGTCCAATGGCTCATCGCGCGCGTAGCGTGTCGGAGGTGACGACACCTCCGAGCGGCCCGACCCCCGACAACCTGCCCGCGACCGGCGGTGCGGGTGTGCCTGACCTCACGCGGGCGCAGATCGAGGGGATGTTCGAGGATCGCCTCGCCGAGGCCTTCGCCGCTCTCGGCTGCTTCAACCTCGCGGTGTTCGGCAAGACCGGCGTCGGCAAGTCGACGCTGGTGAATGCGATCTTCGGCCGTGACGTGGCGCGGACCGGCGTCGGCAGCCCGGTGACGCGCGGGCTGGTCTACTACCGGCATCCGGACGGCTTCCTCGGGGTCTACGACTCCGAGGGATTCGAGACCGGTACCGCGGGGGACGCGATCGTCTCAGGCCTGCGCCGACTCGTGGCCGAGCACCGCACGAAGGCGGTGGACGAGCAGATCCACGCCGCGTGGTACCTGGTGCGCTGGTCGGACCGGCGCTTCGAGCGCGGCCAGGAGCAGTTCGTCCGCGAGCTGGCGGCCCTCGGGCTGCCGGTGATCGTCGTCCTCACGCAGGTGCCCAACCGCGATGGGCAGGTGCATCCCGATGCCCTGGAGTTCGCGCAGTACATCGACCAGCTCGGCCTGCCCATCAGCCCGCACGGCAGGGTCGTGCTCACCAATGCCCTCCCGGACCCATTCACCGGCAGCCCGGTGTTCGGCCTCCAGGAGCTGCTCGACGACACCTACCAGGTGATCCCCGCGGCCGCGGAGGCGGCGCTCACCGCGGCCCAGGTGCTCGACATCGGGCGCAAGAAAAAAGCCGTGGCGGCGATCATCAACCAGGCCGTCGTGGTCGCCGCTGGCGTAGGAGCAACCCCGATCCCCTTCGCTGACGCGGCCCTGCTGGTGCCCAACCAGGTCACCATGATCGCGCGCATCACCGCGGCGTACGGCCTCCCGCCGAGCAGGTCACGCGCCCTCGCGACGGCCGGGTCGCTCGTGCTCACCGGCGGGGCCACCATGGCTGGCCGCTACGCCGTCACGAGCCTGCTGAAGGTGATCCCGGGCGGCGCGATCGCCGGGTCCGCCATCTCGGCGACCGTCGCGGGCGCGCTGACGAAGGCCGTCGGGCATGCCTGGGCGCGTGTGTGCGAGTACGCCCTGACGATGGGCGACGCCGATCGCGAGAGCTTCCTGAGCAGCCCCCGTGTCACCGAATTGTTCCTGGACTTCCTCAAGCAGTCGAAGTCCCGCTGAGGGGGCGGTCGATCCGCCATCTCGCGACGTGTCGCAGGCGACGGTGTTAGCGTCGGTGCGGACCCTGGGAGGCACCATGAAGAAGGCGCTCGTGATCGCTGCGGCCGTTGTCGGCGCCGCCGCCGGCGTCATCGCCTGGCGTCGACGCGGTGCTGTGCAGGGCGCGGGTACCACCCCGAGCCTGTGGGCCGACTCGGGCTCCCACGCGCCGGAGCCGGCCTTTCCCACGGTGGGGGCCCCTGCGGTGGAGGCCGCTGCGGTGGACGCCCCTGTGGAGGAGGCGCCCCCGGCGAAGCCGAAGCGGGCGAAGGCGGCGCCCGCCGAGGAGGCGCCCCCGGCGAAGCCGAAGCGGGCGAAGGCAGCGCCCGCCGCGAAGGCGACCTCGGCGAAGTCGCCTCCGGCCAAGGCGGCGGGCACGGGCAGCAAGCCCGCCGATTCCTGAGCCCGGGCAGCGCAGCGCCGCGGCTTCGCCGAGGGCGAACACCGGAACACCGGACCGCCGGCGGGCGTTCCCGCACTCAAGGAGGCACAGTGGTGTCATCCAGGCCGATCGAGGCAGGAGGTTGCTGTGCGTTCCCCGGATGAGCTGTTCACCATCCACCGGGAGGCTGTCTTCGACGAGCCGCCCGTGCTGGTGTACGCCTTCGCGGGCTTCGTCGACGCCGGCTCCGGCGTGCGGATCGCCGCCGACCACATCCTCGCGACCTGCCAGCACCGGCTGCTGGCCTCCTTCGACGTCGACGAGCTGCTCGACTACCGCGCACGCCGCCCGCGCATGATGTACGTCGTCGACCACTTCGCCTCCGTCGAGGTGCCGCAGATCACGCTGCACGAGGTGATAGACGGCCAGGGCACACCCTTCCTGCTGCTCACCGGTCCCGAGCCCGACTACCAGTGGCAGCGGTTCATGGCGGCCGTCGACCTCATCGCGCAGCGCTACCGGGTGCGGCTGGCGGTCGGGCTGTCCGCCATCCCGTGGCCGATCCCGCACACGCGCCCGCTCGGGCTGACCGTGCACGGCAGCGAGCCGTCGCTGGTCGCCGGTCACGTGCCGGTGGTGGGCGAGGTCGAGGTCCCCGGGCACGTGGGCGCGATGCTCGAACTGCATCTCGGCCAGCACGGCTTCCCCTCGATGGGCCTGACCGCCCAGGTACCGCACTACCTCGTCCAGTTCGACTTCCCGCGGGCGGCGTCCACGCTGGTGGCCGGGGTCTGTGCCGCGACCGGGCTCGTCCTGCCCACCGCGGCCCTCGAGCCGGCGGCCCGCAAGGCCGACGCCGAGGTCGCCGCGCAGATGGCGGCCAACGAGGAGTTCGCCACGGTCGTGCAGGCTCTCGAGCAGCAGTACGACCAGCTGGTCGCAGGGGTCGAGGGCAGTCCGCGGGGGGCGCTGGGCGCCCTCTCCGCGGCCGACGTCATCAGCGGCGACGAGATCGCCGAGCAGGTCGAGAAGTACCTGTCCAGCCTGCAGGATCCGCCGCCCGCCGAGGGCTGACGATCAGCGGCACACCGTCCCCGCCGGCGGGAGCCGGCCGTCCAGCAGGTACGCGTCCACTAGCTCGTCGATGCAGGTCGACGTGCCGCCGTAGACGGTGTGCCCGTCACCGTCGTACGTGAGCAGGGTCGACGTGGGCAGCTGGCGATGCAGCGCCTTGGCCCACGAGTAGGGCGTCGCCGGATCGTACGTGCTGCCGATCACCAGGATGGGTGCCTTGGTCGAGGTGCTGGCGGGTGTCGGGGAGCCGGCGGCGCGCCCGAACCACACCGAGCACGGTGCGTTGCCCCACGACAGGGCCCGCGAGATCTCCGGGACCGCGGTCCCGCGCGCCCAGCGTCGCGCGGCCCGATCCAGCCCGGCGGCGTCCGGCGAGGCGGGGGAGTCCCAGCAGGCGATGGCCGGGAAGGCCGACGCCATGTTCGTCAGGTAGCGGTCCGGCCCGACCCGGTCCGTCGCGTACGCGGCGAGGTCGGACAGGCCCGATCCGTCGCCGGCGACGGCCAGGCTGAGCGCGGACCGGAGCATGGGCCACATGGTCGGCGAGTACATCGAGTAGAAGACCGCGGCCAGCGCCTCGGCCTGCACGAGGGGTCGACCCTCGGTCGGCAGGGGTGTCGCGTCGAGGTCGGCGAGCAGGCGCGAGAGACCGGCAAGCACCGCGGGGCCCCCGCCGGTCCACGGGCAGCTGGAGCGCCGGGCGCAGTCGTCGGCGAAGCGGCTGAGTGCCCGCTGGAATCCCGCGGCCTGCTCGCGCGAGACGGCCATGATGCCCATGCTCGGGTCGACGGCGCCGTCGAGCACGAAGCGGCCCACGCGGTCTGGGAAGCGCTCGGCGTACTTCGTGCCCAGGTAGGTGCCGTACGAGTAGCCCAGGAAGGTGAGGCGCTCGTCGCCGAGGGCCGCCCTGAGGATGTCCATGTCGCGCACGGTGTTCTCCGAGCCCACGTGCCGGGCGATGTCGGCGGAGCGCTCCAGGCATCCGCGGGCCAGGCCCCGCGCCAGCGCCATCAGGCGCGCGCGCTCCCGACGGGTGTCGGGCGTGACGTCGGCGCGCAGCCATGCGGTGGTCTGCGGCCCGGTGAGGCACTCCACGGGAGCGGACTCGCCGACCCCGCGGGTGTCGAAGCCCACGATGTCGTACGCGCGGGTGATTCGCGGATCGAGGGATTCCACGAGGTACCCGGCCAGGTCGAGGCCACTGGCCCCCGGACCACCGGGGTTGATCACGAGCGATCCGAGCCGGGCATCGCCGGCGGCCGATGTCCGGGAGATCCGCAGTCGCACAGTGGCGCCCGAGGGATCGGCGTAGTCGCGGGGGACGGTGAGCCAGGCGCACTCCTGGTCGCCGCAGCGCGACCACGTCAGCTGCTGCCCGTAGTAGGCCGCGAGCGAGGCGTCCTCGGCCTGCGCCGCGGGTGCGACCACGAGTCCGGCGGCCCCCGCGCCGAGGAGGGCGAACGCCGCGGCGACAGCGGCCACACGTCTGCCCCCGGCCATCATCTCCCCACGGTACGTCACCTCGGTGGCTGAGGCGATGTGCCGGGCGGTGCCGGGCATGAAAGGCTAGGGGTCGACCCCCTCACCTCGGGGGCGGGGAGGACGTCCATGATCGGCAATGCCGTCTACCGGTACCGCGACACCGCGGTGCTCTCGGTGACCGCGGTCGATGCGCCGATCGTCGTCCCGTCCAGCAGGTTCGACGAGGAGCTCGCCGAGACCCTCGCGAGCGTGGGGCTGCGTCCCGGACTCCTGCAGGCGCTGGCGGGCATCGAGGAGCGGCGCTGGTGGCCCGCCGACGTGACCTTCGCGGACGCGGCGGCGATGGCGGGGGCCAAGGCGCTCGCCGACTCCGGCATCGATCCGGCGCAGGTGGGGCTGCTCATCGACACCTCCGTCTGCCG
>Ga0129333_10004805_pt1 | contig 12647 bp, 16 predicted proteins | sample CPB6_08_DNA_FD_94474 | JGI IMG/M metagenome (GOLD analysis project Ga0129333, IMG submission 94474) | Freshwater to marine salinity gradient microbial communities from Chesapeake Bay, USA - CPBay_Sum_0.6_0.8_DNA | ecosystem: Environmental > Aquatic > Marine > Coastal | place: USA: Chesapeake... | reverse complement strand
TATTTATTTTTTGGTGTTTGGTCTTTCTAATGCTACTCTTAGACCCAATTTGGTACTGATCCAAGTTGCAATGCGAACGTCTGGTACCTCAAACCATGTATATAATGGTGGCAGCAGTCCCACAAACCTGGCCACATTTTCAATCTTGCGCTTGACTCGCCCCTGACAGGCCCAATCTCGACCAAACCAGGATCGACACTCGGACATAACCGAGTACCATTGTGTGGTAGAAGAAACAGCCACCCAGATTCTGGTGTATTGGCGATCGCTCACAAAATCTAGTTTAACACGTCACACCAGCGGCGTCAAATCTTTTCATCTGCCTCGAACCCGCGGAATCTCACGAACCTTGGGAATCGGAGGCTGTAGGATCCGTCTTGGTTCTGCGTGATAGCGTCAGCCTGGACTTCAACCACGTTGCCAACCAGCGCACGTCTATGGTTCCAATACTCATCGCGATCGCTGTCAGAAAAACCACTGCCAACATTGACCCTGATACGACGTCCATTATCTTCTCCTTCACACACCATGGCACCCAGCCGCCCTTCGTTGCGGCCGGTGCCCTCTTCAAACTCCACTATGCTCAAATCCACCGTGATCGTGGGCTTCCATTTCATCCAGAAGTGACTGCGTTTGCACTCATAGGGGGCATCAAGGTTCTTGATCATGATGCCCTCAAATCCCTGCGCCACAGCATCATTGGCAAACCTGCGCATGATGTCGTGTCCCTCGGCGGTGTCAAGATCCACGGTCATGCCAGGCATGATGCGCAGGCAATCACTGGCCTTGATCTGAGGTTCCGCCTGTTCCAGTATAGCCAGGCGCTTGTGCTGCTGAGCATTCCAAAAGCCGCGACTGAAGTCGTCCAAGGGAATGATGTCAAAGATGTGGTACACCATGCCGTCGGTCTTGACGTTGCTCTTGCGATGCGCCTGCTTCATGAGTTTCTGGAAACTCTCGCCCACGATCTCGCCGTCTAGCACAAAGCGGCCGCCACTGGCCAGGCCGTATCGGAACGCTGCTCGATACTCTTCGATGGCAGCAGCCACCTGGGGGAAATTCTCAAACTCTTTGCCATTGCGACTGTACAATGTGACATTGGCACCATTGACCACGGCCAGCACACGTACACCGTCGAGCTTGCATTCCAGTCGCTTGCTGCCTTTGAGACGCTGCGGCTGATCAGTGCTGTCCTGCGCCAACTGGCAAGTGAACACCGGGATTTTCCACTCGGTCTTGCCCAGGATCTTGTTGAGTGTCTTTTCGGATATGCCACAGCGCAGGTCCTTGATCAAGACTCTACGTGCCAATCCGTTCCACTCCTCGCTGTCAAACTCCTGCATGACCTCTTCAATGGCTTCACGAGCCCGACCACCGGTCACGCTGCGAGTTCTCAGGCTTTCACACAGGGCCCAGAATCGTGTCCATGGATTGGGCCGGTGGGTGAGACCCGAACTTTCGGGTACCCTCTTGACACCGTAGGTGAAAAATGGATTGTATGCCAAGTAACAGTTGTACAGGAAGCCCTGTGCTGCCGCGCTGCCCAACTTGCTGGCCATCAAGGCTTTCTCGATGACGCGCTCCTTGTGCAGGCGGCTGTCGCTACTTTCAAGATCCTTGATCCAGTCGACTGCCACTTGTTGTCCATCAAAATCAGGACGTGTGAAATCAATCATCCTGTTGCTCCTTACTTATAGTTGGTCAAGACGTGGTTGAGTCCGCAGTGAACTCCATGCGAGCCATGCGACCTGTGTAGACGTTTCTGCGAGCATGCCAGGTCATTTCCAACACCTGGTTGGTGGGGAATCTCACCCACACCTTGCGCGCGGCATGATCGATGTCCACTATGGAGCAGTCTACGCCACGCCCTCGACCGCTGTCGGTGTCGTTGTAAACCTTAATGGTTTCGCCTTTACGCACGTTCTAATTCCTGTTCGGCTTCACGGCGCTGGGCAGCGTACAGCAGACCAGCGATGCTGGCTTCGAGGTCTCCGGTCATGGTGTAGAGATCTTCGCTGGATAGGTTGTCGCCTTCCAAGGCAATCATGTAGCCCACGGTACTGAGAACATCGCTGACCTGGGTCAGGGTAAGATTTTTAGCGGCCATTGTCGCGCTCCTTGTCGCAGTAGTTGAACAGGATCCACTTGGCGCGATTCAAGGTCTGCCGCGCGTCTTCGGTGTTCTCCCAGTTGATTTCTTCCTGGGCATCGCTGATCAGGCTTGCTGCCATGAACGCTGGGCCCTGGAAGCGGAAGGTCAGGCTTTCCTCCACAGCCTCACGCATCTGAGCCTCAGTACAGCCGAACATGCCGACCTGACGCTTTTCTTGTTCTGTGAGACTGTCGTAAATCGCAGTAGCCATATTAGAATGCTCCGTGACTGTGAATGAATCTAATTATAACTGATCGGGACCGGGGTGTCAACCCGCTGTGCCATAAAATTCAGCGTCAGCGTCTGCCGCCGATTCAGCATACTCACCGCGGTCAACGTCGGCGTTTTCATACTGTGCCAGCACTTCGTGTACCATGCTGAGCTCGATGCCCAAGCTCTTGGCAATTTCACGCTCTTTCATACCATCCTGGAAGTACATCTCCAGGACGCTGATCTCAAGGTTGCTAAAGAATCCCATGTTTGCTCCGTTTTCTTACTATGCCACAAGTATAGGCGAAAACGGGATTCTGGTCAACCAGAAAAACCTCTTGAGAATCAATGACTTACGCAGGGCTAGATCTTTAACAAAATCAATGACTTACAGCATCTAGGGCTGGATTGCTAGTTTGATACCCGCTTCGCCCAGCGCCTTGATGTTGCGCCCCTCGCGCAGACTGGCTATCAGGGCTTGCCCGCTGACATTGCCGGTCTGTGCCATTAGCCCCAGGATCTCATTGGCGCCACCTGGCAGCGCATCAACACCGTACTGATGCGTGAGCTCGGCAAAGATCATGGCCGAGCTGCGATCGTTGGGCGTAAGAGTGTTGAGATCGATCTCGGCGCGAGCAAGATTCTGCTCTTGCCGTTGCAGAGCGTTCACGATGCCGGTCCAAGCCGGGGTGATGTTGCCGTACTGACTGTAATTGTTGGTGACAATGGTGGACAGCGCAGATGTAGCAGCAGGTATCAATCCTGGGCCCGATCCATCCCCGGTCATGGCCGCGGCTCTGGCCTGGTCCAGTGTGGTAGCAACGCCGGGATAGGTACCAGCGGCAGGACCTGCTGGAATCACGATCTGGATGTTGCCAAATCCATCGTCTTGATTATAGGTATCGGTTCCCAGGGTGTAGGACATGTAGGTGTAGATGCCGTTGACACCACTGTTGGGGTTGCCGTTGTTGGCTGTGAGCGTGGTGAAGTTGATGCTGGTCAAATTGCCTTGCACCACGCTGAACTGGTCGGTGATGCCAATACCCGATGGTGATCCACAAATGTCTGACAATTTTACTGTGCCATTTTGGCCAGTTCCGTTGGCCACGCTGGCAGATATAAATGCTTCAACGTTGCTGGGCACAGGCTGTGTGGCATTTTCTATCAAGGGCAAGCCACTATTGGTCTCCACTAGGGTCATGGCTGCTGCCAGTGCCGGCAGGCTGCTATTTTGTATGCCAGCGATCTGTTGCAAGGCTCTCGCCATGGCCTTATTGGCCAAAGCCAGAGCAGGAGTGGTGATTTTACTGACTGTATCAAGGCCAGTGACATTGTTGGGCCCGGCATAGATGTTGACAGGATCTGCAGCAAATAAAGGACGCAGATTTTGATTCACAGACCACGATCCACCGCCGCCGATATAGATATCCAGGAGATTGTTGGTGCTGGGACAGCGCAGGTATTGGAAACTGTTGGGGAAGATTTTCTGCGGGTCCAACAGTTGAGCCATGTTGGTAAAACCAATCTGTGTGACACCCAGTACTGATAACACTTGCCTGAGGCTGTCGCCGGAGATAGCCAACATGACCTTGTAGGCTATTTCTTCTTCTTGGTTGGTCAAGTTGTTGGTGCCACCGGCTGCTGTAGTGATACTGGTCCTGCTGACCCCGGCTGCGCTCAGCAGGCTGCTGATGGAAGGAATCTCACCACCGCTGACACGACCAATCTGTGCCAGTAGTTCACCGGGCAGACCAAGATCATTGAGATTCTGCAGCGAGATCAACTGTCCCAGCATGGCCATGTCACTGCTGGTGGCCACAAGATTGGCAGTGAACTGATTAAGGCCGCCCGTGGTCAGGGTATTCATGCCACCTGTGTTGACATTAAAGGTGGCATTGTAGACTTGATTGACCTGTTGTTCGGCCAAAACTTCGTTGCTTTGACTTTGGTAACCCACAGAGCTCAAGAAAATTTGTGCAAATTGACTGGCATCCGTGGTCATGCGATCATTCAGTGTGGTAATGTATTCAGTCAGCGTGGCCTTGTTGCCATCTATGGTGGTGACCCAGTTGCCTGTGGCCTGCACTAGATTGGCGGGATCCACGCCTGTGATGAAATCCACCACGCAGGTATAGATGCTGCCGTTGCTGGCCTCATCTGCTACCTGTTGTCCCAAGGTGTAGAATTCAGTGAGCGAGAAATCAGGTACGGGGTAAATGCTGGCCGCGGGCAATCCAGCAGGCAGTTGATCCACGGCCGCTGGGAAAATGTTGCTGCCGTATGTTTTGAGATTGGCTGTGACCGAGTTGGCATTGATGCTGCATAGATCCAGGAGATCTATGAACTGCGACACCACAGGGACTTCCACGTATAGGCTAATGACGTTGTCTAGCGCGGCTGCTGTGCCCACCGCGGTACCGATGTTGGCAGGTGGGCCTGGCAGCATGCCAGCCACAACGATGCTTTGTACCGGGGTAAGAGCCAATGCTGTTTCCTAGCCTATGAACACGTTGTTGCTGCCCTTGGCTATCTTGGTGCATTCGGCGTAGGAATCGCCCACGCGGGCCGCATTGCGATTGTTGATAAACACAGTACCGCTGCCACCTGATATGGCGGCGCTGTGCATGGGGCACTTCTTGCCAGGTTTCTTGTGCGGAGTGTTTTTGTCGCCCTTGCGGGCAGCACCAAGGTTGTTGATAAAAACGTCTGAGCTGGCGCCCTGGACGTTGTGTTTGGAGCAGTGAACTACTCCGCTATCACCTTTTCTCGCTGCTGCTGGCATGATCGTATTCCCTCTGCATCAAATCATCGAACCGGGCCTCCCACTCATGCAATTCTTGATGTTGTGCATCAGTGTGCGGCGGGGGCGGGACTTCGGGGACAAACTCTATCACATGCTCAATGTTTTGCGGTATCGCATCAAAGTCGTCGTACTCGCGTACCTCGCCATTGACCATGACCACAAAACGATGCGGCATGTTAGCCAGTAAGGATACTTTTGCTCACTGGTTGGATGCCTGTGGTGATCTGGATCCAACTATTGCGAACATCTTCGCGAGTTTCGCCCACCAAAACCCAACTGTGCTTATTTAGCACCACGTTTTTTTCAAGGTTGACGCTGAACATGCCGGGCATGAGCTGGAGTCCTTGTGGACTCAGTGCTGTAAGAATAGGGTGTTCCAACACCACAGATTCATCGCGAATCTCGATGACCTTGGCCACGATCTCTTCGCCCGTGGTCAGTTTGAAACTCTGTACTTCGTTGACTTGTATATTCATAGTGTTTGTTTCGCCAGTGAATCTCGCAGTTCCATTTCGGCTATGAGCTCTGCTGCGGTCTTTTTATTTAAGCCCGCCCAGCCACCCTCCACAAGAATCTTGTCGCGATAGAAAATCTGTGGCACGGTACGCAGTCCCTGGCTCAGGATGAAGTCTCGTGCCTGAGTGTCTTGATCGATATTGATGACCTGGAACAACAACTGTTTTTGTTCCAGGAACTTTTTAGCAGCATCGCAATAAGGGCATGTGGTCTTGGAATACACAGTGATCATAGGCTGAGTCCCCGGAGAGTATTTTCTGTAACATCTTGTTTGGTGCCACCAATCACGTAACTCACGATCTCGGTCTCTTGTGGTGCTACCTGCACCTCGGCACCTGCGATCCACTTTTGGGTCCAAGGCAGGGGATTGCTGCCGCCCTTGTAGTGACTGGGTACGCCCACAGCAGTCATGCGCTTGTGACCGATCCACTCGATGTAGTCGCACAAGAGCTGTTCGTTGAGTCCGATCATGCTGCCATTCCGGAACAGATATTTGGCCCAGGTTTTTTCCTGCTGCACGGCATTTTCATACATGCCTGCCACTTCAGACATGCATTGTTCACGGATGGCCACGTAATCGGGGTCGTCCTGGGGCAATAGTTTCAACATCTGTTGCGTAAACGCCAAGTGGATGTTTTCATCGCGGGCGATGAACTTGATGATCTTGGCGTTGCCTTCCATCTTCTTGAGTTCGGCAAAGGCCCATGAGCAGGCAAAACTCACATAGAAACGGATGCCTTCTAGGACATTTACCGATGCCAAGGCCAACCACAGGCGGCGTTTGAGTTCCTTGAGCTCCACTGTGACTGTCTTGCCATTGACGCGGTGCTGACCCTCGCCCAACATCTTGTACCAGGTGCTGTACTCCACGAGATCGTCATAGTATCGAGTGATGTCTTTGGCGCAGGTCACGATCTCTTCGATGTCAGACATTTCATCAAAGATCTTGCTGGGGTCTGAATACACGTTCCTGATGATGTGTGTGTAACTGCGTGAATGTATGGTCTCGCTAAAGGTCCATGTGGCTATCCAGGTCTCTAGTTCGGGCAGCGTGGCCACGGGCAAGAAACCCAGGCTGGGTGCGCGGCCCTGCACCGAATCCAGGAGGATCTGGCGCTTGAGGTTGCTGGTGAAGATGTGCTGTTCCCAGTCGGTGAGTTCCTTGAAGTCCTTGGCATCGCGTAAAACGTCGACTTCTTCGGGACGCCAGAAGAACCCCAGTTGCTTGTCGGTGAGTTTGTCAAAGGCTCGATACTTTAGGGTATCGAAACGTTGCATGCCCATGCCGCCATTGGGATCAAGGAACGCTAGATTTTTGGTGTGGTCATGACGACCAGAGATATTGAGTACGCTCATGTTTTCTCTCGTCAAATCACGCAACTATCACATTCGGCTTCTTGTGTGGCTTCTTGTGTGGCCTGTGCAGCAGGCTGGCGATTGTGCATGCGATCCACATCGATCTCGCCGGACCCATCATAGGTGTTGAAGTAATAAAGTTGCTTGATGCCATACTTATAGCACATAACGAGATGGCGCAACATCTCCGACATGGGTATCTTTTCTTCTTCGTAGTGCTGTGGATTGTAACTGGTGTTGACCGAGATGCCTTGGTCAATGTATTTCTGCAGCACTGCCATGATGCGCAGATAGCCTTCTGGGCTCTTTTGATCCCACAGCAGCTCATATTTGTTCTTGAGCCTGCGATATTCCGGCACCACCTGTTTCAACACGCCGTCCTTGCTCTGTTTGACGCTGACATAACTGCGCGGAGGCTCAACGCCGTTGGTGGCATTGGAGATCTGGGCCGATGTTTCCGCTGGCATGAGAGCCATGAGCGTGGAATTACGGATGCCGTGCTGTCGCAGTCGAGCGCGGAGGCCTTCCCAGTCCACATGGTCCTGGTGCGGCACCAGTTCATCCACTTCACGCTTGTAGGTGTCCACAGGTAGGACACCGGTGTGATATTTGGTCTCCACGCTCTTGGGGCATGCACCGAATTCCTGTGCCAGGTCCACGGAGGCGCGGATTAGATAGTAACTCCAGTGCTGCGCCCAGCGGTCTAGTTCGGGCAGGCTGGCGGGATCACTGTAGGTGAAGTCGTTCTTGGCCAGCCAGTAGGCCAGGTTGATGATGCCGATGCCCAGGGGACGGCGATTCTCTGTGGCCATTCTTGCGGCCAAGATGGGGTAGTTCTGGTAGCTCAACAGAGCATCCAGGCCACGCACAGCCAAGGTGCAGGCACGCTCCATGTCTTCGGGATCACGGAATGCGCCCCAGTTGATGGCGCTGAGCGTACACAGCGCGATTTCACCGTTGGGATCGTCCACGCTGTTTAGTGGCCGTGTGGGCAGGTCAATCTCACAGCAGAGGTTGCTTTGGTGTATGGGTGCCACTTCGGGCAGGAACGCGCCATGGCTGTTGGCATGGTCCACGTTCATGAGATAGATTCGACCAGTGTCCTTGCGCTCCTGCATGAATCGCGTGAACAGTTCCACGGCCTTGATGGTCTTCTTGCGCAGTTTGGTGTTGCGCTCAGCACGCTCGTAGAGTTCACGGAATCGATCAGTGTCGGCAAAGAAGGCATCGTACATCTCGGGCACGTCGTGTGGCGAGAACAGCGTGATGTCGCCATTGGTCAAGAGGCGTTCGTACATGACCTTGTTGAATTGTACGCCATAGTCCATATGGCGTACACGGTTGTCTTCGGTGCCTTTGTTGTTTTTCAAGACCAAGAGGTCTTCTACTTCAAGATGCCATATGGGATAGTATAGAGTGGCCGCGCCATTGCGCACACCGCCTTGGCTGCACGAGCGGGTCGCGGCCTGGAATAATTTATAGAATGGTATAACGCCTGTGTGGTATGCGTCGCCGTTGCGTATGGGAGATTTGATAGCACGGATGCGTCCAGCACCGATGCCAATGCCGGCCTTTTGGCTCACGTATTTCACGATGCTGCTGGCCGTGGCGTTGATGCTGTCCAGACTGTCATCGGTCTCGATCAGCACACAACTGGAGAACTGGCGCATGGGGGTGCGCACACCGGCCATGACAGGAGTGGGCAGCGATATCTGGTGTGTGGAGATGGCATCATAGTAGTCCTTGATCCACATCATGCGCGATTCGCGGGGATAACGGCTGAACAGCGTGGCTGCGATCAAAACATAGGCCACTTGTGGCGTTTCGTAGATGTCTTTTGTAACGCGATTCTGCACCAGATACTTGCCACGGAACTGTTCCATGGCTGCATAGGTTAGTTCTTCGTCGCGCTCGTGCTTGATGAAGCCGTTGATGCGATCCCACTCTTCTTCGCTGTAGGCTGTGAGCAGTTCTTCATCATAGAAACCCGCGGCCACGTTCTGTCGCACCAGAGACAAGATGTGCCAGGGCTTGAAATCGTTGTAGACTTGTTTGCGCAGGTGATAGCAAATCAGCCTGCCGGCCACGTATTGATAGTTGGGTGTTTCTTCTGTGATAAGATCAGCAGCGCTCTTGATCAAGGTCTCTTGTATGTCGGTGGTGGGGATGCCATTGTAGAATTGCAGGTGACTCTTGATTTCCACTTCGCTGGCGCTGACGCCTGTGATGCCTTGTGTTGCCCAAAACACCACCCGATGTAGTTTTTCTAGATCCAGCGGTTCCTTGCTACCATCTCGCTTTTGTACTTGTATCTGTGTCATTCTTGTATCCTAATAGGTGATGCAACTCATCGCTGGCGATGAATTTACGGGGAGGCTTGGGCAACGATGCGATATTTAACAACTGCCCCGGAGCCCAATTCAATACATATATTCCTTGGTTTACCAGGACTAAATTGTCATCTTCGGTCTGCGCCAACTCAACGCCGGTGATGTCGTCGCGATCAATTATCATCACAGTATACAGCATGCCCACCGCGCGAGCAAGATCGCAGAACACATTGTCGGCCAAAAGATCCCAGGGTCCAGGCCAACCTCGTCTATCGTCCCAGTGCAGGTAATAATTTATTAAGGGCGCCTGCCACCACCAATTATTGATGGTGGCCATACAGGTGTCAAGATCTAGATCTCGACAGCGCAGGCGGAGAGCATACCATTCCTGCAGCCTATCTTCATATGCTGAAGGCCACATTTATGCCAAGTTCGATATGGTATAGGTTAGGTTGGTGTCGAAACCAGTGTTGGTGGTGTCGTACTTGATTTGCATGGTGCCCAGCACCTGCACTGCTTCCAGAGTCACGCCTAGATCCGCGGTCTCGGTGTAGTCATCGGTGTAACTCCAGTAGGTGCTGCTGTCGTCTGGTCCCGATACCACTGTGACCGTGCCGGTGCGCACGTCTGCATCACGCACCATGGTGTAGCGCATGGTGAATGCTCGTACATCGTTGGTGTTGATTTCCACAATTACCCCGTCCGTGGTGTTGTTGGTCAAGGTGGCCGAGTAACCTGGATTCTGAGTAAAGCGTCCCAGTTGTATCTGGTTGGCCCCGGTCAGGGGCTCGTTGCCCGCTGACACTTGTACTCGTGGAACCTGCAGATTGGCTGCGTCACTGCGTTCAAAGAAGTCGTTGAGCGACACCGACCCATCACCGACGAAATCAATTACCGGAGTAACAGGATTGGTGCCACCTATGCTGAAGCCCACGTTGTAGAACACATTGTAGGCAGTGCAGTTCAGGCTGGTGTTGTCAAACACCACGCCCTCGGCGTAGATGTTGTCAAAGAAGTTGTGTATGATACGGAACCCCGTGGGACCCGGCGCGGTATCGTATTCCAGAACCACGCCCTGGCTCAGGGTCTGGAAGCGACCATTGCTGACTGTGACTGCGCGAGCAGGATTGTTGGTCTTGATGCCGTATGCGATGTTGAGGAACGCACATTTGTCAAATGTGATGTCGGCGCAGGCACGAGCATTGTCATCGAAGCGCACGCCGGCCACCTGTGGCAGGGGTTGGCTGCCGGAGTCTTCCAGTTCGATCTGTGTGACATTGCCCACAAAGTTCACGCTGTCGAAGTAGCATTGCACGCCGGAATCCACCAGCACCACGTCAGTGTCCACTGTGGAGGCAAAGCTCATGCTGGAGATTTCAATGTTGCGCGGCAGCACCGCGCCACCACTGCCCATGTTGACGCCGATCTGTCCAAGACTGTCGGCATACTGCATCACTCGATCTGCGTAGGTATCATCGTCGCGCAGTGCCAACTGTATGATGGTACAATCTGCACCCTCGCCCTGCAGTTTGGCAAATGTGGGCACCAGTATGGTCTCGGTGACCTTGTAGGTACCAGCAGGGAAATACAGTGTGCGACGCACCTGGCTGTTGGACTCGCGGGTATAGAGCTGATCTAGAGCTCGCTGTATGGCTTCAGTGTCATCAGTGAGGCCATCGCCCACGCAACCAAAATCGCGAGCAGATGCAAAATCATCGAGCTTTTGCTGAGTGGTGCGAACAATGGGATCACTGGGACTGGGGCCGGTCTGCGCAGCATAGCCCACTGCGATGTCTTCGTATGTGTAGAAACTGTAGGCAGTTAGATCGCTGTATTCAGTCAAGATCTCGGTGTTGCCTATCACAGGAGCACCATCTGCCAAGGTGCCATTGCCGATAAACAAACGACGGCTATCTGTACACCATCCCAGCTCTGCGCCCGACAGTTGTGGCAGATTTTCTGTGAGTCCCTTGCGGTTTGTGATCCTTGAGATTTGTACTATAGCCACGGTTTTTCCTCGATTCTATGGGTATTTATGCGGCTAGGTAGTACAGCTCAAGACGCTTCCACCACTCGTTGGTGTAGTGATCAAACTCCCGGCCCTCCAGCACGAATTCTTGGTACTGGGGCGGTTTTACAATGTTCATTTGCTCGTCTTGGTCCGGGCGCACACACATCAAGATCACACCACGACGTATGTTGGTACCAAACAGTTCGTTGTGTGCTGCTGCATAGGCCGCGAGTTGCAGGAAGTAGTCTCCGATCCACTCGCGTCGTTTGGGCTTGTTGGACTGCTTGTAGTCCAGGATGGCCTCTTGTCCTTGATGCACCCCGGCACCGTCTGTGGTACCCGCGTACAATTTTGGAAAGTACAAGGGAATCTCCACGCCCCAAAACTCATCTACTTTGTTCAACAGGCCTTCGCGGATCACGGTGTCGGCCATGACATGGCTGGCCCAACCAAACGGGTTGGCGGGTCGCTCGCGTATTTGACCTGTGAGCACATAGTGTTCCAGGAAGGTGTGCATGCGTGTGCCACGGCTGGCGGCTTCGGTGGTGATCTTCTGTGCCTGTTCAGTGCCTACACGCGCTTTCCAGGCGTTGAGTGCAGCACGGGCTTCGGCGGGTTTGGTGGCATCCAACACCGTGGTCACAGAGGGCAGTCTGTCGCCCTGGGGAGTGCAGTACAGCCTGCGCCCATCCACCGTGGTGCGATCCAGCGGTGCGTAGTCGTATCGTTTTACCAGCATTAGACTCTAAAACTCTCTCCGCAACCACAGCGGTCGCGTTCATTGGGGTTGGTGAATTCAAATCCTTCGTTGAGGCCCTGGCGTGTCCAGTCCATGCTGAGACCACGCAGATAGTCTAGGCTCCGGCCATCCACGTAGACATGCACGCCGTTGGACTCAAACACATGGTCGCCGTGATGCACTGTGTCTACATACTCCAGCACATAGGCCAAGCCTGAGCAGCCAGTGGTCTTGACGCCCACGCGCACACCCAGGCCATGACCACGGCGTTGCAGTTGTTCTCGTACCTGCTGGGCAGCACGATCAGTCAAGGTTATCATGTCTAGACCTGTAGTCTTGGATGGCAGCCCGGATGGCATCCTCGGCTAGGATCGAGCAGTGGATTTTGACTGGGGGCAAGGCCAGTTCGTTGGCGATGTCAGTGTTGGTGATTGTTGTTGCTTGATCCAGTGTCTTACCCTTGACCCACTCTGTGACAAGGCTTGACGAAGCAATCGCTGAGCCACAGCCGTAGGTCTTGAACCTAGCAT
>Ga0129333_10004804_pt1 | contig 12649 bp, 10 predicted proteins | sample CPB6_08_DNA_FD_94474 | JGI IMG/M metagenome (GOLD analysis project Ga0129333, IMG submission 94474) | Freshwater to marine salinity gradient microbial communities from Chesapeake Bay, USA - CPBay_Sum_0.6_0.8_DNA | ecosystem: Environmental > Aquatic > Marine > Coastal | place: USA: Chesapeake... | reverse complement strand
CTCGTAGCGCGTCATCATGTAGCCGCTGACGGTGGCGAGCAGGCACACCCGGTCCCCGTCAGCCGTACACCACAAATCGTATGGCGGATGTTTGCCCGGTTCGTTGCGCGTCTCGCCACTGCCGTCATCGGTCGTCTCGGCATAGCGGTAATGGAGCGCCTCGAAGGTTCCCGCCCTGACCGTCAGCCGCTCGCGGCCGATGAAAGCGAGTTTCACGGGCCGCTCGAAACGCATCAGCATCGGCCCGCTTGCGCCACGATGGTCGAGGGAACACATGAGCAGATTGTCGTACTCGCCCCGGTACGGCAGCACGTCGCGCTCCGCCGCGGCGAGATCGAGCATGCTCGTGAGCCAAGCATCGGCCTGTATAGGATGCGTGCCGAAACCGGCGAGGCGCCGAGTGAGCGGCCAGCGTTGCGAGATACGCCCCTCGGCGGCGGTCCAGCCTTCGCATTCGGCCGACGTGTCGGTGAAACGAAACCAACTCGAACCCATGAAACGGTCACCGACCGATAGCCGCACGAAAGCATCCTCGGGCGTCCAGTCGCCGCGCAGGCTCAGCGTGACGTCGCGCATGACATTCGGTGCATCGTCGATCTCGGTATAGGCACGCAGCGTTCGCCGCCCGTCGGCAGCGATCGAGATCGTAAAATGCTCGCGACCGCGCTCAGCGCCTCGACGATCGGGCTGATCGCTCGTGTAAAGCAAGGTGCCGCGAACGCGTCGATGCGGAATGGGCATGTCTCACTCCAAACGGATGAGCGGATCGCGAAATATCTTTTTTCGTGCCATGGGTTTGTACCAGCTCGCGAGCGCCGGACGATTCATGAACGGGTCGAACGCAGGATCCAAGCCGACCGAGGCCTCGCCCACCGACTTCATCTTCAGCCGGAGGAACTGCAGGGCACCGACCGTTCGTATCTGTGCGATATCGAGCCTGCCGTAATTTGCCACGTCGCGCTCCAATTGATCGAGGATGGCGACGACTTTTGCAAAGGAGCGCGCGATGTACGGCGGTCGTTGCTGATCCCTCGGCAACCACGACTCGATGATCAGCAACACGAAAGTATCGAAGAGTCCGTCGGCCATCCACGCTTGACGCAGCGCCGTCCAGCGCTGCGGGCCGCGCGCCGGATAGAGCTTGCGACGTCGATGCAGAGAATCGAGATACTCGTAAACCACCGGACCGCCGGCGAGATATTCACCACTGTCGAGCAGCAGGGTCGGAACCTTGCCGAGCGGATTGACGCCGATCAGCGGATTTTCCGCCTCGAAAGGCTTGGTCGGAACGCACTCGATCGCCTCGCGTAGACCCGCATAGTTGATCACCGCCTCGACGGTATGCACGTAACCTTTGATAGGCGTGTACAGCAGTTTCATCGCCAATTTGAGGACTCCCGCAAACTTAAAGGGCCGCGACTCACGTCGCGGCCCTTCGTAACTCTCAGAACCCGAAGATCCTGATCAGAACTTGATAGCCGCACGGACACCGAACTGCCGCGGCATGTTCGGCGTGACGGCGACACCCTGGAACGCCGTGAACTGGCCGAGGCTCGGAGCGGAGTCGAAGTCCGTCCAACGAGCACACGCCGCCCAGCTGTCATCGTCGAAAGCGTTCTTGAGGAAGCCCTCGATACGCAGCCCGTCCTTCTCACCGCCGAAGCGCAGGTTGGTGAGCGAGTACGACTTGCAGTACGCGAGGTTGCTCTCGTCGACGAAGGTCTTGCCGACGTAACTCACGTCGCCGTTGACAAACCAACTCCACTCCGTGCCCTTGATCGGCGCTGTGTAGCCCGAGGCGATACTGCCCGACCACTCGGGGAAGCGCGCGTTGGCATTGCCCTTCATCTGCGTGAATCCGGCGATCGGCTGCACGAAGTTGAAGATGAAATCGTCGTACTCCGACTTCGCCCACGTCAGCGTTCCGCGCAGGTCCCAGCCCTCGGCGACGATCAGTGAACCCTCAAACTCGACACCGGTGAGCGTCGAGTCGCCCGGCACGTTGGCGTTGCGGGTGTTGAAGAACGGCAGACCGGCGTTAGCACCGGTGGCAATCACCGCCGGTTGACCGTTGGGACCGTTTGCACAACCGTTGCTGGGCGTTGCTCCGGCGACACCGCCGTGAGCGAACGAACCGCAGTCTTCTTGCACGATGAACGCCGAGCGGCCCTTCTGGTTTTTCCACTTGCCCCAGTAGACGGCAAGGTTGGTCTGGGCACGACGATCGAGCCACTGCTGCTTCCAGCCGAGCTCATACATGTCGAGCTTGTCGCCCTCCACCACGCCCGAAATGCCGGGGAACAGCCGCTGGTACTGCGCTGCTTCGCGCGGCGTTGCCTGCGAAATCTCGGCATTAATGACGCCGGGCAGGATGCCCTTCGCGTAGCTCGCGTACACGTTCGTCTGATCGCTCGGCGTCCAGCGCGCGATGGCACGCGGCAGGAAGCGATCGTCTTCGATACTCGCCGGACTTGCCGAGAAGATCGCTCGGGTCGTCTTATCGTTCTGTTGACGACCTTCGATGCTCACGGACCAGGCATCCGTGAGCTGATAGGCGACCGACGCGAAGAGCCCTTCGGTTTTAACCTTGTCGGTGTTCTGCGCGAGGCTGTTGGGCGTGAAGAAGTTCGACCTCGAGCAGGGGCTGCCCGCAGCCGCCGGGACGAGCGAAAAGCAGAGCCAGGTCGCATCACCACCCGAGCCCGACTGCAAGAACGTCTGTTCGTACGCGTTGACGCCCGCGAGCCACGTGAGCTTTTGATCACGCGGCGAGGTGATGCGGATTTCGTAGCTCTCGTCTTCCGAATCCTGCGGATCGCGGGACATCCAGTAACCGGCCGGTGTGAGACCAAAAGGACGGATCCAGTTAGCCTTCAACTCATTCTTGCCCGCCTGAAAGGCGAGTTCGTAACCACCGGCGAACTCATAGGTTCCCGCCACCGAGAAACGGGTGACCGTACGCACTAGACCGATCTTGTCGATTTTCGGTACGTCGATGCGCGAATCGCTCGGTCGCGCCACGAGATTGTCGTAGACGAAGTTCGGCGTGCCGTTGAGCGCTGCCTGCCGTGGAAAGAGCGTGGTGACCTGGTCGATGATGCTGGTCGTGCCGAAGATATTCTTGGCCACACCGAGTTCGGGCACCGCACCGCAGATGTAGTTGCGAGGCCGTGCGCTCGGGAAGAGCGGATCTTGGGTCGTGATCGTTTTTCCGGTGCAGGAATCGTTACGCCAACCGTTGACGAGACCGCCCATCATCGGACCGTCGTCGTCTATGGCATGGAAGCCGCGGGCCTTGATGCTGAGCGCCTCGGTCGGCTGAAAATTGAGCGTGAGCGCCACCGACTTGCTGCTCTCCTCGCCAAGACCGCCACCGTCGGTCGCCGTGTATACAGCGCCGCGGTTGTAATACCGACCGCCGATCCGGAACGACAGCTTGTCCTCTAGGATCGGCCCCTCAAAGCTCGCCGAAACGTCATTGTCACTGTACGTCGCAGACGAGACACTCAAACGGCCCGAGTACTCGGTGAGCGACGGGGTGCGCGTGATGTAGTTGATGGCGCCGCCAAAAGTGCTGCGGCCGTAAGTAGCCGACTGCGGGCCTTTGATGACCTCGATGCGCTCGACGTCGTCGTACGGAATCGACTGCGTGCCACCCAATACGAACACGCCATCGACGAACAGCGAACCCAACTGCAGCGAGGGACTGTCGGAATTCACGTTCATGCCGCGAAACCGGATGGCCGAGTTGTATCGTCCGGGGATCTGTCCGCCCTGATTCGAATACTGCACCCCAGGCGCGCTGCGCGCGACATCCTCGAGCGTCGCGAAACCTTTTTTCTCGATGTCGGCAGCGGTAAACGCCGTGATCGACAGCGGCGCTTCGATGAGACGTTCCTCGGTCTTACGCGCGGTGACCGTGACCTCTTCGAGCACGAGCGCGTTGTCCGCCTCTTGTGCATAACCGGACGCGCCCGCAATCAACGCAGTCACGGCAGCACCCAAGGTCAAAAAAGTTTGGCGACTCATCCGTCTCCCTCCTTGTAACGAAATTACGAATCGATAACCGCCGGACGAACCGGCCAGCAGATGAACAAAGCCATGAAAACGTAATGCGGATATGATGTCAACGACCGCGGTGCCCGGCATCCTGCGTGGAATAGCTCAGCGTTGCCGCCGTTGCGCGACCGCGACCTCGAGAACCTGGAACACCCGCTCGATGAGACCCTCGCGCCAGGCTACCCGGTCGGCCGATTCACTCGACGACAACTTATATTTTTCAACGGCTTGACGAGGAATCCGCGAAGATTTTTCGAGCACGCGTTCGAGCGTTTGCAGCCGCTCGCCGAGCACAGAAATTTCGGCGGTCAGGGCCACCGCGATGGCGAAGAGCTCATCGACCCCGTCGGTTGCGTGGAACGTGGCTCGCTTACCTTTGGCTGCCCGCGGCAACCGCCTCGGCAACGCCGTTTTCTTTGACTTGGTTTTTTTGGCCATCAATGGACCTCCTGACCTCCGGATACGTTCATCGCCTCGCCGGTGATATAGGCCGCCTCCGCCGAACAGAGGAAGGCGCACGCCTTGGCCGTGTCTTCCGCAAGCCCGACGCGCCCCAAGGGGATCCGCGCGCGCATCTCGGCGAGGTATGCCTCGACCGTCTGCCCGCGCTGCTGGGCCCGATAGGCATTTTGTACCGACCCGAGTTGCGTCGTGACGTGATTCGGACAGACCGCGTTCACCGTGATGCGGTGCGGGCCGAGCTCTAGCGCAGCGCTGCGCGTGAGTCCAATGAGACCGTGCTTCGAAGCGGAGTATGCCGCTAGGTGCAACGAGCCGGACTTGGCGGCTACGCTGGCGATGTTGACGATCCGTCCGCCGCGACCCTGCGCGATCATTTGCCGCGCTGCCGCCTGCGTGCACGAAAACGCCCCCGAGAGGTTTACGTTGATCACGGTATCCCATCGGTCCCGGGGCATGTCGATGAGCGGTTCCATCAGAAAACCGACACCAGCATTGTTGATGAGAATATCGAGTCCGCCGAATTGGTGGACCGCCTGCGCGACAGCCGCCTGAACCTCGGCCTCGCGGCGTACGTCGAGCGCCCAGGCGGCGGCAACACCACCGTCGGCGCGAATTCTCTCGACGACCTCGGCGATGCCACGTTGCGAGCCCACCCGTTCGACGGGCAGGTTGTCATCGCCGGTGGCCAGATCGGTGACCATTACCGCTGCGCCCTCCGCCGCGAGTCGCCGCGCGATCGCCTCACCGAGACCCCCGCGACGACCGGCGCCCGTGACGAGTGCGACGCGGCCCTCTAGACGGCGCAGACTCACGCCAACTCCGCGCGCGGGTGATCGATCACGGCGTTCTCGCCGACACCGCGCCAGGCAATTCTCTGACGTCGGGGTTCAAGCACGCCACTTCGTGATGCGAAGCGAGCGGCTCGAGTCGCGGGACCTCTGCAGCACAGCGCTCGAGCGCATGCGGACAGCGAGTGCGAAATACGCAGCCCGACGGCGGCTGCAAGGGCGATGGCAGCTCGCCGCCGAGCGTCGCTCCCAAGCGCGCAGGTTGCAGATCGGGGTCGGGGATCGGCACTGCGGCAAGCAGGCCCCGCGTGTAAGGATGCGTCGGTGATTTGAAGAGCTCTTCGGTTCTCGCCATCTCCACGGGTTTGCCGAGGTAGAGCACGATCACCCGGTCACACAATCGACGCACGACCGCGAGATTGTGGCTGACGAAGAGGATGCTCATCCCGAAATCGCGCTTGAGGTCCTGCAGCAAGTTCACGATCTGCGCTTGAATCGACACATCGAGAGCGCTCACCGGCTCATCGCACACGAGCAACTTCGGACGCAGTACCATCGCCCGCGCGATCCCGATGCGCTGACACTGGCCGCCGCTGAACTCGTGTGGATAGCGGTTGAGCACGTCGGCGGGTAATCCCACTCGTGCGAGCATGTCGGTCACTGCGGCGAGACGCTCGGCACGCGACAGGTTTCGCGCGTGGATTCGCAGAGGCTCGGAGACGATCTCCCCGACCGTCATGCGCGGATCGAGACTCGCTAACGGATCTTGGAATACGATCTGCATGTCGCGGCGCAGCGGACGCATCGCCGACACCGATGCCGACTCGATCGACCGACCGAGCCACACGACCTGACCGGCCGTGACGGGCACGAGGCGCAACAACGCGCGCGCAAGCGTCGACTTGCCGCAACCGGACTCACCGACGATCCCGAGCGCCTCGCCCGCCCGCAGCTCGAGATCGACGCCGTCAACGGCGCGCAGCGAACGAGTACGACCGAAAAGCCCCTCGCCGATCGGGAACCATACGCGTATCCCGCGCAACGAAAGCAGCGGCTCGCTCACGACGACGCCCCCGTCTCAGGCTGCAAGGGTCGATGACACGCGACACGATGCCCTGCTGTAACTTCCGATAGCGGCGGCGTCGCACGACGACAAGCGTCGTCAGCCAACGTACACCGCGGCTGAAAGGCGCAGCCCGAGGGCAGCCGGCGCGGATTCGGCGGCTGGCCGGAGATCGCTCGCAGTCGCTGATTACCCGGCTCGTCGAGCCTCGGCATGGAAGCGAGCAAGGCCTGTGTGTACGGATGCCGCGGCCGTTTGAGCACCTCGCGTACCGTACCCGATTCCACGATGCGACCGGCATACATGACGACCACCCGATCGGCGATTCCCGCGACGACGCCGAGGTCATGGGTGATGAGCGCCATCGCCATGCCGCGCTCGCGCTTGAGATCGGCGAGCAGCGCGAGAATCTGCGCCTGAATGGTGACATCGAGAGCCGTCGTCGGCTCATCGGCGATCAGCACCGCCGGATTGCAGGCGAGCGCTATCGCGATCATCACGCGCTGGCGCATCCCGCCGGAGAGTTCGTGGGGATATTGCTCGAGTCTGCGCTCGGCGTCGGTGACCTGCACTTGCTGCAGAAGCGCTAAAGCACGCCGTCTCGCCTCATCGCGCGACACGCCCTCGTGGTGGATCACAGATTCGGCGATCTGGTCGCCGACTTTCATGTGCGGCGTGAGCGAGGTCATTGGATCTTGGAAGATCATCGCGATGCGCGCGCCGCGCACTTCGTTGAGTCGCGCGGCCTCGAGCGTTCGACCATCTTCGATCAGCGCGCTCTCCTGAAGGTTTGCGGCCCCCTTCAGCGTCGCATTTGCGGCGAGTAACCCCATCACCGCGAGGAAAGACTGGCTCTTGCCCGCTCCCGACTCACCGACCACCCCGACACACTCGCCCGGGGCGAGCTCCAGCGAGAATTCGTTGACGGCGGGCACCTCGCCGTCGGGAGTGGCAAAGCTCACGCCGAGATTTCGAATCGAGAGTATGCCCCCGCTCACGCGCTCACCGATCACGCGGGTCGAGCGCATCGCGCAACCCGTCACCGAGAAAGTTGAAACACGTGAGCAGGGTCACGAGGAAACCCGCGGGAACGAGCAGCATCCACACGGCGGATTCCATCTCCTGCGCGCCTTCGTTGATGAGACTGCCGAGGCTCGCCTGCGGCTCCTGCACGCCGAGTCCGAGGAACGAGAGAAAACTCTCGAACAGGATCATCTGCGGGATCGTTAGTGTCGCGTAGATGATCACGGGCCCGATCACGTTCGGCACGATATGCCGCAAAAGGATCGACGGCGTACCGACGCCGCTGGCGAGTGCCGCCTCGATGAATTCTTTGCGCTTGATCGACAGCGTCTGACCGCGAACGATCCGCGCCATGGTGAGCCAGCCGACCGCACCGATGGCGAGAAACAGCACGTAGACGTTGCCGCGATCGAACAACGTCGAGAGGATGATAACGATGAAAATGTAGGGGAGCGAGTAGAGGATGTCGACGAAGCGCATCATGAGATTGTCGATGCGTCCCCCGAGATACCCCGCTGTCGCGCCCCACAGCACGCCGATACATAGGGATACGAGGGTGGCAAGCAAGCCGATCTGCAGAGAGATTTGAACGCCGGCGAGCGTACGAACGTAGAGATCGCGGCCGAGCCGATCGGTACCGAGCCAGTGGTCGTTGGGGCTGCCCGGGGGCACGGCCATGTATTCCCAATCGATGGCGTCGAAGGCGTGCGGCGAGAACGACGGGCCGACGAAAGCCACGAGCGTGATGACGAAAATGACCGTCGCCGCGAACATCGCCGCCTTGTTGCGACGTAGGCGTCGCCAAGCGTCCGCCCAAAATCCGCGCGAGGACGGCGCTGCCTCAGTCATAACGGACCCGCGGATCGAGCCAGCCGTAAAGAAGATCGGCGATCAGATTCAAGGTGAGCGTCAGGCTGCCGTAGACGACGATCATGCCCATCACGAGCGTGTAGTCGCGATTGATGGCGCCCTGCACGAGATAACGTCCGCTGCCCGGCAAGCCGAACACGGTCTCGACGACGAGCGAACCGGTGATCACGAACGCCGTAGCAGGCCCGAGATAGCTAACGACGGGAAGCAACGCGGGGCGCAGGGCGTGACGCAGGATGACATCGCGCTCGGCGAGACCTTTTGCACGTGCCGTACGGACGAAGTTGGTGCGCAGCACCTCGAGCAGGCTGCCGCGGGTCAGGCGAGCGATGTACGCGATCACGGGCAGCGCAAGCGTGATCACCGGCAAGACCAGGAACTCGAATTGCCCCGCCTCGTAGCCTGCGACAGGGAACCATCGCAGGTAAAGACCGAAAATGAGCGCAAACAACGGGCCGGTGACGAAACTCGGCAAGGCGATACCGAGCACGGCAACGCCCATGATCCCGTAATCGGTGGGACTGTTCTGTCGTAGCGCCGCAATCGTGCCGAGCGGGATGCCGATGAGTAGCGCCAAGAGCACGGCGGACAAGCCGAGCATGAGGCTTACCGGCAGCCCCTGCGCAATCAGTTCTGTGACCGTAAAATCTTTGAACTTGAAGGATGGACCGAAGTCGCCGCGGGTAAGACCCGAGAGATACCGACCGTACTGCTCGACGAGCGGCCGATCGAGACCGTAGGCGGCCTCGAGGTTGGCCTTTATTTCCGGCGGCAGCGCCTGTTCATCGTCGAATGGCCCACCGGGCGCGATACGAATGACGAAGAAAGAGAGGGTGATGATGATGAACAGCGTCGGGAAGACGCCGAGAATACGCCGCAGCGCATAGCGCATCATGTCGAGCTCACCCCGCGGCCCGGCCGACGCTGCGCGAGAATCAGAGTGATTCGGTGACGATGAAGAGCGGATTGTCCGCCATCGAGCGGAAAGTCGCGGCGACCTTCTGCATGGTTTCGGTACCGACGTCCGCACCGAGCTTCTCCATGCTGTTGACATCGATGATTTCGATGTACTGGAACGGCGCCGAACCGCCCCCGAGCAGCCCCTGCGATTTCAGTACCTCGAATCGATCCACCGAAGGCAGCTTGTTGACGATCGGCAGGTCGGTCTCGCGAGCGAACTTCTCGTAATCGGCGACGCTGGTACCAGGCTTCAGATTGAAAAGCACGACGACTTTGGGCATTGCACACCTTCCGTGGAAAGAACCGGGGACCGTGTTCGAAGTCTATGAAACCGCAACGATCGTAGGCAAGCCTCGCTATTGCTGCGTTCACAAACCGAGACAGCCTGGGTTCATTCGACCCTGAGGGTCGAGAAGACGTTTCAGTTGCTTGAGAAAGACCGACGCCGAATCGGTTAGTCCTTCTTGGTATCGATAGAACTTTCCCAGTTGGAAACTGACCGCACCCTGCTCCATGAAGACCTGCGCCAGATCCTCGCGGATCCGCGCCACGGCCTCGGCGGCGGCGGGATTCGGCGGAAAGGTTTCGAGCTTTGCGAGATAGGACGCATCGAGTACGCGCTCGTGGAAGCCGAGACGCGCATCGGGCCAATAGAGTACCGGCTCCAGAAGAGTGCCCGCATTGCCCACGGTGCACACGAGATAACCGCGGTCGATATCGAGGCGCTGCATCGTCTCGGCATGACGCGCGAACACCGACTCGCAGACCTCGTACATCCGCGCCGCTTTGGAGAACGGCACCGTGCCGTGTACCGGAACCCAACGCTCACCCCCCGGCCCGAGCATGCTGTTAAGTTCGGCAAAGGGGTTGGCGCGCATGACCTTGGGAACGGTGTTCTCGACCTCCACCCCTCCCTTCGACATGATCCTGCGCACCGATGCAGCCTTGGCGTCGGCGTCGATCGCATCGCGCCCGTCGAGCGACAGGTGCACCGAAAAACTGCCTTCCTCCAGGAAACCTCGACCGGCCATGACGACCTTGGCGCCCTCCTTCAAACCTTTGAGCAGGCCGCCCGATTGCGTCACCACTTTGCCGAGCGCCTTAGCATCTTCCTTGAGGCTCGCACGCTTCATGCGCACGGCCTGCAGCCCGGGATCGAAACCGAACTGCTCGGAGATGAGCTCGGATCGCGCCACCTCGGCCATGGCCGAGAAAAGATCGTCGTGCGAACGGAAACTGAAAGAAAGATAACGACTTTCCGGTTGAGGCCTCACGAGTCGGAAGGTCGCGCGGGTCTTGATGCCGAGCGCCCCACAATCCGAGAGGAACATGCCGAGCGTATCGGGCCCGTATTGACGGAAAAACGGTTCCCCGTTGCGATTGGAATGGCTGCCGAGCTGCAAGACGGTGCCGTCGGCGAGCACGACGTCGAGACCGATGACGCTGTCGGCCACGGGGCCGTAGCGACCGGATCCCAAAAAAATGCTGCCCTGAGAGAGCGCCCCGCCCACCGAGGAGCGCAGTCCCGAAAGCGGTCCGTAATACGGTGTGCGAACACCGAGCGGCGCAAGCGCATCGAAAAGCGATTTCCAGGTGGCACCGCACTCGACCGTGACATAGCAGTCCTCGACATCGACCTCGACGAGGCGATCCATCGCGAGCATATCGACCATGATCGAGTGTTCGCACGACGGCAAGTAGCCGTCGGTGTAGGACATGCCGCCTCCGCGCGGCACGATCGGCAGACCCGCTGGCGCGATAGCCCGCAACGCGCGGGACAGCTGCTCGGTACTCGCCGGGCGGATGAGGGCCGCGGGTCGTTCGCCGCTGCGGTAGACATCCTGCGAATGGAAATCGAGTTCTGCGCGTTCCGTGACGACCCGGTCCTCACCGAGCACGCGGCGCAACTCAGCGATGGCGCCTTCTACCGCGCCCGGCAAAAGATGTACGGCTTTCGACATGACGGATCCCTCGGGAAGAGTCGGTGAAGACCACGCGGCAAAGTGTAGAGAACGTAGCGTCCCCAAGACGGATGATAAACTCCCGCCGCCATCAGGCAGGTGGTTCACGATCCTAAAACGCTGTATCCCATGAGCATCATCCGCGAAAGGATTCCGGAATTCGAGTTCTCCATCCCCATCGCGGTGATCGGCGCAGGCGCCTGCGGACTCACCGCCGCGCTGGCGGTTCGCGATCGGGACGTCGATGTCATCGTTCTCGAACGCGACAAAAGACCTTGGGGCAGCACTTCGATGTCCCTCGGGGCGGTCTGCGGTGTCGGCACCCGCGAGCAGATCGCTCACGGTATCGAGGATTCGGCCGACCTCTTCTTTGCCGACGTCATGGCAAAGACCGCCGGCGAAGCGGATCCGGCGCTCACCCGACTCATCGCGAAACACTCGGGGCCCACCCTCGACTGGTTGGCGAGCGTCCACGCTGTACCCCTGAAACTCGACTTCAAATGGACGGGTCTCGGACATTCGCGCCCGCGGTTGCACATTCCGCCCGGGCGTAATGGCGAGGAGTTGCTCGCCCTGCTCTCCAATGCCTGTGCCCGCGCCGGTGCGGAAATCATGACCGAGGCGCGCGTGACCGACCTCTACGCGAGAGGCGACCGTGTCGTCGGCTTGCGGATCGAACGGCCCGGCGACGTCGTCGAACACCTCGGCTGCGAGGCGGTGATCCTCGCCACCTGCGGTTTCGGCGGCAATCACGACATGGTGGCCCGCTACATTCCCGAAATGGCGAACGCGCGCTATTTCGGGCACGAGGGCAATCGCGGTGACGGAATTCTTTGGGGGCTCGAACTCGGCGCAGCCGTGGGTGACATGAGCGCCTATCAAGGGCTCGGCACGCTGGCTGAGCCGCAGCAGATCGTGGTGCCTCACCCCCTGATGATCGAGGGCGGTTTCCTCGTCAATGCGCACGGACGGAGGTTCACGCACGAACTCGCCAACATCTCCGGCATGTGCGTGCCCGTACTCGAGCAACCTCAAGGAACGGCGTGGGTGATCTTTGACGCGCGACGACACGAAACCTGTCTCGCCCACTCCGTCGAGCAGCGGCAGCTGCTCGAGGTGGGGGCCATCCGACGCGCAAACACGTGGGGCGAACTTGAGCAGCTTTGCGGATTTTCGGCAGGATCTCTCGCCGCCGAAAACGCTGCAATCAACGAGAGCCGCAACGACGGACGGCACGATCGCTTCGGACGCAGCTTTGCGGAACTCGCGCCGCTCGAGGCACCTTTTTGCGCGGTGCGGGTCACCGGCGCACTCTTTCACACGCAAGGCGGCCTGCAGATCGACGAACGCGCGAGGGTCGTCCGCGACGGCGGCGAGCCTCTGCCGAACCTCTATGCCGGCGGTGGCGCCGCCCGCAGCATCTCGGGCGCACGCGTGACCGGCTACCTGCCGGCCGTGGGTCT
>Ga0129333_10004803_pt1 | contig 12649 bp, 8 predicted proteins | sample CPB6_08_DNA_FD_94474 | JGI IMG/M metagenome (GOLD analysis project Ga0129333, IMG submission 94474) | Freshwater to marine salinity gradient microbial communities from Chesapeake Bay, USA - CPBay_Sum_0.6_0.8_DNA | ecosystem: Environmental > Aquatic > Marine > Coastal | place: USA: Chesapeake Bay... | reverse complement strand
TCGAGGTGTTCGAGGACCCCACCTTCCATCGCCAGCGTCGCGCCGGCTTCTATGGCTTCGGCGAGTACGGTTTCTCGATCCTCGACAACCGCCGCGTTCTGCTGGGCGCCCTGTAACAACAGGTCCGACAACGGAACCCACGCGAGGGCAGCCGCAAGGCTGCCCTTGCCCTTTATAAGGTGTAAATTCCGGTGGAGGACCGTGCAGAATGAACGCCTACCGGATAGTCACCCGCATCCAGGATCAGGATGACTTTAGCGGTGTCCCGCAGTCTGGCCAAGTCGTTTATTTCGATTCCTCCTCCGGCAAGTTTGTCCCCGCCGACCTCCTGCCTCTCATCCCCCCCGTGGGCAGGACCCTTGCTGGCTTAACGGACGTTCAGGTGGTGGCCCCGTCGGGTAACGACGTCCTCATGTACCGCTCTGGCGATCAGAAGTGGATGAACGAACACATTCTTGACGGAGGCAACTGGTAGTCATGGCAAACACGATCAGAATCAAGCGCAGGACTTCGGGTGCTGCCGGTGCTCCGTCCTCGCTCTACAACGCCGAGTTGGCCTTCAACGAGGTGGACAAGGTCCTCTATTACGGTTTTGGTACGGGCGGGGCTGGAGGAACAGCTGGCTCGGTCATCGCCATTGCGGGCGAAGGGGCTTTCCTCCCGTTGTCGGGCGCTGGCACGGCCACTCTCGGTAAGGCCGTCAATTTCACCGGCACGATCGATTTTCAGAGCACCACCACCGCCCTGACCGTCACGGCCAACGACAACAGCACGAAGGTCGCCACCACCGCCTGGGTGCGTAACCAGGGCTATATCACCAGCAACCAGACGATCAATGTCTACGGGGACGCCACCGGTTCCGGCACCACCTCCATCACATTGACGCTGGCCAACTCGGGCGTCACGGCGGGCACCTACACGAAGGTCACCGTCAACAGCAAGGGTCTGATCACCTCGGGCACGACGCTGGCCGCCTCCGACATCCCGACCCTGACCGCCTCCAAGATTTCGGACTTCGACACGCAGGTCCGCACCAGCCGTCTCGACCAGATGGCCACTCCTTCGTCGTCGCTCAGCCTGAACAGCCAGAAGATCACCAGCCTGGCCGACCCGACCAACGCCCAGGACGCCGCCACCAAGAACTATGTGGACTCCACGGCGCAGGGACTCGACCCCAAGGGTTCCGTCCGCGTCGCCACCCAGTCGAACCTGAACCTCTCCTCGCCCGGGGCGACCATCGACGGCATCACGATGGTGTCCGGCGACCGCGTGCTGGTCAAGGCCCAGACAACGGCCTCTGAGAACGGCATCTACATCTACAACGGCTCGGCCACCGCCCTGACCCGGGCCTCTGATGCCAACAGCACCAGTAACCTGACCGCTGGCGCCTTCGTCTTCGTCGAGGAAGGTTCCGATTCCAGCGCCGGTTATGTGTTGCAAAAACCGGCTGGTAGCTATGTGCTGGGCACCAGCAGCCTGACTTTCGTCCAGTTCTCGGGCACCGGCCAGATCACCGCGGGCGCCGGCTTGACCAAGACCGGCAACAGCATCGATGTGGTCGGCACCGCCAATCGCATCACTGTCAACGCCGACTCCATCGACATCGCCAGCACCTACGCCGGCCAGAACACCATCACCACGGTCGGCACGATCGCCACCGGCACCTGGAACGGCACGGTTGTCAGCGTCTCCTACGGCGGCACGGGCGCGTCGACCCTGACTGGCTACCTGAAGGGCAACGGCACCTCGGCGTTCACCGGCTCCTCGACCATCCCCGGCTCCGACATCACCGGCAACATCTCCGGCAACGCCGCTAATGTCACCGGCACCGTGGCCGTGGCGAACGGCGGCACCGGAGCCACCACCCTGACGGGTATTCTCAAGGGGAACGGCACATCCGCCATCAGCGCGGCCACCGCCGGGACCGATTACCTCGACCCCAACAGCACCCTTGATGGCGGCAGCTTCTAATGCCCAATCTGATCCGGCTGAAGAGAAACACCTCGGCAGGGGTGTCCCCCGCCGCGGGTTCTCTTTCGACCGGGGAGTTGGCAATCAACACGGCAGACGGCGTCCTGTTCACGAAGAACGAATCGGGCACCGTCCTCAAGCTCGTTCCGTTCAACCAACACGGCCTGCTCGTGGTCGGCACCGGGGCCACCGCCCGGTCGGTTACCTGTAGCGCCTATGCCAACGGCAACTTTGCGGCGACGGGAGACGCCCAGCACAGGGTCGGTCTTCTCCGGTTTTCAACGACCACGGCGACCACCACCGAACTGAGCCTGGACGGGGCTGCCGCCAGCAACTCCAACACCTTCGTGCTGCCGAACAACGCCACCTTCCACTTCGACATCAGCGTCGTCGCCCGCAGGACGGACACGACCGGCGAACACGGGGCCTGGCACTTCTCCGGCTGCATCTCCCGGGACGCCACCGCCGCCACCACGGCCATCGTCGGCACCGTCGGCAAGACCACGGTCGCCAAAGTCACCGACGCCTGGGACTGCAATGTCGTGGCCGACGCCACCAACGGGCGGTTGGTTGTCAATGTCACCGGCCAGGCTGCCAAGACGATCCGCTGGGTGGCCACCGTCAAGATCACGGAGGTGACCGCCTAATGGCCAAAAGAATCGACCAGCTGAACGACGCCACGCCAGCCAACAGCGACTGGGTGGTCTCGACGATCACGGGCGGACCTGCCAACCGCTCCCGGCTGTTCCAGTTGATCCGCAACGGCCTCGACCAGTCAGTGGACACGGGCGGCAACTCGCTGCCGATCATCGGCCCGGCCCGCACCTCGGCGGGGGTCGGCGGCCATATCCTGCTGGTCCCCGGCAAGAAGGCCGGTGGTCCCGGCGGCGACCCGTCCAGCTACTACGGGCGCGTCTATCTGGTCGCCTCCGGCGGCACCTCCCCGGTCAGCGCCGACGCCTTCTTCGCCTTCGACACCGACACGGCCATCCTGGCGGCGGGCGAGTCGGGCACGGGCAAATCGCTGCTGCTGAAGAGCGGCACCTCGGTCGCCTGCTCCGTCCATGTCGGCAAGAGCCTGTCCACGGGGGCGGTTGTCGGCATCGACGGCCCCCTCCACGCCACCGGCCTGTTTGTCACGGGGTCGCAGGGCATCCACCGGGACGATTTCGCATCGTTCGACCTCGTCAACCCGAAACTGCTCTGGCCCAGCAAGGTCTCGACGCTGGCCCTGTCCGGCTCGGGCAGTCCTGATGTGGGGATTGAACGGGCCAACAAGGGTATCCTCAAGGTCACCGACGGGGTGTCCGGGGGCGGCTCCTTCTCGTCGCCGTCGTCCACCTTCACGCTGGCCGGTGGCAACGCCAACGATCTCGCCATCGGGGCGGCTTCCTATGTCCGCCTCTATGTGACGGCGCTCACGACCTTGACCGGCATCGCCCCTCCCTCCGGTGGCGCCCACGCCGACGGCCGGAAGGTCAGCCTGTTCAATGTCGGAACCGCCAACCTGGCCATCCTCCAGGAGGGGAATCTCAGCGTCGCCTCCAGTCGCATCCGTCTGACGGGCAACGCCGCCAACGGCTCGACCTTGCAGGTCCCCCCCAACACCAGCCTGGACCTGGTCTACGACTCGGCTATTTCCCGGTGGATGGTCTCGGGCGGCAGCGCCGGAGCCTCCGGAGCGCAGGGGGTTGACGGGGCCGTCCAATATGCCGCCTCGGGATTTTTGGCGGGAGCCACAGGTGTATTTACAGATGGATCGGACCTGCGTGTGCAAGGACCGCTCCTGACCGGCTCAACAAACACGCGGTGCGGCCTCTATGTCGTCCACAAGCTGACCCAGTCGGCCACCCCGGAGAAGTTGACGACGGACGGGCAGGCGGTGACTGGCAGCAATCAGGTGATAATGCCTGATAACGCAACCTATCTCTTTGATATTCTTGTAAGCGCACAGCGCGAAGATGCTATCGGAGAGAGGGCGGCGTTCCGCTTTGAGGGGGTCGCCTTCCGGAACACCGGGGCGGCGACAGTCGACATCCTCATCGGCGGCGTCAGCAAGACCAGCATATCCAAGTCCGAAGTCCCCTGGGATGTTTCCGTCAGCACGGACACGACCAATGGGGCGATCAGCATTCTGGTAACCGGCGAGTCCGCCAAGTCCATCCGCTGGGTGGCCGCCGTCAAGACAGTCGAGGTGCGCCGTGCCAATTAATTTTGATAAGAGTCCATCCGGGTCAATTACCCTCAAGGCGCCCTCCTCCGGCTCGGTCTCGCTGACCCTGCCCTCAGCGGACGGCACCAATCGCCAGCTGCTGTCCACCAACGGGTCAGGCACGCTCAGCTTCATCACGCTGATCGCCAGCGACATCCCGACGTTGACTGCGTCTAAGATTAGCGATTTCGACACGCAGGTCAGGACCAGCAGGCTGGATCAGATGGCGGCCCCCACCGCCTCCGTCAGCTTCAACAGTCAGAAGATCACCAATCTTGCCGACCCCACCAACGCACAGGATGGGGCGACGAAGAACTATGTCGATAGCGTCAGTCAGGGGCTGGACCCGAAGAACTCCGTCCGGGTGGCGACCACCACCAACCTGAACCTGTCCTCCCCCGGCGCATCGATTGACAGCATCTCTCTGTCGTCGGGCGACCGTGTTTTGGTGAAGGATCAGACGACCGCCAGCCAGAACGGCATCTATGTCTGGAACGGCGCTGCCTCGGCCATGACGCGGGCCTCGGACGCCGACAGCACGACCAAGCTCAACGGCGGTGCGTTCGTCTTCGTGGAAGAAGGCAATGCTTACGCCACCACGGGCTGGGTGCTGCAATCCCCCGGCGCAGGCTATGTCCTCGGCACCACCGCCCTGACCTGGGCACAGTTCTCCGGTGCAGGCCAGATCACCGCCGGCACGGGTCTGACCAAGTCGGGCAACACGATCTCGCTGATCACCCCGGTCACCACGACCAACGGTGGCACCGGCCTGACAACCATCGGCACGGCCAATCAGTTCCTGGCGGTCAACTCAGGTGGCACGGCCCTGCAATATCGGGTGCTGTCGGCCAGCGACATTCCCGACATCTCGGCCACCTATGTGACCCTGTCGGGCAACCAGACGATCTCGGGCATCAAGACCTTTTCGGCCGCCCCGATCTTCTCCACGTTGACGGGCTACCTGAAAGGCAACGGGGCCAGCGCCCTTACCGCCTCGTCCACCGTGCCAGCAACTGATATCTCTGGCACGCTGGGCGTCAGCAATGGTGGTACTGGTGCTACCACTCTGACCAGCAACGGCGTCCTGCTGGGCAACGGCACCTCGGCTATCCAGGCCACGGTTGCGGGCACGGCCAACCAAGTGCTGCGCGTCCCTTCCGGTGGTGGTGCGCCCGCCTTCGGAGCCATCAACCTCGCCAGCACCTCGGCGGTCACGGGCACGCTCCCCATCGCCAACGGCGGTACGGGTCAGACTACCTTCGCCTCGGGCATTCTCAAGAGCGACGGCACCAACCTGTCCTCCGGTTCGCTGTCGGCGTCGGACATCCCCGACCTGTCCTCGACCTATGTCACGCTGAACACGACCCAGACTGTCAACGGCGTCAAGACCTTCGCCTCCGGAATCGTGGTCAGCCAGATCACGCCGTCGGTGAACAACTATGTCGGCATCGGGGCATCCGGCACCCCCGTCCGCCAGTTCGACCGCTGGATCGGCACCAACAACTCCAAGAACACCGACCTCTTCCCCTACAACACCTCGACCTCGGCCACGCCGGTCGATCTGTTCGTCGACGGTTCCAGCACTCGCATGAGCCTGTCCAATGGCGAAACTTGGTATTACGAAGCCAGGGTTTTGGGCACCCAGACGGGTGGCGTCTCGGGTACGGTAGGTGACAGCTTTGCGACCCGTTTCACGGGGGTCATCAAGCGTTCCTCGGGCGGCACGACCTCCATGGTCGGATCGACCTCGCAGGACATCGATGCCCGCGACACGGGGGCGGCGAACTGGGCGGCGACGGCAACAGCCGACACGGCCAACAACGCCCTGAAGATTTCCTGCACGGGCGAGGCCAGCAAGACCATCTACTGGCAGTCCAAGGTCTCCCTGGTGCGTGTCGGTACTGCGGGCGGCGGTGGCGGTGGTGGCGGCGGCAGCGGTCTGGGTAGCGGTTTGGCCTAATCTGGAGTTTGACAAATGGCAACTAGAGTAATCGCAGCCCAGGACAAAACCTCGTCGGGGGCGGGTGATGATGTCCAGATCAAGGCCGGTAATGCAAACACCAGCGGGGCTGGCGGTAGCATCATCCTTCAGCCTGGTTCTCAAGTAACTACTGGTGGAGATGGTTTTGTTCAAATAAAAGGTACTGGTAGCAGTACAATATTAAAGCTTACTGAATCAGCCTACAACCGAAGTTTCACTTGGACACAGGACTATAGCGGAGCTTCTCTGTCGGCTGACGGTGGTTTAGGCGGCATTATTTTATTCAGCAGGTTTTATATTGATACTGGTGGAAAGATACGCTCTGCTTACAATAATTATGTCGGATTAGGCAATTCGAATAGCCAGAATTATGATAACTGGGGGTATATCTACCTTCGTAATGACGGTGTTATAAATTGGTGGGGTGATGTTGGTCTTACCTACGGATCGGTCGGCCAAATCCGTGTTAGCAACGCTTCTACTGGCGGCGGCTCTTTGGCTTACACCTCTTCCACGCCCACGGCTCTGTCCACCAACCCGACCAACGACCTTGTCCTGACGGGTTCTGCCTTCCAGCGCCTCTCTTCCTCGTCGGCGTTGTCAGTGACCGGCATTGCGCCCCCCTCCACCGGCTCCCATGTCGATGGTCGCTTGATCTGGCTCTACAATGTCGGCTCGTTCAACATCACCCTCAAGCACAGCCAGACCAGCACGGCTGCGAATCAGTTCATCAATGAGGGGAGCGGGGATGTCGTTCTCGGCCCGGGCCGCATGGTCCAGGCCATCTACGATTCGACCTCGTCGAAGTGGCGCGTCAACGGGGAAACCTACCCGTATGTCTTCCCCACCGCCGATGGCACCAACGGCCAGGTTCTGACGACGAACGGAAGCGGCACTCTCTCGTGGACAACGGTCAGCGCAGGAGCATCTGCAAGTGGCACGACCAATTACATCGCCAAGTTCACGGGTGCTAGTACACTTGGAAATAGTCTCGTTTATGATGACGGAAGCAATGTTGGTATAGGAACAACTTCTTCTTTGGGTCGCCTTGATGTCGTAGGCGCAAATGTTTATGAGCCGATTCGCGGTATTACAAATTCGGCTTCTAACTTAGAGTCTGGTTCTAACAACGCTTTAGGTTTGTCAGTAAACAACAGTAACACAACCGCTGGCAACGGTATTGCCATTGGCTTTAATACGGCCACAACCAACTCCACTCTTTATGGGGTTGGCGCAATTGGCTTCAACAACTTAACCCACACCACTCTTGGCGTGCCACAAGGCAAATTCCAAGTGATCACACGGGATAGTGGTGGTGGTTTGACGCCGAAGTTGACTATCGATACTTCAGGCAATGTTGGCGTTGGCACAGCAAGTCCTGACACCAGATTACACATATATCATGCTGGTCAACCACCAATTTCCGATAGCTTATACGCCAGCATGATTCTTGATACAGACAGTACGGCAAATTTTCAAAGAATTAGATTTGATGTTGGCACAACCCCTTATTGGGGAATAATGCGGGAAGGAACAACAAACAATTTTGTTATTTCCGGTAGAATAAATGGTTCTTGGAGTGACAATGTTCTTGTTGCTACTACCAGTGGAAATGTTGGTGTTGGAAATGCTTCTCCTGGAGCAAGGCTCCAGGTAGACACCGGAGCAACCGGCACCAAAGGCCAAATCATCAAGGCTTTCTTGGGGCAGTCGGCCAATCTGTCGGAATGGCAAGACAGCACGGGGACCGTGCTGAGCTATGTCAATTCATCCGGCGAAGCCTGGTTTAATGGTGTTCGTGTTGGCGCAGGACCAGCTGGAACAGGCAATACAGTTTTGGGTTCAACGGCTGGCAATAGCAACACAGGCAACTACAACACATTTATAGGATGGGAAGCTCTTTACAATAAAGTTGCTGGCGCAAACAATGTTGCCGTAGGTGCTGACGCAGGTTATTTCCAAGCAGACGGCAGCACTGCTCTCACGACTACTAGCAACAGCATTTACATTGGCACGCTGTGTCGTGGGTTCAATAATTCCGACAGCAACAGCATTGTTATCGGTTACCAAGCAATTGGCAAAGGCGCAAACACTACTGTTTTAGGCAACACGTCTACTACCGCATCATATGTTTACGGCGATAATCTTTACTTAGGCAACGGCGCTGGTAGTCAAGTGAATATAGGTCCTCTAGCTAGGACCACGTCTGGGGCAGGTGCGGCAATTCGGCTAAGTGGTGGCGATGGTGTCACTTCAGGTAATGGCGGCACCGTATATTTATGGGGTGGGTACGGCCCAGCTGGCAACGGTGGAGACGTATTCTTAAGAGGTGGAGATAGCGGCGGCGGTACGAGAGACGGCACGGTTATCAGCAAAGTAGGCGGGAATGGTAACTACAACTGCCATGAATTTAGGTACGGCATAGCTGCCACCTACGCTTTCTTTGATCAACTTGGGCGCTTCTGCATAACTCCTGGCACTTCAACAACGGCCATACCTGCCGATGCCACAATTTATGCCGCCACTAGGTCGTCTGCGACCAGAGGTTTAATCGTCAAGGGCGCAGCTACGCAGTCTGCGAACTTGACGGAGTGGCAAGACAGCACCGGCACCGTGGTTGCGGCGGTAAGCCCCACCGGAGCCTTCACGGGTTCGTCGTTCACGCCCTACGGGACGATTAACTCCACAACCACTATCTTCGGGAATAATTATTGGACTCCCAATTTGAGTGGGGTCAGCAATCCCTCAACGGGAACTTTTACCAAGACAACCGCTACGGCTGCTTGGGACTCGCAGGTTTATTCAAGCGAAGGCTACACGAAAAATGTTTACTGCGCGGCCAGAGCCTCGCAGACAAACGGTGCCATTATGTTCGGCCTGAACAGTGATCCGGCCGCAAACGCAAGTTATAGCTCTTTGGATTACGCTTGGTATTTTGAGGGAAATAGCAATCTTTATATTTATGAAAATAATGCCCAAATTGGCAGCAATTATGGCACATATACTACTTCTACTGTCTTGTCAATTACTTACGATGGTGAGAATGTTCGCTATTGGAAAGACGGCGTTCTTCAGCGAACGGTAGCAAGGTCAACGGGAAACCCGTTGTATTTTGACACCTCCTTCTACACGCAGAATGCGTCTCTGAACAGCGTGCAGTTCGGGCCAATCGGCCAGCCCTTCGGCATCTCCGGCACCGCCGGTTATCATCCGAAGTTCACGAGCCAGCAGACGCTTGGCAACAGCATTGTCTACGACAATGGCACGAATGTCGGAATTGGCACGGCTTCGCCGAGCAACAATCTGTCCATTGGTGCTTCGGCTGGCAAGATTGGCTTTCAACGCGGTTCGGGGGACGGCGAATACTGCACTATCGGATTCAAATCAACGACAGGCAATGATCGTTATGTCTTTGAGATAAACAATAGCTCGGGTACTGGCGAACTCAGGCTCAACCAAGGGGGAACCTCCACCCCTATCGGCATGACCTTCTATACGAACAATGCCGAAAAAATGAGGATTGATTCTTCGGGTAATGTCGGTATCGGCACGGCTTCGCCGTCCTTTAAGCTTCAGGTAGACGCAGCCAGTGTTGATGCCAACATCGTCGCCAATGTCACTTCGGGCTACGGCGGCATCGGTGTGTATGCAGCCGGAACCAACAAGGTTATTTTGGGTTATGTTGGGGCGAACACCAATTACGGAAGCCAGACAGTCGCTGGCGATATTGCGCTAAAAACCAACAACTCTAATCTTCATATAAATACCGGGTCGGGTAACTCCGTTACTACGGCTTATTTTTCGTCAGCAGGCAATGTGGGGATCGGTAATGTCTCGCCCGGGGCGAGACTCCAGGTTGATACCGGAGCCACCGGCACCAAGGGCCAGATTATCAAGGCGGTTGCTTCGCAGACCGCCAATCTTTCAGAGTGGCAGAACAACAGCGGCACAGCTTTAAGTTATGTCGCAAGCAACGGCGATATTTATTCAACAACTTCTTTTGTTCACTACAGTTCAGGCAACTCTGGTTATTACCTCAAACGCCCATCGGATAACGCCACCGTAGCCTCTTTTACTTGGTCCTCTGGTTCAGTTGAAGCTAGTTTGTATGCTTTAGCCTTTTTGAACCTAGATGTGGCTACTGGATCAGGTATCCGTATGGGTAACTGGACTACCTGGGCTGATTCTGTCAACGCTCAGGTAATGTGGCTGAAAAACAGCAACATTATTTGGGGCAACAACGCCCTTGGTGTTACCGGCAGAACTGCATTCAATACTTCCGCTTTCCAGATCACAGCCGGAAGTTATGCAACTATCCCCGCTCCGACCTCGCGCTTTGAGGTGTATGGCGATTCGCAGTTCTTGAGTCAATCGACATCGGCGAAGACGGTGGTGGTGAAGGCAGCTGCTTCGCAGACGGCCAACCTTACTGAATGGCAGAACAACAGCGGCACCGCTCTGGCCTACATGGACGCCAACGGCAACTTCGCCGCTGTGACCAAGTCGTTCCTTATCCCCCACCCGACTCCTGCCAAGGCCGCCGAAGGCAAGAAGCTCCGCTACGCCTCATTGGAAGGTCCAGAAAACGGCGTCTACTTCCGGGGCACCCTGACGGGTGAGAACGAGATTATCCTTCCGGACTATTGGAAGGATTTGGTTGATCCAGACAGTATCACGGTCAACCTGACTGCGCGTAAGCGCCCCCAACCCAACCTTTTCGTCGTTGACGCCAACGCCGAGAAGGTCATCGTAGAGTCTGACCGAGAGATTTGCTGCGACTTTATTGTTTACGCAACGCGTAAAGATATTGCCAAGCTGGAGGTGGAGCCAGATGGCAACTAATTACAACCCCAGCGTTGTCACAACCAATTTGTCTTTGTATTTAGATGCTGGAAATACGAGGAGTTATCCAGGCAGCGGTTCGTCCTGGAGTGATTTGAGTGGCAATGGCAACACCGCCACTTTGGTCAACAGTCCGAGTTTCAGCAGCTCAAATGGTGGGCGTCTTTCTTTCAACGGCAGCAATACTTACTGCACGATCCCATCGTCTTCCAATTTGTTGACTTTTGGAACTGGTGCGTTCAGCGTTAGTTTTTGGATCAATTTGTCCGTGGTCACCAACCAGATTATTTTAACCAGCTATAACGCTTATAATTCCAATTATGTTTCTTATTTTGCTATTGCTTATTACGCCCCATCACTTGGCTTGGGTATTTTTGATTCAAGCGGAAACATCATAACCGGATCAACTGCCACCACATCGACTTGGCTTAATTATTGTTTTACGAAAACAGGCACTACTTTCACCACCTACAAAAATGGCGTACAAGCTCATACGGGCACGAGTGCAGCAAATAATTTTTCTGGATCGGGCAGAACTATTCTGATCGGCGGTGGTTTAGCGGACTATCCGTATATGAATGGTCAGCTTGCCAATTTACAGATCAATAATGGCATAGTTTTTACCGCAGATCAAGTATTACAGAACTTCAATGCCATGCGTGGGAGGTTCGGACTCTAATGGGACTCGCACACTCCCCTAGCCCGACCGTGTCCGGACTCATTGTCTGTCTGGATGCCGCAAATCCCCGAAGCTATACCGGCTCTGGTACTGCCTGGAACGACCTGAGCGGCAACGGGCTGAACGCCACCCAGATCAACGGCCCATCATTTGTCAACGGTAACGGCGGCTATCACGCCTATACGGCTGCATCCAATCATTACACGAACATCCCTGACAACACCGCCCATCGTTTGACCGGCTCCATGACTCTGGAAGCCATTATCTATCCAACCTCCTTCCCGAACGGCGGTGGTGGGGGCGGATTCATTCTTGCCAAACCCGGTGCGTATTATCTGGAACTAAAGAACTCGGGAGTTCTTCGTACTTATTTTTATGGACTCAATAGTGCCGGATACCACGATGGCTTGACGACTCTGGCACTCAACAACTGGTCTCATGTTGTCGCAGTTCTCAACCTAACAGCAGGCACCATAACGACTTATGTCAATAGTGTGGTGGATCGCACCGTCACCGGACTGACTGGTTCCGTATCTGCTGCCACCAACTCCATTCAGATTGGCGCTTTTAGCGGCGGCAGTTACAGCTTCAACGGACGGATCGCCACGGCCCGCCTTTACAACCGCGCCCTGACGGCCGCGGAAATAACGCAAAACTTCAATGCCCTGCGAGGGAGGTTCGGCTTATGAGTGTTCACGCTGGACCTTCTATCCCCACAGATGGCCTGGTCATGCTCTGGGATGTGTCTGATCGTCAATCTTACTCCGGTACAGGCACAGTTCTTTACGATCTGAGTGGCAGGGGCAACAACGGCACCCTTGTCAATACGGTGACTTTTGATGGCAATACTGCGGGGGGCATCCTAGAAACTAATGGGGTGGACAGTCAAATTACCGGCGGCCCCAACCTACAGACCGTAAATCACACCATCATTACGGGTTCCCGAAGAAAACCTGGGTCTGGC
>Ga0129333_10004802_pt1 | contig 12651 bp, 25 predicted proteins | sample CPB6_08_DNA_FD_94474 | JGI IMG/M metagenome (GOLD analysis project Ga0129333, IMG submission 94474) | Freshwater to marine salinity gradient microbial communities from Chesapeake Bay, USA - CPBay_Sum_0.6_0.8_DNA | ecosystem: Environmental > Aquatic > Marine > Coastal | place: USA: Chesapeake... | reverse complement strand
CGACGACAAGATCGTGCGCGAGGCCGCCATGGCCGTCGGCGAGACGTCGGGTTCGGCCGGTAAGCGCGTCGTGTCGTCGAGCGGTCGTCGCAAGGCCGACGAGGTCGACACCACCGCCGCTCCGCTGTTGAAGGAAGCCGATCCCGAACTCGAGAAGTTGCTCGACGAAGAGGAAGAGATCGCTCGTCGTACTCACGAGGGTCACGAGACCCCCCATTTCCGCGGAGAGGACTGATCAATCGTGTTGATGCCTCGTAAGGTCGCACACCGCAAACACCATCGCGGTCGCATGAAGGGATCGGCCAAGGGCGGCAGCGCGCTCGCCTTCGGTCAGTACGGAATCCAGGCGCTCGAACCCTGCTGGCTCACCGCCCGACAGATCGAAGCGGCTCGTATCGCGATGACTCGTCACATCAAGCGTGGCGGCAAGGTCTGGATCAACGTGTTCCCCGACAAGCCCGTCACCAAGAAGCCGGCCGAGACCCGCATGGGTTCGGGCAAGGGCAACCCCGAGTTCTGGGTGGCCGTCGTCAAGCCGGGTCGCGTTCTGTTCGAACTCTCGTTCCCGAACGAGGAGCAGGCGCGTGAAGCTCTCGCCAAGGCCGTGCAGAAGTTGCCGGTCAAGGCCCGCATCATCAGCCGAGAGGAGTCGATCTGACATGGCCGGCAAGATCGCCAAGCAGCGTGCCGAATTGGCCGAACTCGATCTGGCGTCGCTCGTGTCGCAGTTGAAGGCCGCCAAGCAGGAGGCCTTGAACCTGCGTTTCCGCAACGCCACGGGTCAGCTCGAGGACCACAGCGCCCTGCGCGCCGTGCGTCGTCGCATCGCTCGTATCAACACCCAGATCCGCGCGCGTGAAATCGCCGCGGCCGAGGCCGGGAAGTGAACGACATGACCGAGAACAACGAAACCAAGTCCGAGCGCACCGTGCGCAAGGTCCGCGACGGTGTCGTGGTCTCATCGAAGATGGATCGCACCCTCGTGGTCGCCGTCGTCGAGCGAGTTCGCCACCCGAAGTACAACAAGTTCGTGATGCGTACCAAGAAGCTCTACGCGCACGACGAGGCCAACGATGCCCGCGAGGGCGACAAGGTGCGCGTCATGGAGACCCGCCCATTGTCGAAGACCAAGCGCTGGCGTCTCGTCGAAGTCGTCGAGCGGGCCAAGTGAGCGGCCCGGGAACGACGGAGGATTCACCATGATTCAGCAGGAAAGCCGACTTCGGGTCGCCGACAACAGCGGCGCCAAGGAAGTGTTGGTCATCAAGGTGTTGGGTGGCACGCGCCGCCGCTACGCCTCGATCGGCGACATCTTCGTGGCGACGGTGAAGGACGCCATCCCGGGTGCTGGTGTGAAGAAGGGCGAAGTCGTCAAGTGCGTCGTCGTCCGCACCAAGAAGGAGCGTCGTCGTCCCGACGGCAGCTACATCCGTTTCGACGAGAACGCAGCCGTCGTCATCAAGGACGACTTGACGCCGCGCGGCACCCGTATCTTCGGACCGGTCGGTCGCGAACTTCGCGACAAGAAGTTCATGCGCATCGTGTCGCTCGCCCCGGAGGTGTTGTGACATGAAGATCGTCAAAGGTGACACCGTGATCGTCATCTCCGGCAAGGACCGGGGCAAGGAGGGCGTGGTTTCTCGCGTTCTTCCGGCCAGCAACAAGGTCATCGTCGACGGCGTGAACGTGGCCAAGAAGCACCAGAAGCCCCGCAAGGCCAACGAGCAGGGCGGCATCATCGACCGTGACATGCCGATCCACGTCTCCAACGTGATGCTCGTCCACCGTGGCGAACCCACGCGTGTCGGCTTCAAGGTCAACCCCGATGGAACCAAGGTGCGCATCGCCAAGAGCACCGGTGAGGAGATCTGATGTCGACCACGACCGCTCCGCGTCTCAAGGTCAAGTACGACTCGGTCGTGCGCGATCAGTTGAAGACCGAACTCGGCATGTCGAACGTCATGCAGGTGCCGCGTCTCGAGAAGATCGTCATCAACATGGGTGTCGGCAAGGCCACTCAGCAGCCTTCGCTGCTCGAGGGTGCCGTCGCCGACATGACCAAGATCGCCGGCCAGAAGCCGATGGTCACCAAGTCCCGTGACTCGATCGCCAACTTCAAGTTGCGCGAGAACCAGTCGATCGGGTGCAAGGTGACCCTCCGTGGCGACCGCATGTGGGAGTTCTTCGACCGCTTGCTCGCCGTGGCGATTCCTCGTATCCGCGACTTCCGTGGTCTCAACCCGAACTCGTGGGACGGTCGAGGCAACTACACCTTCGGTCTCGCCGACCAGACGGTGTTCCCCGAGATCGATTACGACAAGATCGACGCTCCCCGTGGCATGGACATCACCATCGTCACAACGGCGAACAACGACGACGCCGGTAAGGCGTTGCTCGACGCCTTCGGGTTCCCGTTCAAGCGCGGTGCCGATGCGGCCGCCGTGCCCAAGAAGAAGAAGTCCACTCGTCGCGGCCCGGTGTCGGGCAAGAAGAAGTAGTAGGGGTCCGAGAACATGGCCAAGAAGTCATTGATCAACAAAGCGGCTGCCAAGCCCAAGTTCAAGGTCCGCGGATACACGCGTTGCCGCAAGTGCGGTCGCGCGCGTTCGGTGTATCGCAAGTTCGGACTCTGCCGAGTGTGCCTGCGCGACATGGCGCACGCCGGCGAGATCCCCGGTCTGACGAAGTCGAGCTGGTGAGGTACTGATGCTGACTGATCCCATTGCCGACATGCTCACCCGCATCCGCAACGCCAACGTGGCGATGCACGACGAGGTGAAGATGCCGTCGTCCAAGCAGAAGGTCGCCCTGGCCAAGATCCTGGAACAGGAGGGCTACATCACCGGATTCACGGTGGCGCAGAACCCGAACGGTCCCGGACAGGTGCTGACCATCTCCATGAAGTACTCGCCTGAGCGCCGTCGCACCATCGCCGGCATCAAGCGCATCTCGACACCCGGCCTGCGGGTCTACCGCAAGTCGAACACCGTGCCTCGCGTGCTCGGTGGTCTCGGTGTCGCCGTCCTGTCCACCAGTCAGGGACTCATGACCGACCGTGAAGCGCGCAAGCGCAAGGTCGGCGGCGAAGTCCTCTGTTACGTGTGGTGAGCCGAGGAGCCTGTCATGTCACGTATCGGTAAAGCCCCCATCACCGTCCCGTCGGGTGTCGAGGTCTCCATCAACGGAGCCGACATCACCGTGAAGGGACCCAAGGGTTCGCTCACTCGCACCCTCGTCGGTGGAATCACCGTTCGTCAGGAAGAGAACACTCTTCTCGTCGAGCGTCCCGACGACGCGCGCGAGTCGCGCAGCCTGCACGGCCTCAGCCGTGCACTGGTGAGCAACATGGTCGTCGGAGTCACCCAGGGTTTCGTCAAGGAACTCGACATCGTCGGTGTGGGTTACCGCGCCGAGGCCAAGGGCACCAACGCCCTTCGCCTCAACCTCGGTTTCTCTCATCCGGTCGACTTCCCGGGTCCCGAAGGCATCTCGTTCGAGGTGCCGGTTCAGACCCGCATCATCGTCAAGGGAATCGACAAGGAATTGGTCGGTCAGGTGGCCGCCAACATCCGCTCGATCCGCAAGCCCGAGCCCTACAAGGGCAAGGGTGTGCGTTACGTCGACGAACGAATTCTGCGCAAGGCCGGTAAGGCCGGCAAGAAGTGATGGCCGGTAGGGAGACGTCATGACCAAGATCAGCAATCAGCGACGTACGGGCCGTCTGCGCCGTCACAATCGCGTTCGCAAGAAGATTCACGGCACCGCCGAGCGTCCGCGCTTGTCGCTCTACCGTTCCAACAAGCACCTCATCCTGCAGGTGATCGACGACGACCGCGGTGTCACCATCGCATCGGCGTCGTCGGTCGAGCCGGCCGTGCGCGGTGCGGGCGGTGGCTCCACCGTCGGTGCCGCCACTCAGCTCGGTCGCCTCGTCGCCGAGCGAGCCAAGGCCGCTGGTGTGAGCAAAGTCGTGTTCGACCGCGGTGGATACCTCTACCACGGTCGCGTCGCTGCCGTCGCCGAGGCGGCTCGAGAAGCCGGACTGGAGTTCTGATGTCGAACGCACCTTCCATGAATCCCCGCCAAGGGGGCGCCCCGCAGGACGGCGGCCGCGAATCGCGAGTGATCCACATCAATCGCGTGGCCAAGGTCGTCAAGGGTGGTCGTCGTTTCTCGTTCACCGCACTCGTGGTGGTCGGTGACGGCAACGGCCGCGTCGGTCTCGGTTATGGCAAGGCCAAGGAAGTTCCGTTGGCCATCCAGAAGGGCACCGAAGACGCCAAGCGCAACATGTTCGCCGTACCGCTCGCCGGTAGCACCATCACGCACCCGATCATCGGCGTTCTCGGTGCCGGTCGAGTGATGCTCAAGCCGGCCGCGCCCGGTACCGGTGTCATCGCCGGTGGTGCCGCTCGCATCATCCTCGAAGAAGCCGGTATCCACGACGTGCTGTGCAAGTCGCTCGGTTCGTCGAACGCCATCAACGTGGCTCGCGCCACCATCGAAGGTCTGAAGGGTCTGCAGCGTCCCGACGAGGTCGCGGCGCGCCGCGGTCTTCCGGCCGACTCGTTCGTTCCCAAGGGAATGCTGAAGGCCTACAACGATCGCAAGCGTGCGGTCGCCGCCGGAGAGGGTCACTGATCATGTCGGGCACCATCATCGTCAAGCAGATCAAGTCGGGGGCTCACCAGAAGCCCAAGGCGCGTGGCACTCTTCGTGCACTCGGTCTCGGTCGTATCGGCCAGTCGAACACGTTGCCCGACCGCCCCGAGATTCGCGGCATGATCGCCCGCGTTCCGCACCTCATCGAGGTCACGGAAGCCACGAAGGAGAACTGAACATGCGCGTCGACGAACTCTCACCCGCACCCGGGTCGACCCACCGCAAGAAGCGTCTCGGACGCGGTATCGGTGGCAAGGGCGGCAAGACGGCCGGCCGTGGTACCAAGGGTCAGCGCGCTCGTGGTCGTGGCAAGGTCGCTCGCGGCTTCGAAGGTGGTCAGATGCCCCTCAAGCAGCGCGTGCCGAAGTTGAAGGGCTTCAACAACCCCTTCCGCATCGAGTACCAGGCCATCAATCTCGACACCATCGACGAACTCGGTGAGTCGGCGGTCGATCCGGCCGTTCTTCTGAAGCGCGGCGTTCTGCACAAGGGTTCCTTCGTGAAGGTGCTCGCCCGTGGCGAGATCACGCGCAAGGTCGACGTGTCGGCCCATGCCGTGTCCGAGGCCGCCAAGGCCGCCATCGAAGCCAAGGGTGGATCGGTCACGATCATCCCGCTGCCCTACAAGGTCCGTCCGGCCGCCAAGGGCAATCAGTTCACCAACCGCTGATCGCGAGGATTTTCGTGCTGTCGAATCTGGCCAACATGTTCAAGGTCGCCGACCTGCGGAACAAGATCTTGTTCACCGTGGGCATGGTGCTGATGTACCGACTCGGAACCTTCATTCGCGTTCCGGGTATCGACGACCAGGCCGTTCGTCAGTTGCGAGAGTCGGCGCGTCAGCAGGGTGCGCTCGGATTCCTCAACCTGTTCTCCGGTGGAGCGTTCTCGAGCTTCGCGATCTTCGCGCTCGGCATCATGCCGTACATCACCTCGAGCATCATCATGCAGGTGCTCACCGTCGTCATTCCCAAGCTCGAACAGTGGCAGCAGGAAGGCGCGGTCGGTCAGCGCAAGATCACGCAGTGGACTCGTTACGTCGCCATGGCGATCGCTCTGTTGCAGGCCGCCGGTCTCACGTTCATCTTCGGTCAGGGTCGCGGTTCGGCGTTCTTCACCGCCTCGACCACGGCCCCCGACATCATCTTGTTGCCCGACGGCATGTGGCCCCGTGGTCTGCTCGTGATCATCTCGCTCGTGGCCGGAACGGCGCTGCTCATGTGGATGGGCGAGATCATGAGCCAGCGCGGCATCGGCAACGGAATGAGCATCCTCATCTTCGCGTCGGTGGTCAGCAGCCTGCCCTACAGCTATTACTCGCTGTTGCAGAGCAAGAAGTGGGTGGTGTTCTCGGTCCTCGTGGCCATCTCGCTCGGCATTCTCATCGCCGTCGTCCGTGTCGAACTCGGTCAACGTCGTATTCCGGTGCAGTTCGCCAAGCGAGTCGTCGGTCGCCGTATGTTCGGCGGTCAGAGCACCTACATCCCGCTCAAGGTCAACCAGAGCGGTGTCATCCCGATCATCTTCTCGAGCTCGGTGCTCCTGCTTCCGGTTCTCCTCACCAACGTGATCGGTAGCGATCGCGGGTGGCGTCGGAGCCTCACCGAGTGGGTCGACCGCAACCTCGTGAGCTCGCAGGGTTTGCTCTACATCGTGACGTTCGCGATTCTCATCATCGCCTTCGCCTACTTCTACAACTCGATCGCGTTCGATCCGGTCCGTCAGGCCGATCAGATTCGCCGTCAGGGCGGATTCATCCCCGGCATTCGCCCCGGACCGCAGACCGAGTCCTTCCTCGCCAAGGTCGTCAACCGCATCACGTTGCCCGGTGCGTTGTTCGTGGCGTTCATCGCCATCCTTCCCTACATCGTGCTCTGGGTGGGTGACGTGCAGTCGTTCCCGTTCGCCGGAACCACGGTGCTCATCGCCGTCGGTGTGGCACTCGAATTGATGCGCCAGGTCGACTCGCAGCTGATGTTGCGGAACTACGAGGGATTCCTGAAGTGACGCCGATCCGGCGTCGTGGAGCACGCCGGGGCTGAGTGATGATCGCTGGTGTCCGGCTCATCATCATCGGCCGCCAAGGCGCCGGGAAGGGCACGCAGTGTCAGCGCATGTCGCGTCACTACGTGGTCCCGCACATCTCCACGGGTGAGATGTTGCGCGCGGCCGTCCGTGAAGGCACCGAACTCGGCCGGATGGCCAAGCAGGTGATCGAGTCGGGTCAGCTCGTGGGTGACGACATCATGATCGGTCTCGTACGCGATCGTCTCTCGCAGGACGACGCCCGTAACCGCGGCTACATCCTCGACGGGTTCCCCCGCACCGTGGCTCAGGCCGAAGCCCTCGACGAGATCACCGCCGCCGCCCCGATCCACGTGGTGATCGACCTCGAGGTGCCTCGCCAGCTCGTCCTGGCCCGGATCTCGTCCCGCCGGGTGTGCCGGGACTGCGGAACCAACTACACGTCGACCGGTCGCGAACGCCAACCCTGGACGTGCGACGTGTGCGGGGGAGACGTGGTGCAGCGGGACGACGACTCCGAGGAATCGGTCAGCCGCCGGCTCGATCTGTACGAAAGCCAGACCGCACCCCTTCTCGAGTATTACGGCTCCCGGAATCGCCTCGAGACGGTCGACGGAACGGCCTCACCCGACGTGGTGTTCGGTCGCCTGACAGCGACCATCGACGCCGCCCGCGGCTCGGCCTGACCGGGGTCGACGACCCCCGTCCGACCGGCCCGTTTCGGCCCGTTCCCCCCGGTGGAGACCGGGAAACAGGCCGGTAGCGTGGCGACTCGGCCCTGTTGCCGACCCTTGGTCGCGTCGCAGTCAGCCATTCCATTCGACCGCCGAGGAGGCAGTTCTGGCCAAACCCAAAGACGACGCCATCCTGCTGGAAGGCACGATTCTCGAATCGCTCCCGAACGCGATGTTCCGGGTCGAACTCGAGAACGGCCACAAAGTGTTGGCGCACATCTCCGGGAAGATGCGCATGAACTACATCCGCATCCTCCCCGGCGACAAGGTTCAAGTCGAACTGACTCCCTACGACCTCACCCGAGGTCGCATCACCTACCGCTACAAGTGAACGACAAGAAGTGAGATGACCGATGAAGGTCCGACCCAGCGTCAAGAAGATCTGTGAGAAGTGCAAAGTGATTCGCCGTCATGGGCGCGTCATGGTCATTTGTGAGAACCCGCGCCACAAGCAGCGTCAGGGCTGAGAGAAAGCAGTAACGAGTCAATGGCACGAATTTCCGGCGTCGACATCCCCCGCGAGAAGCGGTTGGAGATCTCACTGACCTACATCTTCGGTATCGGCAAGCCGACCGCGCAGAAGATCTGCGCCGAGATCGGTCTCGATCCCAACACCCGCGTTCGCGACCTCACGGAAGAAGAGGTCAACAAGATCCGCGTGTGGGTCGATCAGAACATCACCGTCGAAGGTGACCTGCGCCGCGAAGTGCAGCAGGACATCAAGCGCAAGATCGAAATCCAGTGTCTCCAGGGCGTTCGTCACCGCAAGGGCCTTCCGGTTCGCGGCCAGCGCACCAAGACCAACGCACGTTCACGCAAGGGCCCGAAGAAGACCGTGGCCAACAAGAAGAAGGCAGTGAGGAAGTAAGCCATGGCCAAGCCGAAGCCGGGCGGGCGTCGTCCCCGCAAGCGCGAGCGCAAGAACGTCACCACTGGTGTGTGCCACATCAAGTGCTCGTTCAACAACACCATCGTCAGCATCACCGACACCGAGGGCAACGTCGTGTCCTGGGCCTCGGGTGGAGGTGTCGGTTTCAAGGGTTCGCGCAAGAGCACGCCGTTCGCCGCTCAGTTGGCCGCCGAGAAGGCCGCCAAGGATGCGTTCGAGCAGGGCATGCGTCGCGTCGAAGTTCATGCCAAGGGCCCCGGCTCGGGTCGTGACACCGCGATCCGTTCGCTGCAGAACACCGGCATCGAGGTCACCGGAATCAAGGACGTGACCCCCGTGCCGCACAACGGTTGCAAGATGCCCAAGCGGAAGAGGAACTAAGTCATGGCTCGTTACACCGGTCCGAAGGTGCGTCTCTCGCGCCGTCTCGGCATCAACGTCTTCGAGAACGCGAAGGGCAGCAAGGCTCTCGAGCGTCGCCCGTTCCCTCCCGGCCAGCACGGTCGTACTCGTCGTCGTGGCAACACGAGCGAATACTTGACCCAGCTCCAGGAGAAGCAGAAGGCCAAGTACATCTACGGAGTCCTCGAGCGTCAGTTCCGCAAGACCTACGAAGAGGCCAACCGTCTCTCGGGTCCGACCGGTGAAAACCTCCTGCGCTTGCTCGAGCTCCGTCTCGACAACGTCGTGTACCGCGCCAACTGGGCGAGCACCCGTCCGCAGGCGCGTCAGTTCGTGAGCCACGGTCTCGTGCTCGTGAACGGCAAGCGTCTCAACATCCCGAGCGCGCGCGTCAAGGCCGGCGACGTCGTCACCTTGTCGCCCAAGGCGCGCAACATGATCGTGATCCAGAACAACATCGACACACTCGACCGCTCACTCGTGGGCTGGCTCGAGGGCGGCGACGGTGGCAAGCAGGTCACCGTGCGCACCGAGCCGTCGCGCGAGCACATCGACGTGCCCGTTCGCGAACAGCTCATCGTCGAGTTGTACTCGAAGTGATCACCACCCTCTGAACGACCCGCAGGCCACTCACGAACGGAACAGACAACATGCTCGTCATCCAGCGCCCCACCGTCGAAGCCGACAACGAAGAATCGAACAACCGTCAGCGTTTCGCTGTCGGGCCGCTCGAGCCCGGCTTCGGCCACACCATCGGTAACTCGCTGCGTCGCACGCTGCTCTCGTCGATCCCCGGCGCGGCCATCACCACGGTCCGCTTCGACGAAGCTCTCCACGAGTTCGACACCATCGCTGGTGTCGCCGAGGACGTCACCGACATCATCCTCAACCTCAAGGACATCGTGTTGTTCTCGCACTCCGAGGACGACGTCGTGCTCCGTCTCGACGTTCGTGGTGACGCCGTCGTGACCGCCGGCGACATCCAGTGCCCGGCCGACGTCGAGATCCTCAACAAGGACCTCGTGATCGCTCACGTGAACAGCAAGGGCCGTCTGGCGATCGACCTCACGGTCTCGCAGGGTCGCGGCTATCTCTCGTCCGACCGCGAAGCCGGTTCGCGCACGATCGGCGTGATCCCGATCGACGCCATCTTCTCGCCGGTTCGCCGCGTGATGTTCGACGTACAGCCCACGCGCGTCGAGCAGTCGACCAACTACGACCGTCTGGTCATCGACATCGAGACCGACGGAACCATCTCGCCGCGTGAAGCCCTCGCGTCGGCCGGTGCCACACTGCGCAACTTGGTCGACCTGGTCGCCAACCTGTCGGAGGAACCCAAGGGTCTCGAACTCGGCGAAGTCATCCAGGCCGGAGCGGCCAGCCCCGACCTCGACATCGCGATCGAAGACCTCGATCTCTCCGAGCGCCCGCGTAACTGCCTGAAGCGCGCCCAGGTGAACACCATCGGTGAACTGCTCCAGAAGACCGAGGACGATCTCCTCAACATCACCAACTTCGGACAGAAGAGCCTCGACGAAGTGAAGCAGAAGCTCGACGAGCGCGGCCTGTCGCTGCGCGGCTGATCGCCGAGAGAACGAAAGACTGAAAAGGACTCATCATGCCCGCAACACCTCGTCGAGCCCGCAAGTTCGGTGGTAGCTCCGCTCACCAGAAGTTGATGATGGCCAACCTGGCCGCGTCGCTGTTCGCCGCCGAAGCCATCGAGACCACCGAGGCCAAGGCCAAGGCGCTGCGTCCGATCGCGGAGAAGCTCATCACCAAGGCCAAGAAGGCCCAGGACGGCGACGCCGCCAGCTTGCATCGCATTCGTCAGCTCCAGGCCTATCTCGGCGACAAGGAGATGACCAACAAGTTGGTGTCCGACATCGCGCCGCGGTTCTCCGATCGCAACGGCGGGTACCTCCGCATTCTCAAGCTCGGTCCGCGTCACGGCGACAATGCGCCGATGGCTCGCGTCGAGCTCGTCTGATCAGCGGGGGATCCGTCCCCATGTCGTTCGTGCCGTGAACACGAGCACTTCTTCTCTCGAACCCGCCGTGAGGCGGGTTCGTCTGTTGGTGGCCTACGACGGCGCCGGTTTGCACGGGTTCGCCGTCAACGAAGGCGTGACGACGGTGGCCGGACTCCTCACCGACGCGCTGTCGACGATCGCGCGACGCCCGATCGAGATCGTGGGTGCCGGTCGAACCGATGCCGGGGTGCACGGATGGGGTCAGGTCGTCAGTTGTGATCTGCCGATCGACGTCGAACTCGACGGGCTCCCGCGCCGACTGTCGAAGATGTGTGCACCGTCGGTGGTCGTTCGGGCGGCCGAAGAGGCGCCCGCCGATTTCCACGCGCGTTTCTCGGCCACGTGGCGGGCCTACCGCTACACGATCCTCAACGAGCCGACCCCCGACCCCTTCCTCGCCGCCACGACCTGGCACGTGCCCGACTCCTTGAAGGTCGATCTCGTTCGCATGGCCGCCGATCCGCTGATCGGTGAACACGACTTCTCGGCCTTTTGTCGGCGACCCAAGACCGACGCCGGTCAACCCGAACCGTCGATGGTCCGCCGGGTGCTCGGTGTCGAGTGGCTCGAACTCGCGAGCGAGCGGGGCGGGCGCATGTTGCAGTGCCGGATCGAGGCCACGTCGTTCTGCCATCAGATGGTCCGATCGATCGTGGGCACGCTGGTCGACGTGGGGCTGGGCAAGATCACCCCGGGGGAGATCACCTCGATCCTGCGGGGCCGACGCCGGGACGGCGCAGGCCAGGTCGCCCCGCCGCACGGGCTGTGCCTGTGGCGGGTCGGATACCCCGACGCCCCGTTCTCCCACCTGTCCTGACCAGGTGGGGAAAACGAGGGGGAGGGGCGTAGGCTTTCCCGTCCGTCGAAAGAAGTTCTCATGAGCACCTATTCACCAAAAGCCAGTGATGTGAAGCGCGAGTGGCACGTCCTCGACGCCGAGGGCATGGTCCTCGGTCGTCTGTGCACCGAAGCGGCGCGACTCCTTCGCGGCAAGCACAAGCCGGTCTTCGCCCCCCACATGGACATGGGCGATCACGTCATCATCATCAACGCCGACAAGATCGTCATGACGTCGGGTAAAGCCGATCGCCACATGGTCTACCGCTACTCGGGTTACCCCGGTGGTCTGAAGAGCGAGACCTACTCGCACCTTCTCGCCCGTCGTCCCGACGAAGCGATCCGCGGTTCGGTGCGCGGCATGTTGCCCAAGGGCCCGCTCGGCCGTCAGATGATCAAGAAGTTGAAGGTGTACGGCGGCCCCACGCATCCGCACGCCTCGCAGAACCCCACCGTGCGGTCGATCGACCACGCGAAGGCACGCTGAAAGTTCAGGGAGCACAGATGTCGAAGCCTCTCACCCAGACAACCGGTCGTCGCAAGGCCGCCGTCGCTCGCGTGCGCGTGCGACCCGGCTCGGGCAAGGTCACGATCAACGGCAAGCCGATCGATCAGTACTTCGGCACCGCCACGCAGCGCAACTCGGCCACCGAGGCGCTGCGCGTCACCAACACCGCCGAGCAGTACGACGTCGAAGCCACCATCATCGGTGGCGGCGTGACCGGTCAGTCGGGTGCGATGCGCATGGGCCTGGCCCGTTCGCTCGCCGAACTCGATCCCGAGGCCCGTCCGGCTCTCAAGAAGGCCGGTCTTCTCACCCGCGACTCGCGTCGCAAGGAGAGCAAGAAGTACGGCCTCAAGAAGGCGCGTAAGGCGCCGCAGTACACCAAGCGCTGATCGCGGGGCCACGTGTCGGCTCCGCATCCCCGCTTCGGCACCGACGGTGTCCGCGGTCGGGCGATCGACGAGATCACTCCGGAGTTCTGCCTGTCGTTGGGTCGCGCCGCGGCTCGTGTGTTGCGAGCCGATCGTGTGGTCATCGGACGTGATCCACGTGAATCGGGACCGGT
>Ga0129333_10004801_pt1 | contig 12653 bp, 24 predicted proteins | sample CPB6_08_DNA_FD_94474 | JGI IMG/M metagenome (GOLD analysis project Ga0129333, IMG submission 94474) | Freshwater to marine salinity gradient microbial communities from Chesapeake Bay, USA - CPBay_Sum_0.6_0.8_DNA | ecosystem: Environmental > Aquatic > Marine > Coastal | place: USA: Chesapeake... | reverse complement strand
GCCGAACCTTGCAGAAGAGATGACATTCCTCGGGTCCTTCATCGAGGTAATCTCCTCTGCGCTGTGAGGACACTTGAGCTCGTAGACGTTGCATCCGACGATATACGGATCATTAGGGTCTACGATCTTTCTGCTCTGCATGTAGTCACGGATCATCGGCCTCTCAGACCAGTGAGCGTCCCACACCTTCGACTTGGTGAATGCAGGAGCTCGCCGCGACTCAGCAGCTCCGAGGAGGAACGCGACCTTCTTACAGGAAAGTCCGGTCAGGGCAGACTCAAATGTAGGCCACACCTTGTTCCCAAATGGAAGAGAAAAAAGGATGTCGACACCTTCACACATCTGTCGAAACTCATCGTCTGACGTAGCGATCTCGACAGGAGCTCCCATGACCTGGGCATACTCCTCTTCACGCTTCTTGAATGACTTTGAGTTCCTCTTGGCACCATCAAGTCGAGTGATAACCGTACCGCCGATCGCGTCGATAGAGCACTTGGTGAGTGTCATTCCACCATTTGGGTACCCTGTGTCAATGCCGTGAAGGATGAACTTTGCTTTCATGTGTTCCTCATAAGAATACTAAACTTTAGTTGTGAATGTATTGAGCCACAGGGACTTTCCGTGATCCTTCATTGCCTTTGCATCTTCCCTGTAGAGGCCGTCATCATCGTGTCTACCGATGAAGGTGCCATAGTTGACGCCGTACCCAGGACGAAGCTTCTTTACAATCTCAAGAAGTTCACGAAGAGAATCGATATCTTCAGTTGGTGGGGTGCAGTTGAGGACCGGATAGTATCCGAGGTTCTCGTTGACAATGTAAAGCTGGTACTTCAAGTCAGTCCCAGTTCATGTATGTCAAGATGGACTTGTTCCGCTGGTCACGGAAATCCTTGATGTCAAGTTCTATCTTGAGATCTTTGATTATCCTCTCAGCCTGTTCCCAGGCGGCGATCTCCTCCCTGAGCACGTCAACCTTGTGACGAAGTGTCCTCTTGTGGTGAGGCTTTTTCACTCCGAAGTACCCATTTGGAAACTTCTTGACATACTCGGGGTCATGAAACAGGGTCGCATGGCCGGCCTCATGAAGCAATGAGATCAGCTGGGTCTTCCTCGATGACCTTGAGTTGATGACAATCTGCATCTTAGATGGAGTCACAGAATCGAATGCGCCCTTCTCAAAGATGACATCCCATCCCATCTTGGACACGTGAGATGCGAGTTTCTCGAGGTGCCTGACGTCCTTCTCGTTCTGTTTCAGCCCACCTCGCCTCTTGTTGAGACCTATGATGAGGCCTGGCTTCATTCTGGCTTCATCGCCTCGTCAGCAGGAACCTCCATGATTCTTCCATCAGGAAACCTCACGATGAGGACCAGCCTCTGCTGCGCGGTACCTCCAACAAGGTGCATTCCGGTCTCGACAAATTTCATGTCAACAACCTCGCCGACCTTTCCCATATTGAACACGTGATACACCTTATCGCTGATTCGAAACATTGAAATCTCCTGTGTGGAACAATAACAATACCAAAAGATATTTACATGAAACGAGGATCTGCTAAATGACAGAGATTGTGTCCAAGCTCAAGTGTATGCTCCTCTATCACGACTCTGATCCTGTAGAGTTCCTCAGTGGACTCATCAAGTCTTTCCTTCCACTCATGTTGGGTGCTAATGTCTGCACCGTTTCATTGTCACTCACAGGCCTGATGTCGATCTGGACCTCGTTGTTCGGTGACCTGAGTGCAAGGAACCTCTCAAACCTGATCTCATTCACTGTTCCACTCACGCTTCTTGTAGTTGACGTTGCAAAGGGGCTGGACCATGGAATCGCTGTGCAGCTCACAATGATGATAGTAAGCGTGTGGTGCCTCATAAGGACCACGTTCGAAAGAAACAACAAAGCATGGAGCAAAAAGTAATGGACTCAAACTCCGTAGAGACTATAGTAATCACCCTTGTGACCGCTCTTGGTTCTACAGCGGCTTGGAGATATTACGAGAGGTGGCTTACAATCAGGGCGAAGGAAAAGAAAGAAGAGGAGCAGCAGGTTCACTTGTACAGGGACGACCTTCGTGAGAGGGTTGCTGTCCTCGAATCAAAGCTGGAGGAGTCCTACAAAGAGAGGAATGAACTCATGGTGAAGATCATCAAACTCTCTGAGTCTCTTGCTGCCATGAAGGTCGAGATCGAGTTCCTCCGCAAGGAAAACGAGAAGCTAAGAGCCCAGCTGAACAACTGATTCACCAGTTTCAATCTGGTTATCATCAATTTGTTGTGTGGTGGAAACCATTGGTTGGATCTGCGAAGTAAACTGGAGGTTACTGGGGTTCCACCAGTGAGGTTGTGGACCATGGTTCCACTTCGCAAACCGTACCTTCGATCCGAGATAGTAGTTCCTGTAACTCTGAACAGTGTCGCCTGGTACCTTGAACACTTCTGGCATTGCAACAGCAAAGTCTGACATTGCAAGCGGATCGTTGGTATCAGTCGCATCGAAGGTCGGAGGAGCGAACCTACCACACCACCTGGTCACTTCCTCGCTCTTTGAGACCTTGCCGTAACGCTTGGTGTACTCATTACACAGGGCCATTCCATGGCGGACGAGCCAGTTGTAATTGGCCCAATTCCTTCGGGACCACGATGCGCATGGATGGTTCACATGCGTCATTGAATAGGGTGGCACAAGCTCAGGTCGAGGAATGTTCTTTGAGAGCCACTCCTTGAGTGGCTTGCCTTTCAATCCTGGCGGGGAACCCAGCATCCTCTGCCAACCGACCCAATGTGCCGTGCAAAGTAATTGGTTCGTCTCAAGCATCATCTTCACGATGTGCTTGTCACACATGTATTCAGCTGCCTTGACAGGATCCTTGTCGAGGACGAAGATATTCACACCGATCTCCAGGTAAGAGTGTCAATCAATCGTAATCAAACAGGGCTAATTGTTCAGTCAGGCCTCTTGGACTCCGAGAGGAACCTTCTTCAGGTCATCAAGTTCCTGAAGCATAATCTCACGGGTCTCAATCTCCCACTCACGCTCACGAGGAATCTTTGATATGTGGTCGACCATGCATCGTGATGCAGTCTTCGGAATGAGCCCAGCACTCTTGTAATCAGGATGAATCGCTGGTATCGTCCCGCATGTTACAGCTTCATAGAGCCTGGGGGTTGGCCAGTCGATGTGACCAGGCTCAGCAATGAGGATGCTGACCCTAGATCGGCGCTGATAGTCCCATACCTCTTCCTTCGAAATGAGCTGACTGGCGCGTGGACCTCTCTCCTGGAGGGTCAGGTTCTTGATTCCGCGCAGAACAATAGGACCTGCTGCGTATGCTCCCTCAACTCCCTTCATCATTGATATGATGCCATCCTTTCTCGCCTTGTTCTGGAGTCTCACACCAACATACACACACTCATAATCGTATGAGTCACGAAGAGGATTCACCGTGTAGAGGTCATGAAGGTGAAACGGATGTGTACTGATGAAGTTTGGACGTGAAAGGATGTCCTCCCTCACATGCTGTGGAAGGTTCAAGGTGTCAAGAATCTTCTTGATTGGGACTGCCGTGATGAGCTCGGTCCTGCTCATGATGGACTTCAGCTGGTTGAGGTGCTCCGGCCTCATGAGATTAGCATACTTGTGCTCACATGTGTAAGCAAGTACGTACTGCTCACGCGGATCAAAGAATGCACCAAAGATCCTGCCTGTGAAGTTGTACAGGTTCTCGAGACTGTTAAAGAAGTCAAATGCACGCTGCTGCTCATAGAACAGCTCAGAGTAGAGCATGTACTTGCTGAAATCCCAGAAACCGGTTGCAAGTCCGGTCACCAGGATAGCATCGAACTCCTTGAACCTGTGAGAATCCTTGCGAGGAATCTTACGAGGCCAAGAACTCTGCTTCACACGCGTGAAGGGCTCTTGAAGCCACACCTCCCAGCCAGACTGCTCAAGAGACTTGGCAAGCATGATGAAGTCCACATCGTGTGGATTGATCTTCATGTCGAGTGACAAGCTTCCTGTTGGAAGCAGGTTGGCGAGGAGGAGCTTCTTCATGGGATCGGATGGAAGAATATGTCTCCGCGCCAGTCCTTGCCGGTCTCATTGACTGTGTCAAGGGGGCGCCCACTGCTCAGCGTCGCACGGTATCCGAGAGATTCAACGAACTTCACAAGCTTCACAGAGTCCCAACCGACACGTGAGAGGTGACTGTCAACCATCTCAAGTTGCAGGATCGGCTTGAACTTGCTGATAGTGTTCAGGCATCCCTGAAGTGCCAGGGGCTCATAACCCTCGATGTCCATCTTGATGTAATCAATTCGACGACCCTCGGGGACCTCAAGGGAATCTAGTGTGATGGACTCAACCTGCACAAGGCCGACGCCAGGCTTGTTTGTGACGAAGGATGCGCCGTCATTGTTAGACACAGGCTTCATGCTCAATGTGGTGTGCTTGTCACCAACCGCGTTGTTGAATGTCTTTACATTGGTGTGATTGTTCTGCCGAACGTTCTCTTCAAGGATCTCGTAGAGATGTGGAAGTGGCTCAAACGACCACACTTCCTTTGCCCAATCTGCGTAGTAAATAGCGGTCTGTCCAATGTTGCCGCCGACGTCAAGGACGATATCAGGATTGGGACAGAGCTGTCGTGCCTTCTTCAGGTATCGAGCGCTCCAGAGTCCAGTGCCTCCCTCACCAAAGTACTTCTCCCACAGGTCACTGGTGTCCAGGTAGGTGATGGTCTTGCCGGTAGGCTGCTTACGAGTCTTCTTTGCCACTTTGATCTCCTATGCTGCGATTTTATTGCTGAACTCTTGGGTGTATCGGATAACTGCCAACTCTTTTGCTTTTGCTTCAATGACAATGTCAAGGTTGTCGATACCCGCATCATCAAATTCGGAATAAATGTAGTCGGAGTGAGCGCAAGGCGGAGCCTTCTTTCCCTCAAGCGTCGCTGAGTTCGAGTGGTGACATGCCGGTCGAATGCCATCGGGCCAAGATGAGGCTGCAACCTTCAGCTCAGTGTGGTAGTCGGCAGACTGAGAACCCACAGACCAGTGGTGTGAATCGAACACGATCGGAACACCAGTGCGACGGGTCACACCCTCGAAGATGTGGATTGGACTGTACAAGGACGCCTTGTCGTCGTTCTCGATAGTGAGGCGAGAGCGCACTGCTTCGGACAATCGAGGGAAGTTGAGGCACCATCTCTCCATTGCAGAGTCACGGTCTCCGAAAGAGCCTCCGAGGTGAATGTTGATCTTTGCTTCCGGTGTCCGAGGCATGCCGATCACGTCCATGATGTGACCGTGAATCTCAAGATCCTTGATGCAGTTGAGGATGACCTTCTCGCTCGGGGAGGTGAGGGCGTTGAATTGACCGGGGTGGAAAGAGAGCCGCTGTCCTCCCTCCTTGGCAAGGCGACCCGCTCGCTCGAGGTTGGAGCGGATCTCATTCCAGTCCGGAAGCTTCTCGATGTCGTACTCGGATGCCCAGGGAAAGAGGTCTGAGGTCATGCGGTAGACCTCGATGCCGTTTCGGTTGTTCCACTCAATGATCTTACAAGTGTTCTCAGTGTTGGCCAGCGCGAGCCGAGATGCGTGGGACATCCCCTTCTCAAGCCAAGTGCGCTTGATCATGGAGCGAAAGTTGCCGTCCTGTCCGAGGCTCATGTTGATGCAGGCATAACCGAATCGATTTGGCATCTTTTACTCCTGATTCATTGTACCACAAGTAAAAATGGATTGACATAGGTGTGGGTGATATTTAAATGCATGAACAGAGAAACTACATTTGAAATTGACGATGTCCTCGAACTTATTGAGGGTGTGATTGATGAAGCCAAGAAAAAGAAGGATAAGAGAGGCAAGCTTGCTCACGTTAGGAAGAAAGCACCTGGCTACTTCAAGGGCCTTGGTGATTCAACTGCCAACAAGAGGGCTGCACAATTTGTGAAACAGTCGAAGATGTCCGACGACAATCCACAGGCTTACAAGAAAGCGCCAGGCGATGACAAGAAGACTCGAACCTCAAAGTGGACCACAAAGTTCCACAAGATGTTTGAGAATGAAGGGATCTCTGATGAGGATCTTGACAACCTCTCTGAGTACTTCTATGCCGATGATCTCATTGAGGAGAGCGCTGATGAGATACTTGATGAGCTGCTTGAAGAATACCTCTATGAGGGACTCTCAGCTAAGACAATCAAGGCATTGAGGAACAAGGCAAAGAAGGCCAACGCTCCGTTAGGTGCGCTTACTACCGTGTACAAGAAAGGTCTCGCAGCCTGGAAAACAGGTCACAGGCCAGGAGCAGGACAGGAGCAGTGGGGATTCGCCAGGGTGAATTCATTCCTTGCTGGCGGACCCGCGAGACGCGTGGACGCAGCACAGTGGCAGAGGGTCAAGAAGCACAGAAGAAAGAAAAGAAAGAATTGACCTTCACATTCCTTTCTTTACAACAAGGCCTCCCCTCATAGTGAGGCCTGTTCCTGTGTAATCTATCTCGCTCGGATCATCCACGTCAAGTTCCCGGGCGAGGTCGTATGAGAACACAGGTTTTCCACTGCTACCGCCCATCTTTTCCCAAGTGTCGATGATCTTCAGGTAACTCGGCGTTCTTGCAGACCCATACGTTCCACCGTGCCAGTCGTCATACATGGACTCGCCAAGGAGGAACTGCCTTGTCATGTCACGAAACTGATCCCTAGTCATCTTCCCCTCTTGTATTCATACTTCAGGTAATCGTGAATGACGTCCATGTACTCATCGCAGATAGCGATCTTCTCCTGGACCCACTCAGGAAGGTCATCACCGTCTCCCACCATGTCATGAAGTGACTGTGCCTTTCCTGCTATTGAATAGAGGTTCGACTTTATCATGCCGGCCTCCTCGTACGCGTTAGAATCCTCAAAATCGAGTCCGTGATCGTCCATCACTGGATGGTACTGCATCTCCATGCCACCACCCTCGGAATCCATAGTGCCACATTCACTCAGTCTCCTCGACTCATTCAGGCCCCTGTTGACCCTGAAACCTGGGGCATTCTTTTGCCTCAGGGCAAGTCGAATGTTGTTCACCACGTGTGTGGCTACGTCAATTGGGGTGAAGAACTCCACAATGAGATCGCCAATCGTTAGTGACTCTATCAAAGCGATCTCGTCATCAGATATCGGCTGCCTCATGTAATTGCTCGACATCCTCTCAATTAGGGCGCCTATCTTGTCTTTGTCTGCCTTATTGAAAGCCATTTCTCCTCCGCCTCAATATGTATCAACATGCACACATTAGATCACGCACTTAAGCAATACATTGCCGTCATCAGGGCGGGACTCCTTTGGTTTCATGGAGCTCACCTCGCAAGCAGGGGAGCTGGTTTCTCAGGAGACCACACACTCCTGTTCACAGAGATCTATGAGTACTATGAGGACCAGCTTGATGCTATAATTGAGAAGGCAATAGGTCTCACTGAGGATGAGTGTTACAGTTCGCCGACAAAGACGACTGAGATGGCGCTCGCAATCCTCAAGGGCATGCCTGAACCTCACCAGTCGAACGCCCTCGCCTCAGTGACATTCGGCCTACAGTTCGAGGAGATGTACATTGAGTTCGTTGAGGACATGTTCGAAATGTTCGAGAACAGCGGTGAGCTTTCACTCGGTCTCAACGACTTCCTTGCTGCAGATGCAAACAAGCACGAGTCATTCGTGTACAAGCTGAGACAGAGGTCAAAGACTCAGTTGGAGAACTAATTCTTCGAAATACCTGTGAAAATTGATTCAAAGTGTGGTATAATCTAATAGAGGACTAACACTTGAATCCTGAAGCAAAGAAGTTCCTCGTAGAATCAATCGTATCTTCCAGGTCCCCAAAGCTTGCACTGAACGGTGCAAAGATTCTTTATGGACATGATGAGTCATGGGGTGAAATCCATCGAGCCTGTTTTGAGGCAGCCTGGGAGGATGCAACCAGGATGAATCGCCTCATTGAGAAAAAGTCAGGCAATGTCAGATGGCCTGAACGATTTGATGTGACTGAGTCAAAGATCAAGGAAGAGGTTGAACGGCTCAATTCCTCAAGGAACGTTTCAATCGAATGGGGAAGGATCCTATCTACATACGGTGAGAATACACTGCTCTCAATTCAAGGTTCCTTCAAACTTCCCTAAGAATTCCACGAACGAGGCTGCGAATTGCAGCCTCGTGTTTTATGTGCTGCTTGATCTGTTCACCCTGCTTGATGAACTGTTCAGGAGGAGCAGACGAAGCATTCTTCCAGTCCGGCATCTCGGGGTCATTGACACAACCTTCAGCATCTACCTCAAATGCTCCAGGTGTGATCTCACCCTTTGAGTACATGATTCCCGTGTGACTGAAGCCTGGTAGGACGTACATTGGTGCCCCAGCAGCTACTGCATTCTTGCAGGCCTGCTTGTAGGGAACTATCTTGTCGCCGTCGCCGATGAGAACCTTCGATCCTGCTGGAGCAGGCGTCACGGGTGCATTCGGATTTGTCCACCTCCTGAAAGAGGACGGAGCGACATAGGTCACCGGGATTCCATCGAGGGCACCAGGCTGTGTCGCCTTGGTGTAGTTGTATGTGGCTGCTCCTCGAGAGTATGCTATGATCTCATCGGGCTCTGTAACGGCGACCCTTTGAGCTATCTTTTCCGACTCCCAAGGCTTCACCTTTCCACCATCAGCATTGTAGAGGCCTGGCTTTCCAAACCTCTTTCTGAACGATGCGGCGGTCTGGGCAACTCCAGGAATTCCCCACGGCCCACCCTTCGGAACGTCGGGATTGTCCACATCGTCAATCGGTTCGAGGACATCGGGAAGTTTCTCAGCACGCCTCCTTTTAGGAGGCACGTATGCTGCAACCGCAGCTGCCGCGTCGACAGCTGGCCCAACCGGTCCCTCTGTAAGTTCCTGTCTGATGATCTGGCGGAGGAGAGACTCTGTAAGACGTACCGGCATTTGCACACTCCTGTGTAAGAAAGATTCTCAGGTGTCCATCGCTTCGCCTGAGACTTCGAGAGGTCTGATCAGATCGGTGCGAGGTGCATCACCCTCCATCTTTCCGAATACCTTGGCAAGCATGCGCATCGTGACGGCATCACCGTAGAACCTGAAGACCGGCATTCCGCCGCCTGGTCCCTCAGGATCTATCATGACTGCAATGTCCTCGGTGCCTGAGAGTGCACCCTGAAGCGGTGGAACCAAGTCAACAAGGTACTCGGCCACATTCTCACCCGGCCCCGCACCATCGAGATCCTCAGGCATGATGTCGAGATCGTAGTCTATGTAGTGTGTGGCACCGAAGTTGGCAGCCATGATGTCGGCTTCTTCGACAACTGAAGGTTCCATTGCCATCTCCGAGAGACGACGGGTGGAACGTCGTGTGAGCTTCGATGCCTCCTCACGAATGATCTGACGGAGGCGGGACTCTGTAAGACGGACTGCCATTTGATGATTCTCCTGAAAGCGGTATCATTATTTATTCATCTGTGAGTTAAAACAACACGGGCCCGACAAATTGCCGGGCCCGTGGAGGCTAGAAACTCAGTCGATCAGGTGCGACCCTGAGCGTCCGTGTCGTCACCACTGATGTAGGGGCGGGTGTTGGGACCGCCGCGGACCTGGAAGTAGCGACCGTTGTAGCGGACCACGGCGTAGCCGGAGCGCTGGACCGGAACGCGGACGATGGTCTCATTGGTGGTGTTGACGCGGATGCCGATGGGGGTGCGATTGCTGACGAACATGTGTACTTTGCTCCTTGCTTGTTGATTATCGGTTGGAAACCATTTCCTTCCGACAAATGAATAGTATCAGGTGATTCAGGATTTACAACGATCAGGCGATTCGACCGTCAATCTCCTCGATGTAGGTCTCACACTCAGATTCAGAAGAACCGAGCTTTGACTTGATCTTGACGATCTTGATTGCGGCCATGAGGGCCTTCATGTCGATCTTCTCCTTGAACTCCTCAACCAGCGCCTTGCGGTCATCTGCCAGAAGCTTCTGCTCATTCTCGATTGAGGTGAGACGCTCAATGAACTCTGCTACAGTTGGGCTTGCCATTCTATCCTCTTGTCAGTTTGGCCCGAACTCGTCGGGCTCCTTGATTTCCAGTGTTGATTGTACAGAACCGCAGGTGGGACACTGGCTTTCCGACACCTGTAGGTGTGACTCTAGAACAGTCATAACATCGTCTAAGACCTCAGCGAGGTCATCCAGCTGATCCACTGGTAGCTTGAGTGTGTACTGTCCCAGAAGAAGAGAGACCACCATCGTCTCTGGGTCCAACTCCGCTCCATGAGGAAGTTCCACTGTCCGTGGTGGTGGAGGCTTTAACGGTGGCTTTTTTGGTGATTGTTTCATTGATTGGCGTCTCCTTGCCAAAGATTTCATCGAGCTCCTCGATGCTCGGAGGCTCGACCCCTACGCTTCCAAGGTAGGAAATAAGCTGCTCTCTTGTCTTTATCTTCTTGAATTCAAGGAACTCAGGAACCCTGATTCTTCTTCTTGACTTTAGGTCTTTCCATGTTGTCATGCTTCAAATTCTCCTGTAGACTGATGAATTGATCTCTTGAGAAAGAGTGTGATAGCAAGCTTTGCCACAGTCTCACCCCTCTCCTTAATTAGATCAGAGTGCAGGGATCTAATCGCATGTGAAGCCTGGCTTTCGGTATCAGATTTCTCGAGGGCATCCTTGCATTTCTTGAGGACGGACACCAGGGCTTCCTCATCCCAATCAAGCGACTCAAGGAGCTCAGTCTCCTCTGCGAGGCTTGACGGGATGAGGGAATGGCTCACTTCTTTTCCATCTTCTCAGTGATGATGTCAATGAGAGCACGCTGGAATCGAGGGTCACACGCCACCCTGATGGACTCGGACTCCATGTCCTCTTCCTTCACACCATGAAGCTTGAGAAGGGGAGTTGAAACCTTCTTGAGGCCTCGAAGGAGGATGTTTCGGGCGGTCGCATGATTCATCTCATCACCATCAGCCGTCATCTTCTCAGAGATCTCACGGAATCCAAGGCCACCCTCGATATCGAGGGTGGCATAACCGTGCTGAGACTTGTGACCCTTGGGCATGGACATTACTCACCTCCAGTTGCGATTCGATTGTCAAGCTCAACCAACTCTTCCTGAGTAATTGGCCACTTTTTGTGGTCATTGGGATTTTCGGAGATACCAAACCTGAGTCGGATCACCTTCTCCTCACGAGGGGTGAGGGAAGAGAGGGCCTCGGTGATGAGCTGGACCATCTTCTTCTGGTCGATCTTTTCAATCGGATCCAGAGAGTGGATGTCCTCAATTGTCTCATAGAGGCGAGGCCCCTCGGGGTCACCTGGTACTGCACTCTGGTCAAGAGACACCGTTCCACGGTAACAGTTCATGAGGGTCTGGTACTTGTCCAACGAGACTCCCATGAACTCTGCTACCTCGGCATCGCTCGGAGGTGAGCCGAGGTCCTCAGTATAGTCACGGATCATCATCTTCGCTCGGTAGTAGAATGCGTTCGCAGAGGAAGGCATTCGAATGTCCGAGTAGTTGTCCGTGAGGTGACGGCGGACGGACTGCTTGATCCACCAGGAAGCGTAGGTGCTGAACTTGAAACCTCGGCGCCAGTCGAATCGATCGACTGCCTTGATGAGGCCGACGTTCGACTCCTGGACGAGATCCTCAAAGGAGGAGCCCTTGTTGATGTATCGCTTTGCAATGGAGATCGCAAGTCGGAGATTTGACTGGATCATGATGTCACGGGCTCGGCGGTCTCCCGCCTCCATGGCCTGTGCAAGGCGAGCCTCATCCTCACGGGTGAGGAGGTTGTGCTTGCCAACATCACGGAAGTAGTTTGTCAGGGTGTCTCCCAAGGCCTTCTCCTTTTTGAGTGTTTATTACCAGGCTTCCTTGATCAATTTAATCACTCGTAGTCAGGTTGGACACCAATTTTTTCAAGATAAATCTGATGAGCTACGATCCTCTTGTGACGGTGCTCTACCTCTCGTGCAAGGTAGCTGTGCTCAACCTCAAGTTCACGATTTCGCCGACCACGCTTCTCTTCACGATGAAGGTATGCCGTGAGGGCATCGTGGCGTCGATATAGCTCGTCGTCTGGGAGGACGGCTAGAGAGTCAGCGTCAATCTTGTTTACCTTCAATTTCAGTTCTCCTCATTTTGACTAGTTGAATCGTCGGAGGCGATTGAAGCGCCTACCGATAGTAACATTATAGCAGATGATGATGCATGTTCAAGGGAAGACTTAACAACCAAAGCCGGGTCGATGATTCCCTCGTCGACCATCTTGACCCAGCGCAAACGATTAGCATCGAAACCAAAACCAGGCTTCTGTCGAAGGCACTTTTCAACAACTGTGTCTCCACTTACGCCTGCATTCTTTGCAATGTTCCTAACAGGTTCACGACAGGAAATCTCGACAACCTTCACTCCTGCGAGGTAGGACGGGCTTCCCTTCAGCTTCTTTAGTCTCTTGGATGCCTGTAGGAGAGCTGTTCCACCACCGGGAACAATTCCATTCCTCAGGGCTGCTGACACGGCATGAAGAGCATCCTCAACCCTGTCACGCCTCTCCTTGAGCTCGGCTTCAGTTGATCCTCCAACTCGAATGACCGCTATCGCTCCTGCCAACCTT
>Ga0129333_10004800_pt1 | contig 12655 bp, 10 predicted proteins | sample CPB6_08_DNA_FD_94474 | JGI IMG/M metagenome (GOLD analysis project Ga0129333, IMG submission 94474) | Freshwater to marine salinity gradient microbial communities from Chesapeake Bay, USA - CPBay_Sum_0.6_0.8_DNA | ecosystem: Environmental > Aquatic > Marine > Coastal | place: USA: Chesapeake... | reverse complement strand
TTCGTCGACGAAGAGGGTCTGCAGGTCGACTCCGCCGTTCTCCTCGCGCACGACATCGGCGAGCCCCAGCGCGAGGGCCAGGGAGGCGATGAAGGTTTCTCCGCCCGACAGGGCCTTGGGGTCCCGTAGGGCGCCGCTCCACTGGTCGCGCATGGCGATGCCCAGCCCCGACTGACCACGGCCGACCGACTCGTCGAGCTCGAACGCGAAGTGACTGCCGCTCATCCGCTCAAGGTGGAGGGTGGCCGCATCGAGCACCGTGCGGAAACGGCGCTGCACCGCGTAGGACTGCAGCGTGAGCCGCCTGGTGTTGGCCTTGCTCTGCGCCGAGACGAGTTGTCCGAGGCTCACCGCGGTGTCCGTGGCAGCGAGGATGCCCGCGACGTCGGCGTGGGCGGCGCGCCACTGCTCGGCGAGTGCCTGGACTGCGTCTCGAGTGGCTGACAGGCGCGCATGGTCCTCCCGGGCGCGTTCGAGCTGCTCGCCGAGTGCCGTGGCCGACTCGCGAGCGGTTCGTGCTCGCATCTGGAGATCAGAGATGCCGTCGCACCCGGCGTGCGCGGCTGCTGCTTCGGCGGCATCCAGTGCGGTGTCGATGGCGCCGGCCGCGATTCTCGCCGCCTCCAGGAGGTCCGTCGCTGTGCCGTCTCCTCCCACGGTTTCGCGCAGTGCGGCCTCCTCTTGCGCGACCCGCTCGGCGTCCGCGTTTACGAGCGCCTCGGCCTGGGCAAGGGCGGCAGAGGCTGCGGCGCTGGAATCATTGAGGCTCGCAGCCTTCGCGTCGATCTCGGCCAGGCGAGCGGTCAGAGCGTCCACGGTCGTCGACGCAGCACCTGCCTGCGCGAGCGCCGCCTCAGCGGCTGTCAAGGACTCGGCCAGGCCGTCGACGTCGATGCCGTCAAGGCGTCCCCGCAAGCCATCCACGTGCGACTGCGCCTGTGCCAGCGCTGATCGGGCCGTGTCTGCCGCCGATGCGGCGACCGACTCAGCGGTCTCCGCGCGCGCAACCGCAGCCTCGGCCTCGTCGATCTGCGCCTCGCTCACGACCACTCCGTCGACGTCACGCGCGATGGCGGGATGATCAGGTGATCCACAGACCGGACACGGATCTCCGGAGCTGAGCCGGGCGGCAAGGTCTGCTGCGCTGTGCGCCAGGCGCTGCTCGAGCAGGCGGACGCGCTCCTCACGCGCGCTGAGCGTGGCGGCGCGGCATCGCTCAGCCTTGTCGTTGGCCGCCTGAACGGCTGCCGAGGCCGCCGCATGTTCGGCCTCGCGAGCCTTGAGCTCATCCGCGGCCGCCACGAGCGCTCCGAGCCGCTGCACCTCGGTCGCGTGCTGCTGGAGCGAGGCCGCCAACGCGACGGCGTCCTGACGCTGCCGCTCGCAGTCGGATCGCTGCCCGGGCAGTTCCTCGGCCTGCTGCCGCACGGCTTCCATCTCGTGGCGTGCCTGGAGCGCGGCCGCGATCAACTCGGCGGTGCGTTCCGAGCGCTCGGTGCGCGCGATCTCCCATGCGGCGAACGGCTCCAGGCGCCCTATGGACGCGGCAGTCTCGGAGCGGCGCTGTCGAAGTTGGTCGGGTGGCAGGTCCCTCATGGCCTCGGGGAGCGCGGTTCGGGCCGCCGCCAGCGCTGCCAGCGCCGCCGCCCCTGCCTCGGCTCGGGCCAGCTCAGCCTCGGCCGCCCCCGCCGCTTGCATCGCTGCTGCGGCGGGTGCCGTCAGTGACTCCGCGACCCCGCGCGCTTGGTCCACCCGGGCCTGGAGCGCCGTGACGGTCGTGGCGAGGGCGTCCTCGTCGAGATCGGTAGCGGCGACCACGTCGTCGAGTGCCTCCGCCGCCCGCGAGCACAGCATTGTGGAGATCTCGTGGATGCGGGCGCGGACTTCGGTGCGACGCGCCTCCGCATCGCGGCCGCGCAGGACGAGGTCCTCCTGAACGCTCTCGATGAACCCGTCGTCGATGAGACGGCCGAGCACCTCGAACCGATCCGCTGGGCTCGAGCGCAAGAGAGCGTCGAACTCGCCCTGCGGCAGGACCACCAGCTTGCGGAAGTGCTCGACGCTGAGGCCGAGCAGGCGCTGGACCTGCACCGCGATCTCCCGCGCGTCGGTGATCGGCTCGAGGGAGTCATCGAGTGCCCGCAGGAACTGCTTCGGGTTCTCCTTGATCATGCCCGCTCCGCGGAGTTTGGGCCTCGAGTACGCCGGCTGGCGCCTGACCAGATACGTCGTTCCAGCTACGTCGAACTCCAGCTCGACGTAGCTGGGCGTGGAGGCTTCGGCGAGGTCGCTGCGGATCCGATCCGTCGTGGACTCACGACCGCCGGCGACGCTGCCGTAGAGCGCGTAGGTGATCGCGTCGATGATGGTTGACTTGCCCGCGCCGGTCGGGCCCTCGATGAGGAAGAGACCCGATCGGGTGAGGACGTCGAAGTCGATGACCTCCTCGCCGCGGAAGGGTCCGATGCCTGATATCGCCAGGCGGCGCAGCCTCACGGGGAGACCTCCGCGATGCGCGCAGCCTCGACACTGGCTCGCAGCGCGGCGGACTCATCGTCGGTCGGCGGCGTAGCAGTGACGTGCTCGACGAAGGACTCCGCGATCGCCACTGGGTCAGTCGTGTTGATCACGAGATCACGAGCAGCGACGCCGGTTGTCGACCGAAGCGCGTCGAAGTCCAGGTCCGCGGTGAGGGGCCAGACCTCGCGCAGCCGGCTCATGGCATGGTCGGGACGGCGCGCATCGGTGAGGATCACCCGCACCCAACTGTCCCGATGGATGAGCAGGTCGGGGTCGCCGAGCAAGGTGTCGAGCTCGCCGCGCAGGGTCACGAGTGGTCGACCGATCGGGATGGGCACGGTGGTGACCTCGACGTCACCGGCAGCGGGGATATCGACGAGGGTGACCGACTTGAGGTGCGCCTCCTCGGAGAAGGAGAAGGCGAGAGGCGAACCGGAGTAGTGGATCCGTGTCGCACCGGGCGCGCGCACCTGCTGGGCACCGTGCAGGTGACCGAGGGCGACGTAGTCGACTCCGTCGAAGAGTGTCGCGGGCGCGTCGCCAACGCCGCCCACCCGCAGGTCCCGCTCGGACTCGCTCACCACCGCCTCGGCACTCCCGGTGACGAAGGCATGAGCGACGACGACCGAGCGTGTGGCGGGTCGCCGACCCAGGTCGTCGCGCACACGATCCATCGCCGCGGCGAGGACGGCCGTGTGGGATCGCTCGGCGCCCAGGGCCTCGCGGTGGAGATCGGGTTCGAGGTACGGAATCCCGTACGCCACGACCTCGACGCCGTCGCGGCCGGTGACGACGACGGGGGTCGCGATGGTGTCGATCCCTGTGCGCAGATGGACGCCCGCGCGGCCGAGGAGGGAGCCGGCGAAGCCCAGTCGGGTGGGGGAGTCGTGATTGCCCGATGTCACCAGCACCGCGGCGATCTCGCTGAGACGCTCCAGCGCGGTCTGCCACAGGGCCACGGACTCCAGTGGTGGTACGGCGCGGTCGTAGACATCTCCCGCGATGACGATGAGGTCGATGTCCTCGGCGGCCGCGGTGGCCACGATCCAGTCGATGGCCGCGCGCTGGTCCTCGTGGATCGAGGCCCCGTGGAATGTCCGGCCCAGGTGCCAGTCGGACGTGTGGAGGATGCGCACGATCGCAGGCTAGCCGCGACCCCTGACCACCTCGCTCCCGCGACTCGCGCGGCTAGGCTCCTGCGGTGGCCTCCTACTCCGATCTCGTCGATGTTCGCGGCGGCGTATGGGACGTCCCCGAGGGCTGGCGCCAAGGCCGAGGAGCGTGGGGCGGCCTCGTGGTCGCCGCCGCCATCCGCGCGGCCCGCGCCGTCGACCCTGAGGTGCCGCCGCTGCGCGAGATCAGCGTTCACATGGTCGGCCCCGTCCTCGCCGGCCCTTCGCAGGTGGCATGCACGCTGGTCCGCCGCGGCTCGTCCACCGCGGTGTGGCACGTGGCAATCGCATCGCAGGAGGGCGAGACGTGGGCCACCGCCACCGTCGTCTTCGGCGGGGACCGTGCACCGGACATGGACGGTCACCCGGTCCTGCGGATGCCCGCCGCTGCCGATTGGCGAGAGCTCGAACCGCTCACCCTCGAACCGCCACTCGCGCCGGAGTTCCTCCAGCACCTCGCGGTGCGACCGGTGAGCGGCTTTCCTTACTCGGGCACACGCGACGATGTGCTCGGCTGGGTAGCGCCAGCGGTGGCGCCACCGTCGTATGACGACGCGACCCTGACGGGCATGGTCGATGCGCTGTGGCCTGCGGCACTCGTGCAGGTCTCCACTGCGCGGCCGATGGCCACGCTCAGCTTCAGTGCGACCCTGCTCATCGATCCGGCGACTTTGGATCCTGCTGTGCCTCTGCTCCATCATGGACGCATGCTCGGCCTGGCCCAGGGCTACTCGACCGAGAGCCGCGAGTTGTGGACGGCGGACGGGCGACTCGCGGTCCACAATTCCCAGGTGATTGCGATCATCCGATGACGGGGCCGCTCACCGGACTGCGATTCGTCGAGATGGCCGGCATCGGCCCTGCCCCTTTCGCCGCGATGGTGCTCGCTGATCTCGGTGCGACCGGCATTCGCATCGAGTCTCCCCGTGCGGGACTGGCCGTGGGTGATCCGCTCGGTGATGTCACGCGACGTGGACGCGAAAGCGTTGTCGTGGATCTGCGTCGAGACGAGGGACGCGACCTCGTCCTCGACCTCATCTCCGGCGCCGACGTGCTCATCGAGGGGTTCCGGCCCGGCGTCATGGAGCGGCTGGGCCTCGGGCCACACGAGTCCCTGCAGCATCAGCCCTCCCTCGTCTACGGCCGCATGACCGGATGGGGGCAGGACGGCCCCTGGGCCCACGCGGCGGGCCATGACCTCGACTACATCGCGATCGCGGGCGTGCTCGCGCACACGGCTCGGCGCGGTCAGCCCCCGACGCCGCCACTGAATCTCGTGGGCGACTACGGCGGCGGCGCCATGCTTCTCATCGTCGGCATCCTCGCGGCGCTGTGGGAGGCCCAGCGCTCGGGCCAGGGCCAGGTGGTCGATGCAGCCATGGTCGACGGAGCCGCACTCCTCATGTCGCTGTTCCACAGCATGTCTGCGCAGGGACTGTGGCAGGAGGAGACCGGTGTCAACCTGCTCGACTCAGGGGCGCCGTTCTACGACGTCTACCGCACCGCCGATGGCAAGTGGCTCGCCGTCGCCTGCCTGGAGCCACAGTTCTATGCCGAGTGGTTGCGCATCGCGGATCTTGCGGATGCCGATCTCCCGGCCCAGTTCGACGTCTCCCGCTGGGATGACCTTCGCCGCGCCTTCGCCGACGTCGTGGCGACCAAGACCCGCGACGAGTGGGCGGTGCTTGCCGACCGGACCGATGCCTGTGTCGCTCCCGTGCTCACCATGAGCGAAGCGCCGGCGCATCCCCACCTAGCGGCCCGCGGCACCTTCATTGACATCAACGGCATCGTGCAGCCGGCCCCCGCGCCACGCTTCTCGCGCACGGCCCCGGACGTTCCAACGCCGGTCAGCGCGCCGCGCCGCGACACCCTGATCGACTGGGGAGTCGACGCCGATCGGGTGCTCTCGCTGGCAGACAGCGGCGTCATCGGCTAGGCGTGGCCGTCGATCTTCGATAGCAGCAGGGCTACCTGGGTGTCGATGGTGCTGGCGCAGCGGACGAAGTCGTCGACGTCCCCTCCGGCGGGGTCGTCCACCTCGTCCCAGTCCATGGGATTCTCCCGGGCGAGGTCGGCGCCTGGCCAGTCATCGACGAGCAGGCGGGGCAGGGTGGCGGTGCGGTCGGCAACCTCGGGGGCCATGTGCCGGATGAACCGCACGTGGTCGCGCTCGAAGGCGATCACCACATCCACATGGTCAAGGTGATCGCGAGTCAATGTCGTACTCCGGTGGCCCGGAGCGCTCACGCCCACCGATTCAAGCGCGGCGAGCGTGCGCCTGCTCGACGGCAGCCCGGGGATCGCCCACGTGCCTGCCGAGTCGACCTGCCACGAGGGCCTGTCACGTCGCGCGAGTGCCGCCCCGATCACCGAGCGGGTGGCATTGCCGGTGCAGACGAACAGCAGGCGTGGCGTGGGCACACCCCGTCCTATCACGCCGTCCCCGTCTCGCTAGCCTCGCCGAGGAAGCGCGGGGGAGCCGTCCACCGCTGACGAGGGAGGCACCATGTCGGGCATCTGCGAGGGTCGGGTCGTCATCATCACCGGTGCCGGCCGCGGTATCGGCCGCGAGCACGCGCTGGCCTTCGCCCGCGAGGGCGCTCGGGTGGTCGTCAACGATCTCGGTGGCTCGGTCGATGGTGCCGGGGCAGACGCCGGACCGGCCCAGGAGGTGGTCGACGAGATCCGCGCCATGGGCGGCGAGGCGATTGCCAGCACCGACAGTGTCACGGACTATGCCGGTGCCGGGCGCATCGTGCAGGCTGCCATCGACGTCTTCGGTGGCCTCGACGTGGTCGTCAACAACGCCGGCATCCTGCGCGATCGGATGTTCGTCAACATGACCGAGGAGGAGTTCGACTCGGTCATCGCCGTGCACCTGCGCGGCACCTTCGCGGTGAGCCGGCATGCCGTCGACTACTGGCGTGCTCGCGCCAAGGCGGGCGAGACCAATGACGCGCGGATCATCTCTACGTCATCCCCTTCGGGGATCTTCGGCAATATCGGCCAGGCCAACTACGGCGCAGCCAAAGCGGGCATTGCCGCGATGACGGTCATTCTCGCCGACGAGTTGGCGCGCCTGGGAGTGACCGCCAATGCCATCGCGCCAGTCGCGCTCACGCGCATGACCGAGGGCCTGCCCCTCTTCTCGGACATGAGCGGCCTCGAGCCCGACGAGTCGGGCTATCACCCGATGGATCCGGCCAACATCTCCCCGCTCGTCGTCTGGCTCGGATCGTCGCTCTCGGCAGGAGTGACCGGTCGCATCTTCACAGTGACGGGCAACGAGATCGGCGTCGCTGAGCCGTGGATCAAAGGCCCGACGGCGACGAAGGACGGCGGTCGCTGGAATCCGGCGGAGCTCACGGACGTCGTGCCCGGCCTGGTCGCCGATGCCCGAGGCAACTCGGACATGTTCGGGAACCCGCGCGCCTAGAGTTCGATCTGGGCAGCGCGCGACAGCACGCGCTCGACGTACTGCTCTGTCTCAGGGAACGGGGGAACCCCTTCGTACTTGAGCACCTGGTTGAATCCGGCGTTGTACGCCGCGAGGATGTTGCGCACTCGATCGCCCGGCACATCCGCGACGAGATCGGCGTTGATGCAATTGAGCGCCGCCGCTGAGTGAATCGCATCGATCGGGTCGTAGATGTCCGTGTCTCCGTCGCCGTCACCGTCGACGGCGTACTGCGCCCAGACCTCTGGCATGAACTGCGCCAGACCGGTCGCACCCGCGGGACTGACGGCGCGCGGGTCCCAGCTGCTCTCCGAGGCGAGCTGCGCTGCGAGGACCGTGGCGGGCACGACGGGGCACCGCTGGGCAGCCTCGATGATGACCGGTCGATATTCCTCGGGGACGACCACCACCCGGTCGCGCAGGAGATCAGCTCCGCCCAGCGCGAGGATCCCGCCCGCGCCGGCGACCGCGACGAGCACGAGCACGGCACCGACGATGGCCAGTGGACGCAGCATCCGACCACGGTAACCCGGTGGGGGTGGGGGAGGTCGATCCATGCGGTCGTTGGGCATCCGTGGTCGCTGTGCGCCTACCGTGGTCCCATGAGTGACTCCCCGAGCCGTGCCCCCGAGCCCGTCAAGCCGGGCAAGGCCGTCGACATGCCCCAGGCCGAGGTCGAGTCGCTCTTCGCCGATCGCCTGACGGAGGCCTTCGCCTCGCTCGGCTGCTTCAATCTCGCGGTCTTCGGCAAGACCGGCGTCGGCAAGTCCACCCTGGTGAACGCCATCTTCGGCAGTCAGGTGGCCGAGACCGGCGTCGGCCGGCCCGTGACACGCGGCCTGGTCTACTACCGCCATCCCGGGGGCATGCTCGGGCTCTACGACTCCGAGGGCTTCGAGACCGGTGCCTCCGGCGACGAGATCCTCGAGGCGCTGCGATCGCGCGTAGCCGAATCGCGCACCCTGCCCGTCGACCAGCAGATCCATGCGGCGTGGTACCTCGTGCGCTGGTCCGACCGTCGCTTCGAGGAACGCCAGGGCGAGTTCGTTCGAGCGCTCTCCGATCTCGGGCTGCCCGTCATCATGGTGATGACGCAGGTGCCCACCCGCGACGGTGTTCCGCACCCCGATGCCCTTGAGCTCGCTGCCTACATCGAGTCACTCGGCCTGCCCTTGCGCCCGGCGGGCAACGTCCTGCTCACGAACGCGATGGAGGACCCCTTCACGGGCTCGCCCGCTTTCGGTCTTCAGGACCTGCTCGATGCGACGTACCTCGTCGTCCCGGAGGTTGCTACCGCGGCCCTGACCGCCGCGCAGATCCTCGACTGGGAGCGTAAAAGACAGGCGGCCAAGAAGATCATCACTGCGTCGGTTGCGGTCGCTGCCGGGGTCGGTGCGACTCCCATTCCCTTCGCCGACGCTGCCATCCTGGTTCCCACGCAAGTCACGATGATCGCGCGCATCACGGCGGCCTACGGCCTGCCGGCGGATCGCTCACGTGCGCTCGCCGCCGCTGGCGCCGTCATCCTCACCGGCGGTGCCACCATGGCAGGGCGCTACATCGCGACAAGCCTGCTCAAGTTCATCCCCGGCGGTCAGGTCGCGACGTCGGCGATTTCCGCGACCGTGGCAGGGTCGCTCACGCGAGCAGTAGGCGGAGCTTGGTCCCGAGTCTGCGAGTACGCGCTGACGTTGCCCCCGGCGGAGCGGGATCGATTCCTCTCCGGGACCGGACCCAAGGACCTGTTCCTGGCGTACTTCTCCGGCAAGCAGCGCTGATCCCCGGCGGCCTTCGGCGGGCGCTGCTACGGTCGGGGGAGTCCACCCTTGGAGGTTCGATGCGCCGGGTATTCCTCATCGCTGCCGCGGTCGCCGGCGCCGCTGCGGGAGTGGCCGCGTGGCGCCGCTATCAGCACACCGACCCGGTCGCCGAGCGTGCCGATGCCTGGGCCGACTCCCTGTCGAGCTTCGCCGGCCGTTCCGCTGCCGGAGTCTCGGGCGCGGCCACCACGGCGGCGGGCCTGGCGGACAGGGCTGCGCGGACGGCATCGGATGCCGCGCATTCCTCGCCTGCCGTGCCGCCAGTCGTTGCCGACGCCGTGAGCGCTGCGGCCGCCAGCGCGGGTGCCGCGATGAGCGATGCGGCCGACGTGACCTCCGCTGCTGCTGCGGGTGCTGCGAGCGCGACCAAGGCCGCCGCGGCCGATACGGCAGACGTGGTGAAGAGCGCCGCTGCCGCAGCCGCGGAGGAACTCAGTGAGTCCGAGACCGCCGAGGACCACGCCCCCGCGGAACCCGAATCCGCGACGAAGGCTCCCGCGAAGAAGGCCTCCGCCAAGAAGTCGCCCGCGCGCAAAGCCTCTGACGGCAAGCCGGCCAAGAAGGCGCCGGCCAAGAAGGCATCTCCTGGGAAGGCCGCCAAGAAGGCCGTGGCAAAGGACCTGGATCAGCCAGAGCAGCCGAAGTAGCCGGCGGTGCCAGGGCCGCGAGGCCCACGTGAAGGGGGCCGCGAGGCCCACGTGAAGGGTGCCGCGAGTTTTACTTGAACGGTCCTGAGGTGATGGCGACCTTCGAGATCACCTTGTCGAATGCCCAGCTCGACATCGTCACGCGATAGGCGCCGGCCCTGGCTGGAGCGGTCACGGCACCGGACTTGATCCGGACCTTGACCTTGCCTGACGGCATCGTGCCTTCGAGCGCGAGGCGCAACTTCGCGATACCGCCTTCTTCCTGCCAGCCGCACTCGAAGACGGTGAGCGGGGCATCAACGACGGCAACGGACGTCGGGCACTGCCCATCGCCGTAGGCGAACACCTGGTGGGCGCGGAAGCCGTGGAGGGCGATGTTGAGAGAGATGTTCTCGTAGGAGGTCTGGGTGAGCTTGGCCACCACGACGACATCTGTCGGCGCCTGGGCGTAGGGGGCGCTGAGGCGGATCGCCTGGACGTCGGCGGCGACCATGGCGGACGCGGGGGCCGCGAAGCCGATCGCCGCGGCCATGAGGGCGGTGCTGGTGACGGCGGTGAGCATGCGGCGCATGAGTCCTCCAAGGGGCCAGTGTCCGGGATCTGGGAAAGTGTGCCACCGAGCCTGACTGGGGGGAAGGTTTTCCGGCTCGCGAGCGTTGCTGCCCCCAGCGACACTGTCTGCAAGGAGGGTTCATGACTTCGCTCGTCACCTGGCACGGCGACCCCACCCCGGTGGAGGGCCGTCACGTCCTCGTACACGCGTTCACGGGATTCCTCGATGCGGGCGGCGCGACCGCCATGGCCGCTCGCGCGCTCCAGGCTCGCGACCCGCGTCTGCTGGCCACCTTCGATGTCGACCAGGTCCTGGACTACCGGGCCCGCCGGCCCGTGCTGACCTTCGTCGCGGATCACTTCGCTGCTGTCGATATGCCGCAAATCGCCCTGCATGAGGTCACCGACGCCGCGGGCACGCCGTTCCTGCTGCTCACGGGTCCGGAGCCGGACTACCAGTGGCAGCGCTTCTCTGACGAGATCCTCGAGATCGTGCGGCGCACCGGTACGAAGTTGACCGTGGGCCTGTCGGCGATCCCGTGGCCGGCACCGCACACTCGCCCTCTCGGCGTAACCGTGCACGGCAACGTGCCCTCCCTGGTCTCCAGTCCGCATACCGTGGCGGGCAACCTGCAGGTGCCCGGCCACATCGGTGGACTGCTGGAGTTGCGACTCGGCGAGGCAGGCGAGCAGGCGATCGGCATCGCCACGCACGTGCCCCACTACCTCGGCCAGTTCGAATACCCGTCCGCGGCCATCACCGCGCTGGAGGCTCTAGGCTCCACCACCGGGCTCGTGCTTCCCGTCGATGACCTGCGCGCTCCCGCATCCCGTGCGGAGGGGGAGATCGCCCAGCAACTGCAGAACAGCGAGGAGTTCGTCACCATCGTCCATGCCCTGGAGCAGCAGTACGACCAGTTGGCCGCCCTGAGGGGTGCTGCCGGGCAGCCCACGACCGCGGGTTCCGAGCTCGCTCCGGGCGGCCAGGTGCCGTCGGGTGACGAGATTGCGGCCCAGGTCGAGCAGTTCCTCGCGGACATGCACGACAGGGAGTCCGGCGACCCCGAGTGAGCCCCCCGGCCCCGCCGAGGGGCAGCGGGCGCCCCAAGGAGGCACATGTGAGACTTGTCCTCCTGTGGGAAGGATCTGATGAGCGAGCGCACGGGTGGCGGAAACGCCACCTTCCGGTTCACGGACACGGCGGTACTGTCCGTCAGCGTCGCCGAGGCACCCATCGTGGTCACCTCAGCGGAGATCGATGCGGCCCTGGCTGACACCTACGCGCGCCTCGATGTCCGCCCCGGGCTCCTCGAGGGGCTGGCCGGCATCATCGAACGGCGCTGGTGGCCCGAGGACGTCACGTTCGCCGATGCCGCCGCCATGGCCGGTGCCAAGGCGATCGCCGATGCGGGCGTTGCTCCGGAGCGCATCGGTCTCCTCATCGATACGTCAGTCTCCAAGGCGCATCTCGAGCCATCCGCAGCCGTCGACGTGCACCATCAACTTGGGTTGGCGCCGCACGCCCTCAACTTCGACCTGTCCAATGCCTGCCTCGGCTTCGTCAACGGCATGCACCTCGCAGGCACGCTCATCGATGCCGGGCAGATTGACTATGCCGTGATCGTCGATGGCGAGGGCTCTCGCGGACTGCACGAACGCACCATCGAGCGACTGCAGGGACCTGAGACCACCGTCTCGGACATCTTCGAGAACTTCGCTTCCCTCACCCTGGGCTCCGGCGGCGCGGCGATGGTTCTCGGCCGGGCCACGGAGCACCCCGAGGGCCATCGCTTCGTCGGAGGCGTATCCCGCGCGGCGACCCAGCACCACAACATCTGCGTCGGTGACATGAATCAGATGCGCACCGACTCCCGGGCACTGCTCGAGGCGGGGCTTGAGTTGTCCGTGGCCCTGTGGCAAGAGGCTGCGGAGACCTTCGACTGGTCTGATCTCGACCGCTACATCATCCACCAGGTATCCAACGTCCACACGCAGGCCGTGACGGCGGCTGTCGGCATCGACCCGGCACGCGTGCCCATGACCTTCCCCCGCTACGGCAACATCGGACCGGCGTCGATTCCCTTCACGCTCGCGCTGGCCGCCGACGATCTCCGCGAGGGTGACCGCGTCGGGTGCCTGGGCATCGGCTCGGGCCTCAACGCCAGCGTCATCGAGATCTCCTGGTAGCCCGCGCCGCGATGAGTGCGCGCATTCCGGATGTGCCCGGGCCGCCCCAGTCGGGCTTGCCCGGCCTCGATCCGGCGTGGTCTCGCTTCGTCGACATCGGCGGCGTCACCATGCATGTCCTCGAGCGTCCAGCATCGGGCACCCCCACCCTGACCATGCTCGCGGTGCACGGGAACCCTACGTGGTCCTACCTCTGGCGTCGCCTGATCACGCTGGCGCCAGAGGACTGGCGAGTCATTGCCGTGGACCACATCGGGATGGGCTACTCCGATCGCTTGCCGGAGGAGGCGCCGATGC
>Ga0129333_10004799_pt1 | contig 12656 bp, 5 predicted proteins | sample CPB6_08_DNA_FD_94474 | JGI IMG/M metagenome (GOLD analysis project Ga0129333, IMG submission 94474) | Freshwater to marine salinity gradient microbial communities from Chesapeake Bay, USA - CPBay_Sum_0.6_0.8_DNA | ecosystem: Environmental > Aquatic > Marine > Coastal | place: USA: Chesapeake Bay... | reverse complement strand
TTGTATGTATTTAGTGGTTGTTGTGCCATCTAGTTTTTAACCTCCTCCTAAGGCAATGATGAGTGGAGTTACTTCAGACTGAAGACTCTTACTGAATGCTGTTCCACTGATAGTACCAGTGTTTTGATTGATTGTAATACCTTCACTAATTCTAAAGTTACCTCCTTGATCTGTGCTGGTGAAAGGAACTCTTCCTCCAGCAGTTGCAACAATTTGATTTTCATCAATTGGAACTGCAGCCTTAGAGGGAATTGCATTAACAATATCTGTGCCTGTTCCTATATATTCAAATGTAATACCAGAAGCAATAATCTTGCTTGCCTGGAAGAAGTTTACTGAAGCTCCTGCAGAAACAGGGTATGTAATAAACTGATCAAAAGTAACAGTTGTGATTCCAGTTGGATCAACTGGAGTTGCTGCAACCACATTGAAATATAATTTCTCCATGATTGCAGTTGCAGTAGCTGTTGTTCCAACCCCAACACCAATAACTGGAGGAGGAGCAATAGTAACTGTTGGTGCAGTAACTCCATATCCAGTTCCAGAAACCAGAATAGAGATGTTTCCAATAGTTCCATCTGGATTTACATCATCTTCAAAAATAGTGAGTTCTGCTGGAATTGCATCTTCTCCAAGTTCTGGAAGACCAATTTGAACTTCAACTGGAGCACCAACTTCATATCCAAATCCAGGATTATCAATTCTGAGTGAACTCACAAAGTAGTATTGAGTATCAATAAATGATACTTGACCATCATAAGGTCTTTGTCCTCTTGGTAGTTGTCTTGCTGGAATAGCTCCAGTTCCAACTCCAATTACACTTGTAACAATTCCTGCACTTGCTGTGATGATTCCAGCAACACCTGGGCTCCATCCATTTTTATTATTGTCTTTAAATTGAGGAATGCTGCTAATTCCACTTTGATATGACTTAGGTAAATTTAAATTCTGAATGACATAAGTTGAAATTCCAGCAAGATACTTAATTGATTCAACCTCTCCTTTAGCAACATATCCAGTTGTAAATCCAGTTGGAATTGGATTTGAATCTCCAAGATATGAAACACTATAATCTACAGCATCTCTATATGCTAATGCAGTATCAATTGCATTGACATTACTTTGTTGAATTAAATCTAATGCAAATGTTTCTACAATGATCTTAGTGTCTCTCTTACATTTGTCTCTTCCATTTACAACTCCACCATAATCAAAACTTACTCCCAATCCTGCATATGGACCATCTGTGCTAGTTACAAATCCAACAACTTCATTTGCCAAAAAGTCTGCATTTGCTCTTAATAGATCAATTGCATCATCATATGCCTGAGTTCTTCCAGCTCCAACATTAAGAACAAGAGTATCAATATTATCTCCTTCTGGTGTAACAGTTACAATTCCAACATATTGAAGTGGAGTTGTTCCATTTGCCCACAATCCATAATTACCAAAGGAAGCATTACTGTTGTTCATGTCACAGACACCACCAGTGTCATTGTAAACAGCAATATCACAGCAGATTGTGAATAAAGAAACTAACTGAGCATATCCAAAGTTAGTGATAGAAACACCAATACCATTTTGATTGTACTGAGTATAAGCATCAAGAACCATAGACTTAAATCCACCTGCTCTTGCCCCATCAATTCTCATTCCAATACTGTCTGGAACAAAGTTTGTGCAGTTCTGTACATATGGAGATTGCCAATTTTGCTCAGTTCCATCTGCATATCCCAAACCTTTTGTTGGGAATGAAACCATTGCATTTGGATTTGCCTGTCCAACAAAGGATTGATGTGAAATATAGCAACCTCTTCTTACATGATACAAATCAGTTAATGCTCTTGTTGATACAAGAGTTCTTCTTAGATCTTCTCCAACAATTGCAACTCTTTCTGGAACTTGAATAGGACCATCTTCTACATATAGTCCTGCAAATACCTTAACAGTATCTCCTGGTTGGGCAACTGAACATGCTTTCTTAATGGTTAAGAAGGCTCCACCTGGGGTGTCTCCAATATTGCTATCATTGCCATACTTAGCAACAAACCACTCATTTCCTACTTTTGCTCCTGGTGGTTGCCAAGTTAATTCTCCATAAGGGCTATTAATTTTTGGAGCACTTGCTGAACCAGTTCCAATAATTGTGGTTACAATCCCAACACAAGAGTGAATTGCTGAATATACATTTGCACAAGCATTTGGATTAGTATTGCTATCTCCATCTGGAAGCAGTTCAGTGTCAAACAGTTGTGCTACACTAGTAATTCCAGTAATAGTTCTGGATCCTGGTAATGTATCAGAACCAATAGCATTTGTAATAATTAAGAAGAATGTTGTAATTGCAGATGCTTGATCTGCGCAATCTCCAGATATATAAACTCCAGGAAGTCCAGATTGATCTCCAATTACAGTATTATCAATATATTGAGTTAATGCTGTATAACCACCTGTGGTTATAGTCTGATTGCGCATGGCTTGAATTGCCATGTCTCTTGCTTGGTTGAATGCATAAATTGATTCTGTTTCTTCTCCAGCAAGATATGCATTATCAATGTAAATTTTGGCAGCATCATAAACCTGATCATTTCCACCAAATTCTAAGTTGAAACAAATTGCTTCAAGAACATCTACAATATCATCAATACAATTTTGGTTTCCTCCAGGAACTGAGAATCCTGAGAAGTTGGCAAGCATTCTACCAACAGCAATCTCAGCAATGAAAGTTTTGTTTGCAAGAATTAATCTTGCAGCATCAGCATAAAGTCCATTTACAGGAGGAGTTTGATAAGACTTTGGAAGTCTTGAATTATTGATTACATATCTTGCAAGAGTAGAAATGCTACTAAATCCAACTAAAGTTGCTTGCTTAACATATCCAGTGGTAAATCCAGTTGGGATTGTAGCAGAATCATCAAGATACTTTAATGTTGCTCCTTGATAGTAGGATAATCCAGCTCCAACTGATTTAGAATTTCCTCCCTTTGAGATGTCAAAAGCAATGGCATCAATAATATATCCAATGTCTCTCCTGCACTTTGCTCTACCAGTTGCAACTCCAACAGTTCCATAATCAAAATATGGACCATAATATCCAAAAGGACCATCAGTGCTTGTGATGAATCCTACAATCTCATTTGCAATAAATTCTTTGTTTCTGACAAGAAGATTTGCAGCATCTAAAAATCTTCCTGGAATATTATACTTGGATGCTAGTACAGAATATGCAAATCCTACATTATTGTCTTTATCTACTACCTCTCCTCTAATTCTAATATCACCATCTACATCTAAGGTTCTTGTTGGAACATCAGTTCCAATAGAAACCAAAGGTTGGATTAACTTCTTAAAGTCTGTTCCTATAGTTCCATATACTGCTTCACTAGTAAAGAACTCAGAAGCAGTTAAAACTGTTCCTGCAATTCCAACATCAAGTTGTCCAGTTGTTGTAACTCCAAGAACTTTTAAATTTCCTATTGTGGAAGTAGTAACAGTTTCTGTTGCAATGGTTGCAATTCCTACTGTTGCTATTCCTGTTACTGATTGGGTTACACTTGCAAAACCAACATAAATTTCATTGCCAGTTGCAATACCAATAAAAGCATCTGTAATTGAAGCAAATCCAACTGTTGCGAATCCTACATACAGATCAGTTACAGAAGCAACTCCAACTGTTGCAATGCCTATTATAGTTTGAGTAATAGTAGCAAATCCAATATTTGCTGTTCCTATTCCTGCTACTGCTATTGTAGATTCTACAACAGTTGAGAATCCTACAAGTTCATCTGTAATTGAAGCAAATCCAACTGTAGCAGTGGTTATTGTTGCAGTGCTAATGCCAGCAGTTATAATTGTAGAAAGTCCTACTCTTTCCTGAACAATGTTTGCATAGGTAATAGTAGATATTCCTATGGTAGCATTTGTTATAGATGCAACTCCTATAGTACCTATAGAAACATTTGCATTTAATAAAGTTGCTCTTTCTACAGTAGAAACACCTACAATTTGATCAGTAATTGTAGCAAATCCAATCGTAGATATTCCAACAGTTTCTACTGCAATTAAAGCATTTCCTACAGTAGCAACCCCCACAATTGTGGCAGTTGTCATTGATGTAAATCCAGATATCCTTGCATTTTGAAGGACATCTAGATTGTATTTTGGAATTGTAGATCCAATACCTACAGATCCAAGTCCAGTTATTACTACAGACTCTGAACCAACTATATTAACTTTAAATTTATTGTTAGGACCTGGAGCATCATCAATACCAAGTCCATCAGTTATGTATGCAGTTCCATCTACATCCAATTCAAAATTGGGTGCAGTTACATTGACTCCTAACTTATCCCCTACTCTTAAATCTGTTTCAATATATGCATCACCAACAACATCCAGATTATAATCAGCTGATGTTTTACCTATAGAAACTCTTCTTGTTACAGCATCAGCAAATAATGCTTGAGTTCCTACACCAAGACCAGTTCTGACTACAAAATAGTTCTCTTGTGATGGCATCGGGTTCCACTATCCCCCTTTTGATTTATTTATAAGAAATTAAGATGTTCTCTGAATAAAGGCTAATGCATAGTATGGAGGGAGATTTTGATCAGTTCCAGAAGATCCCACTGTTGAAGCAGATGGTTCTGTGTATACTGGAGATGCTGAAGATGAACTAAAGGAAACCCCAGTAACAGCATTAGCTCCACCACTAGATCTTCCTTGCTGAGATGTACTTACACTACCACTAGTTAAGAATGTTCCAGTAACACTACCACCACTTATAGTGTGTGAGTGAGAAACTACTATGGCATCCTTGGTTCCACCTGTTTTAGTGCTGGAACCAGTAACAGTAGTTGTAGCAGTGGTAACACCAACAACTGCATCAACAGAAGCACCAATGATAAATCTGTTTCTCAAATCTGGAGTTCCATTTGAACCATTACATAATGACCATCCAGTTGGAATACTTGCAATGGTTCCAGACCACATAATGATTCCACCAAGTGGAATGGTTCCATATCCATTAATTGTAGATGGAGCAGTAACTGTTACAATTCCTGCAATTTTAACATTTCCACTTACACCTAGATGATCAGTTACATTAACTGTTCCTCCAGCAGAATTTAAATATAAATTATCTGCTGCAGTATCTATTGTGGTGGCAGAGGTTAATCCAACTGTAACATTATCAATCTTAGCATCATTTCCAACAATTAAATCATCTCCTATTGAAACACCACCAACAACAACTACTGTTGCAAGTGAAGTATTCACTGCAGGTTGATTATTCTGGAAAGTTGTGATTCCAACAAAAGCAGAATCTGATTCTACAGTAAGATCCCCAAGTGTTACATTAGCTGTTGATGCATCTATAAGATCATTTACTGTAAGGTTATTAACCTCTAAAGAATCAACAGTTGCTTCTTCTCCCTCATTTTCAATTGGTGCACCAACCTCAGTTTGATTACCTGTTACTGCATCAAACTTAGTTTTTCCAATGAAGAATTCACCATTACTATTCATCCCAGTATATACAACAACCCCACCTTGGCTGACAAGAGACTGAGATGTTAAAACTTCACTTTCTGTTAATATTCTATCTTGATTGGTTGGCATACCAGTTGAATAGTTTCCTGGTCCAAATCCAACATATTCAAATGTATGTCCAGAAGCTCTAATAATAGAATTTCTTCTTGTTTCTATAGGAATTGATGTAATTCTCCTAATTGCAGTGCCATTAGAGTGTTGTTGAACTTTTGTTCCAAAAATTCCTCTTCTTACATAAATTTCACCTCCAGAAACTTTTGTCACCAACATTATTTCTGATCCAATTTGTATTACATCTCCCTTTTGAAGTCCATACAAGTTTGAAACTAAGAAATTTATTGATGTTGTTGTTATTGTTTGAAGAGTTTTTGATTTAAATCCACTATAAAGAGCAAAGTGTCTAGAGGCAAGATTTTCATTTTCTTTATCTGTATCTTTTGAAATAGGAGAAAATCCATAAGAATAAACTCTAGTTGCAGATCCAGCATCTCCTTTAACTGTAAATGAAGTTATTCCCAATACATTATTAACTGTACAAATTCCAATGGATCCCCCAGTAAGAATTTGGTCATCAAAAATTACTTTTGTACCAACCTCAAAATGATGTGGTTGTTGTGTGGTAATTGTAGTATTGTTTGTAATTGCATTATATACTGATCCATCAGATGAAGTAGTAAGTTGATATGCAGGACCACCCCAAGTAATTACACCTTGTTCTGGAGATTCTGGAGCACAAGAGTTGTTATAGCAAGTTATTGTGTTGCTGGTAAAACTCTTAATAATGAAAGTTCCGTTATTGCCTTCATTGGCACAACCTAAAATTTGAACAGTATCTGCATCTGTTGTACTAGTATTTGTTGATGCAACAATAAAAGTTGCAGAAGTAGAAGATCCAGGTATGCCTCTTGCAGTAACAGTGTTTCCAACGACATATCCAGAACCAAAATTAGAAATTATTACATCAGTAACTACATTTCCACTAACAGTAACTGTGCAGGTAGCATCAGCACCTGCTCCTCCACATAAAGGAATGTCATAGTAAGTTCCATTAACATAACCTGATCCAGCATTGCTGATAGTTAGTCTGGAAATTCCACCAAATCCATGATTTGTTGCTGTTGTAATTGTACAAATTCCAACTCCACCAATAGTAGTGTCTTGGTATGTGGTTATTCCAGTAATTGATTTTGCAATATTTAAATCTTTTAGTAAAGATGCTATAGTTTCTTTTGTTGTGCTTTTTTTATTATCATTTAACTCAGTTGTTCCAATATCTTTTCTAGACGCCTTTGTTATTGCTGCATCTGGATCAGAATTAGGATTGTCTGAATCTAGAGATGGATATAATCTTTCAATATTTTGAGAGAACTTATATGAATCTACATTAAATGGAGAAACATTTGGAACATTTTTAAATGCATTGATTGTAGCATGATAGATTCCATCAGTGACTCCCTCTTGATATTGAGAAATTTTTACTACATCATAAATTTGATAGTCGTTTGATAATTCTGTTTGAGTAAAGTATGGCAAATTGCTTCTATTTGCATCATAAATGGTGTATGGGGGAATTCTATAGTTAGAAGTTTGTGCACAATCTCTAACTGTTAACCAAGATTGTGCAGTAGAAATTCCAACACTAATTGTTCCAGGGTCTCTTGTAATTGTGTAAGTAAATCTAAGTTCATTTACTACAGAAGCTACAGTAAATTCTCCATTAAATCCAGATCCTGTTCCCAACCCTACTGGGTTTGGTTCTGCAGAACTCTTTAAATTATAGATTTTTATAGGATCTCCAACTTTTAAGTTGTGAGGTTTGCTTGTAATTATGGTTGCTGTTCCTGTATCATACCAAGCATCTATAATTGCTCCCTTGTTTCTGGTAAAAGATAGTTCATTTGAAGTACCAGAAACTAAATCAGCAGTTTCTGATTGGAAAGTCAAAGAAGAAAGAGAATTTGATGGTCTTTGAATAATAAATCCAGAAGTAATATCAGCTGCAGATTGTGCTTCTTTTGGTATGACTATTCTTACTCTGTAAGTCTTGTCTTTTGGTGGTCTACTATCAAGTTTTCTCTTGACATATGATCCTGGGGCACTAACAAGAGCTAGAGCATTAAAGAATCCTGTAGTGTAAGTTGCTCCAAATCCTACAGTGGTTACTCCAACATACCAGTTTTGATTTGTAGAATCCCACTGAATTGGGTGTCCAATGTCTCCAGGTTCTTTTTCTGATACTCTACTTACAAAAGATAAATTAGAAAATCCAAGTCCAACTTGATTTTTTATGTCTACGATATTAGTGTCACTAGTAGCATCTGCTATATTTTCATATAATTTAATTCCAGTATCTCCAGATAATCTTATGTTATATAATTTATTTGATTCAATACCATCTGGAAGAACTCCATTTTTAGAAACAATTCTTCCGGATATTCCTGTTGAAATTCCAGAAATATCTGTTCCAGTTGATCCCAAACCAACCAAAGTAATAATATTAGTTACAGTATCAATTGCTTGAATATTATATTCAACTCCAAAAGTATTAGCAATAGGAGCAGAATATTCTATATTAGCAGCTTTAAAATTAATAAATTCACTCTTTGCTGCACCAACAACAAATCCTCTTACATTTGATCTGGGGGGATTTAATAGATCAGTATAGTCTTTAAAGTAAATTTTAGTATTTTGATTGGATGGTCCTAAAGCTATAGTTTTAGGAGCATCTATTTTTTCATACCTAATTTGATTAACTTTATCATTAATTTCTTTTGGTTGAATTATATGAGTTATATAAGCATGATTATCTTTTGCTAAAACATCTTTTTTGTATCCACTTGAAAATAAAGCTATTTGTCCAAAATTACTGTTTGAGTTTGTAATTGATTGGTCTCCACCAGTATCAGTAATAAATTGCTTTGCATATCCAATAGCAAAAATTGAGACACACTGAATAAATGCATTATTTGATGCTTTTATATGGCAAGTTTCCCAAGAAGGTCTATATCTTGCTCTTGAGGATTGATGTAAAAACTTATCTACACCAAAGTTAGTTTGAAACTTATAAGATCCTGATACCTCATCATATTCAGCAAATGCTCTATCATCTTTTTGTAGAGAAATCCCAGTAAACTGGGCAGTAACCATAGACTTAAATCCCTTTGCCTTAGATCCATCTGCATGAAGTCCATTCATACCATATACAGACTTCAAACTCAAGTTGAAGAAATATGGAGAAGCAGATGAAACTGTATCTGAAATTACCTTGACAGTAGCTCCAGTAACACTTGGGTTTAGTGTTTGACTAGGAACTCCTGATACTAAATATGTAAATTCAGTTGTACTTGTAACTTGAGCAACTATAAAATTACCATTATATTCTAATTCTGAAACTGGACCCTCATCCTGAGCGAGTCCAGAGACTATAATTGGAGTAAATGGGGATAGATTGTGAGGGGATGCTGTTTGAACAGTAATTACATTAGTACCACTTACACCGTTTCCAGAAATAGCAGATGTAATAATAATAGAACCAGATCCTAGTTCTCCAACTATTCTGTTTTCATCTACGTTTGGTTGGAAATTAGCATATCCATCTAAAATAGATCTATTGGATTGTGCCCCATATCCAAGGCTTAATTTATAATAATAATTGTCTAGATCTGTGTGGGTTGTATCTACATCATTATAAAAAATATTGTTAGTATCATCTGCATATTCAAATGCAGTCAATTTGTGGTGAGAATATGTTGGAGTTACAGAGTTTGCAGTATAGTTGCTATAACACTTTCCTAATGGATCTCCATCAAAAATTGTAAATCCATAAATGTAACAAGCACCTGTTACTTTAAATATGGCAGATGGATCTATATTATCATCTACAGGATCTGGTACAAATTTTGGTCTGATTTTAGTTTTTCTAAGATCAGAAGCAACAATTGAAGTTCCTTTTGGGACAATAACTCCTCCACTAGCGCTATTATAAATGTAAAGTTGGTTTGCTGGATCAGTTAAATCAAAATTGCTAGAAATATTAAATTCTGATATTGTTCTTACTGCACCATTAACATCTCTGATAACATTAGATTCATCTATCCAATATCCAGGTCTATTATCAATAAAGTGAGTTCCTGGTGAAATTAAAATGGTTGTCTGATCAAACAAATCGTTGTTTGTTCCTGGAATATATGCAAATCTTGCAGCTTCAAGTAGCGCCCTTTGAATAGTTTTAAATGGTCTTAATCTTGAATTACCTCTATTTTCAATAGAATCAGATGCATCTAATTCATTTGGATCAACATAAAGAGTATTACCATTCAAATTTTTCAAAAAGTTCTCTAGTCTCGCTAAAGGCATTGTGAGTATCCTTGCGTATTTTTCTTCTGACTTATTTATCAATAAATACCATTACCAATCTTTTGTAATTTATGGCAATTAGTACAAATACTGAGGCTTTGATATCTCTGTATCAGCAAAAAATAACTTCAGATACAGAACAAATTGAACAAGTTACATACACTGAAAATGGATTTACCACTCAGTTAGCAGATGGTACTAATTTTAAATTATATGGCATTCAAGAAACTTTAGATCTCTATAGTTATCCTATTGAAAAACTAGACACTAGAATAGTAGAACTAAACACTCAAATAGTTGGAATTCAAAATACTATTCTAAATGTAGGTCAAACTGCAAATAGTTGTGGATGTGGTGGAGCAACAGGATTTACTACAACAGGAACTCCATTTTTTATTGGTATTAACACCACAACAGTAACTGCAGATACTCTTCCATACAGAGGATATGCATATACATCTCCAAATCCATTTGCTGCAACTAGTGGAACTTTAAATTTATCAAATGTTGGAATTGGAACAGAAGATCTAACTGGATCTACATCACTAGGAGTTTATTATGGAAATGTTGGAACTGCTAGGACCACACTACCAGTTTGTCCTGGGGTGACTGACTGCACTGGATATGCCACTTCTATTACAAATCTAACAAGTCAAATAACCACATTACAATCTACAAGAAATGATTTGATTGCAAAAGTAAATTATTTAAAGAAAGAAAGGATAAGATTTGAAATTAGGAAATATGGATTTGAGAGACAAAAAGAAGAACTTAATGCTGAATTAAGTGTTAGTAACACAATCATAAGTTTTCTTCAAGATCCTGCAAATGAAGAATGGTTGTAAAAACCCTACAGAAAATTTTTACCCAGAATTTTTTTTGCCCCTTTTTTGGAATTAAAGGTCAATTTTGAAATAGGAGTGGGGAGACTTGAACTCCCACGAGCATAATGCTCAACAGATTTTAAGTCTGGTGTGTCTACCGATTCCACCACACTCCCATAAGAGGACTTACCCAGCCTCAGAGAATTTGCAGCATCCACTAATCAAATTCTCTTTACAGGCACGGTGCCTCTGCACTTCCTTCACACTTGAGTAATATAACAGAAAACAATTGAGATGTCAAGTCTATTCAATTCAAGTTGATTCTTTTTCCTTCCTGTCTCTCAGTTATATTAAAATTTAAAACAGCTCTTGAGTTATTCTTAGGTATCCCTGCAGCATGATAGTATCTTCCATCAAAAATTACAGCTCTGCCTTTTTTAGGAGAAACTCTTTCTACGATTTCTTCCTCAGAAATATCTTTTGTAATATCCTGAGCAAGTTGCTCACACATATGGGATGAAATTAAAGTATCTCCATCAGAATCATTTACATAGTATAAAAATACCATATGCGGATGCTGAAAATCCACATGGAACTTATCAACTTTAAAATTAGATGTTCCTGGAAGTTGTAAAAATGCTCTCCCTGCAAAAAGTTGTTTTATTTCTACATTTGCTTTATCTGCTATTTCATAAACCAAAGGATAAAAATAATTTAACCATAAATGGTCTGTTGCAATTGGAGAATTCAACCTAATTAAAGAGTGAAAAAAACCACAATTATTAGATTCATTCATACTGGTCATCTTGGCATTATATTGCCATGTAAATTCAGAAGAATGTAAAAGTCTATCTTCTATAGAATTTTGATATAATTTTCCAATTACATTGTCTATTACTTGAATCATGCTTCCTCATAAAAAAATTCACCTTTGAGTTCTGCTATTTTTGCAGTAGCAAAACACTCAACACAGGTCCAGAAAGTTTCCCCACTCACCATGTTTTCTCCACAAAAATGGGAGGCGCAATCCTCAAGAATGCCATTGAGTTCTGCCAGTTGGTCACGATTGATTTGCATGATGGGTACTTCTTGCTTACCCAACCATCATAGCATCAAGAGCAGCACTCTGCCAACTTAGTGGACAGTTCCTGAACTGTCTGCTTTAACTCTTGAATTTGATTTTGTTGTTCTTTGATTGCCTCAACTAAAACTGCAGTTAAGTTTTTATAGTGAACTAACTTTGTCCCTTCTGAATCTTCAGTTACAAGTTGTGGTATGACTGATTCTACTTCTTGAGCTATTAATCCAATTTCATGTATTTCAATGATATCAGTTCTATCATACTCAACTCCTCTTAACTGTAAGACTTTTTCTAAACTGTTTTCAAGAGTTTTAATGTTAGTTTTGTTTTTAATATCTGATGTTAATTGAACTGGGGTTCCATTTTGAGTTAATAACCCACCAATATTCAATGCACCAGCAAAATTTCCTAAAGGAGAAGCTGCATCCCACTTTGGAGTACCTTCAAACTTTTTAATAATAGCATCTGCTTTAACTCCAAGGTCTCCTTTTAATCCAAAAGAAGTACTAGCACCAAACTTTAAGTGAGATCCAAAAGCATTAGATACTCCAAATGCATTGTGTGCGCCAATTTGATTGGTTAATCCATTAAGATTGTTAATGCCTGTAGTTTGTAGTGCAAATGGTTTTGTTGGATCTAAACTTTGCCAGACATCTACAGTAGCAAGAGCAGGAACTAGTGCAGTTCCTGCCTGAATTCCTTCTGTTTCAATAGAGTTTATATATGCCATTATGATCCTCCAAATACCATTGTTTCTATAAGTTTATCTACAAACTCTCCCAAATTAGTTGGGATTAATGCTGATTTTGGTTCTATAATTGTAACTCCACCAGTGCCTTTCATAT
>Ga0129333_10004796_pt1 | contig 12664 bp, 15 predicted proteins | sample CPB6_08_DNA_FD_94474 | JGI IMG/M metagenome (GOLD analysis project Ga0129333, IMG submission 94474) | Freshwater to marine salinity gradient microbial communities from Chesapeake Bay, USA - CPBay_Sum_0.6_0.8_DNA | ecosystem: Environmental > Aquatic > Marine > Coastal | place: USA: Chesapeake... | reverse complement strand
GGCAAAGTCACCAATTTCGACTTCCAAAAACTCAGATAGCTTTTGTAAAGTTTGGTCAGGATTATTTATAATGTCTCTGTACCATAATCTGCAAATCTTATCTTCGTACTTTTCTGGTATGGTCACAAGATGGTAACCACAACCTATACATAGACCCTCTAACACCTGTACTGCGGCCTTTTGTTCTTCAATTGGTAAATCTTTTGGTTTGGTATGCTCTGGAGTGTTGAATAGATGAGGACTGTTTCTTCTCATCCAATAATAGGTTCCTCTGGCTTTACCACTGCCGTTGCCGTCAAACTCTCCAACAACAAATTTAAAGAAATTGTTAATGGCAATTTCCTGTACATCCTCAAGTGTATGAGTAATCAATACTACACGAGCTTCAGGGAACCTGCCCCAGATTGCGTCTGGATGGAACCAATGTGTTTGAAAATAAACATTGTTTTCATCGTTAATGACAACCATGTTATTAAAATATTCAAAAACAGAACCGGCTCGCATACCATCTCGGCCAACTACCTGCCAGTTGAAAGCTACATTTGGATTGTATAAATTTTGATGAGCGTTATTCCATTGATTTAGTGCAAAAGGTTTGTCAAGGTCTTTAGATATAATTTTTTCCAAAAGAGAAATCATCATGGATCCAGAACTACCATGAACATAACAAACTGCATAAAATTTACCTGCCACCGATCATCTCCCTTGCCTGTTGTATAAAATCTTTTTGTCTTTCAATGTACAAACTATACTCTGTTCTAATATAATCTGTAATTGGTTTCTCTGTAAATTTACTTAATGTTTCTAAGGCCTCGTCTGGCTTGTTTATGATAGTAGAATATGGTAAAAATGTAACTTTGTCTTTAAATTTTGAATTATCTTCAATAAGATGAAATCCAGACAGTATAATATCACCTTGCCTAATTTTTGTGCAGATGTTAAGGTATTTTTCTGGTTCAGATTGAATATCTTCTACGGTTACAGAGCTCGCGATAAAAAAAGCAGACTGCTGAAGATACTGCCAAGCTCTAACAGGTAACGGTTCTCGGCCTTCCCCTACAATAAATTTAAAAAAGCTATTAATTGCTATTTCTTCAATGTCCTCTGTTGAATAACTGATAGCTAAAATTTTAGCTTCAGGAAACTTTTCAAACATGTCATCTGGACTAAAAAAGTGTGTTTCGATAAAGGTAGGATGCCATGCCATGATACGTTCCATACCGGCAAAATACTCTTTGGCATTTAACTTTCCATTATATTGCTTTCTTGTGCTACGATAGTTAGGCTTAACCATCATCCTATGTGCGCTGTTAAATTTGCCAGGTAAGATGGGATTAGTAATCCAAGGAGAACAAAACCTTTCTATGATAGCAGAAACAAAACTTCCACAAGAGCCGTTGGCAAAACTAACAATGTAAACTGGTGCAGTGTTCATATGTTAATTGTTTTATGATATTTTAACTTCTTTAATTTAACTGTCAATCCTTTATTAAACAACCACTGATTGATCAATGTTAAATCGTTTTCGTTGCAGTGTTCAAGAAACTGCCTATGCATACCAAGAGTAACTATCTTTTCTTGAGAGTATATATTGTCTAAAAAAGAAATAGGATCCTTAGAAAATTTTTCATAGTTTAGAGATCTTATATTACTATTAAAAGCGTCTTTGGTAATTGTCCAGTGAAACCTATTTGCCATGAGATAAGAATAAAATTGCCAATCCATGATTCCAAACTTGCCGTTAGTTTCAATAGTCTTTAAAGTCATTCGATCCCAAAATTTATCGAATTCGATCATGTCTCCTAACCTTTCAGTTAAGACTTTATAGTTCATAACCATAGGGGGATGCGATGAAAAAACAAAATCGGGCGGAGTCTGGTTTAGAAATTTAGATATTTCTTGTTGACCTTCTGACATTATGTTGTTGATTAAGGTTCCATTGCCGACAACATTGCGATAGTTTTCTAATTCGATGTTCTTAATAAAGAAATTCTTAGGAGTTAGACAAAGGTAATCATCTTTGATTAACTTAGCAACTGTAAATTGATATTTCCATCCGTTGTTGTATAGAGTTCCGTAGGGAATATTATGTAGAATAGGATTGTCTACTTGGATATCTTCAGGAAAGATTAATTCTAACTTGTGTTTAGTATAAAAAGGTTTTAAGTATTCCGACCATCTTCTTTTATGGTCATCAGAAATTTTGTATTGATTTACAATTACCCAATGAGTACAGGGGCTAACAAATTTTTGAATACTTTCTGCCTGCAATAGAGTCTGTCTAATATCCCTATTGCAGGTCAATGTAGCTAAGTGCATGTTGTCGTAAAATTAACAAACTTTGTCTTTTTTAATTAAATTGAAAACAAAATCTCGAGTATGTTTATTTACGTTTCTTTCAGGGTGCCAACCAATTCCTGTGATAGGCAAGTTTTTATGTTGATACATTTCAATCACACCTTTATTATCAACTAAAGTTGCCTTACAATTGGGTGCAAGTTTGTCAATAGTAATGGTATGATGACAAACTACACTAAATGGTTCTAAGTCTACTACAACATTATCATAAGGAGTTTCCATTAGGCGATGAGTTCCACCCAGAACATAGTTAATAAAATGACTGCCTCTACATATGCCCGCAAGAGGTATGTGGTGTTTAATACAATCTTTAATAAGTTTTCTTTCAAACTCGTCACGTTTTGGATAATTGTTATCTCGCCACGTTTTAATATCAGGCATATCATTTCCGCCGCACAAAATTATTAAATCGTAATCTTGCACATCGTAGCTACCATAGCAAACTAAAGGGCATATTTCATGCCCTTCTAAGAACTCGTACCATTCGTGATTTATGGCCGAGTGCCACGTATTACGCAACACTCGGGTAACTTCTAAGCTAAGTCCAATTTTCATTCTGGTTTGATCTTTTGTGCAATAGGTTGCCAAACTTTACGCAGGGCTATCATACCATTCTTAAGCCCTTGCTCAGACTGCCATTCTTGTGTAGGAAACATAAAGTTTTCCTTAAACTTTTCTTGTACTTCAGGATGCTTCATGGCCGCATTGAATTGATCTCTATACCATTTAGCTATTTCGGGATTAGTTCCAGGAGGTAGAACAATGTTCCAACAGCCGTGAATACTAAGGCCTGGTACAATATCTTTTAGTAATGGGGATTTTTCTAATCCTGCAAGAGGTTGGTCATTTGCAATAGCAATTAATTTTAATTTGCCTGACTGAACATGCGGATATCCCACAGTAACTGGAGTTACACCAAATTCAACGTGGCCACCTATAACATCTAATAGAGCCTGTGCTGGTCCTTTGTACATTGGAGTTTCAACAAGGTCTCCACCTGGTACTTTAAGTGTAGTAGTTAGATATTCAACTGCCAATTTGTGCCCGGCGCCGCCAATTGCGATTGTAACAGGTCGTTCTTTCTTTCTAATAGCTTCTATTAGTTCCTTTGGTGTGTTAATTTTACTACTTGGATGAGCCCATATCGCTAACGGACTTCTTGCAATATGAGTGACATGCACTGCCTGCATCATATCATATTTGGCCAATTGTGGGTACCAAATTTCTGGAGTTACCCAGGCGCTTTGGCATGCTGGCGCTGAAAGTGTCATTCCGTCTGGCGCTACTTTTGTAAACAAGTGATTCATAGCAATGTTGCCGTCTGCACCGCCCATATGTAAGGGTTGAAATCTAATACCGGGATTGTTGCGCATAACAATGTTGGCTAAGAAATTAAAACTAATTTCGTTACCAGCTCCTGGACCATTAGGAAATAATACGGTTACAGTTCCCTTTGGTTCCCAAGCGTAGGCTGTAGTAGCGATAAGCATTAAAAGTGTTGCAAAAATTTTTTTCATAAGTTCCTCTTTAAAACGGGGCGGCCAGCGCCCCTATTATCAATGTGTGTAAGCCTCTTCAAAAATCTGCCTTGCTTCATCAGTAGGCATGCTATTAGCACAGCATACTTCATAAAGGTCCTGGCGCATTTGGCGAGCTAAACTCTCAACACGAGATTGTACTTCAGGAGTAGAGCATAGCTTTTCAAGTTTTCGAGCACCGATTGTAGAATGGAATCCTTCATCACGAGCAATGCGAGCATAACGCTTAGAAATGAATTCGTCTTCGATGCATGCGGCCATCATGTCCCAATTGCGTTCGGCACGGCCTTCTGCAATGAATTGATAGGTGCTTAGTACAACATCATCAAGTTCACCGTACTTGCTTAGTAGGCTCGCACCTTTAGCAGTTGGTTTAGATTGTTCTGCTAATACTGCCGCGGCAACGTCAACTGGTTTTCCGGTAACATGCTCAACGACTTCTTTTACAAGTTTGAAGTGAATTGCTTCGTCTAATACCTGCTTAGATAGCATTGTAAGTTCTTCCGGATCTGTATCCATATCTGCGTTGGCAACAGCTTTTGCCACGCCGACCATATTAAGTTTTTCATTTACCATACGGCCAATAAAATGCTCAGTGAGCTCTTCTTGGCTGGGCTTGCTATCAAAGTAGGCCTTTACCATTAGTTCGCTGGCGCGGAACAATCCCTCGTTTTCTTGGCCCAACTTTTTCACAAATTCATTTCCTGATAGCATACTATCTTCTCCTTGATAATTAAGTATGTTGATGATATAAAATTTACGCTTACTTATAAAAATTTTAATCCATCACAAAAATATTTATCTTTTCGGTAAAAAAATACATGAATACAAAAATTTTTAATTTGTTAGTAGAAAATTTGCAACTTGCGTTTAATTTGCCCAAGTATAAGAAATTTTTTGAAAGCATAGATAAAGACACACAGGTAGATCAACTGCCCTGGACGCCTGCTCGCTATCGCAAGTTTAAAGACGCTATAGAACAGCAGTTAGATTTAAAATCCGACTTTATTGGATCATTACAGAGCATTGTCGACGATCTTGATACTCGCTACAGTCTTAGATTCTTCGGTGAGATTTGGAAACCAAGAACTGACGATTATCAATTCACCGGTTGGGAATTAGCAGAATCTATTGCTAAGTCGAACCCTAAAGCAGTGCTCGATGTAGGTTGTGGATATCATCCGTTTAAGGGAAGGATCCCTAACCTTGTAGGTATTGATCCTTATAATAATTGTGCCGACTATCAAGTTGACATCTTAGAATATAAAGTTAAACCAGAGACTTACGACCATGTTATAGCACTTGGAAGTATTAATTTTAACAGCAGAGAAGATATTGAAGCAAGATTTAGTCACTGTGTTAATCTGCTGATGCCTGGTGGTAAATTTTATCTAAGAGCTAACCCCGGAATCACACACAAAAACGGGCCATGGGTTGAAATTTTTCCATGGAGTTTTGAAGTTGTTAACGAGTTCGCTGAGAAGTTTAACCTTAAACTTTTAGAATTTAAGAAAGATGCTAACAACCGTTTATACTTTGTATATCAAAAATTATAAACAGTTTAGAGATAGTAAACGTGTTGTTTAGCTAATAGATCTAAAAAGTTTTTTGTAACATCTGTGGCTACTCCGGTAATCTGAAATGTTACTCTGGGGTGGTGACCGGCATTAGCCGTTGAGTGGGGAACATTTTGCCAATCAAAAGTTGTTACTTCACCTGCTCTCCAGCCTCTATGATGATAGTTTCCGTATTCCCAGAATTGTCCAGGTTGCCAATCAGTAAGCTGAATCATAATACGCATTACAGAACTGGGATTTTCTGGATTCCACTTTTCAAGTTTATCGAGATGCAGGTTCCAAACTTCTCCGGGTTTCTGGATATGAATCCTATTCATGCAATCTTTCAACCAAAATAGATCGCTCATCTTTTGAAGTATAGGCGGAATGTTCCAATTAAGGTGAGTGATAGATTTTTCAGGGTCTGCTCCTACCCTAATCAAATCATATTCTTCTGCTTCTAAATCTGATTTCGGAACATCAGCGTCCGGTCTTTTATAGCCGCGGGTAGCCCAAGTAGCAGGTTTAGAATTTTCAATAATTTCCTCTACTTCTTTTTTCCAATCTCCTACAATTGATCCAAGTTTGATTACGGTATCATATTTTGGATCGTAGGTAAACGGATCAAAGTGATATTGGCTACGCTCTTTGGTAGTGTCCCAACTGGATTTCATATTACATATACCTTTACATCAGATGCCGCATAATCTTGATAATAATCGTCGGAGGGCAATTCTATATTTAAAATGTTGCAAAGCATTTGATTTGTCAGCGGAATCCTATAAGGGTATTTATAAATTGCTTTGACAATGCCTTCATTCTGTTCTTTTATTCTAACTGCCATAACTTTTAGATTTTGATAGTATTCATCGTACTTGGGATAGGTAATATCAAAATGACCGCACTTGACCCACCATCCTAAACAGGCATCATCGGGACGATGAACAAGAACGATAGGGCAATCAGGCCAAGTCTGTTTAATATAATCTATGTGATTACTAAAAACATGAGATTTTACAATGCGTACACCCTGTCCATTGAAAGGCTCGTCGAAATCCTTTTCTAATGTTTCTTTGTCATACATTGGCAGTCTATGAAATAGTTTACCAAATTCCATTCCTGGATCATAGTATGCGCCAAGATGCATTAAGTCCATGGCACCACTGGCATCATGGTAATAAGTTCTTTCGTCTGAGTAATCGCTGTTATCTACGTCTGGACTAAAATAAATGTTTTTAACTACACTGCTCCATTTAGAGCCGGGAGCTCCGGCTACAAAAATATATTTCACTCAAATACTCTCAAATGCCAAGGAAAAGGTTTGCCCTTGCGCCATAGGATATCAGCTTCGGGGAAGTTTACAGGATAACCAAGATAACATTTACTTGGGTTGAACCATTCAACATCGATTTCTATAAGCCTATCGCCATAGGGTGTAGTCATGTCATATGCGGCAAGCCATCGTGCAAATACTTCTTCGTATGCTCTATATTCGTCACTCTTACAAAGAGTATTAATAAACCAATCAAAGTTTGTAGCTCCGTAGAGCATGATAACTTCGGCCTTAGTCTCAAGGTTATAAAAGTTTTTCAGTGGTGATAAAATTGGATAATCACGAAGTGGCACTACATAGTCAATGACGTTTTGTATTTTACTGATAGTTTCAACAGTCAACTGTTGTTTTTCATAAGAAACATCTAAGCTGAGGAAGTTTGATATGTCCTCAAAGTAAGTTCCGTCCAATTCAGGAGGAAGAAGTATCTTTTTCATCAAAACAAATAATTGCATGAAGATATTTACCCCATAAATATTTTCTGATGATAAAACTCTGCACCATAGAAGATTACGATGCAATTAACCAAATTCATCTTGGTAGGCGATCTATCTACGGTGTAGCAAAGACATCGGAATATCTTGCTCGTTATCCTACCATTGTTAGATCTATTCTACGTAATTTAAAACAAGATCACAGTATCTTAGGATACTATGAAAACGACACCCTTGTATCATATGGTATCATTTGGATGCCCAATAATCTGCCATGGTGGTTTCTAAAACATATTGAAAGCCGCAAACAACAGGAAGTTGAGTCTATTATAGATGATGTGCTTCCTCCTATCTTTAAACTGATACAAGGTGTAATAGATAAGGGTGACGAGCAGGAAAAATATCAAGGATTTTTTGCATTTCCTGCACGATCCTTTAAAGGTATTTTTAAGTACAAGGAAACTTTTGAACCTTTTAAGAACAGAGCATTTTTATTGCATAGTCTTGTAGATCGTAATTGGGTTCTAAAAACTCAAATTGAAGTTGCGCTCTTGGCTAAACCCCTAATTCCAAAAATTAAAACTATGGGCGTATTCGAAGTTAGCCTTAAAGAAGAATACAGGTTTGATAAATTTCCAAACTTAAAATGAACCTATAAGGTATAGATTAGAAAGTATAGGTTTATATCCTGTCTTTTTGCCTTCCTTATCTACTAAACAGAATCTTTCATGAACAGCACTGAGCTGTGACGAGTAATGATATCTCCATTGTTCTACAGTCTTTTCAAAATCCGGGCTTTCATAAAACCAAAAGTCTTTATCTGATTTGAATCCTTGAAAGGGCTTGTCGGCCTGAAACTTACGTTGATCCCAACTTTCATATATTACAGGTTTGATGAGGCGATAGTAATATTGCATACTATCATGTTTAATCACTTCATCAAGTTCTGTCCAAAAAGCCTTAGGCATTAGAGGCCTTGCCAACTGATTGTGTTTGAAATATAAAAATACTGCATGAGCCATACTGTAGGCCAGCTCGGGCATATCGGGTGTCCAGTAAAAATCTTCTCTAAAACTTTCTTCTGCTTTGGTATACAAACTGACAATGTCATCAGTAAAAAACATAAAGGCCTTGCCCTTATGTTCTACCAACATAGGTTTATCTATTCCTGCTATAGCACAGACACGCTTACCTTTTGGATTAAGTTCTGTATCAGTAAACTTTTGCATACGTAGCAGATTAACTGCGCTGTGCATATGATTCTGTTTGACAAATATGCTATCATTAAAATACCCTCTTGGTATATTTTCTACATAGTCAAGGATAGTAATTTTTATGTCTGGATGCGTAGTTCTTAGCTGTTCCAAGTCTTTGCTTATTACAAGGTCCCATTCGCTTACAAAGTTTCGTGCTGTTTGATCAAGAGAATTAGGCACATACAAAGAACTGCCTATTAGCTTTTTAGGCCAACGCACAGCGATTTCATCTAATTTAATACCGTTATCTAAGAAACTTCTAAGTACGTTATGGCTATCAGCGCCGCCGCTGTAATAAAGAATAAGATAATCGTATTTGTCTCTTATCTGTTGCGCTCTTAATTTGTATAGGTTTTTTAGGTCAAGACCTATTTTTGTTCTATCAAAATTTTTCCAGACATCATCATGAAACATCAGCTTAACAGCATTTACTGGTGCATTAATCTGTGTAGCATAGGACAAAGCTTCTGTTTTATTAGAAAACTCTTTGCCTTTAACTGAATAACACTTATTCATAAAATATCTGTGTTCCGCTGGTTTCGAGAAATAACTTTTCATATTCCTCATGTCGCATAAAAACTCTATGTTTTGGAGGTACGCTACCTGTACCCCAATCAAAGTTTTCAAGTCCAGTTCTTTTAGGAAAGTATATAAGTTCATCGCCGAACATATGACTATAGATCAAAGGCTTGACGCTATGATCCCATAAAAAGGATTTATCTTTAACCTGTTTGAAACTGTCAGCAAGATATTCCCAACAATTGCGCATGGGGTTTACAAATGAATTGCAGTATAGCCCGCAATGCATACTATCAGTGTAGGGGAAACCGATATATCTTTTGCGATTAGCAGTATGGTTGATTACCCTTTCGCACTGAGAAGGAAAATCATAGTAAGAAAAAATAAGATCTAATTTGTTATTACGTTGCCATAGCATAGCATATGGCATAGTAGTTTGAACCAAGTCGTAGTCAGCCGGGATCTGCTTGCTAAAAGAATAATACTGACAATAAAAATAACCCGTAATATCTATCTGAGGAAACAGTGTTTGATAATGATTTAAATCTTTAATTGGATCTATATCTATTACGTTTAATTTGAATCCCCATTTCTTTTCGCAGGAGCGGGCATAGTCTAATTCAAATGTGTTCTTGCCGACATTATGCATGAAGAAACATTCAAACTGTGCATTGTTAGCCATAAAGCTCTTAACAAGTATCTGAGCATCAAGACCTCCGCTGAACATTATTGCAGGTATACCCTGAGCTTCTTCTAAGAGCCTACGTGCATCATTGTAAAAACTTTGTTTTTCTAACTTTGGAATGTATCCTTCTGTTTCAAGTTCTATTACAAGTTTGTCATCTTTTAAGTACTGTTTCATCTTCTTGGTACTATTACTATGTGTATGCGTTCTTCGTCACCTGCATTATAGGCAAAATGAAACTTAGTAGTATCTATTTTATAGAAGTGTCCGTCTTTAGGCAAATGATAACAGCCTGCTACCATATCATCTTTAAAAGTTCTAAATCCTAATAGACTATGGATATTAGTTTTAATCACAAGATGATATCGCTCAGTTGTATCTCTATGAAAGGTAAGACCAGTCTTAGGCATTAGGCGCATAAATCTAACACGCCCCAACTTTATTCGTTGAAACTTAGCGAACTCTCTAAGTATCATATTTGTATAGAAAGGTAGTCTTTCGTTTATTTCTGTAAATTCTTGTTCATTAGAAACCATAACCTTATTGTCTCTAAACAGACTGCCTGTGGCATCTTTATAAGGATCTTGGGCTCCGGGTCTAAATGTTAATCCAATTTGATTTACAGCTCCCCATTCGGTAGCTTTTAACACTTCGCCAAGGTCTTTATAAATTTGATCAACATCGGCAGTAAAGCTAAGTTTCTCAATGCTCATTTGATTCCTATTATCATGAAACGAGTGAAGCTCCAATCGGGGTAGACAAAAGATTTCTGTCCAGCAAAGTTTACATGGTCGAGAGGATAATGACTTTGAAACTCGTCAATGTTACTGCTGTGTACCACATGATCATCATGGTCCATATTGTTACCCTGCAGAATTAATCGGGTGCCTTTAGGTATATTATCAAACCAATCCATAGAATCAAAGTGCTCTGTGCTGGTGTTTATAATAAGATCAGGAGATCCTTTTATAGCTTCGTTGCAATCTGATGTAAATGCTTTGAACTTCCAGTTCTGCCATACCCAATTTTCATTGATCATATCTGCGATAGGTTCACAGGCAGGATCAACATCAAAACTTCGTATTTGGTTTACTTGAAAAATTCCTCTGCTTAACAATAAAAAGGCAGTCAGTGCATACCAGCCCCCGTAGATATGAGTCAGATTTGATTGCCAATTCAGTCGTTCTAATTCCTCGCACAACCATATCTTGCTACCAATTTGTCCGCTACTGAATGCATCCTTGTTAATCATATCCTATTGCCTCATTGTAAGGGCTAAGTCCTACTACCCTGGTGTTTCTATTTACTGCGGCCGTAAACTCTGTGAAACACTTCTGCATCTCAGTTAGCCCTAACCTTGCTGCCAAAAAATCAGTGGCAAAAATATTGGAAATATGTAGTAGGCATGGTCCACTACCAATTGAGTCTAATAAATTTTGATAAGAAGATGTAAGATCAGTCTGTATAAATTCTACTGAACACTTTCTAAATTCTATCATGTACGACCAAAATGCATCTTCATCACCAAAATAAGTAACAGTATTTTTAAAATCCTTTAAAAATTTAGTGGCTAATTGACCCATAGGATTTAGTACAGGTGGATTATTGATTCCAAACCATTTTAATTCGTTATGTTTATCAAAAGTTTTAATAAGGTGCCGAAGGTCTGTAGAATCGCTTTTATATAAATGTTGAATCCATTCTAAACTTGTTGGGTTGAAATCATAAATTATAATCTTTCCAGATTCCTTTAATGCATCAGATCTAATCACATCGAGAAATTTGAATCCACTTGCAGGCAAAGCCACACTGTCATATTTTTTATTATTGGCCAGTATGTCCATTTCTTCGCTATTCAACAGCCAAACCTGGTTATCAAGGCCAATAACTTCGTTAATCAATTTGCGTTGATTAGGGTTATCAATTGCAGGATCGTGCCTGCGTTCTTTAATACAGGTGTACAACAATTCACTGTTGGCCTCTGGATAATAGTAAGTTCTTTTATTTCTAATAGTAGCATCCCAACTAATAACTTGAAACCCATGAACCATAGCTTGAGAAATAATGTTCCAACCTTGTTTGCTGTGGTAAGTTGAGGCCATTTGGCCATTTGGTTTAACCCATAAAGGTGTATAGTCGTCGTGAAAATTTTCTTCGCTACGTAGTATAACAGGCAAACGATCAACATCGGGACTCCAACTTCCATAGGACGGCTTCCCCGATTTTTTCCAATTTTCAGTATTGACTAATACAAATTGATGATGCATTTCATACCAATCATCACCCCAATGAAGCACATGACCCGCAACCATATAATAAGGATTTGAGTCTATTACATCATTAACATCAAATATTATAGAACTATCGTAGATCCTAACACCAGCCGCAATAAACAATAGGTGCTTATATCCGCTATAAAGTTGTAGACCTTGATCAATGCTATCTGCAAAAAGAATATCAATTCTATCGCAGATAGTTTTAAATCTAAGCGTATAGAAATAAGTGTAGTCTGTCATCATCTTTTCAAGGTCTTTGTGCTGTAGCACATCGCTTGGAAAAATACAAATTGCTAACTTATTTGTGTTGTTTAAAAAATTAGTTACTATATTCATCTTGCTTCATTAACTTTACAGAATTAATTACCTTTTGCATCATCGGCCTGAGGGGATTTCCGTGGATGATTAAATGGTACCGCACTTGATCTGAATTATTGTATATCGCATGCCGTACACCTAAATCTAATAAGAATCCTCTACCTACCTTAAACGGAACTACACCAAAATTTTCAAAGATAAACTCACACCCTGGAGGTTGTGTCAATGCAAAATTAAAAGGCCCAAAGGTGCGGCCCTTACCGTCGGCATGTGGCATGATAAATCCGCCCGGAGCTAATCTCATAATTCTAATTCTTTTTAATTGATCAAACTCAAAAGATTTAACGAGATTTGTTAAGTAGGGGAGTTTATCACAAATTGATGTCCAACG
>Ga0129333_10004795_pt1 | contig 12664 bp, 9 predicted proteins | sample CPB6_08_DNA_FD_94474 | JGI IMG/M metagenome (GOLD analysis project Ga0129333, IMG submission 94474) | Freshwater to marine salinity gradient microbial communities from Chesapeake Bay, USA - CPBay_Sum_0.6_0.8_DNA | ecosystem: Environmental > Aquatic > Marine > Coastal | place: USA: Chesapeake Bay... | reverse complement strand
CGCTCTGGGTGCCCATGGAGCGTCTCGTGTTCGACGGGTGGCTCCTCAAGGACAAACTGCACCTCTACCGCCGACTCTCCGAACTCACGGTGGACGTGGTGCGCGACGCGCCGCCCGCCTGACCGTGGCGGAGGAGAGCCCGCGGCCGGCTCGTTTGCAGACTGTTGAGCACGTCTACCCGAGCAGGATGCGAGAAGTGCCGACCATGGAAACCCTCGGCGTTTCCACCGGTCGGCCACGTGGACAAAGGCCATGAAAGGCTTTGTCCACGGACGGCTCCGGGCTCAGAACTGGAAGATGGCGTCGCAGCCCATGTACCACTGGTCGAAGGCGTCGCCGGTGACGAGTCCGCCCGGCGTCGTGGTGAGCGGTCCGAAGGGGAGCGCGCCGGTCCCGTAGTCGTCCGGCGTGTACCAGTCGTAGCGCACCTCGGGTCGGACCACCCAGTTGGGCGTCGGCAACCAGTTGAGGCCGAGCGTGACCTCCCAGAAGTTGCCCGCGAACCCGCTCGCCACCGGCGGCATGCCGAGCGCCGCGTTCCTCGCCGGGTAGGCGGTCCGGAAGCCGTTGTTGTCGCGAAACCACTCGAGTCGGCTGCCGGCCGAGAGCCGGTCGGTCAGCCCGCGATAGAGGTACTGGCAGACGCCGTACCACTGGGCGAGGCCCGGCTGCTGGCCGAGGTTCGCGAGTCCCGTGTCGGCGTTGAACTGCCAGGCCGACGAGGCTTCGGTCACGGACGTGAGGCGGTCCGCCAGTTCGTTCTGCCAAAAGGCCGTCACCATCGAGCGGTTGCCGACGAGCAGCCGCCCGGGCGCACCCGACGGATCGACGACCGGCGTGTACTCGTTGCCCGTCGACACCGCGATCGACACGAGCTGCTTCCCGTCCGGCGACGCCAGCACCGCGTTGCCGAGGTAGGCCAAATTGCTCGACGCGCCCGGATAGCCCGGATTGTCGAAGACCGGCATGCCGTCGGAGAAATTGTCCCAGCCGTTCGTCACGCCGCTCGACACCCGCACCCCCTCCTCGGGCTCCCAGCGCGCGATCACGCCGGTGACGGTGTTGGGTGTCGCGAAGTTGAACGTGTAGGAGTGCGAATAGAAGAAATTGCCGACCGCGGGAACGTTCTCGTAGCCGAGCGGCGAGTAGACGTGGCCGGCGAGCACCGCGACGTCCCCCCGGCCGATCTCGGCGTAAAGCTGCGGCATCGCCAGGTCGTAGAACCGGCTCGAGTCCCAGCGCGGGACGCCGAAGTTGTCGTACTCGTTGAAGGGGTAGGCATCGAGGCCGCGCGCGAGCGTCTGCCACGCGTCGGTGCCGTAGAGCAGATCCACCCGGGCGCCCCACTGCCAGTCATCCGACTCGAAGTCGAGCGACCGCTCCGCGACGAGGTACAGCTGCGACATCATCGCCTGCAGATTGCGGTCCTGCAGGCCGACCGTCCCGTTGTAGGCGCTGCCGTTCGTATTGCCGCCGATGCCGCAGTCCACCCAGCCGTAGATCGACACGCGGCGGGCCTCCTGCCACTCCGGCCAGAGGAACCGCTTCGGGTCGGGCACGTCCTGCTGCGGGTCGCGGGCCCGCAGTTCGTAGACCTCGTCGGGCGGCGACAGGTCCGCAGCGGTCGCGGGTGCATCGATCGCCGTCGCCAGCACGCATGCCACGGCCGCCGCGTGCCGCCATGGCGTGCCGGGTCGCATCATCACGGGGAGGGTCCGTCAGCCGGAGTCGGATCGGTCGGCTGCCGGGGACATCGACGCTCGTGGGTCCACGGTGCGGGCCCCACGCGGTGCGCCGGCCCTCCTTGCGCCGACCGCCCAAAGGAGCGGTGCTGTGCGGGGGAAGTCGCGGGATACGTGTCGAGTTTGCCGCGTGCGGCGGATGCGCCACCGGTCCGCAACCGGCCTGGCCATGGCACGCCGGGGGTGGCCCGCCCACCCCGCGCGCGATATCTTCCTGCCCCATCCGCGTCGTGGTCCGTCACGTTCCCCGTCCCGAGGCTCATTCCATGGATCGCGCCCATCGTCGTTCGACACACGGCCGGGTGCCGCGGCGCGGCCCTGCCGTGCTTGCGGCAATGGTCGTCGTCACGGCCTGCCTCGTGGCGGCAGTCGCCCACGCCTGCACGCGCGCGGTCTATCTCGGCCCGGAGGCCCAGATCGTCACCGGCCGGTCGATGGACTGGCAAGAGGACATGCGCACGAACCTCTGGCTGTTTCCCCGCGGGATGAAGCGCGACGGCGGACTGGGCAGGGGATCGCTCGAGTGGATCAGCCAATACGGGAGCGTGGTGGCCTCCGTGTACGAGGGCGCCACCGCCGATGGGATGAACGAAAAGGGGCTCGTCGCCAACATCCTCTACCTTGCGGAGTCGGAGTATCCGGCTGCCGATGACCCGCGGCCGGTGGTCAGCGTCTGCGCCTGGACGCAGTACGCGCTCGATCGGTTCGCCAGCGTCGAGGAGGCGGTCGCGGAACTCCGCAAGGAGGCCTTCCGCGTGGTGCCCGTGATGACGCCGAACGGCCGCCCGGGGATGGTGCATCTGTCCCTCTCCGATGCGACCGGCGACTCGGCGATCGTGGAGTATGTCGGCGGGAAGGCCGTCATCCACCACGGCCGGCAGTACCAGGTGATGACGAACTCCCCGCTCTTCGAGCAGCAGATCGCCCTCGATCGCTACTGGCGGGAGATCGGCGGCACCGTGATGCTGCCCGGAACGAACCGCGCGGCCGACCGGTTCGCCCGGGCCTCCTTCTACATCAATGCCTGCCGCCAGTCGTCCGACCCGCGGGAGGCCGTGGCGGACGTCTTCAGCGTCATGCGGAACGTCGGCGTGCCACGCGGGATCACCACGCCCGACAAGCCGAACATCTCCTCGACCATCTGGCGCACCGTCGCCGACCAGAAGCAGCGGGTGTATTACTTCGAGAGCACGTTCTCCCCGAGCGTCGTCTGGGTGAAGTTCGCCGACCTCGACTTCGGTCCGTCGTCGGGCGTGCGGAAGCTCCAACTCGACGGCGAGCCCGACCGCGCCGGCAATCAGACCGGCGGTTTCCGCCCGGCGGAGCCGTTCCAATTCCTGCGGCCGAGGTGATGGTGGCCCGAGGAACGTCACCGTGACCCACGTCACCGCGGTCATCGATGCCGGCAGCAGCGGCACCCGGCTCTTCCTCTACCGCGTCGAGCCCGGCCGATTCGCCCGTGTCGAGAAGCTCCTCGAGAAGGAGTTTCCCGTCATGGCCTCCGGGGCGAAGGAGGACGGCATCAACAACTTCGTCCGGCCGGACGATCCGGCGGCCGCGGCGAGCGTGGTGCCGGAGATCGTCGACCCGCTGCTCGAGCACGCCCGTGACTTTCTCGCCGGGCTCGGCATCGCGCCGTCACAGGTCGAGGTCAATCTGCTCGCCACCGCGGGCATGCGCTACGCCGAAGGGCTCCACGGGCGGGGAGCTGTGGATCGCCTCTACGACACGATCCGCGGTGGCATCGGCCGCCATGGTTTCGCGACCGGCGAGGTGCGGACCACCTGCGGCAGCGAGGAGGAGGGAATCTGGACCTGGATCAATCTCAACGACGTGCTCGTCCGGGCGTTCGACGAAGGCCATGAGCCGGTCGGCATCGTCGAGGTCGGCGGCTCGTCGCTGCAGTTGACGTTTCCCACCGACGAGGATCCGGACCGGGTCCCGCACGTGCATCGTGTCGACCTCGGCGGCAGTCGGTTCGCCGTGTCGTGCCGGAGCTTCCTCGGGCTCGGCCAGGACGACGCCCGCAAGGAGATGCGGAGGCGTCTGGGCCCCGAGGGTTCGGCCGTCTGCTTCCCCGGAGGATTTCCGGCGGCCGCCGACCATGGCGACGTGATCGACGGTGTCGGTGCCTACCGCCTCGGTGTCGACGGCCGGTACGACTTCGAGGCCTGCTCCTCGTCCTACGGGCGGATCGTCGAGGAGCGGTTCGCCGAGGCGGGCATGCCCGACCTCACGCATGCCCGAGGCGATTTCGTGGGCATCGACGGCGTGTACTACGCGACCGAGGAGTGGGGCCTGGCCGACACCCCCGACCGGCTGCCCGCGATGATCGTCGATCGCTGCGGCACCGTCGCGAACTTTCCGGAGATCGAGCGGTGTGAACGCACGCAGGCGCGGGCGGCCAACGCCACCTACGTGCACGTGCTCCTCTCGCGGCTGTTCGCGCAGACCGGCCGTCGGCTCGTGAAGGCGGTGCCCACACGGCGCGATGGTGACACGATCCTGACGTGGACGCGGGGCTACCTCATCGCGCGGTTCAGCCGCCCGTGAGACACCCGCGTTGCACGACGGGCCGAACCGCGACGATCAGCCGATGACCGTGCGGCCGATCATCCCGGCCTGCTTGCCCTTCTTGATGGCCTTCGCGACCTTCGCGGCGGGCTTCGCTTTCGCCTTCGAGACGGCAACTTTCTTCGCCATGATGACACTCCTTGGGGTTTGGGCACGCGGCGTCCGCGATGCCTGGACTCGGAAACGGGGGATGCACAGGTGAACCAGCCACGTCGAGGTGCGTGGCGAACGAACAGGGGACTCCGGATCGGCGTCGGGACGCCGGCTGCGCACTCTTGAGAACACGAAGGTCAACGCCGCTTGGTCTTCGGCCTGGCCGACTTCTTGGCTGCCTTTTTCTTGGCCGTCTTCTTCGCACCCGACTTGGCGGCCTTCTTCTTGGCAGGCTCGGAGCGATCGACGGCCTTGAGCGACAACGGCCCCTTCCGCAGCGAGATGGTGCGATGCACCTTCCGATTCTTCTCGTCCTGCGCATCGGTGTCGCGCGCGGCCTTGCCGCGTCCACGGCCAGCCGCCCTGCCGCCGGCCTCGTTGTTGGTCTCCCGCATGCCCCACTCCTCGGCGTCGACGGCCTCGTCGAAGCCCATCATCACCACGTCCCCGACGTGGACGTGCACGTCCATGTCGTCGGCGCCGCGCCCCTTCTTCGCCTTGCCGATCGCGTCGGTGACCGCCCGAGCCGCGCGGGCGGCGAGTGCCTGCTTGCCGTCGCGGGGGGGAGACTTCTTCGCTGACTTCTTTTTTGCCTTGGCCATGCGTGCCTCGCGGAGTGAAGGGGTGGCACCGCCTCGTGCGGATGCCTGGGACAGGCTAGCGATCCTGCCGGTCGGAGGGCAAATGCAACCTGCGGCCTCGTGCGACGACCAGGGAAGGGGTGCGTGTCGCTCCGCCCGAGTCCGCTACGCGATGATGTCCCGGATGACCGCGCCGCCCACGTCGGTGAGGCGAAAATCACGGCCGTTGTGGCGGTACGTCAGCCGTTCGTGCTCGATGCCGAGGAGGTGCAGGAGCGTGGCGTGCAGGTCGTTGACGTGCACCTTGTTCTCGACCGCCTTGTAGCCGAAGGGGTCGGTGGCCCCGTAATGGAACCCTCCCTTCACGCCCCCGCCGGCGAGCCAGATCGTGAAGCCCTGCGGGTTGTGGTCGCGGCCCATGCCCCCCTGCGAGTCGCTGGTCCGGCCGAATTCGCCCCCCCAGATCACGAGCGTGTCGTCGAGCATGCCTCGCGACTTGAGGTCGGCGAGCAACGCGGCCGCGGGTCGGTCGGTGGCGAGGCCGCACTCGCGATGGTTGGTCTGGATGTTGCTGTGACCGTCCCAGGGCACGTCGTCGACGGCGCCGTCACCCGCGGCGTTCCTGCCGGCGAAGATCTGCACGAACCGCACGCCCCGTTCGAGCAGCCGCCGCGCCGTCAGGCACTGCTTCGCGAACACGCCGCACTTCGCGTCGGCGGTGCCGTAGAGGTCATGCGTCGGCTGCGACTCCCGCGACAGGTCGAGCGCCTCGGGCGCCGCGGTCTGCATGCGGTAGGCGAGCTCGAAGCTGGAGATCCGTGCCGCGAGGTCGGCCTGCGTGGGCCTCGCCCGGGCGTGGAGGTCATTCATCCTCGCGAGCAGGTCGAGCTCCGCCCGCTGCGAGTCGAGCGACTGTCCCCGCCGCAGCGCGAGGTTGTCGATCGCGATCGGCCGCCGGGCATCGATCGCGAGCGCCTGGTGGCTCTTGGGCAGGAAGCCCGCCGACCAGATCTGATCGTCGCCCCGTGGCTTCCGCTCGTGCATGACGACGAAGCTCGGCAGGTCCGCGTTCATCGTGCCGAGTCCGTAGTCGAGCCACGCCCCCATGCTCGGCATGCCCGGCCGATTGAGGCCGCACATGAGCTCCATCGCGGCCGGCGCGTGGTTGTTGGCCCGCAGATGCATCGAGTGGATGAAGCACATCTCGTCCACGTGTCGGGCGAGCAGCGGAAAGATCTCCTCGTTCACCCACGTGCCCGATTCGCCGTGCCGTGCCCAGCGGAACGGACTCGCGAGGCACTTGCCGCTCGTCTGGAAGAAACCGACCTGGCTGTCGGCCCCGGGCAACGGCTGCCCATTCCTGGCCTGGAGCTCCGGCTTGTAGTCCCAGGTGTCGACCTGCGACGGCGCCCCCGGCATGAAGAGCCAGATCACGCGTCTGGCCCTGGGGGCGTGGTGCGGCGGCGCACCGGTCGCCCGATGCCCCGCGGTCGTCGCGGCGCGTGACTCCGCGCCGAGGAGCGTGGCCAGCGCGAGGGTGCCGAATCCGAGGCCCGCCTCGCGGAGGAATCGCCGCCGCATCGGCAGGAGCAGGTCGCCGATCATCGCGGGCATGCCGTCCATCGGTCGCGGTCTCCGGTCGTGGCGATCAGTCCACGTAGACGAATTCGTTGAGACACAGGATGAGGTGGCACGTGTCGGCGAGCGCCGCCTGCCGGAGCGTCTGGTCGTCGCCGGCCGCCCGTTCGCGCGTCTCCAGCAGGTCGGTGAAGGTGTCCCGCTCGGCCGGGCTCGGGGCCCGCGACAGGGCGGTCCTGAAGCAGAAGTCGACCGCGGCGGCGCCCGCCGGGGCCCTCGGCGGGATCGACAGGGCCGCGCGGGCCCGATTCGCGAGCTGCTCCGCGGCCGTGCGCACCAGCTGGGAGTTCATCAGAGCGAGTGCCTGCGTGGGCACCGTCGCCGCGCCACGGGCGCCGACGGGCTGGAGCGGCTCGGGCTGGTCGAACACCTGCAGGAAGCCGACCGGCTGGCTCCGCTTGACGTTCAGGTAGACGCTTCGCCGCCGGCTGTTGGCATCGAGTCCGGCGCGACCGTACATCGAGGGGTCGAGGATGCCGGCGACGGCGAGCACCGCATCGCGGATCGCCTCCCCCTCCAGTCGCGACGGCCGCCGGTGCCACAGGAGGGTGTTGTCGGGATCCTTGGCGAGGCGCACCGCGTCGACCGTGCCGGCCTGGCGGTAGGCGGCGCTCGTCACGATCAGCCGATGGATGCTCTTGAGTCGCCAGCCGTCCTCCACCAGGCGGTTGGCGAGCCATTCGAGCAGTTCGGGATGGGTCGGCGCGTCACCCTGGGTGCCCAGATCGTTCGGTGTGCCGACGATCCCGCGTCCGAAATGGTGGTGCCAGAGCCGGTTGACGATCACGCGGGCCGCGAGCGGCCCGGCGCCCCTCGGCACGTCGGTGAGGATCGTCGCGAGCCCCAGCCGGGGATCGGGCGGCGGCGGCGCGTCGCCGGAGGCGGCGAGCCATTGGCGCTCGGCCTCGTCGTCGGCGACGGTGGCGAGGACGAAGCCGGCGGCGGCCTTCCCCTTCTTGCGGTTGACCTCGCCACGGGCGAGCACGAACACGTCCTCGCTGCCGCTCTTCACGCCCTGGGAATTGCCGGAGATGACCCAGGCGCCGTTGGTCGCCGAGTAGACGCGGAGAAGGTTCGGCTTCGGTTCCTTCGCGTCGACCGTGGCGAGCGCCGCGTACACGCCCGCGGCCTCGGTGTCGAGTCGGCTGAACCACCGCAGCAGGTCGGGGGCCCGGGTGGCCGTCGCGTCCGTCCCGCTTCCACGCGCGGCATCGACGAGCGTCGCGACCTCGCGGGCGGCCTGGGTGGCGGCACGGCCGGCAAGGCCGGCGGCTGTCGGTTCCGCGGAGGCCGCGATGCGCACCGCCGCGAACCCGTGGGCCGTCCCCTCGAACTTCAGCTCGACCGTGAGCATCGTGCCACCCTCGAACCCCACCGGGGCGTCGAAGGCGAGGATCGCCGACTGGCTCGCGCCGGGCCGGCCCGACGTGGACCAGCCGGTGGCGGCGTCGGCGTCGACCGCCTTGGCCAGTTCGGCCCCCGCATCCTCGAAACTGGCGGCCACGGCCGAGAGCTTCGGTGTCACCGCCGCGCGGCCCGGACCGGCGACGAGCGGTGCGGCGGTCACCTTCACCGTCGACAGCCGGAAGCCGCCTTCCTGGGAGGTGCCCGGCCCGACGATCGGCTCCTTTCCGTCGCTGCGGTCCCGCGCGAGGGCCTCGAGCCGCAGGCCGGCGAGGTCCCTCTGGTGGGTCGCGAACGTGAGCGTGTAGGTGTCGTTGGCCTGCAGTTTGCCCGATGCGACCACCGCGTCGTCCGCCTCGCGTGCGAGCGTGGCGGACGCGGCCTTCATCGTCTGTGGCTCGAGCACGAGCCAGGCTGCGGCCTGTTGGACAGGGGCCTCGACGGCCAGCCAACGCGCCAGCCGGGTCGGCAGGACCTCGACTTCAAAGCGGTCCGCCGCGGCCGCGACGGGTGCCCGCTCGGCCAGCCACGCGTCCCGGTTCCGCTTCGTGGTCGACGGGTCGGGGTCGATGTCCACCTCGCGTTGCACCGCCTTGCCCAGGCAGGCGATCAACGCGTAGTAGTCGCGATGACCGATCGGATCGTACTTGTGGTCGTGGCATCGCGCGCAGCCGATCGTCATGCCGAGGACGCTCGCGCCGAGTGCCTGGGCCATGTCGTCGAGCTGGTCATAGCGGATCGGTTCGACGGTCTTCGCGGTCACCTGGCCCGGGTAGGGGCCCGCCACGAGGAATCCCGTCGCGGCCGTCGCGTCGTAATCGCCCGGCTCGAGCAGGTCGCCCGCCACCTGCATCCGGAGGAACTCGTCGTAGGGCATGTCGGCGTTGAGTGCCTTGATCACCCAGTCGCGATAGTGATGGGCACCGGGACGGTCGCCGTCGAACTCGTATCCTCCGCTCTCGCCGTACCGCACGGCGTCGAGCCAGTGTCGCGCCCACCGTTCGCCATGCCGCGGGCTGGCGAGCAGCCGGTCGACCACGCGGTCGTAGGCGTCGCCCGACGTGTCGGCCAGGAACGCCTCGAGTTCCTCGACCGTCGGAGGCAGCCCCGTCAGGTCGAAGGTCACGCGTCGCAGCAGCGTCTCCTTGGCGGCCTCCTCGTTGGGGGCGATGCCGGCAGACTCCTGCCTGGCGAGGATGAATCGGTCGATGTCGTTGCGGGGCCAGGCGTCGTGCTCCACGCGTGGCGGCGAGACCGGGGCCAGCCGGCGGTAGGACCAGTGTCGGCGCCCCGCCGCGACGTCGATCGTGCGTTCCTCCGTGGAGGCTGCCGGTTCGTCGCGGGGGTCGGGTGCCCCCATGTCGATCCATGTCTCGAAGTCGGCGATCACCGAGTCGGGCAGCCGACCGGCGGGGGGCATCTCGAAGCCGTCGTAACGGATCGCGGCGAGGAGGAGGCTCTCGTCCCGCCTTCCGGGCACCACCGCGGCTCCGCTCTCGCCCCCCTTGTGCATTCCCTCGCGGGAGTCGACGAGCAGGTTGGCCTTGAGCCTGCCCGAGCGGAGGGCCTCGGCGGAGTGGCACTGGTAGCAGTGCTCGACGAGCACCGGCCGGATCTTCGACTCGAAGAACGTGATCTGCTCGGGCGTGGGGGCCGCCGCGGCGACATACGGCACGCCGGCCGCGCCCAGCACGCATGCGAGGATCGAGCATGCCACCCGCCGTGCGGCCTGCCGCGCGTGACACGAAGCGACGGTCATGATGACGGCCCGCGTCGGGGGAGGAGTCGTGGTGGGCGTCCGCGGGCATTCGGGCGGGCCCGACCGCGTGCCTCCACAATCATAGCCTCCCATGGCGTGCAGCCCTCGCGGCGGGGCAGCCCGTCGCCGTCAGCCGGACGCGGGCATGACGAGACCGATCGCGTCACGCAGGATCCAGAGGCCGAGCCCGATCAGGACGTAGGGAAGGAGGAGTCCCGACAACCGCCGCATCGAGGACGCGACGAGCCGGTGGTTCACGAGGAGATGCCCGGCCACGCACCACGCGCCGGTCAATGCCGCGAAGACGGCGCACAGCAGTGGCACGGCGCCGAAATCCTGGGCGAAAACCGGGACGTACACGCCGATGTTGTCACCCCCGTTGGCCGCCGTGACTCCGGCGACCGAGCAGACCTGCTGAAGGAAGCCGCTGCCGGCGGGCCGCGGCGTATCGTCATCGGCGTTCGCGGCCTCTCCTCCCCGCCACGACGACCAGAGACGGTGAAGCCCGATCGCGAGCGGCGCGACGCCCAGCAGCGCGATCCAGTGCCCCGGCACGGCGACGGCGCAGGCGGCAGCCAGGACGCTCGCCGCGACGAGGGCGCCGATCCCCACGTACTGACCCGCCACGACGGCCCGGCGGTCGAGTCGGGGATCGGAGAAGAACGCCATCAGAAGGAAGATGTCGTCGATGTTCGTCGAGGCGAACAGCGCCGCCCCGATGGTGAGGGTCTCGAGCATGGCGGACTCCACCCGTCGGCCGGTCGGGCCGGGGTCACTGCCCCATGATCGCGACGGCCCGCTCGAGGTTCTCGGTCGAGATCCTCATCGGGCCCGTCATCGGTCCCTCGAGATCGAGCACGATGAAGAAGGCGCTCGCGACCATGATCGCGCCGAGGAAGGTCGCCACCGTGATGGCCGTGTTCGGATTGGCGAACAGGCCGAAGATGAAGAACTCGAGCGCCAGCCACGCGAGCAGCACCAGCAAAAAGATCGTCGGCGTCGAGGCCGCCCGCTCCGTCTTGAGCATCCAGCGGTCGTGCATGATGTCGACCGCGAGATCGACCGCCCGGGCCTGGTGCGCGGCCTCGGCCTCCGACGTCGGCGCGAGCCTTTGGATTTCCTTGACGAGCTCCTCAAAGTGCCTGCCCTGCTCCACCGCCTGCAGGTCGGAGTGCGCGTCGCCCTCGGGCGACTTGATGCGGTCGATCCAGTCCTGCGCCGCCTCTTTCAGTTCGCCGCGGAGCGGCTTGGCCTGATCGTCGAGGTTCGCGAGCACGCGGTCGATCGACACGAGCCGGACGGCCGTGTCGGCGGCGATCTTCGCCGCATGGTCGAAGGAGTTCTTCGCGTCGGCGGTCACGAATCCCATCACGACCGCGGTCAGCATCGAGAGCATGCCGAGCACGGACCGCACGCTCGCCTCGGTGGCGTCATCGGTGAACTTCTCGGGCAGGAACCGCTGGCAGCGGAAGCCGACGAGGGCCGCGACGAAGATGGCGATGAAGACGAACGCGGCGAAGCTCAGGGCCGACATGAGTGCTGTCTCCAAAAATGACACAGGGGGGGCCGGATGCGGCGGAAATCGTACCCCCCGCAGGCCGAGGACACCAACGCCACGGAGGTCTGGGCAGACCGGGGCGGCGTGGCTGGCAGGGTCGTCGCAGCCCATGCGGGCAGCCCTTGCATCGGAGCGGGGCTGCCCCTACTTCTCCCGCCTCCGGCGAGGGCGCCGAGCGATACGGGCTTCGATCCATGGCGTGTTCCAACTCATCGATCGCCACGTGGCGGCGGCTGGCTCCCGGCGTGCTCGCGACGGTGGTGATCTGCGCGGCCGCCGCCGGCTGCATGGGCTCGTGGGCCATGCGCGGCACGAGGCTCCACTACAACAAGAGCCTCAGCTACACCGCCTCCCAGGAAATCCTCCTCAACATCGTGCGGATGCGGTACGGCGAGACGCCCACGTTTCTCGACATGCCGAGCATCGTGAGCCAGTCGGAGGCGAAGGTAAACGGAGCCGCGGGCCAGGTCGCGGAGCTGCAGGGTGTCGTCAGCGGCAATTTCACGCTGCGTGACAGCCCCACGCTCTCCTACCAGCCACGCACCGGCAACGACCTCGGCAACTCGATGGTCAAGGCCCTCAAGGCGGAGGTGTTCCTCGACGTGCCGCCCGGCAACGACACCCGCACGTTCATGCTGATGTTCATCGACAGCATCAACGGCGTGCGAAACTCCCCGTCCGCGACGTCTCCGTCGAGCCGGATCCTCGAACCGAACGACGACTACCGCTACGTCGTCGACCTCTACGCGGCCCTGCAGAACCGCGGGGCGGTCATCGTCAAGGTGGCGACGCGCGACGAGAAGCCGCAGGGCTCGCCGATCCCGGCCGACCGCGTGCTCACGTACGACATGTTCACGGCGGCGGACAACGGCTACCTGTTCCAGGTGGCCGGCGACGAGGCGGTGCTCCTCAAGCGGTCCCGGTTCGCGGCGCTCACGATCCAGCCTGAGAGCGGCATGGCTCCGGAGGTCGAGGAACTGCGGCGGATGTTCCGGCTCAAGCCGGACAAACTCGTGTATCGGATCAAGTCGCAGGAGGACGACGAGATCGATCTCAACGAGGTGGCGGCGGCCGGCGGGCCGTCGTTCGTGGCGGAGCCGCTCGTGATGCCGCAGCCGGGCGGCACCGCCGAGGACGTCGAGGTGCTGCCGGCGCCTGAACCGGCCGTCGAACTCGCCCTCGAGGGGCCGACACCGGCCACCCCCGTCTCGGTGCCGGGGCCGACGGGCACGCTCACGATCAACGTCCGCTCGGG
>Ga0129333_10004794_pt1 | contig 12667 bp, 17 predicted proteins | sample CPB6_08_DNA_FD_94474 | JGI IMG/M metagenome (GOLD analysis project Ga0129333, IMG submission 94474) | Freshwater to marine salinity gradient microbial communities from Chesapeake Bay, USA - CPBay_Sum_0.6_0.8_DNA | ecosystem: Environmental > Aquatic > Marine > Coastal | place: USA: Chesapeake... | reverse complement strand
TTAAGATACAAACGGGTATTTGTCAATAACTATTTTTTGCGATTGTATACCGTCAAAGTATCTTCAAAAAAATATGTACGATACGCATACGTTTTAATCAACGACTCCCACACCCGTTGTGCAGATACAGTTGATCGATGATAATATGTACTTATTTTGTTTTGATTCTCCAACGCGGTCAGATATAACATTTTACCAAATCCAAGTCCACGATATTTTTTAATAATATGACTTACAGTGACGTAATTTTTGTGTGTTGAAACATCTACACTCACATATCCGGATTTTATGCCATTAATATATAAGTTATACTCAGTCGTTGTTAATTTGTCATTTGTATAAAAATTTTCGGTTATTACATCGACTATCATACGGTTTTTTGTTTAAACAAACCTTATAATAACTATATATTGGTTGACAGTTGTTAAATATAAATGTAATATGAGTAAAATGAAATATGATACACAATTTTTGGTCAGAGGAGTGATAGTATCAGTTCATAATAAAAATCTGGTTAGGTTTTATCATACAGGTGATATCAATGATGAATCTCGTATTTTATTCGACAATATTACTCAATATTTAATGGACGAAGAGTTTGTAACTGTCAAAAAATGTAGAGTTGAGATAATATGTGATTAAATGGTTATGAATTTAATTAATTTACCCATCGGAAAAAACTTTCCAAACATTGTTAACGCAATTGTAGAAATACCAAAAGATAGTAACGCAAAATATGAATACAATGCAGAATTAAACATGTTTGTATTAGATCGTTGTCTCATTAGTAGTATGCGATATCCAGCCAGTTATGGTTTTATTCCACAAACATTAAGTGATGATGGCGACCCTTTAGATATTCTTGTATACAATACTGTGCCGATTAATACAGGTGTCCTTGTTGAATGTCGTATTGTGGGTGCTCTACAAACATATGATTGTGGAGTAGCTGATTATAAAATGCTCGGTATTCCATTATATAATCCAAATCAATACAATGATATAACTGATATTGATGAAGTATTTTTAGAAGTGACTGCTGACTTCTTTACTCATTATAAGAATTACAACAAAAAGACAAAACCTGTGACGGTTGATAAATGGATCAATCGTGAAAACTCTTTATCAATTATAAAAGAGAAACATCGATCATACGTCCCGTCGTTTGATTCTATTCGTAAATAGCAAATTCAGGATTCTCGTATCCAAATTTCTTAACCAAGGATCCCGCACGAGCGTTTGCTTCGTCTTCAATTTCACCACCAACATCTTGTATTGGTCCTTTTAAACGACCGTCTTGGTTTTGTTTGTGATGAACAAACTCATGTGCAATACTTCTTAAAATGTCAGCCAAACCTCTTCTCCGTACATATACTTTTACATCAAAATTCTGTGGATTATAATATGCATATGTCTTTAGTGTATCGTCTCGTTTAGTTACAAGATGAACATTAAATGGCTTTTGAATATCAAGTTCATTTTTTATGAATTGAATAAACTTGGCAATAGCTAGTTTCTTTCGATTTGACTTTTTCACTTATAAATAAATATTAATTTAATTTAAGAAATCCATCTATTTTTTCCATAATCATGTCATCACAGGTATGGTCTGGTCCAATATTAATTCGGGTTTCTCTATCAAAACATTGTAAATTATACCACATATTATCGGGTGGTGTCTCATTTTCAAATATGATCGGTTTTTTTAGACCTTCTGCACATACAGAGATTGAGGTTGAATTGCCAATATGTAGTTGTGCACCGTTTATTACTTCGGATATTGTCAAAAGATCATAATCATTCCATTCAACTACATGTCCAGTTAGTTCTGTAAATTCATTATGTTCTGCTTTGGTCCCCAAAAAAACCATATCGTTATGATACTTTTCTGTAATTAATTTCCATGGGAATTTATCATTGGTTCTTCTGTTAACCCGAATGACTGTTATAGGTTTTATTTTTTTAACGTCGGCAAACAACCACGGAACATTTGTATCGTTTTTGTCGATATCAAATCCACAACAATGTAAATATAAATCAGCGAAGTTCAAATCAGATCGTTTAAAAATCTCTTTACGGAACAAATTGAGGTTATAATCAAGTGTATCGGGAATACCATAAACAGCGTTGTGAATATATGGTTGACGTTCAATAAAATCAAATAAAAAAGAAAAATGTTGAGACGTAAATTTTTTGTTTGGCCAAGCTATGGTTTCAATTTTTGGATTAAATGGGACTAATAAGTGTTCTCTCATGTAAAAATTTGCAGAGGGAACTTTACTAACTACTTTTAGTCCATAAAGTATGTCGCCTATTTCTCCAGAATGATAAAAGTTTGGAATCATTGTGTTATTTCACTACGTTATTATTGAATCTGGACTTGCCTGGCCCACACGTACTTTACGGAACTTACCCGTTGGCAATTGTCGATTCTAAATTAATTGAATTTTATTTTTTAATTCAGTGGGAATGAATTCTTCGTTAACATTGCCACAAGATGTGCAATAAAATGTAGGAACTGGCAAATATGCGTCACGTCCCTCTGGATTAACAAGAGCGCTTACTTTACGGAGAAACATTCCTTGATTAAATGTAACATTCTCACATTTATCACATTTAACTTCTGTAGTTTGTTTGATGTCCAACCCTTGACCACGTAACTGTGTTTGATTCATTTTTTTACTTTCTTTTTTAGTAATTCTTTAACAATACGTTTGATTGTATGTTTAAGTTTTTTTATTTTAATTTCTTTTGCTTGAAGAAAACCTTGATCTACAATATCCATATGTCATGTTAAAGTAATAATAACTATGTGGTTTTGACGATACCTCTTCAAAATTTAAAATTTTAATTATGATAATGTCAAAAGATACTTTAATTTATTTAATTCCGCAAGTATTTCGTCACGAATATTCAAAAGATCTGTGTCTTCTTCTTTTATAACTTTTGGAATTTCAACTGTAAGAAATTCTATTATATCGTTAATAAACTCGTCTGGCTTTTTATCGGTAATATTTGATAACTTGATATCAAATCCCCCTTTTGAAGCAACTTTTCCATATTTCCCCATAAATACTTCAACGAAACGATCCATCAATCCATCAATTGCATCATATGCGCCTCCAAATGCTTGATGTGCAGCGTAACTGTCAGTTTGCCAATGATAAACATGAAGTTGATGTGTTGTTGTTAATAATGCTTGTACAAAGTTCATAATGACAATAAATAGGTATATAGATGTATAAATGTATTGATAAATTAAAAATACCACCATTTTACAGGTGGGGTGTTTTTATTTTAGTTGATTAAGTTTTTGTTGAAGAATATCCTTGTATTTTGCAAGTTCTACTTTGTTGTCTTCTTTCATACATTCACATTCTTTTTCTGTTTCATATACAGATTCACCGCATATAGGACATGATGATTCTTCAATGACTTCTTCGATGCTTTCTTTTATTAGTTCTTTAAGACGTTGTGTTGTCATATAATATAAATATTATTGTACAATAATAACCACGTTTTTATTTCACCTCAAGTAATCGAACATGTAGCGTCTGTCGAACGAACGCCCGGTGGATAATATGGCAACTCTCCAGTTCCTCCGGTAATTTTTATTGGATACGGATTCGTTGGAATCGTTATCCAAGGATACGGATTACTTGGCTTATTCAAAGCATGTCCCAACGTGTTATATAAGGTTTCTGCATCATCCTTAGATAGTTCCAAGGTGGTGTCATTAATCTGTAATTTGATCTTTATATCAATTTGTAGGTTCTTCATATCGTGTTTCTAATTGTGATAGTCGTGATTCTAGTTGAGTGATATAGTCTTGCATTCTCGTAAGCTGATTTTTAAGTTGGTCAACATTATTAAGAGTCATATTAGTTTTGTTTTCATTTTCTAGTGCACACGACAAATGATCGGTACCAGTTAGATAGTCACATTCAACATCATATGTATTTTTACCACAATAACGACATGTCCAATCATTCATAATCTTTTCACGTTCGATTTTTTTGATTCGTTGAATTGTATCAACAACATCGTTGTCAGATTCACAATTCATAATATCACATGTCCAATCAACTATACCATTCTCTTCTTTATTTTTGAGTGATGGAATAGATTTTCCAAGTTCTTCGTGAATCATTTTTTCATATAGTTCAACTTGATTCTTCTGAATATTTCGAATGGCACGTGCATACTTTACAATTGCCATTTCTTCTAGTGTCAATTTCATAATTATATAACCTTTCTAAACAATGTTTCTATTAAGTAGTGATTCATACCACAGTCTTCCTTCTTTTGTAAATTTATAATCCCAATGCAATTCATATTGTTTCAATAATTCCTTTACCATTGCAGTGCCATACCCACGTCGTCTGTAATTATAAGATATATTTATAAACTCTATATAAACAATGTGGTCTTCATGTCCACTAGAATAGTACTTACAATGTCCTATACACTTATAATGATCTTTTAGGTATCCGTATATATCACAACAATATTCTTTGTGATCTAATTCGTCGTTATAACCAAGATATTTATGATCAAATTTAACAAAATTCATTATGCAACTTCAAAAAATTCGTTTTGAATATCTCCCGGCTGAAGCATTTTAAAATCCCAAACATCATATTCAAACCGTTCATAATCAGTTCCATACTTAATATCTTTACACATCTTCTTGATATTTAGTTTCTTCTCATTATTGGTTTGAATGAGTTTTGGTGTAACATTCAGACTTGGGCGTTTTAATACATGAATAATAGCGTAATTTGATTCTTCGTCAACAACTTTATTAAAGTCAAGCCAAACCCAAGCATAACAATTTAAATTATTTTTGCTCAATGTAATTAACCCGTCACTACTTGTAGTTCCTTTGACTTCAATAACGTATTTACCATTGATTCGAATATCATTTTCAGTTGGACGACTAACTGAGTATATTGTTTCCGGGAAATCTGTTAACAACAACTTTTCCTCAATTAAGATTTTCGTCAATGTTTCACTAACTTCAGTCGAGAAGTTTGGCGCTTTCATTTTAAAGAAAGCGTTTTTATTATAGTCTTTGTCTTCTTTTCGTCTATTAATATACTTTTCAAGATACCTACTTATTTCAGTTTTGATTTGAAAATTGTTCATAGTTTGAAGTTTATTTGATTTCATAGATTTTGTCAATTAAAACACTTATTTTATTCTATTGACATAAAGTCTAATGTTTTTATGTCTATTTTTATGTTCTTCCTCGGTGGAACAAATGTTAATATAATGTCTCCTGTGGGAGGTGATGTAATAGTCTTTAAAGCTACACTAAATATATGTTCAACTTTAGGATGTGTGTCTTTACGGTGTTCACCGTCCAACATACGAATACGTCCAACTTTTGTTTGAACACCACTTGCATCATTCATATTGATATTGATTTGATACTTACCAGTATAGTTGATTGCTCCCAATTTAACGTCCATCAACGCCAATTTGCTTGTAATAATCTTTCTTACAATCGTTGAGTTTATTGTAACACTCACTGGTTCATTTTCTATTGTCTTGTTTACAGGAATAACAATTTTTCTGGTAATATTGTTTGGTACATGATTTATTTTTGCTGCCAATGGAGAATCGTTATAATTGATATTATTGCTTATGCCTGTCATTATATCTTTAACACTAACAGTGACCCACGAACCATCGATGTCGGTGTATTGATACGTTTGTTGTCCCCATGGACCATCAAGACTTGGCATCGGTTGTGTGTATAACGAGAAAATACGATCAATGTTGCCATGATGCATATAGAAAATGGGATCTAAAGCCGCATATCTTAATGTTCCCATGGTTCTATTCTTGCCGATACGAGTTCCTACCCAATCATGTCCGTCGTTGTGCGGTCCTTGTTCAAGTAAACCTTGTCCTGTACTACGATCAATTGTAGATCCTCCTGCGAACTGTTCAAACGGTGCCATTAGAATCTTATTAATGTATGCAGCACTTGTATAATACAAAGTTTCTTTGATATGATTTTTTGAATCTTCTGTGAGTTCATTGTCTGGATCCATCTTTGGTTTTAAAATGGTCGGTCCACGATTTCCGTCATATAATGCGGTATTGTCGAATCCAAGATTATCATTATTGACCATGTTTTCTTGTGTGAGATCGTATCCAAACAAAGGACTTGCAAGTCCTGACTGTTGACGTAAACGAGTGTTAGGTATCTCTGGATGTGTACTCCAATCCCAATATGGGTAAGCGAACTTCGAACCATCTATATTCAATTTGGTGGTTAGTATATTGGCAAGAATACGTTCCAAGAAATAGATGTATCCTCTATGCCATGGAAGGAAGTGCCAACTCCAATGAACTTGAGGGTTATTATCACCCGCCTCTGTACAGTGGTGAGCGTGTTGTCTACCGTAATTTTCCCAATGAAGAGGACTATCAGTGGGCATATCATTTCTCATATAACCTATAGCTTTACATAAATTACGTAGTTCTTCGTCGGTTAGGTCATAAAAACTCTTACGAGTACGTTTTGGATCCTTGTTAGGATCGAACTTTGTCTTAGGGCTTTTTGCAAAAACAACTGAATTGTTGTGACTGTGTTGAGATGCAAATGAATTTAGTCCGAGAGAAAAAGAACTTAATAGTCCTGATTTTATAAAGAAATTGCGTCTATTTGTTTTCATATTAACTTATTATTATATTTCCGTTGTTTTCAATTGATTTTATATCGGTTACATCAATATCTTTTATTAAATTTCCATTTACGTAAAAACTAATTTTGTTTGCATTAGTAACTTCCTCGTAGTACCAACTCTGTGGTTGCAGTGAATTATCGAAAATTATATTTTCATCTTTAATTACTTTAAGATGGATTTCTTTGTTGTTGGATGTAGAAACTACAAAATTATATGCAACAAAAAACAATCGTGTACCGTTTAATTCTTTTAATACAGTAAAAGTAGTATTGACTCTCCAGTTTAACTCTTCGTATCTGCTTGTTAGATTAAGTTCGGCGGATTTTGATTCTATTAATCTAACATATTCAGAAATGTAATTGTAGGTTTGATCTTTTACCGGAAAAAAACATTCGTGCAAAGATTCTTCATATGCTCTATGTAGTTTATATTTGATAATATTTTCCGGATTGTACCATTCTTCGACAGATGTTGGTATCTTGAAATGTTCTAAGAAAAAATTAATATTGGCAAAAAACAAACAACTAAACAACATTGGGGTGTTGGAATCAACCATTGTACCCCAACTTGAAATAAATTTAACACCACTGTTTTGATTTAGAATTTCCAAATGATTTCGGATTGATTCAAACGAGTCTTCGTTAAAAACGTTATCGTCTTCTGTGTAGAAAACATTCTCGAAACCAATTGATTTTGCAAATTCAAACATCATTTTTGTGTTTCTCGCTATTGTAACATTATGATTGGAATAATATACCCATGCCCATAAATTATTCATGTTAAAAGCAAGACATGCAAGATTATTATTTTTGTTTAACAAGTCGTTACATGTTTTGAGATAACTCTTATCAAGAACCAATTTCTCTCTATTGATTATATAGTAATCTATATCTTTAGATATATGAATCGGTATATCACAGCCAGAAACTACAATAATTGGCAATCCTAATTTCTTAAAATTTTTTACTGATCTCTCTAGAATCTGTTGTTTCTTTTCGTTGATGGGATAAGCGTTGATCAAAACAGCATTTTTCATAACCTTTTTAAATATGACAGAAAACCTGATTTAGTTATTTTGTTTGTTCAAAAAACAATTTTCTTGTTTATATATATTTGAATTATAAATTTTGTGGGATTATTTGGTGTTTCGTTATAATGAAACGTTGATCGTGGACATGTTATTTTTAAGTCAAGGTCGTCTTTTACTTCATATTGGTGATTGTAAATATCTTAAACCTAATGTTATGACTTACTATTTATTATACATGACAGTTAAAGATTTAAAGTCATTGATAATAGAATGTTTGAAAGAAAACGACGTGCCTATGGGTAGTAAGGTTGGTGAAATACCCCCAGATGTTTTAAAATCACGTATGGTTCCTTCCCAACCATCCAAGGCAATTAAATTGAGGGGGTTTAAAACGGAAGAACCGGATCCAGAATTGCAATCTAAATTAGATATGATTAAACAACGTTACGCTTCACATTTGTCCATAGATGCAATTGCTTATAAAGATCGTATCAGACTTAAGGGTCTAAACGCGACTGAAGACGCTCCAAAAGGTACGGGTTCTTCCTATATGCAGGATTTAATCAATTTGGCAGATTCCAAGGGGTTATTAATTACATTAAGTCTTGGTTATAAAGGTTACGGTGACATGGGTTTCAAAAAAACGTCAAGTACTCGCCGTTTAACAAATTTTTATAGAAGATTCGGATTCGAAGACAGAAACTTAAAAACCGATGTGTCAGATGACATGTTTAGGGAACCTAAGTTGAATGAATTTAATGTTAAGAAAGATACATATAGATATTATGGATTCACTACAAATCAAGAAGATGAAATCGCTAACAAACTTGTCAAATATCATACGTTGCGGAGTGGTTTGGAGAAAGAACGTATAGAACAGGAATTTGAAACTTTATATCAATATGTCGTTGGAAGAAATCCGGTGCTTAAAAGTATAAATGTTTATCCGTCTGATTATAAAGGCAAACTTAACCCAAGAATGGATTTAGTGTTTGGAGTAATATCGGGCATACCTCCAGAAGATATTAAAGATTATATCGAGTTTGGAAAAGGAGCACCCGCTCTTACATTACCACGTTCAAGTTATTCTGTGGATAATTACTTTAAATTGATCAGACCATAAGTTTGACAATAGTGGTTCTGTACTTGAACGGTAATTTGAAGAACAATTCAATTGCGGTTGCCCACAACTCTAAGTTATTACTTAAACCGTACTCATTTACCCACTCTACAAGTTCTGCCAGTATTTTTCTGGTCTCTGAATGTTCAAATCCGGTTAAAGCACGGTCACCCTGAGTATATTGTTTGATCATTAGTTCTCTATTGTATATAAAACTACTAAACCTCATCAAAGATACATCTGCTGGTTTTAGTTTATTTTGTACCCAAAAGTAATTGTATTTCTCATTTGGAGTAAAATTTTTTATTTTGTTGTATTCTTTTGTGTTGCGTAATACGTACAAATACATCGGATAAACATATTTCTCAATCCATGTTTCCAACAGATCATAATCTTTATTAGATGGTTTGTATCCTGTAATATATCTATCAACCATCATTTTGAATGTATTTCGTATCTCCTGTTTAAGATCAAATAAGATTTCATTTTCTAACTGTTTCTTCGACATTTTATCGATATCGCTTCTCAGTTTTAATACTTGGTCTATCTTATTATACATGTCAGGTCCAAACATCTTTTCAGCGTTTTCATATTTAACAACACCTTCATATAATATATTATTTTGTTCTACTCCTACAATCCACATTGAGTTTCCTTTTTCAACATAAACTTTTGAATTGGAAGGTAAAACTATTGAACCGCCCCTTGAAAAACTCATCATTGTAATTGGTTGTTTTATAGTGGTATCAAAACGTAATCCCATTGGTAATGCATCAACTAGATTTTTTGTAAATTTCTTACCGAACAATCTATATTTTGATGATGATCTTTTATCGAACATTAAAGAACTGAAATAATTTGCCCAGTAATCTGACATGTTGCTGTGAATTTTACCAGGCACAAGTGTTGCTAAATGTGATGCTAGTTTGTATTTCGGTGAAGATTCGCCACTTAAAAAATCATCATATGTTACATCAACTGCTTTGGAAGATGCAACCGACATCATGTTATTATAAACATCAAGTATGGCTTTTTTAAACAACTTCGGTTTTTGTGCCATCCATAAGTGTGCCCATTCATGAACCGCAATACGTTTTGTCTCATCTAGGTTATGAACATTAATAACCATAAATTGATTTTGTACAGCTAAACCAGCAGCACTACCTGCTACTAACGGATATGATTTTTTAATATCATCTATTACGACATTAGCATGCATCGAAGGAAACCCGATTTTATGAATTTCGTTTCTGGCATCAGACAAATCACGTTTAATAGATTCTATATTAATTAGTTTTGCATTATTTGGATCTTTACCAACTGCGTCAGCAACATAAATTGAAAACATTGGTACATCCGCAACGTGCGTTAAATTCTTTTTTTTCTTAAACCTTTTTTCATTAAGCGCTTCATGTGCTCGTTGTTCATTATACAAACCTTTATAAAAATCTTTATAATTCATAATTCAGTGATGCGCTTGTTGCGTTTGCAGCTATATACAGTTATAATAAATATCTGTCAACTTATAATAACTTATTAAGAATGCTTTGATATGCTGCCAACCTAGGATCGTTGAGGATCATGCCTTTCAAAACCTCAAAGTATTCTTTGTTGCCAACAAGAACTTTGTTTGTTTCGCCAACATCAGGATAATCAAATGTAATTGTTCCGTCAGCGTTCGCTTGTTTGATTACTGCGCCACCAAATACACTGGCTGGTATCTTGGACTTGAGAACATTAAAAAGCATAGATCCCAACATTCCGCCCGGAACAGTTAGTTTTTTGAAATTTGGATCGACACGAACGGTCATATCAGCTATGTCTAGGCTCACAGCACCCCAAATAGGAGTGTTTGCGTAGTGTGAGGTCATTTCACGGAATCCACTCAAAACACTCTTAGGATTACCGGCAACACCCACCAATTTGATCATACCTCCACGCTGTGGACGTACAGCGACGTAACCTTTGTCGTTACCAAAGAACACCCAGTTATACGCACGTGAAATAAACTTTTGTTTATCCCAGCTTTTTCCGGTTGATTTTTTATATGATGCGTCAAATACGTCAAATGCTTGATCCATATTCATTTGTGACGCAGGTGTCATTGTTTCGTTTAGTGTTCCCATAAAGTAATCTGAGTATTTTATTAAATCTTCTTGTAATATAACATTGTAACGGTCGGGATTTATTAGTTTTTTCAATGAATCAATAGCTATATATTTTTTAATAGTATCAACTGTATGTTGAGCACTCGGAGTTGCTGACATTAATTGATAAATTTGTTGCGATGTCAGACGTTCTTTTTGTTTTTCAATAATTCGATCTAAATATTTTAACAATTGATCACTGGTCATCAATCCTCTTCCAAACAACTTGTCTCCAGTTTGACCTAAATGATACATGTCTCTTTCACTAAAACCTGATCTGGAAATAATATTAAAAATTGTGTTGTATATATTAAGCGGTGGTTCTTTAATAAGCGATGAATCGGTAGGTATATTGGTAAGCAAAACTGCAACATCTCTGTCAGTGAGTTTCGATTTATGTTTAAAGACTTTTTCGAAGAATTTATAGTACACCACCGCAGTCTGCTCAGGCTGTTGTGGGTATTCGTTCAAAAATACAAAAAGAGTATCACTATCAATATCGTTCTTATGAGAAAGAACAGCATCTAAAATCTTTTCATAATGCTTCTTAATAATAGCAGACGAACCGGGCTTGGAATATAGTGTCTCGATAACATTTCTGAGAAATCCATTCGAAATATTAGGCATTATCTTTAACACAGATGTCAGAGCATCAATAACAATATCTGTGTTATAGGTATAGACGCTATCTAACATTATCTTAAATACATAACCAAGAACAGTAGCGTCGTGATAACGTACAACCGTTTTAAAAAGAGAATCGACCCTTTTAATATTATAAGAAGTAATACTTTCTAAATTTGAAATGATTGATTTTGTTTCATAATAATCGAGCTTTCTTTTAACTTTGAAAAGAAACATCAGAGCTTGGTCATTAATAGTTGTATCTGTAAACGCGTATACAAACTTATTAACCTCATCACTTGTAAAAAGGTTGATTCTTGGAATCAACCGTTTATTTACATACGAACGCACCTGAGTGTTTGGGTATGACTTTTGACCTTTAAACAATTCAGCAACATCTTCAGCTGACCATTTATCAATCACAGCACGATCCAACAATAACTTGGCAATCTCGGGTGTATATGTATCTCTCAAAAACGCTTTCACCAAAGATGCATCAAATTCAATTTCTGGATTTGCAAAAACTTTCTTGACAAACTCTCCTTTTTCTTTGACTGGAGTATACGAATACATTTCTGATATACTATATGACTCTAACACGTCACTGTTCATCGCATAATCAAAAATCAAAGATTTGTTTCTTGCACCTGCATACATTCTTACCCACGTACTACTATCGATAACTTTAATATACGATGGATTAATCGAGTTCATTAACTCAAGAATGATTTGTGACAAACCAACGCCGTTTACAACCAACTCTAAGTTTGATGGTCCTGACTTGATACATACGGTCTGAAAAATAATGTCAGCAGTATCCGTATCCAAATCTTTACCCTTTATTTCCATCAGTTTTTTTACAAACTCAAGAAACCGGTCTGGACGTAATCTTGTGCTAAATTTTTTTGTGAATGACGAAGTAAACTCGTAGAGACTGATACTTTTCAATGACGGGTTGTTTTTTAATCCATCAAGAATTGACATGTAACCAGCATACATATTTTCCACACCCTTTATCGTAGGTACGTTCTTTATATCCAAATTA
>Ga0129333_10004793_pt1 | contig 12672 bp, 24 predicted proteins | sample CPB6_08_DNA_FD_94474 | JGI IMG/M metagenome (GOLD analysis project Ga0129333, IMG submission 94474) | Freshwater to marine salinity gradient microbial communities from Chesapeake Bay, USA - CPBay_Sum_0.6_0.8_DNA | ecosystem: Environmental > Aquatic > Marine > Coastal | place: USA: Chesapeake... | reverse complement strand
TGAAGTGTGTTTGCCGTAGAGATGGAGGGTTCGAGTCCCTCTCGCCCCACCCCCAACTAGTCACTAGGAGGTGACAAACAATGAGCAAGATCATCCGAAACATGGTCAGCACGAGTAGCCTCAATGACCGCTTCATCAGCGAGGTGCTGACTCGGTCCTGCGGGGCCAACGAGGAGGGCACAGAGATGGGTTTCACCGTCCATCTCTGCTGTGAGTCCTTCGACGTGGAGGTGCGCGTCAGGAAGGGTGACCCGCACTACACCCCGAGTGGGGAGTTCGTGTACAGGGAGTACACCATCTCCTCATTCACCATCAGAGAAGAGAGCAGAGAGGAGAGCTGATTATGCTCACCAGAGGGCGACGGACAACTCTTTGTCTGTACGGCAGGGCGTACGATGAGCCGGTTTGTATGTTCTACCCTAACACCCCAAAGGGTAGGGAAGACATGAGATATTTCGTCGACTACTACGGTGATGACGACAACGCCGTGTGGATGTTGATGGTCATAGAAGTTCCTTACAAGGAACTCAAGTCGTTCCACGTCATGTCGGAACCGGATACGAAAAAGATCTTGGCTAACCGTTAGCCAGGGAAGGGAGCAGTAATGAGAACCAGAAAGAAGGCCCGAGCCATCGGGTCGGATCGGTGGGGCACCATCTACCGATTCGGACTCTACGAGGACATGGATATCCTCCAGCAGGAAATCCTTGCCATAGAAGAGCTCAAAGAGCGGCTCGCCAAGGCCGCTCAAGTTCTAGTGACTAACACTAGTCACTAGCAGAAAGGAGAAAAACGGTGTCGGACCGCAACTCCCAATCCGAAGCCAAGATGTGGCGTATCGCCGCAGGAGGGTTAGCGCACGAACTCGAGGCGTTGATGCTCATGCTCAACGCCACGGTGTTCAAAGACAACCCGCTGCCCATGGCGCCTTCCGTCAACTTGTACAAGTTGACGGTGAAGGCAATCGAAGCCGCCAACAATGGCGACGCAGAAGAGATGGGACGAGTCATGCGTGAAGCGCGACAGTTCGTCGGCATTCAAGGCGAAGACTTCTGATGCCGAAGTGCACGATGTGCCAAAGTCAAGTACCGAACGTGTTCGGTGATCATGACTTTGGCACTGTCCAGCCCGACAACGGGCTACACATCTCCATCCACACAGGATACGGGATGTTCGATGATCCGATGGATGAGGAGGTCATCGAGACCTTACAGACAGTCGTGCTGTGCCACGACTGCTCGGTGAGAGTCATCAACCTCTTCCCTGAGGAGTTCAGGAAACTGTTTCAAGGAGGCCACCCGTACAACGGTGACACTCCATGTTGCAGTTTCGCATGGTCGGCGGACAGTCACGCGTCGCACGCGTGACGCCGTCCAATGAAGAAACTCATCCGGCATACCTGCGGGTATGCGCTCGATCTCCTGTGCCGAGCAACTGGGCACAGGTACTGCATGACGCTCGGGGCTAAGTCGTGGCACCTGCTTAACGACTAGTCACTAGCGGACACAGGGGTGCGTCTGTTCAACGCACAACACCAACCCCAATGAGAAAGGACCACACAGTGGAAAACACCACATTGCCCGAGTGCTGGCAGGAGGTGGCCGACGCTGTGTCGGCTGGCATCCGTCAGATCATCTTGTTCGGCCCTCCCGGGACCGGCAAGACATTTACGGGTACGCACTTCAACCTCAACGAGGCTGGTGCGTTCCGTGTCATCTGTAACGAGGACATGACCGACGCAGACGTGACCGGTCACTTCATGAACAGCCCGCAGGGCTTCGTCTGGAACGAGGGCGCCGTCCTTCGTGCCTGGCGTGGCAACGGTGCTGTGGGTGGTCGAGTCGTCGCTGACGAGATCGACCGCGCCAGTGGTGACGTGCTCTCAAAGCTGTTGGCAATGTTCGACAGCCCCGATAGTGCGTCGTGGACTCACCCCGTCACGGGTGAGGTCGTGCGCCCCATGCCCGGGTTCTCGGTCTTCATGACCACCAACCTGGAAGACATGACGGAGTTGCCGACTGCGCTCACGGATCGTTTCGCCGTGCGCATCCGCATCGACCAGCCCCACCCGGACGCCCTCGCACTCCTCGACGAGGATCTGCGTACCCCGGCGTCCAAGTCGGCTGACGCGCCTGGTGACAGGCGTATCTCCCTCCGTGGTTGGATGACGTTCCAGGACGTCCGTCGTGTCCACGGTGACGAGCGTGCGGCTCGACTCGTGTTCCGCCACATGGCGGACTCGATCCTCGATGCCATCCGCGTCAACGCAGTCACTAGTCACTAGGAGGTGACCCCAATGTCCGGTGCCCGTGTACCGGCATTCCCCGACTGGCTGGATCGGGAGGACGCTGACTCACGCAAGTGGTCAGTGTCCCCCGGTCACGCCGGGCCGGGCGGTGCCAGGACTGACGTCGCTAACAAGCGTATGGCAGTCCCTCTCGATGAGTCTCCTCTCGGTCGCTCAGTGCGCATCCGTGAGATGGTCAGGGCCAAGTTGTCCCCTGCCCACCTTGCTGCTGCCCCTGAGGATTGGGAAGAGGTGCCAAGCAACTACCGTGACATGGCCGAGGCACTACGTGCCAACGTCGTCGCCAAGACTGTGTACTCCGGTTACACAGCCAAGTGCGGTCACGAGAAGTTCCTTGCCGAGCAAGCAGTCAAGTCCCTCGATGCTAACTCCATCATGGACTTGATCGTGCGCACGGCTCACACCGACGCAGCACGGTCAGTGATGACCAACCTGCGTAAGGCTGCCAAGGACAACCCCAAGGTGCTCAGGTTCATCAACCAGGTGAACGACGCGTGCAAGTACTACCGGTTCCACGAACGCTTTGTGGATAACGAGTACTGGACGCACAACACCGCGGGGGACTCCCTTACCGGTGGTGACTACCAGTCGTACACCCTTGCCCAGTCTTTGGCTAATATGGGTGGCACTCAGCTAGTGCCTAGCGCACCTGGTGACCTCAAGGTTGACGAAGGTACCGAGCGTACCTTGTCTGACGCTGGGTTTGCCAATCTCATCCTCGACAAGGTTCCGCTCACCGAGCGTGTCGCAGGCAGGCTTGGGCGCAAGCGCATTGCCACCAACATCGGTGTCAACCCACGGCGTATCAATCGCATGCTCACTGACCCTGACATGCGTATCTTTGACCGCCGTGCCCGCAACATCGGTGGGGTTATCCTCATCGATCAGTCGGGGTCGATGCGCCTCAGCACCGACGACATCTGGGAACTCATCAAGGCCAGCCCTGGCTGTACCATCATCGGTTACAGCCACCATCCTGGCACTGATGATGTACCCAACGTGTGGGTGTTGGCCGAGCGCGGTCACGTGTGCGCCGAGGTTCATAGCGGCAACGGTGGCAACGGTGTCGACGGTCCGGCGCTGGTGTACGCGTTGTCCAAGCACAAGAAGGGCGAGCCCTTCATCTGGGTGTGCGACGGTTACGTCACCAACCAGTACGACGACTACACGCCCAGGGGTGCGGAGTTCTGCCGTGCCTTTGTGCGTAAGCATCGTATCCACATGGCGTACGACGTGCGAGAGGGTATCGAAGCCCTCAAACAAGTTCGTGACGGCAAGAAGTTGCCAACACGGCTGACCGGCAGCCTTAACGACGGCCGCTAGTCGCTAGCCAACAGGGACGGGCGCACGCCGCAATCGTGCGCCCGTCCCATAACCAACAGAAAGGAAACCCCATGCTTCCTGCTATGGAGCGTCCTCCCAGCGGAGTCATCGTCTTCGCTGACGAGGAAGGCAACTGGGTTCTCTCGGCTAACAGGGTCAGCATGATCACTGTGACCGAAGAGGTCCGGCGCATGATGAAAGCCCAAGCAATCGCCATGACAGACATGGACGAGCACGAGATTGACGAGCGTATCCCGCCTATCGGTGAGGAGATCGGTCGCATCGAATCAGCCAACCGTCAGGTCGCATCTCTGGATGAGGCCGCATCGATCATTCCCTTGCTTTGGGAGTGGATCATGGGGTTCTCCGACGACCTGCCCCAGGAAATGGAGAAAGAGTGACACCCACAGTTCAAGACCTCTGGTCACACATCAGCAACAAGATCGCCAACAAAGTGGTCGATCCTTACAAGGATTTGCTGGCAACGATCATTCCAATAGATGAGAACGGCAAGTTCTGTGCCCACATAACGGCAGATGACAAGCCTGAGTACAACGGTGACAGCTACGACATGATCAGGGCTCTGTGTTTCACCACGGAACTACTGCCCACCAGGTCGTTCGGGTACATGTGCCCGGCGTTAGCCCGTGACCCGGAGAGCGGAGAGGTCTTGATGACCATCATCTCTTTTGCCCTCGTCGTCGAACACGGCAACGTTGTGTTCGGGTACTGGAATCTCGACACCAACGAGGTCGAGTACATGGACGATGAACAGAGCAAGGAATACGCGGGCGAGTTGCCCATTGCCTTGTCTGCCCTATCCCTCAAGTGGGAACTCGACAATGGCGGATTGGGTGCGGTGGGTGACGCCATGCGTGACGCCCTCAGGGCGGCAGAGCGTGCGCGTGACGCCCTCAAGAAAGTTGTGGAAATGGAGAAGAACGACTAGTGACTAGCGAACGTCGTACACGAACTAACGTGGCTGACGCGTGGCAGTTCATACGCCAGCGTCAGCCATTCAAGACCAGCGGTGCCCTGTGGGGTACCAGGGAAACTTACGGGTCGGGGCGGCTAACTGGTTTCGAACTGCTCCAGTTCCGCAGGGCAGTCGAGGAGGGTCACATCGATTTCATCGTGATGTCGTACAACACCCCGATTGCCTGGTATAACAAGACCCTCAAGAAGTGGCACATTGTGAACGAAAAGTTCTCAGTCACCACTAGTAAGCATCAAACAGTCACAAGGAGAGCTGTCTCATGATCACACCCCCTCTCGAAGATGAGGATGTAATACTTGTCGTCGTACCACTTTCATATGTGATGCTCCTGGAGAGCATCGTCACGTTTGACCCTGACTGGGCAAGCAGTGAGGACTGGGAGCGCATCGACGGCCTTCGCGGCATCACTATCGAAGACACCGAGGTGCTTTGCGGACGTGGCCTGCTGGAAACGGCATGGGATCCTGAAATGGACAGTGATGAACCACGGGATTACACCATGATTCCAAACAGGCCCGAGGTGTCCAGGTACAGCCTGGCACAACTGGAGGAAAATGCAGATGACGAGTGAGCTAGTCGCTAGCGACGATGAGGTGGTCAAGGAAGCCCTGCGCATCATTGACGCCGCCCTGTCCGAATACGGCAAGAACAGCATTGTTCCTGGTGAGGCTTTCAAGGATTGCCTGCTAGACCTGAGGCTTCTTATGGCCTCCAAACCACAGGAGAACCCCCTTGCTGAGTAAAGCAACAGTTGTTGTGGGCTTGGCCGCACTGTCAGCATGCAGTGCGGTCGAGTCCAACAACACGACCACAATGGCACCGCTTACGACAAGCACCGTCGCAACCGTGCCACCGTCCAATACAACGTACTACTCGCCAGCAGAAATCGCCTTTGTTGACGATGTGTATTACCACTATGGGGCCTTTGTTCCATTGAAGGCTGACGACCTTCTCGAGTTCGGAGACTCATGGTGTTTTGCTCTGGAATCAGGAATGGGTGGCTCTGATGTATCAGAACGCATAAGAGAAGGCGCTATCGATAACGATGACGCAAATCTTCACTATGCGATCGTCAGGGCTGCGGTGTTCAACCTGTGCCCCGAGCAGCAATACAAGTGGGTTGAAGTAGATAACAGCAGATAAGGAGAGGTAATGCGCGAAAAGCACGAAATGGCTTACAGCATGATGCGGTTTCCAGGTAAGGAACCCGACATCAAGGACTTTTTTCCTAACGGGATCAATTTCCGTGAGGACGACTGGGGCCCTGACGAGGTGGAAGAGTTGTACCTGTATAAGCAGGAATGGTTTTGGTACAACGTAGGTCAATCGGCAATCCGTGATGAGAGCATTCCATCCGTCACGTACCTGACCCGAATCATGAACGAAATCGGGTTCAACGGTGAGGAACTCAGCCAAACCGGGGGAGATAGGTATGACGAAGAGTTATTCGACAGGCTCCTGTTTGCCGGTTCTATCGTCCACGAGGATCGTGAGTGGCAATCGCTTTCTGACGAGGAAAAGCAGTGGCGTACTGAGGTCCGCCAGGGCATCAACAAAGAGTTCAACGACCCCGACTCGGAGTTCAGCCAGGTCATCAACGAGGCCATAGCAGCCGCTGAAAAACGAGACGAAGATGTGAACTCTCTTGGCCACATCTTTGACAAGGTTGAAGAAGCCCCAGAAGATTGATCGTTGCGGGTGGGGGGATCTCGGTGTTCCCTCATGTAGTACCTGAAAGCCGGGGGAAGCGCCACCCTGTACTAGGCTTGACGGCTCGGAGAGACGAGCACCCAGCTAGTAACTAGAAGGAGAACCACATGACTAGGCACATTTGCCTTACCTCCAACAAAGGTGGCCAAGGTATCACCACCACCACCTTGTTGTTGGCCCGAAGTTTCGAAGAGCAGGGCCTCACTGTCGCAGTCGTAGACCGCGTCGATGGCGACCTGCGGGCAGCAATGGGTGTACCGTACACCGATGACGCCAGTTACCGAGTAACCGATAAGGTTACGTGGCATCGCTATGGGTCAGTTGCCGAGGCTGACGTAGTCATCTACGACAACTGCGTACCGCATATCAACAAGTACGAAACGTACGTGGTTGTGCGTAACTGCTACCTGTCTATCAGGCGCAACATGGACACACCTGGTGATGGCGTAATCGTTGTGTTGGATAAGGCACGAGCCCTTACCGATTCTGATGTACAGTCAGTACTTCGTAAGCCTGTGTCTGTGGTGGTGCCCATCGACAACGCCATCGTCAAGAAGGTGGATGCTGGTCTGTTCGACAGGCTCCCCACCAAGTTCACCATCAACCCACTAGTAACTAGCTAAGGAGAACCACATGAAGAAGTACAAGTTCAAGATCCACGCCACGGTCAGCATGACTAGTGAAAGCATCTTTGATCACTTGATCGGATCAGGTGCCAGTTGTTATCCGTGGTGGAGAACAGTTGATCTGACCGATGAGGGGTTTCTACTCCTTGAAGCGGACAGTGAGACCGACATCGATGGAGTAGAGCCCCCCGTCAGCAAAACTTTGACCATCGACGAGGTTGTTGCAGGGATTCAGGCTATGCTTGACGACCCCAAGTGCCCCGAGTCGGTCACGTGGGGATTCCAGCATGACGATATTGACTCGGACGCAGCCGACGTGATTCTTCAGACGCTGTTGTTCGGCCAGCCAATATTCGCATAAAGTCGGCGGCGTGTAGTAACACGCCAACGAACGGTCTTGTTCGCAAGACCAAAACGAGCCGCCATCGTGGCGGCGTCCATAACCCCAGGGTTCTCGAGCCCCTGGTCATCCAAGATAGGAGGGTTACTTTGAAAGTAACGCTTGAAACAATCACCCCGCAGGACGCCGAACGGCTACTGCAGACGAACACCGGTAACCGCACGATTCGCAAGAACCGTGTGGCACTGTACGCCAAGCAGATCATCAACGGTCAGTGGCGTGCAACCGGTGAGGCAATCAAGTTCAGCAAGACCGGCCGTCTTATCGATGGCCAGCACCGGCTCCACGCCATCGTAGCGGCGGGTATTCCTGCCCAGTTCCTGGTCATCCGTGACCTGGAAGACGACGTGTTCAAGGTGCTGGACAGCGGTTTGACCCGTGGTGCCAGCGATGTTGTGCGTGCTCTCGGCATGGGTAGCGCAACCGATGCCAGTGCGATCACGCGCATGTACCTAGTGGCTAGCAGTGGTCTTAACCCTGCTAACACGAACGTCATGAGTCTCGTCACCAAGACTGACATCGCCAACTTTGTGGAGGCCAACAAGGAGTTGCTGTCGGACACGACTGCCATCTCCCGCAATACCCGCAACGCAGTAGGTGGTGCCACCACCGCATGGGGAGCGGCTCGTCTTCTTGCCTCCGATACGGTCGGAGTTGAGGAGTTCGACAAGTTTGTTGCCGGAGTTACCTCTGGTGCCGGTCTCGATGCCGGTGACCCCAGGCTCGCTCTGCGCAACTGGCTCAGCCGTAACTTCAAGCCAACCGCTAGCGGTGTTACTAGCGCCGTTCACCTCGGTACGTACATGAAGGCGTTTGTTGCGTACCTCAGGGGTGAGCGCATCCACATGCTTCGTGTGTGGGATTCCAGCAAGCCCATGCCGATGCCAGCAATCACCTCTGCTTCGGCAGCGGTCACGTTCTACCCCTGATCAAGGGGTAGGTATGTAGAAGTGGTGCCCCGGCTAGTCAATAGCTGGGGCACCACTCAACAACAAGGAGAACCACCATGACATCAACCGTTGAACACAAGTTCAAAGCCTTTGAAGAGGCTTATGAAGTGGCGTGCGACTGGGACTCAGTACACTCACTGTGGACTATCAGTCCAGAAACGAACGGCCCTGCCATAGCCGTGCATGTAAAAGATTTCGAAGAGCCGTACGAAATGATTGACACTTTTGTTGATCTCGGCGTTGAAGGTAGGGCGATGGCTGTCATGTATGGGTGGGCTGCTCCCTACCGTAATACAGGCGATGACACCACGCGTCCGTCCGAGCATTCAAAACGAATCAGGGTCAGGTTGTACATCTTCCTCGATCACGGTACGGTGTACACCGCCATGCGTATGAGAGGTGGAGAGTTGGACACCGACATAGGAAACTCTGGTGGACCACTGGACGAGGCAATCAAAGAAGCAATCACCAAAAGGAATAACAAATGAGCACCAAAATCAGTATTCACAAGGACACACACCACGACGCCAACGTGGAGTTGCAGTCCACTACTTACGACAAGGACAGTGGTTCCGCCATCCGGTTCCACACGATTGACCTGACATACTCTGGCACCAGCGTTGTCTTGTTCATGAACGACGATGAGTCACTCATCGACGCCCTCCACAGCATCATCCGGGGCGCGGAAGCCAAGCTCAACGAGATGATGGCGTTGGACTTCTAGTGACTAGCAACTTCCGTGACGGGGCCTGTTACATCGTTATAGGCCCCGTCACATGGGAAGACACCGGCAAAACCGAATACCACACGATTGTTGTCGATCCATCTTTGGGGTATGACCCTGACATTGACCCCGACGACGACGAAGTCCTCTATGTGGCTGAGTCTGCTGGAGAGGTATTCGACCTAGTTGCAAACAGACAAGATTTGTACGGTTCATCTCTTGGGTGGGTTCTTAACGACATTACCTGTGTCAAATACATGGGAGATGTTTACGAGGGAGCCGCTGCCTGGGACATGTTAGAACAAATACATTTGGAGGAAATAAATGCCTAACTGGTGTTCCAACAACACAACGGTGTACGGCCCTAAGGATAAGCTTCAAAAGTTTATCGATAAGGTAACACCGGCTAACAAGAAGCTTCATGGTGAGGTGTCTTTGAAGCGGTTGATGCCGATGCCAATGATTCTTCGCAAGCCACCTAAGCATCTGACTCACAAGTTTTCAAAGTTCCCCATTAGCCAGGAAGAAAAAGAAATCGCTGACGCTAAGGCGGAGGAATACACGGCTTTGTGTATTGAGAAAACCGGATACCCAGACTGGTACCCATGGGCTGACAACAACTGGGGGACCAAGTGGGGTGACTGCGAAACTAGCGTAGCCGTACCACTGTCTCCGCTTACGGGAGCAATCGATCTCTGGACTGGTGCCAATGACATACATTACATCGAGTTCAATTACGACACAGCTTGGGGCCCATTCTCCACGACATTCTGGGAAAAGGTTTCAAAGAAGTACAAAGACTTAGTGTTTGTAACTAAGTTCACTGAGACAGGAATGGATTTCCTAGGTGTGTACATCACACGTGGTGGTGTTACCAAGGTGGCTATCGAAGAGAGAATCAGTGAGATTATCGTACCTGGGGAGGATGAGGAATGGGACGACAGCGTGTGGTCACAGATTTACGACTTCCTGTACGAGAGAGAAAAACTAGGAGTAATGAAGGTTGGGCTATGCCTACGGTAACTTTGTCAAGCAGACGGTACATTTACTACACGTACCTAAAAGAGCTAGTGATGCTGGCTGTTGCGTCACGTACTTTGTTGTACGGCAATCACACTGTGTTTCAGATACTGGCTTTGCTAGTGACTATCCACTGTCTAGCCAAGTTAGTGCTCACTACTGTGTACGCACAGTGGCGAGCAGAAAACAACTGGGCCACCGAAGTTGATGTTCCTGACGACATCTTGAGGCGGTGACTGTATGACGCCCTCAGTATCAACGACCACGCTTCTTCCACACCAGGAAGAAGCCGTGGGCTTTGTCCTTGCCAACCAGCATGCTTACCTGGCCTTGGACATGGGGCTAGGTAAGACTGCCGTGGCCATCAGTGTCATATCCAGGGTAGCGGCTAGCGGGCTGTGTCCGGCTCTTGTAGTTGTGCCCCCCTCTTTACGGACAACTTGGGTAAAGGAGATACATAAGTTTGCTCCACACCTCAAGGTGCACGTAGTAAAGGGTATGCACACCAGCCCGTTGCCTGTCGCTGACGTTTATATCATCGGTGACTCCGTGATCAGTGAGTGGGTAGACCCGAAAGACCCCAACTCGTTGCTGGGTAAGTTTCGGGTGATCGTCGTGGACGAGGCACATCGAGAAAAGAACTTCAGTGCACGCCGTACCAAAGCGGTCATGAGGCTATCCAGTACTGTCAACGGTATTCGGTTACTTATGTCAGGTACCCCAGTACCTAACGGGCGTAACCAAGAGATAGGGACACAGATTGACATCCTCGGTGACAAAGCATGGAAAGCAATCGGTGGCAAGAGCAAGTTCTGGAACTACTACTGCCCCGTAGAGCGTGACGCCAATGGCAAGCTAAACAAGTACGGCAAGCGAGCCAACATCGACTCTCTCGGGCTTCACGAAGCACTGACGTCTTCGTTCATGCACCGTCGCAAACGTGGTGATGTCCTAAATCTGCCCAACAAAGGTCGCGCACCTTTGTACACCGAGGGCATGGGCAAAGCCGTTGACGACTATTTACTAGCTGAGCGTGACCTTATCTCTTACCTGGCTGGTGAGGGTAAGAACTGGCGTGCGGCTGTACGTAACGAGGCGCTGGTCAAGATCACCACCATGCGCAAGCTTGCTGGTGAGTGCAAGGTCAAAGCAGTTATCGAACACGCAAAAGAGTTTCTTAATGATACGAAGCACAACGATATACCGCCAGGGTTATTCATTGTTGCTGAACACCACAGCGTCATGGACCCGTTGTTCGAAGGGCTCGAGAGTTACGGAGCCGTCATGTACAACGGGCACATGCGAGATACCGATAAGGATGAGTCCGTCGAACTGTTTACATCGGGAGACGCTCGAGTCCTGATCGGCCAGATCAAGTCAGTAGGTGTAGGACTTACCCTGCACGGAGGAGGGAGAAACCACAATGTAATCATTGCCCAGTTGCCCTGGTCTCCAGCTGATCTGACTCAGGCCGAGGACAGGCTGCACCGAATAGGGCAGATATCAGACGTTGACGTCGAGATATGCCTAGCCAGTATCGATGGAACCTGGACTATCGACGAACGCCTGTGGGCGCTTTTAGAACAGAAAGCGTTTTCATCTGGAGAGATAGTCGACGGTAAGGGCGAGTTCTTACTGGACGAACTTCAAGACAGTCTCATCGACACATACCGCTAGTAGCTAGGAGGAAACATGCCAATCATCAAATCATCCACCAAAGGTGAGTTGCTCACCACGGTGATCTTTACTGAGAAAGAGATCAAGTCGTTGATCCATATGCTCTCTAGTGGGGCATTCAACGCAGATGACGAAACGTACGACGCAGTCGAGTCTTTGCAAGACATGCTGTACGCCTTCACCATCGACATTAATTACGTGTGACTTCGGTCACACGTAATTAATTGCAACGACCTACCTTATGAAGATAAGGTGGGGATCACCACCAACAACAATAAGGAGAACCACAATGGTTGCAGCCAAAGCCCTGCACAAGGGCATGTCTGTCATCGTCAACTCGGGACCTTTCAAGGGTTTGACGGCTACGGTCGTCAATCCTGAGGTGTTCCCCGACGGACACCCTGACCAGCGCAAGGTTGTCGTTGATATCAACGGCGTTGGGGAAGTCAACATCATCCCCAAGCAGTTGAACATCGGCACCGGCCTTACCCCCACGGTCAGCACGATGACTACCCATGACGAGCCTTACCTCAAGGCGCCCAAGGTGGTTTCGGCCACCACCCCCATCACCTCCCTCGACGACCCGGCACTCGACCGTTGGCGTCCGTCCCGGCCCAACTTGCTCAAGGAGTACGTCAGCCGTACGCTCCCTGACGGCAAGCTTGACACCGACGTCATGCTCACCCTGTGGCGTGATGCACGTGTCAACGGGTACGCCCCCAACGTTGGCCTTGTTGGTGACACCAGCACCGGTAAGACCATGCTCGTAGAAGTCATGGCCCATCTCGTCGCTAAAGAGATGGGGTTGGCTAAGCCCCTCCCCATCTTCCTGCTCGCCGGTGACAGCGCCATCACTGACCACGACATGTTCGGCCAGTACCGTCCCGACGAGAACGGTGACCTGGTGTGGATGGAAGGCATCGTTGCGCTAGCCGCT
>Ga0129333_10004792_pt1 | contig 12674 bp, 7 predicted proteins | sample CPB6_08_DNA_FD_94474 | JGI IMG/M metagenome (GOLD analysis project Ga0129333, IMG submission 94474) | Freshwater to marine salinity gradient microbial communities from Chesapeake Bay, USA - CPBay_Sum_0.6_0.8_DNA | ecosystem: Environmental > Aquatic > Marine > Coastal | place: USA: Chesapeake Bay... | reverse complement strand
GTAGCCGATTGAATATCTTCGCCTGGCTACCTCGATAGCTCAATGGATAGAGCGCCGACCCGCTAAGTCGGAGGTTATCGGATCGAGGCCGATTCGAGGTAGATATCTAGGGAGAACTCTCTAGCAAAGAGTTCTCCTACCTACAATAATGTGCACTCAGCGTAGATCCCTATTTGCCAAACGTGATATCTAATGTTCTTACTATCAAATAAAATTTGTTACAGTTGGTGAGGCTGGTGAGACTGGTGTCAAAGAGACACTTCGAGGGCCCCGTGATAAGCGGGGCCCTTACCGTTTTACTTGCAAGTTTGAAAGGAGTTGTAAGTTTCTCTAGTGCGAAAGCTTCTACAAGTACTTCTGGGCCTAACGCTCTGCTATACCGGCATTCTTCACTTAACCTCAAGACGAGTTGAATTCCAAGCCCAAGTTCCCTCATGGTTACCACTCGAGCCCGACTTTGTAGTTATCGCATCAGGAGTTGTCGAAATAGTTCTTGGCCTAGCGCTTTTAACTTTATGGAAATTTCGAAAGCAAGTCGGAATAGCTACCGCCATATTCTTCCTTCTCATATTTCCTGGCAATGTCTGGCAGTACTTAGACGGCATTGATGCATTCGGCCTTAACACCGATACAGAGCGTGGAATCCGCTTACTATTTCAGCCAGTTCTAGTCGTTTGGGCCCTTTGGTCAACTGAGTCAATCAAGAGGCTCAAGCTTGTATTAAACCGATGACTTTTAAGGCAAACGCGTGATTGTGGCTCTCCATACAACAGATGTGGGGCTGCGGTCATTAGTTCCGGCAAATTCATAGCGAAGTTGGCATTCACCGTTAGCAACTCCGGTCAGATTTGTTCTAGTCACAATTCCACCGCTCCTACTCCAAGCTGCATTGCTTGCAACGGTGCAAGTTGCAGGAGTGAGGCTTGTAGCTTGTAGGAGATGGCCTAATCCTGAAGTTCCTCGCTTAGATACATCTGCAAAGTTCAGAGAGGCAATTATCGTGTGAAGTCCTCTACCTGAGAGAGTTGTAGGAGCAGAGACGGTTATTAGCATGGCCGCTCTATTCCACTTAAAGCTCTGATCTACAGGTGCGGCTGCAGCAAATCTATTGTCACCTGATTGCGTTGCGCGCACTGTGCAGTCCCATGATTCGCCAGCTGGGCGAGAAGGTGCCGATTGAACAGATGCACTTGAGGCACCCGCGATGATGAAACAAGTTGCTGGGGTTAGCGAGACATAGGTAATTGGTAAGCCAGAACTTGAGGTGGCTCTTAATTGTTGAGCTGGACCAACTTCTTGGTTCGTTAGGGCAGGGAATGTAATTGTTTGTGTCGCACTTGCGCCTACCGCAGGTGCATTTAAGCCAGAGATACTCACTGACCAAATTGCGTTGGATGGCTTGTATGTCGCGTTGCCAGCAAAGTCAGCACGTACAACACAGCTTCCATTTGATTTTGCCCTAACGGTAACTCTTAGACCCTTACTCAACGCCTCTTCGCTTGTTTGCTCTCCAATCGAACAAACTTCAGGAGTTGAGCTTGAGAATGTGATCCCTTCAGTTCTTCGAATTGTCTGATCTCTTCCTTCAGCCGCGAAATAACTAGCGTGAACAAATACTCCAGAAGCAGGTATGGAAGTCGGCTTTGTCAACTGAAGGCTAACTCGGGATCTATTGAATGTCAGGACTTGTGACACCGGCGTAGCCGCAAGGAACTTGTCATTTCCGGATTGAATAGCCGTGAAAGTACATGTCCAAGTATCAGCAGTACCCGATAACGGATATCTAGGTTGAGTAGAGAACTTTCCTGCTCCAAGATCTAGTACCTGACAGGGTCCGCTAGTTGAGTATGTAACAGGTAAACCTGAAGAAGTCGTTGCCAAAAGCGGTGTTCCAACTCCATCTACATACCTACTCTGCAGCGCTGGGAAACTAATCGTCTGCGCAGACTTGGTTTCAGGCGCTGGTGTCGGCGTTGGAGATGGAGTAGGCGCTGGTGTCGGCGTTGGTGTTGGAGATGGTGTCGGAGTCGGAGATGGAGTAGGTGTCCGCGTTGGAGTTGGCGTTGGTGCCGGCATAACTATTCCAGCAGGAAGAATTTCAATGCTTCCTAACACTTGGCGTCCAGATGACTTACCCCATTGATCATAGGCTTCAACACCAAAGGAATAGGTTCCCGGTCTAAACGAGCACGGGATAGCTAAATCATTTATATAAACACCGTCGGTACTCGTGCCCGACCTGAGCATCAAAGTTTCAAGAATCCCAATCGATCCATTCGAGAGCGCAAAGGAGGCAACAACATTTGTCACCCTTGAGTCATCGGTAACTTGAGCTCTAATTTCAGAAATTGTTTTGCAAACATTCACTGAAGTCTGCGATAGAGAACCTGAGATAACTTGTGGAGCACGGGTATCGGGTACGGAAGCACCGGTCACCGTGAACTCAGCGACGGTTGTCCATAACATTGAATTCTTTGCCGCATCTAACGCTGTTATTTCGGCACGATACTTACCTAATGGGGCGTTGCAGGGGACTACCCAGTCATTCCCAAAGGTTCCCACGGTTGCCGTTCCAGCAGATCTGTAAGCAATCATCGATGTCATTTGCGCGCCGCTGGGGTTAACAATTCGAAGATTTGCAGACGAGACTCCAACGTTATCCGTCAGATTAGCTGAGATAAACCTCATCACTTGGCAAACTTCTAGAGTTGCTTGAGTTACTGATCCGCTAACAAATCTAGGTGCTTGTGTATCCGCTCCCGGAACTGGTGTCGGAGTTGGCGTTGGCGTTGGCGTCGGAGTTGGTGTCGGAGTCGGAGTTGGCGTCGGAGTCGGAGTCGGCGTCGGAGCTACATTAAGCGTGTCTGTTTGCCCCGTCGCGAGAACTGAAGTGCCTCGGTGATCACCTGTTAATGAATTACCTCTAACTGCGTAGTAATATCGAGTTCCGTTTTGAAGTCCAGTGACAGTTACTGAGACTGTTGTATTTGATGCATTTGTGACTGCAAACGGATTCATCTCAAGTTGAATAGTTCCTGGCGCAGGCAGCGGATAATCTGGCTCTCCTGTTACCAAGGTTGGACTGGTTGAATAAATTAGATACCAACGAGTGTTTGTACCACCGGCATTAACTTGAGCAGAGAAAGTAATCTGCCCAGCTTTGGAGTTATCTGCCCTCGTCGACAAAATGACAGGCTTAATTGGCGAGACAATTGAGTATCGGATCTCGCCCTTGGTTACACCAGAATCATTAAACGCCGTGAATTGGTAATAGTGACCAATTCCGGGAGTAAGGATCTTTTCAAGAATCTGGCTGACGTTTACTGTGGCCTCACCGGTTATCGGTGAGATAGGGAGTTTGATCTGGGTAATGCCTGAAGTAAGCGTCTTTTCACGGCCATAAACAAATAAGACTTGAGTGGTCTGCCCCTGGGGATTTACGCTGCCGGTAAATGTTTGTGAATAGTAATTAATCGAAGTCGATAATTGATTTGTTGTGACAATTGGTGGCTTACCAAGTGAAACGGGAGTCTTGAAAGTGAAGGTCTCTGAAGTTGCGCTGCCCGATGAATTACTTGAGACAATGCGAACGTAATAAGAAGTATCACCCTTCAAAAATGAAATCGGTAAAGAAACCGGGATTGGGGAACCGCCCGAGACCGTCGCAGGGGACGCAAGTCCGGTATTTGTGTTCTCTTTGAAATTCGGATCGGTTCCATAAAGGAATGAGACTTGAGTCGTGTCATTTCCAGGATTAACTGTTCCCTGCAAGGTTGCGCTGTATGCAGTCACATTTATCGGCGCAGAAACAACTGGAGTAGGTAGAACTTTCGGTGGAGTTAGAGTCTTGAAATTACCAATCGGTGAAGTGGTCGAGCCCGATTCATTTCTACCGGTAATTCTGAAGTAATAGGTGGTATTTGCATTAAGAGATTGCAGAGTTGCAGTCGCAACTTGCATCTCAGATCCCTCAAAACTAGATGGTGATACTGGAACCTTAGTGACAGATGTATTCAAATCTGCAACAGTGGAATATTCAAATTCGAGAGTGGTTGGAGCATTTCCTGGATTGACATCAATTGATACCTTGGCGCCTTGATGGGTGATGTCACCGACGTTTTTCAGTGCAACGGTTGGTGGCACTACGGCCGGAAGTCCATCAGTCGGCGATACATAAAGAAGTTTGTTTACGGTGTCAGCAGGTAATCCTGTTAACGCATCTCTTGTTGACTGAGCATCTAGGAATTGTAAAACCTGTGCAACGGATGCGCCCGGTGTTAGGCCAAGATAAACCGCCGCGGCTCCAGCAACGTGTGGGGATGCCATAGAGGTTCCATTAGCAGTATAAGTCGCTGTTTGTGAGCCTATCCAGGCTGAGAGAATTGAAGAGCCAGGAGCAAAGATATCCACGCAAGATCCGTAGTTTGAAAATGATGATCGAGCATCCGAACTTGTAGTCGCACCCACCGTGATTGCAGATGCTGCTCTCGCAGGTGACTTTAAGCATGCGAGGTTGTTGTCATTGCCCGCAGCAACTACGACTGTGATTCCACTATTCGTTAATTTGGCAACTGCTGCATCAATAGTTCCCGAAGCGCCTCCACCGAGAGACATATTTACAACCGCTTGTGTCTTTGAATTTGGATTCTGTGGCGAGAGAATCCATTCCATACCAGCAATAACTTGGGAGTAAGTTCCAGATCCTGTGCAACCTAATACTCGAACAGGAACAATCGTTGCATTTTTAGCAATTCCATATTTTGTTCCAGCGATAGTTCCCGCAACATGCGTGCCGTGGCCGTTACAGTCAGTAGGACCATTTCCATCCGTAAATGCCGAGAATCCACTTGTAGAAAGTCGCGAACCAAAGTCTTCATGAGGGGCAACGCCTGTATCCACAACATAAACAGTGCTACCACGTCCTGCGCTTCTGTAACCGTAGCTAGAGGTTGCTCCTACTTTCTCACGTTGATCAATTCGATCAAGACCCCAAGAAGGAGTTGGCGATTGGTAGTTCTGGATGTTTGACATCTCGACGGGCTGATCTTTTTCGAGAGTAAGAATCGTCGGAAGTTTCTGTAATGCAGCAGCCGCTACATCTGGCAATCTAACTAAGAATCCATCGAAGACATATTGATAACGCTGGTTTATCTTTCCACCGTATTGACCAATAGATTTTTCAATTGCAGCCTTGGCTTCTGGAGTTACCCGAATCAAATAATCCGATGATTTACCGAGATCAAACGCTTGGGTTGGGGGCGTGGTTACCAACAAGCCAAAGATTGCCAGGAAGGAGACACAGATTTTTTTCAGTGAATTCACCGGAAAATTGTGACAGGAAGAGCCGGGATTTGTCCCTAGCGCCTCGATTAGATCCCCGAGGAACCGAACAAATAGGCTGGCTAGCTATTTCTCCGTCCGAGATTCGCTAACGATCCTGTCCGTTCGAGCGGCGATGGCATCCATGACAGCGAACAGAAGTCCTGAAATCACAAAAACCATATGGATTGCGATACGCCAAATCAATCCATCATTGACTTCTTCATCTGCCTCCATGAAGTCCTTAAGTAGTTCGATAACCGAGATGGCCACGAGGGATCCAATCAACTTCAACTTCAATCCAGAGAAGTCAACTCTTCCCATCCATTCAGGTCTATCAACAGAGTTCTCAGCGCTCTCAATCTTAGATACAAAGTTTTCGTAGCCGGCAAAGACAACGATTAGAACTAGATTTCCTAATAGAGCTAAATCCAATAAGGATAGAAGAGCAAGTTCTGTATCTTTAAAGTCTGCATCCCAGATAATCCAAACAAAATCAACAAATTGCTGGATGAATTTATTTAGAAGAAGAATTAGGGTCAGAATCAATCCGAAGTAGAAGGGGGCGAGAATCCAACGAGCAGCGAAAATCGCTTTCTCCATCGGCTGAGTTACAGCTTCAATAGCATTCCTCTTTGAATCCTTCTCTGTGTTTGATGGTTTTTTCGCCACGTGTTTAACGCTCCCTTCGGCAGATTGGATGATGATAAGGTCGCAACAAATGAAATGGAAGGGTTCCTTAATTACTCTCTCAGTAGGCCAGCCCATTTACCTCTCTTTCACGCGTAAAAGGAGGGTGGGGTGAGCGAGCTGCTTGATGACTTGACCCAGTTTCTTCAGTTTCGATGGCAGGAACTGTCATTCTCCATCTTGATATTTGCATCCTCTTCAATCACCTTATTTCTTCTAACTAGATATTTAGGTGCGCGCAATTCAGATGAGATAGGCATGAAAATTCTGGAGGAGTTTGAAAATCAATCACTGATCAGAATCAAGAATCCGGGCAACTTACGTGTGCTATATGAGGTTATCCCAGCCAACAAAAACCTAGTGATTAAATTTGGCAGATTTTCAAAACCAGAGTTTGACTACGCGATCTCGCTTCTAAAGCAACTAGCGGCACGTAGGGGCAATGTCATAATTAAGTTAGATATTGGTCTTTTTTTACTACGCCCCCAAGGCGAAGAATTTGCCTCCTACTCCGATTCTGCGAGGGGGAATATGCCGATACTTGACTTTAGCGGGGAGGAAGTTTCCGCTAATTAATTCGTCTGAAACCTTGTAAAGAGCTGAATATTGTGTAATGCTCACTTCAACGCAAAGGTATCGGGGAGGGATGAATTGTGAAAACTTCAAGTACGAGAAATTTTCCTAAATTTGTTTCTCTCTTCTTGGCTATCTCTTTCCTACTAACTTCCTGCAGCACGCGTGACATAACATCTGAGTCTTATCGCTTCGGCAAAGAGACGGGATCGGGATGGCGAGAACTCACTACTGAGATAGAGGCTTTATCCGAATGGGCGAACGAGGGCACAGGCGAGAAGATCGAGATTCCCGAAGCCGATAAGAAAGATGTTTGTCAGTTGATGTGGCTACTTGTGGGTTGGCCCAAATTCGGTTTGAAGAATATGTCAGAGAACAGGACAGATTTTGTTGACGGCTGCATGGAGACCGTAGGTTCGTAAACGAATTACATCAATGTAATTCTCTGCCCGTTTTGAGGTTTTGAAGCAAGCCTTCGCGTAGTTTGAGATTAAACTGTTTTTAGCCTGTCAGTTTTATGAGTATTCCTGTAACCTTTTGCGAAATCATCGCAAAACGGGAGGTTTCCAAACGGTGTCGTCATGGGGCGAAGACTCAAGTTCGGGTTGGGATGATTCTTCAGTACCCGTCGACTATGGATACTCAGAGGTAAAGAAACCGCCTCGATGGCCACTAATCCTTCAGGCTTTCTTATTGATTACAAGCGCGGCTCTGTATTTCCTTGGTCCATCTCTTTTCCGATCACAGAAACTGACTCTCAGCATTATCGGATACCTATTGACGCCCTTCTTGATAGTTCTATTGCTGGCAATTCTGCGCACCATAGATTTAAAAAATAGAAGCTTGCCCTGGTATGACAGAGGGCTAGGAAAAATCTATGTGAAATGGGCCGGGCGGATTAGCCTTATTTCATTCCTGATGGCGGCTCCAATCATCTGGCGATTAGCGATAGAGATCGTAAACTAAGATGAGACTGCACCGCTTCCCGAAGTTCAAGATTTCTCGACTCGTAAGTGCCTCGTTTGTTCTCTCATTGATTTCTGCGCTTCTTTTTCCTTTGTCTGCGGCGAGAGCAGCTGATGCATTTGATGCGCTTGCGGCTTGTATAAACAAAGAAACTTCCACTCAAATCAACATCATGTTTCTCATTGACTCTTCAGGAAGTTTGAAGTGGGAAGATAAAAATAGAAAGATCCCTGGTTCAGATCCAGAGGATAAGCGTGCGGACATAATTGCTAGTTCGATACTGCTTTTGGAGCGTATCAACCAAGAGAAAGATCTCTACTTCGCCCTAACAACTTTTGATAGAACATCTCCTGGTCAAGATGCCCAGGGTAATAAGTACGCGGAGTATCCCTGGACTCAGGCAACGCCTGAAAAAGTACGAGATGCCAGCGAGTGGTCGGAAAAGATAAAAGACTTTGATAACGGACAAAAGACAGATTGGGCTGCCGGCTTGCGTAATGCAAAGAAGAAGTTGCAGGAAGCTCCAGCTAGCGAAGGAGAAGCTTGCCAGGCAATTATTTGGTTCACCGATGGTGGAATTGATGTTGGCGAAGGCCCTGAAGATCTGAAGAAATCAATCCGCGAACTTTGCGGAGTCGCTCCAGGAGAGGATGGCATTCCGCAGGAATCTCTCATTACTTCCATCAGAGAAGCGGGAATTCATCTAATTGGTGTATTTCTAAAGCCGCAAGTTTTGACTGAAAAGAATCGTGGACCTGTATCACTATTTAGGCCTGCAGTACTTGGACAAGGTGAATTAGCTCCTAGCAGTTTAGGTCAGGGAACTTTCACATGTGGTGAATACCCCGTTCCAGATAGTCACGGTCAGGGCAAATTGATTGAAGTCAATAACACAGATGAATTAGCGGGCGAATTTCTACGGTTGACGATGCAGATTATCGAAGGTCAGCCAGCCTTTGATACCTGCGAAAGTGGAGTCACAAACTTCACTATGGATCCAGGAATCAAAGACGCTGTTCTTCTTCTGCCATCATTGAATTGGAAGATTTCGATTCCTGGCGGTAATCAAGTTTCACGACAAGCGCTCCCAGCCGGCTGGAATGAGACCACTCAACTTGAGAGATTCTCAGTTCTTAATGTTCCTGTTGCCAAGAACTTAGTTGGAAAGTGGTCAGTCAACTCGGGTAATTCATCTAGTTGCGCCTCAGTATTCCTAGACGCCGGTATTCAGCCAAGAATTAAGAAGAATTCCACACTTACAGCTGGCACTGCTAATCAAGAAATTGCGGGACTGATTGTTAACTCCGATGGAAGTGCTGCAAACTTGAGTGACTTCAGATCCGTCGCGCTGAGCGCGGAAGCTATTGACAATACTGCCCAGAATAGAGAGCGGAAAGCCTTCCCTCTAGATGTAACAAAGAGCGACTCATCGTGGAGTGGAGTCATAGAGCCTTACACTGGTTCTAGTACAGCATCGCTTCTCTTAAAACTAGATTTAGTCACGAAATCTGGCGTAAAGCTTCCCACCATAAAGAGTGCGGTTGAAGTTCCTTTAGTTCTTCCTGACCAACTTTGTAAGCTTCAAAGCAACACTCTGAAGTTGAGCGACCTCTATACGGGAACCCCTGCAAAAGGATCCATAATTGTTAATGGACCAAAACAAGGCGATTGCCTAGTTAGCATAAAGTCGATTTCCATCAAGCAAGACCCAGAAGGTCGAAGCACTGAGATGTTCAAGCCTTCTCTTACCAACAAGAACACTGGCGAGAAGTTGGCGATTGGAGATGAGGTCCTCGTTAAGCAGGGAGAAAATCTAGGATTAGAACTAACACTCTCGAATGACATTACTGCAGAAGGAAAGTCAAAGGGTCTCATAGTGCTGAAGACCAGGACAGAGGATTCAACACAAAGCCTTGATTTGTTGGCTGATTTGGAATTCGACTCCAAACTCAAACAACCAGACGTGTGGTTGATTTCCCTACTCACTCTTTTGGGTCTCTTGATTCCATTGAGTTTACTTCAACTTAGTAACTTCTTCTTTGCTAGATTCAGAATGAAGGACATAAGAGTCGCCAATGTACCTATAAAATTAAATATTGGTGATGGAAAAGTCACTGTTGCCAGAATCGATGAGCAACGAGACCTCTTTGAAGATAGAAATTTCAATTATCCGGCAAGCAATACAGATAGCGAGAAGACCATCGCTCAAGATTGGAACGCTCAAGAGATATTCACTTTGAGAACTAAGTTACCCAAGAATCCTTTTGGCGAGGTCTCGGGTGTCTTGGCATTTAACGAAGAACGTGTCGGCTTTGCCAATGAAGATCTAGTAAGTGATTTTGATGGCAAAACGTCGGTTGCTCCACTGAATCCAAATGGATTCTGGGTTGCTTCTGCGACAAAAGGATCTTCAAACGATTCGAATAATTCGATTGAGCTGATTGCACTGGTAACGGCATATTTGAATATCGATCCGAGCTCGGCTGAAGGCCAGTTCAGCCAAATTAAAGATCAGCTTGAAACTAGCGAGGACTCATGGAGGCAATTAGCTCAGCTAGTAGGGTCTGGAAACTCAAGTGACCAATTTGCTGGAAGCGCTACGACAGAAACAGCAGTAAAGGGTCAAACCCAGAGCGCGGCAACGAAACGTTTTGAATGGGATGAGCCCGAAGCTCCTTCCGTCCAACAGTCAAAGCCAATTTCAAATGATTCAGCCAATATTCAACAACCTAAGGAGAAGAAGGGTCTTTTCCGAAAGGGTAAAGAAGAAAAATCAAAGAGAGATGATTCGACTGGGCCCACTCAGTCATCGCAGGTGGATCCAGATGATCCATGGGCGTAAGTAAGGGATAGGAGAAAGCAATGTTAGGTTCTATGTTGTTTGTTGGCGTCGGAGGTTCCGGTGGAAACACGGTCCGAGCTATACGCGAGATCCTCTCTGAACGCCTAGAGGCACTCAAGTGGGAAGGCCCGTTCCCTGATTGCTGGCAGACGCTTTGGATAGACACTATTGCAACCCAAGGAAGAGGTGGATTTCCTGCCCCACTTCTACCTTCAGATTCCTATCTTGGTCTCGTTCCCGGTCAGGTCAGCTATCAGACCGTAAAAGAACAAATTATCAATGCGACCCCTGCTTCAAGTAGAAATGAAGTGCTATCTGGCTGGCTACCTCTTTCAACCCCAGTTCCAATTGCAAAAGGTGCAGGTCAATTCAGAGCCATTGGTAGAACCGTTGGTGTCTCGCAATTGAGTGCCATGAATAGATTCTTATCAGATGCACACAATCGATTGACTTCTGCCCAGGCAAATAAAGATCTAGCAAGACTGAATCAGCTTTTTGACATCCCCGTTTCTGCAAAGCCACCGCACACCTCCGTATTCGTTATCTCATCCATGGCTGGCGGTTCGGGTTCAGGTCTCTTCCAAGATGTTGCCCAACTAATAAAGTCAGTTGACCCTTCACTTGATGAGTTCATGCATGTGATGCTCTATGGCGCCGACGTATTTGCGTTGAATGTTCCAGAAAACATGTTGAAATCAGTTCCAGGTAACACACTCGGCGCTCTTTCAGAGGTTGTAAACGGTGTCTGGCGCGAGAAGATGACAAGCGCTTCAAGCTTCTTATTCGATGGAGTGGGACGACCACCGATAGGCCGTAGATATGGCGGAAAGCATCATTGGTTGATTGGCGCAAAGAACAATGACGGTGCGCTAGGTGCAACTACGAAAGAGATTTACTACGCTGTTGGATCGTCTCTTGCATCTTTGACCACAAGTCCTGCCACTCAGCAATGGCTCGATGACTATGTTGTTGTAAACGTCTTCCCAACAAGTGCAACAATGACAGATAAGACTCGTCTCAAAGTTGCAGGAAGTCTTGATCACTATCAACCATTCGCTGCTATGGGATTCAGCCGAATCTCACTTGGAATGGACCGGTTTGTTGACTATGCAGCTGAGTGCATCACTCGAAATGCAGTAGAGAAGTTACTCTGGCCAGATTTCGAGCCAGTAAGCAAAGATCAATCGATGAACCGAAACGTCCAAATCGATACTCGAACAGATCAACTTTGGAGTGGATTCCTTGAGGACTCAGGACTTAGGGAGCGAAATCCAGAGAACGATGTTTTGGATGCGCTTAAAGGACAAGACTCGTTCTATACGAATTTTGCAAACGAATGTATTGCTCATGCTGCAGGCAAGGATTCAGCGCTGGATCCATCAACCTGGGAACAGCGGATTATGAATTACTTCAATGCTAACCGAGTCAAACTTCTTACTGCTGAGAAACCTGCAGTATTCGACTCGGTTCAGAGATGGACACAAGACATACAGATGAGAGTTCTCAATGCAACGTCAGGCGTAGTTGTTAGCGGTGGCCTTTATGTTGCTGTTGAGCTCCTAAAGAAGCTCCGCAAGGAAGTTGAGTTCTTGATTAAAACTGAACTTCCAGCTGATGCTGAACAGAAGCGAAATCTCACCGACGAAATTCGTGGTCGCGTCCTTAAATTCCTAAGCACTGGAAAAGCCAAGATTGAAAAGAAAGATCAAGAGATTCAGAAAGTACAAGACACAGTTAAGAAGGGAATCTCATTCCTTGGCGAAGTCGATCGCATAATGATTGCTATCGAGTTACTTGCTGACCTAGATGAGAACTTTCTTGCGCCACTTCTCAAAACGATGAGCGATGAGATAGAAAACCTTAAGGTTGAACGTGCAAGTGACGATGAATACGACTTCTCGAGTTTCTCTTCCTTCCCAACTTCGGATAAGTCCTCGGTGCAGGAGAGATTCGCTCCACCAAACACAGAGCAAACTCTGATTGACTATAAGGAGTTTCCAAAACTCCTTCGCGAATGGTCACAGGCTGCACTTGAGCCAGAGCATCAGAGCGCATGGGAAATTCGAATGACTGAGCGAGCTCTTCTAGGTATTCCTTTTGATAAGACGGGCGATGGCAGCGATCAGAAATTGATCGAAGCACGACCCTCCTGGCAGCCAAAGAACAGCAACTATCGTGCATCGATTGGCAATGCCCAGAGAGCAAGCTTCTCGATTTACGCAAACATTGGTGATATCTACGAGCGTGCTAAATCAATGATTAATTCTCACGCTGGCTCACTTAG
>Ga0129333_10004791_pt1 | contig 12675 bp, 10 predicted proteins | sample CPB6_08_DNA_FD_94474 | JGI IMG/M metagenome (GOLD analysis project Ga0129333, IMG submission 94474) | Freshwater to marine salinity gradient microbial communities from Chesapeake Bay, USA - CPBay_Sum_0.6_0.8_DNA | ecosystem: Environmental > Aquatic > Marine > Coastal | place: USA: Chesapeake... | reverse complement strand
GGAATTGATGTTGTAAAAGATAATCTATTCCCGGGTGCAGTTAAAATGAACATAGGCAGTACCTTTCGAGAAATAGGTACCGGCGGAAATAGATTTGCTGATTTTAGAATCAAAGATTTGTATGGCTACGAAAAAGATGTTATGCCCATAAGCGATCTAGTTAATGATGCTGCTGATGCGTGGGCTAATGGTGATTATGAATTAAGTAAAACTCTATGGAATCAGGCCAAAGATGCTGTGGCCGTTATGCAATCTCCGGAATATCTAGCAGACGTTGCTGCCAATAAAGAAATTAGAGATATTGTAGCCACAGGCGCCAAAGCATTTGCATCGGGCATGGACTTTCTAGGTGCTGCTGCACAAGGTGCAGCACAGGCCAGCGGCATGCAAAAGAAAGAAAGTGTATATCGTCAAACTCGTCCACTAAGCGAGGGACAGGTATACATGATGTTTAACCGTTTAGAAGTTTTAACTGAAGGTCCTCTAGATTGGATTAAAAAGAAAGCACATAACGTAACTACCAAAGTCACTGCTGACAAACTAAATTCAGCATGGCAAAAAGCTGGTGCTCCAACAGATTCTGAAGAGTTGCGCCAGTTCTTAGCTGGCCAGGGCATTGGGGACGAAGTAATAAATAAAGTTTACACCGATATGAAGATTAGTTCTGAGCCCGCAGCAGGCGCGGAAACGCCCGTAGCAGCTATGAGCTATAAAGAAATTAAAGACATGGCTTTGAAATTAGATAAAAAAGGTAAACAGCGCATAGCAGCCTACCTACAAAAACAATTAGGAACAGCATAAAATGAAAATTGCAGACATTTTAGTAGAAAGCAAACAGCTAGACGAAGGTCCTATCCTTAACAAAATTGGCACAGCCGTTGGTAAGGGTGTTGGTGCTCTAGGCAAAGGCGTTGGTGCTGCAATTGGCGGTGCTGTTGGACTAGGCAAAGCCATTAAGAAAGGTTATCAAGCTGGTAAAGATGTAGTAGGACTTGCTGGTGATGGTCCTGCAGCAGCTAGAACAGGTGCAGCACCTGATGACTCAACTGCACAAACTGCTCCTGCCGCACAACAAGCACCAGCACAAGGTGCGCCAGCAGCACAGGCAACACCTGCTCAAGCTGCTGCACCAGAACCTAGTGATACTGCTGTACCGTCTGCACAGGCTGTTAACAAAGCTGGCCCTCAAGGTACTGCACCTGCTGTAGCACCAAAAGGTGCTGCGGCTCAAAAAGCTGTGGCTAAAACCACCGCGGCTTTGGCACAACAGCCAACTGACCAAGCTGGACAGACTTTGTACATGCAGGTTAAGTCAAATATAGACAAACTTGACAAAAAAGGTAAACAAAGAATTTTAACTCTACTACAAAAGAGTCTACAACAAACACCGGCCGTAGCACCAACTGCTCCGGCAACAGGCGGTGCTGGCGCAATGGGTCAAATGGCTGCACAGTTAAGCACACCTGCTAAGAGCAGCACAGGCGGAACTGTAACTACAACACCAACTGGTGTTAAACATACCGCTGCTCCTGCAGCACAAGCAGCCCCTGCCGGCAAAAAGCCTGTTAAGATTGCTGCTAAGAAGAAAGCACCTGCTGCGCCAGCTGCCCCTCAACAGCAGACAGCCAGTATTGTACACAACGGTAAGGTGATTGCTGAAAGTTTTAGCTTTTTTAGAAAAAGTTAAGACCAGTTTTTTTAGTAGTCTCTAGATTATCTTTGATAATCTCGCCTATAATCAAACGTTCTTCGTAGCTTAGGTGCATGGCTTCTGTGTAGCTCATGCCACGCATATACCAGCACATTTTAAGTGCTTCTTTTTTAATATCCCTTGCTTCTTTGTCTAGACGCTTAACTTCCTGTAAGATCTCTGGCAAGGGTAGTGTTAAGATCTTACGGCGAAAAAATTTGATTGATCCATGCTAACAGGCATAATAAATTCTTTTGTACATTCAGCACATGCTACATTTTGAGCAGGAATATCAATTTTTTTCTTTAGATCTTGTATGTGACCACTAATTTTTTCAAATATTTCTTTTGGAGCATTATGTAAAAACTCACTGATATCTTTTGGATCGTCGGTTTCACCTTCAGGAGTTTCAATTTTGCTGATACATCTAGCCACTACATCCACGGTCATGGCTGTAAGTTTAGTAAAGCTTTCTCCAAATCTCTTTAATTTCTCGCCGTCGGATAATTCAGAATCGTTAATAATTTGAAAAATCTTTTGGTGCTCAATTGTTTTCAAACTTGTCTCAGTCATTTCTCTATAACTGTAAGGTCTGATGTGTATTTTTAATGGTTCAATTTCAAGCTCACTACTATATTGAAAACTAGTCATCGAGTCTAACCAATTAACTAAATTCATGCCGTAGGTGTTTTCTGCTTCGCAATGAGGACAATTAGTAGTAAGTTCCATTGTTTCGCCATAAGTTGCCACTCTAATAGCAATTAGGCAAGCATCCACGTCAATACTAGGCATCTGCCAAGGATCTTGTATAGCAGGGATACAACTTTTAATAACTTCTACTGTACTTTGTCCGTTGAGTAAAGCATCTGGTGTTTTCAACATTAATTCATCTTTAGCTGTCATAGCAAATACAGCATAATCGTTTGACACACTCTTATCTAAGCTGTCTTGAGTATAGAAGTCGCCTTTTGAGGGTAACTTGATATAAATTTTTGGCTGTCTGTAATAATTAGACAGCACATTTTTTTTAGGTTTTTGGTTATCATCCACGGATTTTATCTCCAATAAATACAATAATAGCATTCTATTTATATGCGCATTTTTCTAAGGATTTTAATTAATGGCTGAAAAAGTTGAAATCGATATTCCAGGTATTGGTATAATCGAAGCCAAAAACGCTGCTTCAGAAGCTACCCTCCAAGAAATTTTGAAAGTTATGCAAGGTGTTCAAAAGAACACTAATACCAAAACTTCAGCTGGGGGAGGCGGCGGAGGCGCAGGCGGTGCCGCTGCAGGGTTAGGTGCAGGGTTAGGTGCAGCAGCTGGCGCAGCAGGAGCATTATCAAACATGCTGAAGCTAGCTGGCGCTGCAACTGGCGGTTTAATTAAAGGACTTAACATCGCTGGCAAAGCTGCTGGCACATCTATGGGACTAGCTGGAGCAAGTGCCGGATTTGCTGCGGGACAATTAATGCTCGCTGCCAACGCAGCAGTGAAAGTAGTAGACGGCCTAGCAAACTTAGGGCATACAGCTATTAACCTAGCCGGTCAACTGGCTAACATGGGTGATAGTATCCAAGGAGCAGCAAGTGTAGCTGGAAACGCATTATCTAAATTACCAGGAGTGTTAGGCACTATAGGATCATTGGCCGCTGCTGCATTTTCAGCTGCTGCTGGCGCAGCCGAAAAGATGGTCTCTGCCTATTCAACGGCTGCTTCCGTAGGAGCAACATTTGGTGGAAATCTAAACAATCTTGTAGCCGCCGCCTCTACTGCCGGTATGGAAATGGGCAAGTTTGCACAATTGATTGCTCAAAATGCACAAGCTATGGTTTACTTAGGAGGAACTACTGAAGGCGGTGCAAGAAGATTTGCTCAGTTGTCTAAAGAAATTAGATCATCTCAGGTAGGTGCTGAATTGATGAGAATGGGTTTCAGCACAGAACAAATTAACAACGGTATGGCCGAATATCTAGCCATAATAGGTAAGACTGGCGCAGCTCAAAATATGAACACGCAGCAGCTGGCAAAAAGTTCCGGAGCATACCTCAAAGACCTAGATGCACTACGTCGATTAACCGGTGAAAGTGCAGCACAACAAAAAGCAGCCAACGACAAATTAATGGCTGATGCACAATTCAGAGCAGCTTTATTAGGCAAAGACGCCGAGACACAAAAGGCTATGATGGCCTACATTAACAGTCTACCAGAAGAATTACGAGACGGTGCTAAAGAAATGTTAGCCACTGGTCAAGTTACCAGTGAAGCTGGTATGAAATTTGCAGCAGCACTTCCTGCAGCCGCAAATAATGCTATGGCTATGGGAAGAGATCTTAAAGCCGGCGGCAAGATGTCAATGGATCAGTCTTTAAGAGCTAGACAAGATTTAATTTCTGAAGCCAAAGTAAGACAAAATGTTTTAAAAGATCAAGCTCAATACAATCAAGACATGCAAAGCACTATGCTTGGTGTGATGAACGCAGCTTCGGCATCAAGTAAATCTTATGCAGAAATTCAACGGGAACAGGCAGCAGCAGCAGAAAAAGCAAATCTAGCAGAACAAATTAATAAGTTCAAAGAAAGAATTGCAGAAATTAGCAATTCTTTTACCGCAATGTTAGCTAATTCTGGAATATTAGATGTGTTAATGAAAACTTTTGAACAGGTAGTGGGTATCATTTCAACATTTGTTGTTCCGGCTATACAAGCTCTATTTGGAGTTATACAGGCTCTAATACCACCTATAATGAATGTTGTAGTTCCTGCATTTACAGCAATAGCGGCTGCTATTACCACAATGTTACAGCCGGTTATATTGACTTTAACAGGAATGTTCCAACAATTTGATGAACGTATTGGTGGTGCTGGCAACGCAATAAAAGAAATAACAGATGCTGTATTCCCAGTATTTTCTTCTGTGATAAGAGCGGGAATAATTGTATTTGAAGGAGTATTTGATGCTGTAATGAGTTTAATAGATCCTGTAAAAAATTTATTTTCATCCTTTAGTAATCTTACAGGAGGAACAGACGGATTAGTTAATACTATTCTAACAGCAGGAGCAGTGGTCAGCGGATATTTTGGAGCACTTGGTGAAATACTGGGTATGGTAATAAATGCGGCCTCAGGTATAGTAACTTGGTTTGCAGAAGTAGCAATGAAGTCTGAATTTGTTAGAAATATTCTAGGCGGAGTTGGAACTGCATTTGAATTATTAAAAACATATTTGTCAGCAGCAGGTGTCAAAGCTGCTGTTGCAGGATTAGAAAAAATTGTTGGAGACTTTGGCGACACAATTATGAATGTCAAAGATTGGTTCAAAGAATTAATTGCTGGACTACTTCAAGTTGTAGGAAAGATTCCCGGATTAGGTAAATTTGGAGACATGGGCGATGCTATGGCCAAAGAAGTAGAAGAGGATAGAAAAGCCAGAGAACTAGCAGCAAAACAACGAGCAGCAGATTTTGAAAGAGCAAAAACAGTTGCAAAAGAAGACGCTAAAGCAAGGTACGCTAGGGTTGACGAAGAAAAGAAAGCAGTTAAATTAGATCAACAAAACTTTCAACAAAGAAAATCACACATGGCCACTATGGGCGGTTTGAATAAAGAAGAAGAGGATAAGAAAAAAGAAGCACTAGGTGGAGGTGTTGACATGTCTAGTCCTCTGGCTATGTTAGAATCGTTTAGTCGTCAACAAGGTGGATTCTTTGCAGATAAAATAGATAAGGCTAAAAAAGAACAAGCGATTGTCAAAGAACAAAAGGCTATCGAAGAACAAGCAGCTCAAGTTCATGCCAAAATGCAAAATGCAAAAACCGATGCTGAAAAAGAAGCAGCAAAAGCCGAAATGGATGCTCTCAAACAAAGAATGAAAGCGTTTGAAGAAATGGTTTCTGGAGTTAAACCATTAGCAGGAGCGGCAGGTGCTCCAAGTCCGGCAGTAGCTCCAATGTCATTACCAAAAGGCAGTCAAATAACTGGCCTTGGAGCGGTGGCAGCACATTTTGAAGCTGGAGGCAAGGCTGGCACAGTTTCAACAGGACACGGCGACTTTGGCGGTAAGAGCTATGGCGCATTCCAACTGTCGAGTAAAACAGGCGACTTACAAAAATTCTTAGATAAATCAGGATATGCAAAACAATTTGAAGGTTTAGCTGTAGGGTCTCAAGCGTTCGATGCTAAATGGAGAGAGTTGGGACAAACTAAAGAATTTGCTCAAGCACAGGCAGCACATGCTAAAACAACCCATTACGATCCTCAAATGGCTAAATTGTCGAAGGCAGGTTTAGACATGAGTGGTAGGGGTGCAGGAGTTCAGGAAGCTATCATGAGTACCGCTAATCAATATGGTGCTAATACTGATCTAATTATGAAAGCGTTGAAAGACAAAGACACAAGTAAAATGTCTGACAAAGATATTATCAATGCTATACAAGATTATAAAGCTCAGACAGTACAAACAAGATTTAAGAGTAGTTCTGCTTCTGTGCAGGCAGGTGTTGCTAAACGCATTGAGCAAGAACGTGCTATGTTGTTAGGTGTAGATGGTGGACCAGGAACTGTGGGCACAAGCAAACCAGCAGAAGCAAAACCTGTGGGCACAAGCAAACCAGCAGAAGCAAAACCTGCACAAGATGTTAAAGGCAAAATTGATCCTAAGATAGCTAACGATTGGGCTTATTCAATTTTTATAGGCAAAAATACTATGAGTCAAGTGCCTAAACCTTATATGGACGAAGTAGGCAAAATATTGGCCAATCCTCCTAAGAATTGGTCAGCCGCTCCTAAAGCACCAGAAGCCAAAGTTGAAACAGCTAAGACTGAAACAGGTAAACCACCTGAACAGAAAACACCAGAAGATGTTAAAGCTAAACTTGACGAACCGTCTGTAAGAAACTGGGCATATGCTGTATTTGAAGGTAAGATTACATTAGGGCAAGTGCCGCAAATGTATAGAGACAAGGTAGCTGAGTACTTAAAGAATCCTCCTAAAGAATGGAGTAAGGCACCCGCAGCAATCGCGGCTACAGATAAAATGGCTAAGATGGGCGCAACATTGCCGGTTGGTACAGACTCTCCTGCACTAGCAGAAAAACTTACCGGCCTTGATCCAAACAGTACATTTAAGATCAATGGCAAACAAGTAAGCAAAGAAGAATTTGACAAATTCGTTCAATCAAATCCACAGTTAGCCAGTATGATGAATGGTGCTATGCCAGGTGCAGCTGGTATACCTAGTTTACCAGGCATGCCAATTATGGATGCGGCAAAAACAAATATGGCAGACGAAGCTGCTGCCAAAATGGCAGAAGAGCAACAGGCCAGAAAAGCTATGTTTGACATGGCCGGTAGAACGGACGTGCAAGGTGCTGCTATGAAGAGAAGTGGAACCGGCAGCGGCGCCGGAGAAAAAACAGTCAACCCTATTGAACTGTTAAATACTAAATTAGAACAATTAATATCAATTAATCAAAATATCGCTAATTTAAATAGTGACCAACTTAGAGTTCAAAAGAATTTTAATACTGGCGATGTTTATAATTCGGCAGGCTAATAGGAATAGATATGAGTTGGAAAAAATATTTTACACCAGTAAAAGTAGATAATCAAGCAGGATCTATCAGCCCAATCAGCGGTGGTAGTCGTCCCGGTCCGGCTCGAACAAATTATTCTAGTTTTCTGCCGGATGTGTATGCCGGAGCCCCAAATCGTATCGAACGTTATATGCAGTATGATACTATGGATATGGATTCAGAGGTCAATGCAGCCTTAGATATTTTGGCAGAGTTTTGTACACAAAAAGATAAAGAAAATTCCACACCATTTCATTTTTATTTTAGAGGAAAACCTACTTCAACAGAAGTAAAATTACTAAAAGAAAGTTTGCAAAAATGGAGCAAGACTCAGCAATTTGAAACAAGAATTTTTCGTATTGTACGTAACGCATTCAAATACGGAGACTGTTTCTTTTTAAGAGATCCCGAAACTAAAAAGTGGTTATTTGTTGATGCTGCTAAAGTTACAAAAATTATTGTAAATGAAAGTGAAGGAAAAATACCCGAGCAATACGTAGTTAAAGATATAAATTTTAATTTTAAAGATTTAATTGCTACGACGCCACATCCAACTACAAATACATCCCCAAGTGGAACATCAAGTTATACATCTGGCGGAGGGTTTGGTCGAGGATTAGTAGGTTCCGCAGCTCAGCCTCCAGGAACACGTTTTCATAATCAAACAAATGAAGTAACAATTGACGCCAAACATATGGTTCATATAAGTTTATCAGAAGGATTAGATCAAAATTATCCTTTTGGTAATAGTCTGTTAGAGTCGGTTTTTAAAGTCTATAAGCAAAAAGAATTGCTTGAAGATGCGATTATCATATATCGTATACAACGTGCTCCAGAACGCAGAATATTCTATGTTGATGTAGGCAACATGCCAGCACATATGGCGATGAGTTTTGTAGAACGAGTTAAAAACGAAATTCATCAACGACGTATTCCAAGCTCAACTGGCGGCGGACAAAACGTCATAGATGCTAGTTATAATCCTTTATCTGTAAGTGAAGATTACTTCTTTCCACAAACAGCAGAAGGCCGTGGAAGTAAAGTTGAAACATTACCCGGCGGCACTAATTTAGGTGAAATCACAGATCTACGTTACTTTACAAATAAACTTTTCCGTGCCCTACGCATACCAAGTGCATACCTACCAACAGCAGTTGACGAAGCACCAAACACACTAGCAGATGGTAAAGTTGGTACTGCCTATATTCAAGAACTACGCTTTAATGAATACTGCAAAAGATTGCAGGCAAATATTGTCGAAACGTTTGATTTAGAATTTAAACTATGGTTAGAAAATAACGGTATAAGTATTGACAACAGCCTTTTTGAATTAAAGTTTAATGAGCCGCAAAACTTTGCCGCCTATAGACAAGCTGAATTAGATACCACTAGAGCAGCCATATTTGCACAAATGGTCGAAATACCATACCTAAGTAAACGCTTTGGATTAAAGAGATTTTTAGGACTAAGCGAAGAAGAAATTAAAGAAAACGAACGCTTGTGGAAAGAAGAAAATGCAGCCAATCTTACTCCTACAACCGATTCTGCCGGTCAAATGAGAAGCATAGGTATAACACCTGGTGCAGTAGGGGTAGAAGCAGCGTCTCAAACTGCAGAAGCTCCGGCCGAAATGGCCGCAGCAGCGCAAGCAGAAACAGCAGCTCCGGAAGAAGCAACAGGCACGCCAGCAGCGACTCCGCCGGCATAATTGGTAAATATTAGATGCTTCTAAGAGAATTTTTTTATTTTAATGATCAACAAAATGACTTTGCGGTAGATCGTAGATATTTTAACGACCGTGATCAAAGCGTAATAGAAAAAAAAGATACTCGTAAGTTAAGACTAACTTTAAGAGATATTAATATGTTACGCCAGCAAAGCGAAGCTCACGAGTTTGAAGAAGAATCAGAATTACAATTTATTAGACAAATGTATGGAACACCACCAGAAGCAGCAGAACCACAGGAATGATATTGCATTTGTCCTAGGTAACGGTAAAAGTAGATTAAACGCTGATCTTAAAATCCTTAAACAGCACGGTATAATCTACGGATGCAACGCATTATACAGAGAGTTTGATCCGGATGTCCTAATAGCAGTTGACGTTAAAATGATCAACGAAATTATAGATGCTGGTTACCATAAGAAAAACCAAGTTTGGACTAATCCAAATAAAGGTGTAAAAACTAAAGGAAATGTAAATTTTTTCAGTCCGCATAAAGGATGGAGTAGCGGACCAACAGCCTTACATTTTGCAGCTAGTAAGGGACATAAAACAATTTACATATTAGGATTCGATTACGCTGGTGTAAACGGTAAATTTAACAATGTTTATGCCGATACATTTAACTATAAAAAAAGCAACGACTCTCCAACTTATCACGGAAATTGGCTAAGCCAAACTGAAAAAACTATTAAAGAGTTTAAAACAATAAAATTTGTCAGAGTAGTAGAAGACGGTGCATTTATGCCGGATCAGTTAGGCTATCAACACTCGAATTTGAAGCATATAACTTACAAAGAGTTTAATAGTAAATTTGAGTTAATTGATATTTAAAAACAGCAAAACGATCAAAAAACTGCCATTTAAAGGTATTTTATAAACTGTGTGTTAAATAAAAGCACGACAGCCAAACCATCTTTAAGGAGAAATAAACATGGCAGATAAAAAGAAATTAGAGCAGATGCTTGAGCATCTGGTCAACGAAGATACAGCAAAAGCTGAAGAACTATTTCATGAGTATGTTGTAGAAAAGTCTCGTGAAATCTATGAAAGTCTAATCGATGCAGAGCTAGATGAAGCCGCAGAAGAAGACGAAGAAATGGAAGAAGCTGCTGATAAGGACGAAGACGAAGCAGTAGAAGAAGCTGCTGAATCCGATGATGAAGAAGTAGAAGAAGCTGCTAAATCCGATGACGAAGAAGTAGATGAAGAATTTGAAGACGTTGCCTTTGAAGGCGACGACGAAGAAATGCCAGATATGGGCGGCGACGCAACTGACGATCTAGAAGGTGAAATGGGTCCAGAAGGCGAGGAAGAAGGTGATTTAGCCGATAAAGAGCCAGCTGAATTATTTCAAGATCTAGACGCAATTGTCGACGAACTACAAGCTAAATTTGACGCTATGGGCGGCGATATGGGCGGCGAAGGCGAAGAAATGAAAGATGCTGTAGAACCACAGCTAGCCACAGTACGCGAGTATGTAGAAAAAGTAAGCGACGGTCATGGCGCAGAAAAGAAGGGTAAAGCAGAAGACGGCGGTGCTAACACAAAAAGCACAGTAGCAGGCAAAAATGATATGGGCGGTACAACTGCCAACATGCTACGTGCAGATGTTGAACCAGAAAGCGCCAGCACAAAAGGCGGCCTACTAAATCCTTCAACAAAAGATATGAACACCGGCAATATTAATGTACCAGGTGGCAAGGCTGGTAAAGCTTTCAGCAAGAAAGAGCCAGGACACGGTGCAGAAAAAGCAGGTGCTAAAGAGGATGCTGATAATAAGCAAAGCCTTTTCCGTGGCCGTAGATAATAGGACCTAATGGTGAAAACTACTCTAGCAGAACATTTGAGTTTTGACCAGGCCAAGATTGTTCTTGAGAGCGAAGGTGAAGGTGCAAGTAAATCCTTGCACCTAAACGGAATCTGCATTCAGGGAGATATCCGTAATCAAAACCAACGTGTTTATTCATCTCATGAAATTGGCAAGGCTGTCAAGACGCTTAACGAACAGATCTCTGGTGGATACTCTGTGCTAGGCGAAGTTGATCACCCGCAGGATTTAAAAATCAATCTTGATCGTGTATCTCATATGATCACCAAGATGTGGATGGACGGTCCTAACGGCTACGGAAAACTTAAAATTCTCCCTACACCTATGGGTAAGTTAATTGAAACTATGCTCACGTCGGGAGTTAAATTAGGTGTGTCTAGCAGAGGGAGCGGCGAAGTTGATGACGGCGGCAATGTTAAAGGATTTGAAATTATTACTGTAGACATTGTTGCTCAACCTAGCGCACCAGGAGCATATCCTACACCAGTATACGAACACTTGATGAACAACACAGGTGGATATAAGGCATTAAAAATAGCACAAGAAGTTCAAGGCGACCCTAAGGCACAGAAATACCTAGCTGAGAGTCTGGTGAAAATCATCAGAGGTCTCAAATAACAGTAGGAGAATCACATGCTAGATATCGTAAAACAATTGTTTGAGAACAATGTGATTTCCGAAGAAATTAAGTCGGAAATTGAAGCTGCTTGGCAAAGCAGAATTCAAGAAAACCGTGATCAAGTCACAGCACAATTACGTGAAGAATTTGCTCAGAAATATGAGCATGATAAGTCAGCTCTAGTCGAAGCTGTAGAAAGTATGCTAGCCGATCGCCTAAAAGCAGAGCTAGGAGAACTTGCAGAAGATCGTCAGGGCCTAATTGATGCAAGAGCACGTTATGTAGAAAAGATGGGTTCAGATGCTAAGGCATTTGAGTCTTTCGTATTAAACAATCTACGTAAAGAAATTGCAGAACTTCACGAAGATCGTAAGCGTGTAGCAGCAAATGTAGCTCAATTAGAATCTTTTATCGTGGATAGCCTAGCAAAAGAAATTGCAGAATTCCATGCAGACAAGAAAGACCTTGCTGAAACAAAAGTACGCCTAGTTCGTGAGAGCAAGGCCAAATTTGAACAGATTAAGAAAGATTTTATTACCCGTTCAGCTAAGATCATTGAAGAAACAGTGGCCAAAGGCCTACGTTCAGAAATGACTCAGCTACGTGAGGACATTGAAGCAGCACGTAAGAATGATTTTGGTCGCAGAATTTTTGAAAGTTTTGCCAGCGAATACGCTGCAAGTCATCTCAACGAAAAATCAGAAACTGCTAAACTTCTAAAAGTTGTTGCTCAAAAGCAACAAGAAGTTGAAGAAGCAGTAAAAATTGTAGCAGATGCACAAAAGCTAGTTGAAAGTAAAGATGCAGAACTACGTGTAGCAAAGGACATGGCCGCTCGCAAGGAAGTTATGAGCGAATTGCTAGGACCATTAGCCGGCGACAAACGTAAAGTTATGAGTCAATTACTTGAATCTGTACAAACAGAAAAACTACGTAATGCATACGACAAATATCTACCAGCAGTAATGAATGGTGGAGAATCTGTCAAAAAGTCAACACTAACAGAGGCAACAGAAGTTACAGGCAACAAGCAGGCACAAACAATTAGCGGTGAAGAAAAAACCGCTGAAATTTTTGACATCCGCAGGCTTGCGGGACTTAAAGTTTAAGGAGAAATTAATATGTCACAATTACTAGAGTCACGCTGGTCGGAAACCAAAGAGGCCCTGTTAGAAGGTCTACAAGGTAACAAGCGTTCAGTAATGGCAGCTACTCTTGAGAATACCCGCAAGTATCTCG
>Ga0129333_10004789_pt1 | contig 12677 bp, 8 predicted proteins | sample CPB6_08_DNA_FD_94474 | JGI IMG/M metagenome (GOLD analysis project Ga0129333, IMG submission 94474) | Freshwater to marine salinity gradient microbial communities from Chesapeake Bay, USA - CPBay_Sum_0.6_0.8_DNA | ecosystem: Environmental > Aquatic > Marine > Coastal | place: USA: Chesapeake Bay... | reverse complement strand
GCGAGCTGATCGGCGATGCTCGCCACCCCGCTCCCGATCATCACCTCGAACGAATCGCCACGCTTGCGGAGGTCGACGATCCCGGCGTCATGCGCATCCTTGAGGATCCGCTCGAAGAAACGCGGGGCGAGGGACTCGGAGTCGCGCCCCAGGATCTCACGCGCCTTGGCGCGCACGACCTCGGCGCCGACCGGCGAATCCTCGGAGCCGACGGCGTTGATCGCCTGGCGGACGAGATCGAAGGCCTCATCACGGGTGAGCCGGATCCCCTCGGCGCCGATCGAGGCATCGACCTTCGGCGCGCCCCCACCACGCGGGGGACGTCCCTGCGGGGCGGGACGCGCCGACGCCTCAGCGGGCGTGGAGATGGTGGTCGCCGTGGACGACTCGGCGCCTTCCCCACCACCACGCTCCTCCCGATCCCCACCGCGCCCACGACCGCCACGGCCACGGCGGCCTCGGCGACCGCGGCCCTCACGCTCGCCCTCCGCACGCGGCGGACGCTCGCCGTTCGACTCGGTCGTGACGGGCGCTGGCGCCCCGCCCTGCGCGGGCCCGACCTCGAGCTGCCCGTTCTCCAGCTTGGTGACCTGCAGACGCCCCTTGCTCGCCGCCTCGAGGCAGAAGCGCGAGAACTTGGACATCCCGAGATCCTTCTCGTCGAACGAGGGATCGATCTCGACCATCACCTGCTTCAGGCGATCGGAGCGCATCACGTCGCCGTTACGCTGCATCCGGCCGATCGCTTCGGTCACCAGCTCCCACGGGTCCCACTGCTTGGCGGGCTGCTCATCGCCCGCCTTCATGAGGCCGGCGAGGGCGTTGTACGAGTAGTACTCGTCGCAGTTCTGGACGAGGAGGTCGCTCGAGCTCTCCTTGATCCCGACGCCGATCACGTACTTGCCGTACTCCTTGAGCTTGAGCACGAGCGAGGAGAAATCGGAGTCCCCGGAGAGGAGGATGTAGGTCCCGATCTCCGGACGGGTGAAGACGAGTTCGATCGCGTCGACCGCGAGGCGGATATCGGTCGCGTTCTTCTTGGACGACCCGTAGGCGGGCGCGAAGATGAGGTCGATCGACGACTCGCTCAGCGGGACGATGTACTGCGGATAGCGGCGCCAGTCGGCGTACGCGCGCTGGACGGCGACCTTCCCCGAGATGATGGCGCTGCTGAGGAGGTTCCGGAGCTCCGTCTGGAGATCGGAACGGATCCCCATCGTGACGTTGTCGAAGTCGATGAGGAGGGCGGCGTTGGGGGCGTGGGGGTGACCCGCGGTCTCGGCCTGGGGCCCCCGATGGATGGGGGCGACCGCCGCGCGCACGGGGCGCGCCGACGGATGGGACGAACGTGATGGCATCTGATTCCTGGCGCGGTGCGCCGATGAGATCGCACCCCACGCCGCACCCGACTGGGCGCTGCTCGCATGGGGGCTCGTGCAGGACGACACCGTGATCGCGTCAGCCGCTCGTCCGGACCCGTGGGTGCCGGAAGACGCCGCTGGCGGAGACCCACCGCGCGCCCTGCCCTCTCAAGATAACCTCGGGCGGGGCGCAAATGGCAGTGGGGCAGCGACTTCCGTAGACTTGAGGGCGTGAGATTCCCCCGCTTCCGGACCCGGCTCTTCGTCCTGCTCGCGCTCCTCGCGCTGGTGCCGTCGATCGTGCTGACCGCGGCGTGGAGCGGGATGGCGGCTCGGTTGCTCCCCTATGTGGGGGGGGTCGGCGCCTGGGAGCAGGTGGTGGCGAGTGGGGATTCGGCCATCACGCTGGCTCGGACCCGACCCGGCTCGGGGGCCGCTGATTCGGCACTCGCGGCGCATGCGGCGTTGCTGGCCGAGTCGCGGGTGCAGGCGCGGCGGGTGGCGTTCCTGGCGTCGCGCTCGGTCCAAGCGGTGGTGATCGTGGGGCTCGTGCTCCTCGTGCTGCTGACGGGGATCGCGTCGCGCATCGCGGGGCACCTGAGCCGACAACTCTCGCGGCCGGTGGACGAGCTCGTGGGGTGGACCGCGCGCGTCGCGCGCGGGGAGCCCTTGCCCGCGCCAGGCGAGGAGGAGGGACGCGGGGCCGCCGAATTCGGGGTCCTCCGCGACGAGATGCGGCGGATGGCCCAGGGGCTCGAGGCGGGGCGCGCCGCCGCGATCGAGGCGGAGCGACTGGCGGCCTTCCGGGAGTCGGCGCGCCAGGTGGCCCATGAGATCAAGAATCCGCTGACCCCGATCCGGTTCGCGATCGCGCGCCTCCGGGGGTCGGCGGCATTGAGTGCGCCGGAGCGAGAGGCGGTCGAGGTGCTCGACGTGGAGACCGCACGGCTGGACGCGATGGCCAAGCACTTCGCCCAGTTCGGACGACTCCCCGAAGGACCGGTGGCCCCGGTGGATCTCGCGGCCCTGGTGCGCACGACGGCGCCGATGCTGGTGCCTCCGGAGATCACGCTCGAGCTCGAGACCGAGGCGGAGCTCCTGGTGCCTGGGCGCCACGATGCACTGCAGCGGGCGCTCACGAATCTCCTGCTCAACGCGATCGATGCGGTGCGGACACGCTCCCCGGGGACGGCGGCGCGGATCACCGTCCGCGCGCACCAGGTCGGGGGCGAGGCGCTCCTCGCGGTACATGACACCGGGGGTGGGGTGAGCGCCGAGGCCTTGCCGAGGATCTGGGAACCGTACGTGACGGCGAAGACCGGTGGCACCGGGCTGGGGCTCGCGATCGTGAAGCAGACGGTGCTCGCGCATGGGGGGCGTGTGGAGGCGAGCAGCCCACCCGGCGCGGGGATGGAGATCCGGTTGTGGTTCCCGCGCGCGAGCTGACCGATGCCCTCGATCCTGCTCGTCGATGATGAACCGAACCTCCGCCGGATGGTGGGGGCCTTGCTCGATGCCGAGTCGTATGAGGTGCATGAGGCGCGCGATGTGACCAGCGGGCTCGCCCTCGCGCTCGAGGTGGAGCCCGATCTCGCACTCCTCGACCTGATGATGCCCGGTGCCACGGATGGGCTCGAGTTGCTCGAGAAGCTCCGCGCGCACTTCCCTGACCTCCCGGTGCTCATGATGTCGGGACGGGCAGGGCTCGCCGATGCGGTGCAGGCCGCGAAGCTCGGCGCGGTGACCTTCCTCGAGAAACCGCTGAGCCCCGAGGGGTTGCTCCTCGCGCTCACGAACGCGCTCGAGCTCCGGCAGGCGCGTCGGGAGCGGTCGGCCCTCCGGCTCGAGGCGGGGCTCGGCGGGGACCTCGTCGGGGCGAGCTCGGCGATGCAGCGGGTGCGCGACGAGATCGCGCGCGTGGCGCCGACCGATGCGCGGGTGCTGATCACCGGGGAGTCGGGGACCGGCAAGGAGCTCGCGGCGGCGGCGATCCATGCGCAGAGTGGGCGGCGCGACAAGCCGTTCGTGCGGGTCAACGGCGCGGCGATCCCACGGGACCTCCTGGAGAGCGAGATGTTCGGGCATGAGCGGGGCGCCTTCACCGGGGCGATCGACCGCCGCATCGGGAAGTTCGAGCTCGCGCACACGGGGACACTGCTCCTGGATGAGGTCGGGGAACTCTCGCTCGAAGCGCAGGCCAAGCTCTTGCGCGCGATCGAGGCGCGGGAGATCGAGCGGGTCGGCGGGCGACGAACGATCCGGGTGGACGTACGGGTGATCGCGGCGACCAATCGTGACCTGGTCCGCGAGGTGCGCGAGGGCCGCTTCCGGGAGGATCTCTACTTCCGTCTCAACGTGATCCCGATCCACCTGCCCCCGCTGCGCGAGCATCCGGGGGACATCCCCCTGCTGGTGGCGCACTTCGCCACGCAACTGCGGCGGCGCTCCGGGCAGCCGGCCCCGGACTGGCAGCCGGAGGCGATCGACGCGCTCACGCGGCATGGATGGCCGGGGAACGTCCGCGAGCTCGCGAACATCATCGAACGACTGAGCATCCTGCATGCGGGGCTGCCCGTGGGGGAGGCGGCGGTGCGTGCGGTGCTGCCGACGACGGCGAGCGCCACGCGCGGCGAAGGGGCGGGGCTGCCCGCCGAGCTTCCCGACCGCGAGGGGCTCGACGTGAAACTCAGCGAGGCACTCGACGCGTATGAGCGGGTACTGATCGTGCGGGCCCTCTCCGCCGCGGGTGGGGTGGTGGCGGAGGCGGCGCGCCGATTGCAGACCGACCGTCCGAACCTCTACCGCCGCATGAAGCGGCTAGGCATCGCGGAGCCGTAATGCACGTGGGTCGCCCCCTCGCTCGTCTCGCCGTCATCCTCTCGGCCTGTCTCATCTCGTCCGGCCTCGTCGTCGCCCCTCGGGCGCTCCTCGCGCAGGAGCGCCCCGTGCGCAGCGGGAGCACGCTCTGGAGCGCGGTCAACCTCTACAACGCCCCCGCGACCACGCGGGCCAGCGGTCCATACCGCCTGGAGCGAGGCCAGCAGGTCTCGGGCGACGCGGCGGTCCTGATCGGCCCGATCGAGATCGCGGGCGAGCTCACGGGGACGCTCGTGGCCATCAACGCCACGGTGCACCTCGCGCCGACGGCGGTCATCCGCGGGGATCTCCTGATCCTCGGCGGGACCCTCACCCGCGAGGAGGGGGCGGTGGTCGGCGGGGAGATCCGTGCGCAATCCGAGGTCCTTCGCTACGAGATCGAGGACGGGCGCCTCATCCCGGACGAGGGGCGGTGGAGCGATTGGCGGCCGGAACGCCTGCGCGACCGGAGCGCACGGCAGACCACGAGCTCCTCCGATCTCTTCCACTTCTCCGCCGGCGGCTACAACCGCGTGGAGGGGCTCCCCATCGCCGTGGGGCCGCGGCTCCGGCGCGTCACGAGCTGGGGGCGCGTGGACCTCGACGCCTTCGGTGTGGTGCGCACGGCGGGCCCGGTGGCGTGGGATCGCGGGACGCTCGGTCACGATGCGCGCCTCGCGGTGCGGCTCGGGCGTGAGGCGGGGCTCACCCTCGGCGTGCAGGCCTTTGATCTGATCGCGCCGGTGGAACGGTGGCAGGTGAGCGATCAGGAGAACGGGCTCGGGACCTTCGTCGCCCATCGCGATCTGCGGGACTACTACGGGCGACATGGGATGGCGGGCTCCGTGGGTGGCCGGATCGGCGAGGCGGTTGCGCTCGACCTGATCGTCGGGAGCGAGCGGTGGGCGAACGCGGCCGCGCGCGATCCGATCACGCTGAACCGGGCGCGGGAGCCCTGGCGGCCGAACCCCCTCATGCACACCGGGGTCGTGGATCTCACGTCGCTGCGGCTCAGGATCGACACGCGCGAGCGGGTGAAGGCACCCTGGCTCGGGGGATGGTATGTGCAGGGGGAGATCGAGTCAGGCCGTGGCGATCTGGTCGCGCCGCCCCCACCCTGGCCGACGATCGCGCTGCAGGATGGCGCGGCGCAGGGCGCGGCGCTCCTGCCGCTCATCGCGCCGACGCCGGTCCCGACGCGCTACCAACGCGCCTTCCTCGATGCCCGGCGTCGCACGCGCCTCTCGCCGGGGACGGAGCTCTCGGTGCGACTCGTGGCGGGAGGATGGATCGGCGGGGATCCGCTCCCGATGCAGCGGCGGCTCTCGATGGGCGGGCCCGGCGCGGTGGAGGGGTATGACTTCCGCCGAGTGCCAGCCGGTGAGGCCGATGTCTTCACCTGCGGGGGCGTGGCCGACGAGTGGGTTGGTCGCCCCGCGCTGTGTGAGCGGATGGCGCTCGCGCAGGTGGAGCTGCGGCAGCCGATCGGCTTCGACTGGGAGTTCGCCGGCGACGATTGGCGGATCGGGGTCAACGATCGCCCGAGCTGGGTGCTCTTCGCCGATGCCGGGCGCGGATGGAATCGGGACGCGCCGGACTGGCTCTCCCGCGCGACCAACGCGGCGGTGTTCGACGGCGCGGGGCTCCCCCCGCTCTCGAGCTTCCGCACGACGCTCGGGCTCGGCATCGACTTCGGGTCGATCGGGCTCTACGCCGCGAAGGCGGTCTCCTCGGGGAAGGAGCCGATGAACCTCCTGCTGCGCGTCGGCCGACGCTTCTGACGGTGCGCGGGATCGGGCGGGCGGTGCGTGGGTTCGGCGTCGCGCTCCTCCTCGTGGGGGGCGCCTCCATCGCACGCGCGCAATCGATCGAGATCCAGCTCCCGCCGGCGACGCGGCTCACCGACGACGGCCCCCTCGTCTCGGCGCGTGGGATCCTCAGTGACCGATACCTGAGCGAGCTCGTGCGCAATGGCTTCCCTGCCCGGCTCCGCTTCCGCGTCGAACTCTGGGCGGAGGCACGGCTGGTGGATGCGCTGCAGCGCGCGGTGGAGTGGGAGGTCCTGGTGCGGCCGCGTGGCACGGACGATCGCTACGAGGTGGTGCAGCTCGTGGGCGGTCGGCCGCTCTCGCTCGGCGCCTTCGCCCGGCTCGAGGACGCCGATGCGACGGTGGCGCGTCCCGTGCGCGCGCCGATCGAGCCGGGGCCCGATGGTCGGCGGCGCTACTACGTGGCCCGGGTCGAGGTCGCGGCGCTCTCGGTGACCGATCTCGACGAGGTGAATCGGTGGCTCCGCGGGGAACTCCAGCCCGCGGTGCGCGGGGAGCGGAATCCGGGGACGGCGCTCTCGCGCGGGATCCGCACGGTGGCCACCCGCCTGCTCGGCGGCGAGCGCCGGAGTTACGAGGCGCGGAGCGCGGGGTTCCGCGCGAGCTCGCGCACGACGCCCTCGCCGTAGAACAGCTTGATGTAGCGCGCCTGCGTCGGCGTGAGCCGCCGCACGGCCCAGGCGAGGTGCACGAAGTGGGGCTCCGTGGGCTCCTGCAGGAGATGCATGCCTATCTCGTGCAGGAGATGGTTCGACTTCCGCGTGTTACACGGGGAGCAGGCGGTGACGACGTTGGTCCAGACGTTGAGTCCCCCGCGCGAGATGGGGATCACGTGATCGCGCGTGAGCGCCTCGCGCGGCCGCAGCTCATACTGCGTGCGACCACAGTACATGCACTTGTAGCCGTCGCGTGCGAAGAGGAAGGTGTTGGTCACCTGCCGACGGAAGCGGCGCGGCACATGGATGAACTTGCGGAGCCGGATGACGAGGGGTCGCGGGACGGCGACCCGTTCGGCGCGCACGGCGCGGTCGGCATCGGCCTCGACGATCTCGGCTTTCCCGTCGATGACGAGGCGGAGGGCCCGCTTGAGCGGGACCATCGTGAGGGGTTCGTACGACGCATTGAGGGCGAGACACCCTGCCGTCACTCGAGCCTCCGGGGTTCCCGGAAGTCTAACGGGCGGACGGGCGCGGTCGCCAGCGGGTCAGCTCGGAGGCGCGGAGTCCGCGAGGGCGCGGGGGCCGGGCCAGTCACGCGGGACGGGCTTCCGCGCGTAGACCTCGCGCATGAAGGCCGTCCACGCCGGGGCCGCCAATTGCCCGCCCTGGGCGTTGTCCTTGATCCGCTTGGGCTGATCGAACCCCATCCAGACGCCGGCGACGAGATCCGTGGTGAACCCGATGAACCAGACGTCGGAATACTCGTTGGTGGTCCCCGTCTTCCCCGCGGTCGGTGCGGTGAACCCCCCGCGGCGTACCGCCGTGCCGGATCCGACCTCGATGACCCCCTTGAGGAGATCGACCATCGTCCCCGCCACCTCGCGCGAGAGGACCGGCACGCGCTCGGGCATCGCCTCGTAGAGGCGGCGTCCGTCGAGGGTCTCCACCCGGAGGATCGGCGTGGGCGGCACCCGCCAGCCCAGGTTCGCGAAGACGCTGTACGCCGCGATCATCTCGAGCGGATAGACGTCAGCCGACCCGAGGGCGATCGACGGATAGGGTGGGACCGGGGTGGTGAGGCCGAAGCGCTGGGCCATCTCGACCACGGCGCCCTCGCCGAGCTCCATGGCGAGACGGACCGCGGGGACATTGCGGGAGACGGCGAGCGCCTGCCGCATCGACATCGGCCCCTCGTAGGTGTTGTCGAAATTCTTCGGGGACCACATCGAGCCATCGAGTTGGGGGACCTCGATCGGGGCATCGTCGAGCAGGTAGTCGGGGCCGCGGCCGGCCTGCACCGCGGTGGCATAGACGATCGGTTTGAAGGTCGAGCCAGGCTGACGGAGGGCGCTCGTGGCGCGATCGAATTTGGAGTCGTCGAAGTCGCGGCCACCGACCAAGGCCCGGACGCCGCCGGTGCGCGGATCCAAGGCGACGAAGGCCCCCTGGAGGTAGGGGGAGTCGGCACGATCGGTCTCCGCGTCCCCGATGGCGGCCCGCGCGAGGTACTGCTCGTAACTCGCGTGCGGGAAGCGCCCGAAGGTCCCGGCCTCGATCGCGCGCAGCTGCCGCTCCAAGGCACGCTCCGCCGCCCCCTGGAGATCGAGATCCAACGTGGTCACCACGCGTAACCCTTGCTCATAGGTCCGGCGACCGAACCGCTGCGTCAGCTCGCGGCGCACCCACTCGACGAAGTACGGGGCCACGTCCCCGGAGCTGCGCGAGGCCCGCGCGAGCCGGAGGGGATAGGCCTTGGCGACGGAGGCGTCGGCGTCGGAAAGGAGGTCCTGCCGCCGCATCAGCTCGAGCACCGCGTTGCGACGCTGGATGGCGCGGTCGGGGAACCGGCGCGGATTGTACCGCGACGGGGCCTTGGGGAGGGCGGCGAGCATCGCCGCCTCCGCCACGTTGAGCTCGCGCACCGAGCGCCCGAAATACCGCTGGGCGGCCGCCTCCACCCCGTAGGCCCCGGAGCCGAACGCGATCTGATTGAGATAGAGCTCGAGGATGCGCGTCTTCGGGAGGCGCCGCTCGAGCTCGCGCGCGACCTTCGCCTCCCGGAGCTTGCGGAGGATGGTCTTCTCCCGCGAGAGCCGCTCCGGGAAGACATTCCGCGCGAGCTGCATCGTGATGGTCGAGAACCCCTCGGCGAACCCCCGGGCCTTGAGGTTCGCCCAGACGGCGCCGACGATGCGGGGATAGTCGATCCCCCCGTGACGGTAGAAGCGCTTGTCCTCCGTGGCGATGAAGGCCTGCACCACATGCGGTGGGATGTCGGCGAGGGGGACCACCGAGCGGCGCTCGAGCCCCACCTCGGTCAGGAAGCGACCGTCCGCGGTGTAGAGGCGCGCGGGTTGGACGGGGCGGAACTCGTCGAACTGCGCCACGGACGGGCAGGCGTCGTCCGCGCAGAGGAACCAGGTCCAGTAGACGCCCCCGACGACCGCGCCGAGGAGCCCGAGCCCGGCGCACCCCAGGGTGAGGAGGAGAAGGAAGCGGCGCATCGCGATGCGAGGGAAGCTAGGGCGCTCCCGAGAGGGGGGCAACGCACGTAGCTTCCTCGCATGGCCGTGACCCCGATGCCCGGATCGCTCGCGCTGCTCGAGGAGCTCGCGTGGCGCGGAGTGCTCTTCCAGCAGACCGAGGGGTGTGCCACGGCACTCGCCCACGGGCCGGTCCGAGGCTACTGCGGGTTCGACCCGACCGCCGACTCCCTCCATGTGGGGAACCTGGTCTCGATCCTCGGGCTCGTCCGCTTGGTGCGCGCGGGGCATGAGGCCGTGGCGCTGATCGGTGGGGGGACGGCGATGATCGGCGACCCGAGCGGGAAATCCGAGGAGCGCCCGCTCCGCGCGGCGGAGGAGATCGCCGACAACGCGCGGGCGATCGAGCGCCAGATCCGCCAGGTGGTCACGCAGGCCCTCGGGGCGGACGCCACGGCGCGGATCCACTTCCGCGACAACGCGAATTGGCTCGGGCGCCAAGGGTTGATCCCCTTCCTGCGCGACACGGGCAAGCACTTCACCGTGAACCTCATGTTGCAGAAGGACTCGGTCCAGTCACGGATGGCGACAGGGATCTCCTTCACCGAGTTCACCTACATGCTCCTCCAGGCCCACGACTTCCTGCATCTCTTCCAGCAGGACGGTGTGACCCTCCAAGTGGGGGGAAGCGACCAGTGGGGGAACATCACGGCGGGCACCGAGCTGATCCGGAGGGCCGCCCGTGGGGAGGCCCATGGGCTCACCTTCCCGCTGTTGACCGATGCCGCGGGCAAGAAGTTCGGGAAGACGGAGGCCGGCGCCGTCTGGCTCGACGCCGCGCGCACGAGCCCGTACCAGTTCTATCAGTTCTGGATCAACACCGAGGATGCCGACGTCGGGCGGCTCCTGCGCACCTTCACCCTGCTCGATCGCGCGACGATCGAAGGGATCGAGGCCGAGCATGCCGCGGCGCCGCATCTGCGCGGGGCGCAGCGCCGGCTCGCCACCGAGGTGACGACGTTGATCCATGGGGCCGCGGCGACGGAGACCGCGGCGCAGGTCTCCCAGACGGTGTTCGACAAGAAGGCCGACGCCCACGCCCTCTCCGACGCGGTGTTCACGATGCTCGCGGCGGAGATGCCGTCGGTGCGCCTGACGCCGGTCGATGGGGCGATCGACCTCGTGGCGCTGCTCGAGCAGGGGTTCGGGGTGAGCAAGACCGCGGCGCGGAAGCTGATCCAGCAGGGCGCGGTGTCGGTGAACGGCGCGAAGGTGAGCGCCGAGGCGCAGACGGTGGCCGCCGGGGAGGCGGTACGTGGGCGCTGGGTGTTGGTGCGGAAGGGGGCGCGAGAGATCGCCGTCGCGGCGCTCGTCGCGGGCTAGTGCCCGCAGGTGTCGCAGCCGGGCCCGCCGGCGCGCTTCGTGCGCGCGGCCCGCAGCTCCCGCACGAGCCGTCGGATCACCACCCCGAGCGCGACGGCGACGATCGTCAAGGTGAGGATCGTATCGGGGCGCATCAGCGGAACCCGAGCGCGCGGCCGATCACCACCACCAGCCAGGCGGCGCCGTACGCGAGCGCGAGCATGTAGACGAACTGGATCGTCGCCCACCGCCAGCCCACCCGACCGCCCCCCGCCTCGCGCACCGTGACCGCGATCGTGCTCATGCACATCAGCGCGTACACGTAGAAGACCATCAGCCCCACCGCGATGAGCGGGGTGTAGACCAGAGCCCCTGAGGTATCGGTCTCGGCGCGCAGGCGATCGGCGAGGGCGGCGTCATCCTCCCCCCCCACGCCGTAGATGGTCCCCATCGTGGAGACGAAGACCTCGCGCGCGGCGAAGCTCGCCACGATCGAGACCCCGATCTTCCAGTCGTAGCCGAGCGGGGCGACGGCGGGTTCGATCGCCTGACCGAAGCGTCCGAGCGTGGAGTGCGCGAGCTGTGCCTCCTGCTGCTGCGCCGGCGTGCGCGTGGGGTCCTCCGGCGCGCGCGGGTAGGTGGCGAGGGCCCAGAGGACGATGCTGAGCGAGAGGATCACCGTGCCGGCGCGGCGCAGGAAGACCTGGCAGCGCTGCCAGACGGAGACGAAGAGCGACTTCGGCGCGGGCCACCGATACGGTGGGAGTTCCAGGATCATCGGGCGCACGGGGCCGCGCAGGAGCGTCTTCCGGAAGAGCGCGGCGATCGCGAGGGCGGTGATGGTCCCGAGGAGATACATCAGGAGCATCGTCGCGCCCTGCAGATCGAGCCCGGGGATGAGCGGGAGCGCAGGGATGAAGGTCCCGATGAGGAGCGTGTAGACGGGGAGCCGCGCCGAGCAGCTCATGAGCGGGACCACCATGATGGTCGCGAGCCGATCCTTGGGATCCTCGATGGTGCGCGTGGCCATGATCCCGGGCACGGCACAGGCGTAGCCCGAGAGCATCGGGATGAAGCTCTTCCCGTGGAGCCCGACGCGGCGCATCAGCCCATCCATCAGGAAGGCGGCGCGCGCCATGTAGCCCGAGTGCTCCAGGATGCCGATGAAGCCGAAGAGGATCGCGATCTGCGGGAGGAAGACGAGCACCGACCCCACGCCCGCGAAGACCCCATCGACGACGAGGGAGCGGAGATCCCCGTCGGGGAGCGCGTCGCCCACCCGCGCGCCGATCGCGAGCACGAGCGATTCGATCCCGTCCTGTAGCGGCGCCGCCCAGCTGAAGACCGCCTGGAAGACGAGCGCCATGATCACCAAGAAGAGCAATGGCCCGCCCACGCGATGCAAGGCGATGGCATCGATCCGATCACTCGGCGTATCAAGCGTGCGCTCGCGCCGCGTGACAGTGCGCGCGACGACCTCGCCGATCCACTTATGCCGCGCGAGCGAGGTCTCCGCGCTCGCATCGATCGCGAAGCGTGGCGTCGGCGCCGGCAACGCCGCGGCGGTGAAGAGGGCGTTCCGCAGGGGATCGAGTCCCTCGCCGCGCGAGGCGACGGTGGGGATCACCGGGACGCCGAGCTCGTGGATCAGCGCAGGGACATCGATGGCGATCCCCTGGGCCTCGGCGACATCGATCTGATTGAGCGCGATGACGACGGGGAGGCCGAGCTCGCAGACCTGACTCGCGAGGAAGAGGTTCCGATCGAGGTGCACCGCATCGACGACGACGAGGACGACGTCGGGATCCCAGGGCGTGGCGTCGCGCTTGAGGAGGACCTCGAGGGCGATCTGTTCGTCGGGGGAGCCGGCGGTGAGGGAGTAGGAGCCGGGAAGATCGAGGATCGTCACACGGCGTCCATCCCCGAGCTTGAAGGCCCCTTCGACGCGTTCGACGGTGACCCCCGCGAAGTTGCCGACGCGCTGCCGGAGTCCGGTGAGCGCGTTGAAGAGCGTGGTCTTGCCGGTGTTCGGATTGCCGATGATGGCGACGCGCAGGGGCCGATCGTGGCCGAGGCGCGCCGGCGCTGCCGGTGCGTTCACGTCAGGGGGCGGTGGCGGCCCGCGGC